>Ga0136611_10000137_pt1 | contig 42240 bp, 31 predicted proteins | sample AntDrymUQ2232306_2_FD_106645 | JGI IMG/M metagenome (GOLD analysis project Ga0136611, IMG submission 106645) | Polar desert sand microbial communities from Dry Valleys, Antarctica - metaG UQ223 (23.06) | ecosystem: Environmental > Terrestrial > Soil > Desert | place: Antarctica: Dry Valley... | reverse complement strand
CCGACCTCGACCCCAAAATCCGTCGCATCGCGCTCGCCGATCATCATCAGATTGAGTGCACGTGCCTGGCTCGTGAGGACAATCGTGCCGATGATAACCGCGATGAGACTTATCCAAACGCCGTTTGTCGTTGCTTGAGAAAGATCGCCGAGGAGCCAAAACGTAAAGCTCCGCAGCTTCGCGGCATCCAGCAGCGTCGTCAGCATCACAATCACTGAAGAGAGAAACGTTGTGACGATCACGCCCGACAACACGAGTCGCTCAACATTCATTCCCGCGCGACTTTTTGCCATTCGATAGACCGCGAGCGTCGCTAGGCCAGCTCCAGCGAACGCCATCACCGGCCGAGCAAATTCGCTATCTGCAACGTACACAAAAGCGAGCATTGTCCCTAACGCCGCGCCGTTCGAGACGCCGAGCAAATACGGCTCGGCAAGCGGATTTCTGAGCAACGATTGCAGTCCCGCGCCCGCGACCGCGAGACTCGCCCCGACGCACGCTCCAAGTAGAATTCGCGGCAGCCGAATATCAAAAAGTATCGAGCGTTGCTGCTCTGTCATTTCAAGGATCGAAATACTTTCCGCGCCGACGAGCGCGGCGGCGGCGAGCACGAGGACGAGCGCGGCAGTCAGCACAGCAAAAATTTTGAGTCGCTGTTTCACTTAATCCGGGAACTTCTCCGAATGCAGATACTTCGCTATCTGCTCGAGCGCATCCACCAGCCTCGGGCCCGGCCGCGAGATCAGGTCGGCGTTGATCTTGTAAACGCGTCCATTCTTCACCGCGGGCGAATTCTTAAAAACCTCGTTCGGTTCCTGATTATCCGGGCTGTCAGAGAGAATTATGACTTGGGGATTCAGCGCCAAAGCGGTCTCTTTGCTTAGTTTTGGATACGCGGTAGCGATGTCGCTTGTCACCGAAATACCACCTGCGGTTTTTACTAACTGGGTAACGAACGACTCACGGCCGATTGTAAACAACGGCTCTTTCGACACCTGGACGAATACCCGAGGCGGCGCTTTTACCGGTATGTAACACATTTGCGTCCTTGCACTCAGCTCGTCGACCAGCGAATCGGCGACGTCTTGAGTTCCAAACAGTTGACCCAAACTTTTAAGATTCTCGAAAACGCCTTCGAGCTCCTCCGGATTTATGACGTAAACGACAATGCCATTGCGCTCGAGCGTCTTGCTGAACGACTCGATCTGCGATGCCGTCGAGACAAAAACGATGTCGGGCTTTAGGGCGACGATCGACTCCATGTTTGGCGTCATGGTGTCGCCGATCTTTGCGATACTCTTTGCTTCTTCGGGGTAATTGCAGAACGTAGTGACGCCGACGAGACGGTCTCCCGCGCCGACTGCAAAGATACTCTCCGTCACGCTCGGCGCAGTGCTGACGACACGAGTCACCTTGACCGGCACAGAGATGCTCCGCCCGAGATCGTCCGTGACGATGCGGAGATTGACGTTTTCGGCGCCTTCGTATTGTGCCGGCTCGGCGTTTCCAGACGATACGGGCGCGACTCCGCGACAGCCCGCGAGTACGAGACTTGCAAGGAATACCGTAACGATTCGGTTTCGACTAAAATTCATCATTCAAATGCATTCATTGTCATTACGCACGAAAAAGCCCTGTCGTCACGCATCGCAAATCGAAGCGGAAACAGGGCCTTATAAGAAGAAACCTTGTTCGCCCTCGATGCCTTTACGCGAAGCATCCCAAAAAGAGGCCCAAAACATTTCCGGCAGGCATCCCGACTTATATACGGTGACGCGATCGTGCGGGAATCTCACCCGACTTGCCCTGCGAAACGGAAACGAGTAACTAATGCAAAGATCGAATAACGATTATTCGCCGTGGAAGCCCGTAAAGTCAAAACGCCACGCAGAGTGAGTAGGTCGACACCCGTTCTCATCGCAGGTTAGTGGTCTCTGTATCCAGCCGTTCTCCGGCCACGATTCATGTGCTTGCCTTCGCCTCTTATCCGATTTGGGTTTGCCTTGCTATTCCGCCATAAAAATAGTCTAATTGTCGTTTGCCCCGACGAGTCGGGCAATACTACTGCCGAAAGGAGGTGAGAGATAATGGCATATATATACGTTAACAATAACGAATCGATCGAGTCCGCATTGCGCCGCTTCAAGCGGAAAGTAATCAGCGAGGAGATCATCAAAGACCTTAAAAAACATTCTCACTTCATCCCGCCGGGTCAGAAGGCAAAGCTCAAATCGGCAAACGCGCGAAAGCGTAACCGCCGGCGTTTTCGTCAGCAGCGCCCGATGAACGCGGGTCCGGCGAGGCCATCGGCGCCGACAAGCCGATAGTTTAGTGACTCGAGTCCGTTTCTAGCGGAAAAGGTGAACGCGAGATTAATGTCGCTTTCACCTTTTCCTGTTTTTGCCCACTACGTTAATGTCCAAGCCTCGCATACTCATCACAAACGACGACGGCATTCACTCTGAAGGCATCGCCGCCCTCGAAGATGCGCTTCGCGATATCGGGACGGTTTATGTTGTCGCGCCTGAGTCCGAGATGAGCGGCGCGGCGCACAGCCTGACACTCGCGCGACCGCTAAGAATCAGAAAAATCGACGAGCGGCATTGGACCGTGGACGGCACGCCCACTGACTGCGTCACGCTCGCTCTAAATCAGATTCTTCCGCCCGAGGAGCGTCCGGATATTTGCTGTTCCGGGATCAACCACGGAGCCAACCTGGGCGACGATGCAACGTATTCGGGTACGGTCGCGGGCGCGATGGAATCGACGATACTTGGCGTTCCCGGACTCGCCTTTTCGCTCGTGGCCTCCCGAGATCATGATTTTACCGAGTCCGCGAGGGTCGCTCGAGAGATCACTGAGAAGGCTCTAGCCGAAGGCATTCCGGACGGGACGCTGCTGAATGTAAACATTCCGAAGGGAATGCCGCGCGGGCTGAAGGTCACAAAGCAGGGATTTAAGACTGCTCGGCCTGTGATCAGCGAACACATCGATCCGCGAGGAAAGCCGTATTACTGGATAGGAGAGCTGCGCGAAGGCTTTCGTGCGGAGGGCGGTACCGACTTTGAGGCGATCGACCAGGGCTTCGTTTCGATCACGCCGATGCGCTCAGATCTAACAAGCCACTCCGCGATCGACGCCCTCGCAAGTTGGAACGATTAAATGAACGCGGTATCGCGAAAACCCAATTCGGACGGGCACGAGCTGCTGCGCGCTGCGATGGTTGAGCGGTTACGCGATACCTACAAGATCACGGACGAGCGAGTGCTAGAGGTGATGGGGCATTTGCCTCGTCATAGATTTGTCCCGGAGGCACTCAAATCCCAGGCCTATCGCGACGGAGCGCTGCCGATAGCCAGCAAGCAAACTATTTCGCAGCCGTTTATCGTAGCGCGAATGACGGAGCTCCTTGAACTTAAAGGCGATGAAAAAGTACTTGAGATCGGTGCGGGTACCGGCTACCAGACTGCAATCCTCGCCAGCCTCGCAGGGAAGGTCTTCGCAATTGAGCGACTCGGCGGACTAGCTGTTGAAGCCGACCAGAGATTGAAGCAGCTTGGCTTTCGAAACGTTTCAATTAGGACGGCAGACGGCACAGAGGGTTGGCAGACCTACGCGCCGTTCGACTCCATCCTCGTGGCCGCCGGCTCGCCTTCGATGCCGCAACCGCTGCTCGATCAGCTGAAGGTCGGAGGAAGACTGGTGATACCAATCGGAGAAACACAACAGTCGCAGCGGCTCTCGCGCGTTATCCGCAGTGAAACTGGATTTGAGCAGATGGATTTCGGACCGTGTGCATTTGTTCCGCTTATCGGAGAGCACGGCTGGAAGGACGAATAGATGGAATCGATTTTCGAGTTTTTTCACTGGGTCAAGGATTTCATCCTCAATCCCAAAATTCTGCTCGACTGGATGCTCGCGACGCTTGGCGGGTATGTATACGTCGGACTCTTTGCGATCGTGTTCGCAGAAACCGGTCTCGCTGTCGGATTCTTTTTACCCGGAGATTCACTGCTGGTCGTTGCCGGACTTTTTGCTGCCGCCGGCAAGCTGAATCTGGCGATTTTGATGATCACCCTCTTCGTCGCGGCGGTGGTCGGAGATGGGGTCGGCTACTTCTCGGGACGTAAGGCGGGTGAGGCGATTTTTAACAAACCGAAATCGAAGCTCTTCAATCCAAAACATCTGAAAAAAGCTCACGATTTTTATGAGAAGCACGGGGGAAAGACGATCATCATCGCGCGATTCGTCCCGATCGTGCGAACGTTTGCGCCCATCGTTGCAGGTGCGGCGAAAATGTCATATCGCCAGTTCGCGATCTACAACATCGTAGGCGGCTTTGCGTGGGTAGTAAGCATGCTGTCCGCGGGATATTTTCTTGGCGGATTAGTTGAGCGGTTCGTGAGAAATGTCTTTGGCATCGAGGGCTTCCTGCTCGAGGATCATATCGACAAAGTAGTGATCGTAGTCGTCTTTCTCTCTGTGCTTCCGATCGTCTTTGAGTTCATCAGGTCTCGTCGCGAGATCGGTAAAGCCGTGGAGGTTGTCGTCGATGAGATTGCCGGCGAGGAGGACGAGGCGCCGGGTAAAGTTTGACACGTCTCGTCTCGTAGCCTAGACTCAAGTTTCCTTAGTATCGGGGCGTGGCTCAGCCTGGTAGAGCGCACGGTTCGGGACCGTGAGGTCGGAGGTTCGAATCCTCTCGCCCCGACCATTTTTCGAATAAAAAGGCAAAGTTGAACGGCAAAATGGTTTTGCTTGTTACTTTGCCTTTTTGGTTTGTCTGAACCTAGAACCGGAAGTGATAACGCACCGTCACGCTTCGGCCGGGCCCGTCGATTCCCCATCCGGGAGCCCGATGACTCTTGTCGAGAATATTTTCGAAATCGGCAGTGACCTCGTGCCTTTCACCAAAACGATATCCACCGCGGACATTGAACAGAACGTAACCCGGAATCGCCCGAAATAGCGGAACGGATGAGTCGTTGTTCGCGACGATCACGCCATTGACGAACTGGTCGAGAGGCAACAAGCGGTTTTGCACCTCTAGCAGCGTTTCACCGGTCGCTACCAAAATGCCACCGGCCGATCCACACTGGCCATTTGTTCCCACGGTGGTGATGCCCCGAACGCAGGCTCCGCGACGGAAGAAATTCTGTATTTGGGCACGCGAGCGAGCACCGCCTGTCCGGCGATCTGCGAGGTCGAGTGAGGAAAGACGGCTCTGTCGCCCTGCTCCGCTTGCATAGCCTTCAATCCAATGACGTTTGGCCTGCGGTTGATAGCGAACTCTTAAGAACGCGAGCTGCGGCGGCACGCCGCCGCCGCCAAGATTTGGGGAATTGCCTGTGGCTTTGTCGCGCGCAAAGACGTAAGAATAATTTCCGGCCGCCGTCCAATCGTCGGCGAATCTATATTCGAATTCGAACTCCACTCCCTTCAGTCTCGTGTCGCTAAAATTCGACTGAACCAGCACGGGCGTCGTCGATGCCGGCACGAAGACCGCGCCGCTCGCGTTCTGCGACGTGATGGTTTGGCTACCCAGCTGCCGCCCGACTGCCCCCTGGGGAAGGATGAGCGTTTGGCGAACGATCGAGTCGCCGTAATCGATGAGGAATCCCGTTAGATTCGCCGACAGCCGCTTTTTCTTAAATCGAAGGCTAAAATCGTAGCTGTTACTGACCTCCGACTTTAATGGAGCGACCGTTATTCCCGTCGAAACTGCATTGGCGTCTGCGGTAGTTCCAATCGTCGCTCCCAGCCCGGCGACATCCGTCGTCGAGACCTGAAAGCCAACGCCGACGAGTCCGAGACCGCCGAGACTCGTGATGTTTGGGGCACGAAATCCGCGAGAAAAATTGAATGCAGCAATCAGGGGTTTAACAATCGTGACCAAAGCCCCGATGCGACCCGAAAAGTCGGCGAATCGTGCCGCATCATCGGGAAACAATATGCGTCCAGCGACAAGAGGGCTTTCTGAAGCGCGCGATTTGTAGTTAGCTACGTTGTATCGAATAGAGCCGCTCAGGCGCAGCCTCTCGGGAATCGCATCCCAAATATCTTGGATATAATCCCGGCAAGATCGTAGGTCGATCCATTGGGCACCCGCGGTCGAACTAACGTCGCGACACGTGTCGCCGGATCGAGACTGAACGAAGGCGCCGTCACCTTATCGTGATAGTAGTCGCCCCCAATGAGAAAGGTGTTTCGGCCAACCTGCTTATCCGCGTAAAAGCCGAATCCCCACGTGGTCGTCCGCTCTCGGTCGTTGGTGATGGCAGCGAGCGGGTTTCCTTGTCCGCCCTGATGCTGGCGCTCCTCGCGTTGACTGTTATACGAGACATTGGCGGACAGACTGTCGAAGAAGAGAAACTTCTGCTTGAAGTAGCGCACGTATGCAAAGTCGAGCATCAGGTTTTTCAGCTCGGCGATCAGATTCCCGTCTCCCCCGAGTAACTGGTCGTAACGCTTGCCTCCGTCCTGCTGGCTTCGCTGGTATCGGAAGGAAACATTCTGGTCGCCGGTCGGCGCGACACTCATCTGGAGTGTGCCGCCGTACTGTGTGAATCCTGTGTCGGGCAAACGATCCTGCCCGGTGATATCCGACCGCACTCCGAAAAATCGCGTGATCGCCGAGTGCGAATCGATCCCGCCGCCCGGCCGGAGCGTATTGACCCGCCGCCCCACAAGACTTACCGCTACCGCTACGCGATCCGTACCATAACTTACTGTCGAATTAGCGGAGTACGAAGTATCCGCGCTGTTGAATCCCGCAGCAAATTCGCCATGCCAGCTCTTATCCCCGGTCCGAAACTGTGGCTGGCGCGACAACAACTGAACGTTCCCACCAAGGCCGTCGGAACCAAACTGGGCGGTATTTGGACTGCGTTGGATTTCAACAGAACGAATCGCAGTCGGTTCATTCAGATTGAAAAAAGTATTGATGCCGCCCCGCTGGGTCGAATTTGTATACCGTATCCCGTCGACGTATACGCCAACCTCCGTCAGACCGCGGACGAGGACGGCTCCAATCGTAGGACTGGTTCGCTGGAGCGAGACGCCGGTCTCCTCATCAGCCAGTTGTGCCAGCATGCTCGTGATCCGCTGGCCTACTGCGTCCTCGGTAACAATATTTACCTGCATCGGGACGTTTGAGATCTCCTCGGCGCGGCCAGACTCTCCGGTCACAGTTACCGTCTCGCTAACTTGGTTTATCGAGAGGGTAACGTTGACATCCGAGCGAGAAATTTGTGAAAGCCTTACCGAACGCGTGCTCACACTGAATCCGCCGCGGGACACGCGAATTACGTATGGGCCCGCAGCTATATTTTCGAAGTTATAGCGCCCTTGCTTATCCGTTTCGGTCGTCGCGATCACGATCTGCTGTGGACTGGCTAACTGAACGGCCGCTCCCGACACAGCTGCTCCTGCTGAGTCAGTTACGACACCTGCGATGCTTACGGTAGACGAGACCTGCGCTCCGAGGGAAACGAAACTTATCAAAATTAGGACAAGTATTAATAGGCACTTCGTCATATGACCGTGATTCAACCGCGACGGTTCCTTCGCCGAAATCTTTTTGGCCCGATCCACAGCCAAAAGCCCGTAATTATGAATGTCAGCAGGGCCATTCCCATGACCGACGTGTAGACGAGTTTGAACTGTTCATCGGAAGTGCCAATTAGATAGTCTACGAGCGATCCGTCGTGAATATTCTCGATAAAATCGGATCGCCGCCGCTCGATATGCAACCGCTCGCCCGTCGTACAGTCGAGTTGGACGCCCCAGTAATCCTGTACATAGACGAACTTCACCATACCTTTGTCCGGGCGGTAATCGATCCTTTCAAGTTCGAGCGATAGGTCTGGCGATATCTGGTCCCGAGCAACGCGATGCGCAGTTGTGAGCAGCACGTGAGTTGGCAACCAGTCCTGCGGGTTCGTGGATTTTCCTGCATAGGATTTTGGAAGAATTGCACCGCCGCTGTGCTTCTTCCAGCCAAGAAGCAGGCCGGTCACGGCTGCGACAAAGAAGAACGCAAAAAGCAGAATCCCGGTTGTTCTATGCACCTTGCGCGTAATACGCAGGATCGCGGCACTCCGTTTCCTCTTCGCGTGATTCATTAAAAAATCATACCTGATAAAGCTTTAAAAGAGCCCGACGGCTTCGGGCCGCGTGGCTCTTTTTCTGGCGTCAGTCGTGGGTTTAGCTAATCGCTTTTAGCGGGTGTCTGGCCCGGAGCGGAGGAGCTACAACTTCGACTGATGCAACACAGTAAGCTTTTTTTATATTAGCCGGTCTGTAATGCCGCATTACAGAATAGCTAATCGGCGATCTGATACGTAGCGACGCTAGTCGGCGTCTCGAAGCAACGGACCTTGTGTACGACTACTCGGTCATCCGAGATCCTCGAGTTCAAATACTCAAGAAAATAGCGGGCGAGATTTTCGGCGGACGGATTAAGCTCCTCATCAAAGGGCGGCAGCTCGTTTAGATTTCGATGGTCGAGGTATCGAACGATTTCGTCGGCCGCGGCCTTCAAATCGCCAAAATCGATCAGCAGGCCGATGTTATTTAATTCTTCGCCTCGCGCGTAGATCTCGATCTTGTAATTGTGGCCGTGCAGATTCTCGCATTTCCCCTTGTATCCGCGGAGTTGGTGCGCGGAGGAGAAATTGCGCTCAATCATTACCTCGAAGAAAGCTGCCATTCGGCGCATTATACAGCACCAACCGCATCGCCGTTCAGCTTCGTATCGACATCGCTAAGGTCGGTGGTGATAAGCATTCGTGGCAGACTCTGCAGAAATTCCCTTCCGTAGGCTTTCGTGCGAACGCGGGGATCAAGAATTGCGATGACTCCGCGATCCGTTGTGCTGCGAATCAATCGACCTATTCCCTGCTTCAATGTAATCACAGCCTGCGGGACGCTGTAGTCGAAGAAGGAACGGCCGCCATTCTCGTCGATGAAGCGGCTGCGTGCGGCCACAATAGGGTCGGTTGGCACCGCAAAGGGCAGCTTGTCGATTATCACGCATGAGAGCTGTTCACCTCGGACATCCACGCCCTGCCAGAAGCTTGACGTTGCAAAGAGGACCGCGTTCTGCGTTTCGCGAAACGTGTCAAGCAGTCCCGCCTTTCCCATTGTGCCCTGTAGAAAACACGGGTAGCCGACTCGGGAGGAGACCAGCTCAAACAAGGCCCGCATCGACGCGTTGCTCGTGCACAGAATAAATGCCTGGCCCCGCGTGACCTTAAGAATTTTTACGATCTCGCCCGCCGCAGCCTCAGCGTATTCTGCTGACCGAGGGTCGGGCATCAATCGCGGGAGGTAAACGATCGCTTGCCGTTCGTAATCAAAGGACGATTCCGCGATCATTGTTTGCGTCCTTTCAGGAGTCAACCCCAACCGGTCGCGTATAAAGCTAAAGCTCCCATTTGCCGAGAGCGTAGCGGACGTCAGGACGCAGGTCTTTACCTTATCAAACAGCTTTTCCCGCAGGAGTTCAGACACATCTACAGGAGAGGCTTGAAGAAATATTCCGCGGCCCCGGCGCTCCAGCCAGTAGACGAAATTTCCATCCGCCTGCTCAACGATAAATTTTAAATCGAAACGGGTTTGCCGAATCCGACGAACGACGGCTTCGGCCTCAGGCATCTTGTCGGAAAACTCGTCGATGGCGACCTCGAGCTGGCCCAAATGGGCATCGAGCGCGGTATGCACTTCGGCCAATGGTGAATCAACGAGGCCTTCTTTTGATAAGGGAAACCGGCCCTCGCTTGCGCGCCCCTCCCGAAATCTGACCCAAAATTGTTCCGCGAGGCCCATGACCTTCGCAGAAAGCTTCAGCAAGCGTAAGGTCGCAATCGCATCGGAGATCGGGAGAGAGTCAGCATCTCTGACGATCTCATCCATCTGAAAATTCGAAACCTGAAATCCAAAGTAGTTCGCCGCGATGTCCTCGATTAGATGTGCCTCATCAAAAATGACGGCCGCATAGTCCGGGATCACCTTGCCAAAATTGTTGCCACGTACATTTAGATCTGCAAAGAAAAGGTGGTGATTCACGACGACAATATCCGCCGCCTCGGCGTCGCGCCGCATCTTGTTGATGTAACAAGGCTCGAAGTCAGCACACTTCTGGCCGATGCACGTGTCGCTCTTTGCATTGATCCGATTCCAGAACGAAAGATTTTCCGGAAGGTGCGAAAGCTCAGATCGATCACCCGTCAAGGTGTCTTGGGACCACTGGCGTACCGAACGGAAGTGATCGACGTCGCCGACGCCGTCGAGTATCGGCTGGTGCTCCGCACGGCTGATCCTGTTGATGCAGAGGTAGTTAGCGCGGCCCTTCATATACGCAGCCTTGAACTTCATTGGAAGGATGCGCTGAAGAAACGGAATATCCTTTTCCATCAACTGCTCTTGAAGATTCTTCGTACCGGTGGAGATGATAATCCTTTTTTTATTGGCAATCGCGGCTGCGATGGCGGGCGTCAAGTACGCGAGGGTTTTTCCCGTCCCAGTCCCAGCCTCGACGATCAGATGACGTTCGTCCGTAAGTGCCTCGCCAATGGCTCCTGCCATTCGGACCTGGCCGTCACGGTATTCGTATGCATCGTGATGCGTCGCGATCACGCCCGTAGGGCCGAAAACTTTTTCTATAAACTCGTCCTGCATCCGAAGATCGTTGACTTGCGAAGGCGCTCTGATAGAATTGAAACTTCGATTTTATCCGATAAGGACTGCCGATGCGAGGGAGAAGCTCAGCTAGAATATTTGCGCTAATCGTGTTGCTCACTTCGTTCCTCGCGGCGACGCGCGAATACGTTGAGCCAAGCGTTGCTGCTCGAGCGGGCGCTCTCAGCCCGAGAACGTTAAGTCTCGATGACAGCCTTCCAAATTACGACATTCGTCTCGACAAATCAGCTTTTGACGTTCGGACGGCGTACCTAGCCGCAGCCCAGATGTCCTTGCGGGAGATTGCTTCAATTCGCGAGGGATTCTCTCGAGGCGAAGCGAAACTCCGGCAAAGCGTACCTTCCGTCAAGATCGAATACAACGACGACGCTCGCGTGCCCGAGGTAATCGGCACGGATGTCCACGGCGGGCGCGCTTTCCTTACACGGCCTTCGACAGAGGCTCGCCCCGACATTCTTCGCGCTTTCCTGACTGAGAATTCCGGACTTATCGGCGTAGATGAGGATGAGTTCGGTGTTCTCACGACTGTCGCGGACTATTCCAATCCTGACGGCAATCTTTCCTTCGTCGAATTTAGCCAGGAAATAAACCGCATTCCCGTCTTTCGCGGTGAGGTGAAGGCCGCGTTCACGAGGGATCGTGAATTGGTCCGGGTCGTTAACAATCTCGCACCGGGGATCAACCGAAACAGCGTATCCACGGAATTCGGTTCTTCGACACGAGCCGTCGAACTTGCAGCCGTGTTCGCTAACGCACCGCCGCACGGGCTGGAGCCGTCGGAAGTGACGGAAAAACGCGTCGTCTTTGGGAGCGGTGATAATGCGACTATCGCGGAGAAGATGTATTTCCCGGTCGAGCACGCGGTTGCCGTAGCGGCGTGGCGGGTTGCGATCTGGGGACCGGTGAATGCGTTCTACGTGATCGTCGACGCGAAGACAGGAACTTTGCTTTGGCGCAAGAACGTTACGGAAGATCAAACACAGCCGGCGACTTACAGCGTCTACGCGAACCCGAACGCGATGGTGCATGTCGCGGACAGTCCGTTCCCCTTCACTCCTGGGCCGACCGCTCCGACCGGCGCACAGGGCGCCGGGATTTCGCGTTCGTCGATTACGCGGATTGGGAACGAGCCTCCTTACCAGTTTAATTCTCTTGGCTGGATTGCGGATGGCGGATCCGTCACCGACGGGAATGCCATCCAAGCTGGACTGGATCGCGACGGAACGGACGGAATTGACCCGAACAGCGAGGCCACGAGCGCGACGCGCAACTTTTCGTATAGCTATTCGCCCTTCAATCCGAACACAAACACCGGCGACCAACCCGTCCCTGCCCCACAGACTTACCCGGGCAGCGCATATCAGCAGGGCACGGTGACACAGCTGTTCTACATCTCTAACTGGTTTCATGATGAGTTGTACCGGCTCGGATTCACCGAGCAGGCGAAGAATTTTCAGAATGATAATTTCGGACGAGGAGGTTCTTCCGGTGATCGCGTCCGAGCCGAGGGGCAAGACTCAAACGGCTTTAATAACGCAAACTTTTCGACATTTGCCGACGGCATACGCCCGAGGATGCAGATGTATCTGTGGGCGGGTCCTACGCCTGACATTGACGGGAATCTCGATGCTGACGTTGTAATACACGAGTATGCTCATGGCCTCTCAAATCGCCTCCACGGAAACGCGAGCGGGCTTACGATGAATATGTCGCGCGGCCTCGGCGAGGGCTGGTCCGACTTTTACGGACACGCGATGCTGAGCGAGCCAACCGACGCGATCAACAGCATTCACACGACCGGCGGTTATGACACCTACCTCGGCGTATCTGGTTATACAAATAACTACTACTACGGCATTCGGCGCTTTCCGAAGGCCGTGATGTCTTTCACGGGAGTGAACGGACGGCCTCACAATCCGTTGACTTTCGCTGATGCGGACCAGTCGCAGCTTGACGTGTCAGATGGAGCTTTCGCTCGTGGACCATACGGATCAGACAATGCGGATGCCGTCCACAATCTTGGTGAGATTTGGAGCAGCGCACTGTGGGAAGTTCGGGCGCGGATGATCAATCGCCTCGGATGGGCTGTGGGCAATCGGAAGGTCCTCCAACTCGTCACTGACGGCATGAAGCTTGCTCCTTTAGCACCAACGTTTATTACGGAACGCGATGCAATACTCGCCGCCGCACATGCGAGCTCGCCTCCGACAGAAGCGGCCGCTGACGTTGCCGATATCTGGGCGGGCTTTGCGGTTCGTGGTATCGGGGCGAGCGCGTCCGTCCAGGTCAACGGAACCGGCTTGGGCGACGCTCGCGTAACTCAGGCCTTCGACCTGCCGAATATCACTCAGATTCAGCCGATCACCTTCAGCGACACAGCCGGAAATGGCAACGGCTTTCCCGATCCGGGGGAGACCTTGCAGGTAAACATTGCACTGACCAACTCGACAGGGCTGACCGCGAATGGAGTTACCCTTTCGTTGGCAGGCGGCGGCACGGCTGACTACGGGACGATGAACGGCGTCGAAACGGCGAGCCGTGCTGTCACGTTCAGCGTACCCGCCAATCTTCCCTGCGGCGGTGTACTGAATCTTACGCTAAATGTGACTAGCAGCCTGGGGCAGGTCACGTTTGTTCGATCATTCTCGCTTGGATCGCCGTTGACCACCACCTCAGAGAATTTTGATAGCGTGTCGGCACCGCAGATTCCTAATGGTTGGACGGCCACGGCGTATAACGGCGGCGTCGGCTTTGTCACGACGGCTGTCGGCTCGGACTCAGCACCGAACTCCGCGTTTGCTGCCGACCCCGCAACCGTCGGGGGTGGAACCGATCTAATCTCACCGACTGTTCCAATCGCGGCAACCGGTGCAACGATAGAATTTCGCCATCGTTTCGATACGGAAGCAGCGTGGGACGGCGGGTTGCTGGAGATTTCAATAGGCGGTGCGGCTTTCCAGGATATCGTCGGAGCGGGCGGTGCGTTTGTTGCGAATGGATATAACAGCACGCTCGGGAACGGCACGAATAACCCTTGGTCTGGACGCCGAGCCTGGAGCGGCGACTCACGAGGCTATGTAACCACCGTAGCCCGGCTTCCAGCCGGAGCAGCGGGCCAGAACGTCCAGTTCAGATGGCGGTTCGGGGCGGATAATAACACTGCACCGGCCGGCGGTGGATGGAATATAGACGGAGTCCGAATAATAGGAAATTTCGCTTGCGCCGCGCCGAATCGGGCTCGAGCAGATTTCGACGGCGACGGCAAGACCGATGTATCGGTGTATCGGCCGTCGAGTGGAGCTTGGCACCTCGACCGGTCGACGGCCGGATACGCAGTGGTAAATTTTGGTCTTTCGACGGACGTTCCCACTCCCGGCGATTTTGATGGTGACGGACGAGCCGACTTCGCCGTTTACCGACCGTCGGAGGGCAATTGGTATCGGATTAACAGCTCGGACGCGAGCTACAATGTCCTCCGCTTTGGTATCGCGGAGGATATTCCCCAGCCCGGAGATTTTGACGCGGATGGGCGGGATGACCTGGCGGTCTGGCGGCCATCCACCGGCGTCTGGTATTACCTGCGGAGCTCGGACGCTCGGTCAGGCGAGGTAAGATTTGGACTCACGGGAGATAATCCCGTGGCCGACGACTACGATGGTGACGGCCGGGACGACATCGCCGTGTGGAGGCCTTCGAACGGCGTCTGGTATTTTCTGTTGAGCGCGACGGGCGGGCAGTTTTCGGCCACCGCCTTCGGCCTCGCGAGCGACCGCCCAGTCCCCGCCGATTTCGATGGCGACGGAAAGTGTGACATCGCCGTTTATAGGCCGTCCGAAGGAAATTGGTATCAGATCAGCGGCGCAACCAGCCAGACTTCCGTAGTCCGTTTTGGACTCAGCGAGGATCGTCCGTCGCCCGGAGATTTCGACGGAGATGGAAAATCTGATCAGGCCGTGTATCGTGCGGGCATCTGGTATCTGAACAGATCGACGGCGGGATTCTCTGCTCAAGCTTTCGGCTTATCCAACGATATTCCCATTCCGGCGAAATATATTCCTTAAAAAGTCTCTCCAAGTTGAGTTTTCGATTGACGCCAGGCCAGACAATTTGCTATCTTTCTCCTCGACCAAACTTTAATTTTGAACAATTCCACACTTTTTGCTTCTTCCGTTTAACGGATGCGCCCCTGTTTTTTTTTGGGGCGGCTGTATATTTTTGCCCGTGTTTGGCTGTCGCCAATCGGTGCAATAGCTGTGCGACGCAGCATCTGGCGTGGACGTCTTGGAACGAGCTTTACGAGGGCTTTAGGATGTTAAAAAGTTTTGCAGCAGGAAATCGCAACGGTGTACTGCTTGTTTTATTTATGGTGGCGATCGTCGCCGCTCTTGTAATCCTACCCGGACAATTCACGTCTTCGGCTGGATCAAAGGGCGCGGGTCTTATTGTAAGAACCAGCGCGAGCGATGATGGAATGCCCAAGATGTGGGACATTCGTGAGGCCAAGGGCCAAGACGAAAATCTCATTCAGCTTCGGCAGTCGAGCGGCAAAGATGCTTCGTTCGTCGCCGACGTCCGCGACCGTATGGTCCGCGGTGAAGTGTCCTTTAAGGAAGCCAACCCGACGGCAAAGGTCGAATACACAACCGACCTCAGAAACGCAGAGGTGCTTTCCCCTGACGTTTACCGCTCACGCTTCGACTGGCTCACCCGGCCCTCCGGTGCCGAGCGCGCGGACATTCTGCGTGATTTCGTCAAGGAGAACGGCAATCTCATCGGCGTGACCGATCTACAAGCCGACGAGCTCGTTGCGACCGCTGACTACACGACTCCGGGGAGCGAACTGGGCTGGGCACGTCTCGAACAGAGGATTGACGGAGTTCCGGTTTTCCGCGGTGAGATTAACGCTGGATTTACAAAGCGCGGCGAGATGATCCGTGCGATCAATAATATCGCCCCGGGTATCGATGCTTCCACAGTTTCGAAGACCTTTAACAATCCGGCGAATGCGGTCACGATCGCAGCAGCGCATATTAAGCATGACCTTCGCCCGTCCGACCTCGCCCGGAACGATCGCATCTCGACCGACCTAAGAGTGGTCTTCGGCGAAGGCGACTGGGCGACGACAGCTGAGAAAATGTACTTCCCGACTGAGCTCGGCGTGGCCGTGCCCGCTTGGCGAGTCCTGATTTGGCAGCCGGTGGCGGCGTACAACGTCATGGTCGACGCTCAATCCGGCATTGTCCTCTGGCACAAGAATATATCTGACGATCAGACTCAGTCGGCCACGTATCAGATCTACGCAAACCCTACGTCACTCATTAACGCCGCAGATCACGCAGCGGCCTTGTCGCCATACGGCGGCCCCTCGAGCAACCCATCGGCTGGAACGCAAGGTGTTCTCGGAACTCGATCGAATGTAACTTTAATCGGAAATGAGGCGCCAAATACGTTCAACAACAACGGTTGGATGACAGACGGCACGAATTTTACCGATGGTAATTCTAACGAAGCCGGTATCGACCGTGTTGCCCCAAACGGCGTTGACGCGCCGATGGTCGGCGATACTGCTTGCCCGGGCGCAGGATGCCGCACCTTTACCTCGACCTGGAATCCACCGCCCGGAAGCCCTGCACCCGGTGACGATCCGCTTACGCCGCAGGCGCAGCGCGGCGCTGTCATTCAGATGTTCTACGTGATGAACCGGTACCATGACGTGCTGTATCGAGCAGGCTTTACCGAAGCGGCGCGTAACTTCCAGCACGTCAACTTTACCGGAATGGGACTCGCCAACGACCGTGTTTCTTCGGAAGGTCAAGATTCATCGGGAACAAATAATGCGAACTTCGCAACACCCCCGGATGGCGGACGCGGACGCATGCAGATGTACATTTGGACCGGTCCGACACCCGATCGTGACGGGACTGCGGACGGCGATATCGTCATCCACGAGGTTACGCACGGCCTTTCCAATCGCCTCATTGGTAATGGAAGCGGTCTCGGTAACCAGGGCGGCATGATGGGCGAAGGTTGGGGCGACTGGTATGCCCACACTATGCTTGCCGAACCAACCGACGATCCAAACGGCATCTATGGTCTGGGAGGATATTCGCTTTTCAATCTGGCCGCCGGATTTACCGCGAATCATTACTACGGCATCCGTCGATTCCCCACGGCCATTATGTCGTCGACCGGGGGCCCAATGAACAAGCCGCACAACCCGTTGACATTCGGTCATCTGAACGTAGGCTGCGATACAACGCTCGGAACTACGACCACGGCGGTAGCGAGCGCGTATCCTCGTAGCCCGGTGATCGCAACCTCAGGTAACTGCTCGCAGGTTCACAATGCAGGTGAGATCTGGAAATCGGCTCTCTGGGAAGTGCGTGCAAAGTTTATAGCAAGACGCGGTTTCACGAGCGGCACCACGGCGGTTCTAACCGCGGTTACCGAAGGCATGAAACTCACACCGGTAAACCCGAACATGCTGCAGGCCCGTGACGGTGTCATCTTGGCAGCTCAGGCTCTGTCGGCAACGCCGGAGTCTAGTGCGGACGCAGCTGATGTCCGTGAGGGTTTCCGAATCCGCGGAATGGGCTTCTCGGCAAGCGTTCAGTCCGCATCAGCGGTGACCGAAGCTTTCGATTCGCCGACGCTTGCGAACGGGAGCGGTGCAGTCGTCACGTCGGGCAACAATCTGCTCGAGCCGAATGAGTGCAACACCTTGAACGTTCCCCTGTCGAACAACTCGACCGCTACAGCCACAGGCATCAGTGCCGTGCTGTCGTCGTCGACACCTGGAATCACGGTAACTCAGCCAAACTCGGCATATCCCGACATCCCTGCCGGTGGCACCAATGTGAACAACACGACGCCTTATCAGGTTTCGGTTGCTAACACGGTCGCTTGCTTCACCAGTGCGAGCTTCACGCTCACCGTTACCTATGCGGGCGGCGGCGGCGGCTCTCCGCTAGTGATCAACTTCTCACTGCCGATCGGTATTCCCGGCACGGCTTACGTTTTTGCCACCGGGACTGGCGGAACAATCCCTGTTGGCGGAACGCTTGTCGCGGGCAGTCAGGCGGACGACGCAGCGGTAGCTGTTACGTTGCCAGCAGGCTGGAACTCGACCGTTTACAACGTAGCTGTAACGTCGCTCAGCGCGAGCACCAACGGTATGCTGACGGTCAACGGTGCGACTTCGACGGCCTTCGCTAACACGGCCCTTATCGCGGCGGTTGGCGGTACGAACCCAACGCTCTTCCCTGCTTGGGATGACTACAACATGGCCCCTATCGCGACTACCAACGGTGGTATATTCACAAACACGGTCGGAACGGCGCCAAATCGCACGTTCTACGTCGAATGGCGTGCAGCCCACTTCGCGGAACCGGATCCCTCACCGGTCAGCAACAACTTTGCGATCAAGTTGACCGAGGGTACGAGCACGGTCGAGTACATCTATGTGCTGACGGGCGTTGCTCCAAACAATAATGGAGCAAGCGCCACCGTTGGCATTCAGCGGTCGAGTGCAGCGGGCTCGCCGTTTACGCAGATTGGATTCAATACTGTGGGGACGATCACGCCCGGAATGGTCCGCACGGGCACGCTTCCTGCGGGACAGTGCACACCTGGATCGGGAACATGTAACGCGGTTCCTAAGAGCCGAGCTGACTTCGACGGCGACGGCAAGACTGATCTCTCGGTCTTCCGTGCTTCCGAAGGCAACTGGTATCTAAACCGTTCGACGGCTGGGCTGGCAGTGTACAAATTCGGTATCCCGACGGACGTTCCAGTACCGGGAGACTACGACGGCGATGGCAAGGCAGACACGGCGGTCTTCCGCGCGTCGGCAAACCCGATCGACCCCGACTATTACATCCTAAACAGCAATGGCTTTACCGTGACCGGACTCTCCTGGGGTCTTCCCGGCGACATTCCGGTCTCAGGTGGCGACTACAACGGCGACGGCAGAACCGATCTTGCAGTCTTCCGTCCCTCCGATCAGAAGTGGTACGTCTACAATAGCGGAATGGCCACGGCCACGGTGTCGAACTTCGGATTGGCCACGGACATACCTCTCGCGATGGACAACGATGGTGACGGCAAGACTAACCTCGCCGTGTTCCGTCCATCCAACAACACATGGTATGTGGCAAGACCAACCGGAAATCCGGGGACGAACTTCGACGCTTATCCGTTTGGCCTCGCAGGCGACCTGCTTACACAGGCTGACTACGACGGCGACAATAAAGATGATATCGCGGTCTTCCGTCCGTCAAACGGTACGTGGTATGTACATCGCAGCACGGATGGAATAACTCAGTTAGTTCGGTTCGGTACATCGGGCGATGTTCCGGTTCCCGGCGATTAAGACGGAAATGGCACGGACGATATTGCGGTCTATCGCAACGGCACGTGGCACGTCCGGCTCTCAACCGGCGCCGTCTCGCAGCAGGCTTTCGGAATCAGTTCGGACATCCCGGTACCGAGAAGATACCTGCCATAGTTGGTTCCCTATTCGCCTTCGGGAGCACCCGCTCCCGAAGTATTTTCCTAAGAAATGGCCGAGCTTGTCAGTTCGGCCTTTTCCTTTGGTTGGACGAATTTGTTGACAAGCGCCCAAGCAAGGCAATATCGTGTTAGAAGACTTCTCCGGCTTTTTACCTCTCCAAGGCATCTATATGGTGCATCTCGTCGTTCTTCGTAAAGGAGCAGAATGAATACGCAATTTTTAAGTGTGATTAGATTAAAGATTTCTGTGATCTTGCTGGCCTTGCTTTTCTGCGGAGTCATATTTTTTGGCTTTACGCCGGAATTGTCCCCAGCGTCGGCGTCAATCAGCGGCCCGACGCCGGGACATTCGGGTGCTCCGCTCGAGGGAAATTGCACAGCTTGTCACACTAGTTTCCCGGTGAATACCGGTACCGGATCGGTGGTGATCGCCGGCCTGCCTAAGACCTGGATTCCCAATCAACAGGTTCCTATTACGGTAACGTTGAGCCAGGCGGACGGCGTCATTTACGGATATCAGATGACTGCGGTTGACGCTCTCGGCCGGCGAGCGGGAACCTTTACGTTTCCACCGATGAATCCGGCGCAGTCCCAAGTCGATGAAGGTTTTATTGGCGGGAATTTTCGACAGTATGCCGAACATACCGTGGAAGGCACCGTGCCGACTATGTTCGGTTCCAAGACCTGGAATATCATTTGGACCGCGCCGAACTTTCGAGCCGCCCGCGTGGGTTTTTACGTATCGGGAAATGCGGCGAATAGTGACGGAAATACTTCCGGCGACTATATATATACGAGTTCCGCAGCCTCCACCTCGGGCAGTCCGCTCGTAGACCTGGACGGAGACGGCAAGACTGATCTTTCTATCTTTCGGCCCGGCCCGGGCGAGTGGTGGTATAACCGTTCGTCGAATGGCGGGAATACTGCGTTTCAGTTTGGAGCAGGGACGGATACGATCGCACCGGCAGATTTTACTGGTGATGGAAAGACGGATGTAGCTTTCTTTAGGCCTTCTACCGGACAGTGGTTTGTTTTGAGAAGCGAAGACTTATCGTTCTACGCGTTTCCGTTTGGATCGAATGGAGATGTGCCGGTTCCCGCTGACTATGACGCCGATGGCAAGGCTGATGCTGCTGTGTTTCGGCCATCGACGCTTACTTGGTTTATCCAGAAGTCAGGCGGCGGGACGGACATCATTGGATTTGGAGCTGCAGGCGATGTTCCGACAGTTGCCGATTACGACGGAGATGCAAAGGCTGATATTGCTATCTACCGGCCGAATGCTGTCGGAGGTGCTCAGTGGTGGGTTCGTCGAAGCTTAAACGCCTCGGTGTTTGCACTGCAGTTTGGCACGCCAACCGACAGAACCGTCCAGGGAGACTACACGGGTGACGGAAAGGCGGATATCGCATTCTGGCGGCCTTCGACAGGCGGTTGGTTTGTCTTGAGAAGCGAAGATTTTTCTTTCTTCTCATTCCCGTTCGGAACAAATGGCGACACGCCCGTCCCCGGCGACTATGACGGCGACGGACGAAACGACGCTGCGGTCTTTCGCCCTTCGACATCAACCTGGTTTGCACAACGCTCCACTGCCGGCACTCTCATCCAGCAGTTCGGCATCGCAGGCGACATACCGTTGCCGAGTGCATACGTGAGATAGCGAGACGCAAGGCGCGCACGAAGTAAGGGCTCGTGGCTTGCTCTGTGTTATCGCCCACGATCACAAATTGTGACCAGCTGAATCGCCGTATCCAAGTCTATCTATCTATTTTCGGTGGCGACGATCGGCTAGAGCAGCTCTGAGCGTGCGATCGATTCCTGGTGGACCTCGTCGGGGCCGTCTGCGAGGCGTAATGATCGAGCGTATATCCAGAATTGCGAGAGCGGGACGTCCTGCGATACGCCTGCGCCGCCGTGTACCTGAAACGCACGATCGATTATCTCTAAAACCGTTTTTGGCACGACGGCTTTTATCATTGCAATGTCACGACGGGCGGCCTTACTACCTAGCGTGTCCATCTTCCACGCCGCATTCAAGACGAGCAGCCGTGCCTGGTCGATGGCACACCGCGCCTCGGCGATCCAGAGCCTGATTACGCCCTGCCCTGCGATTGGCTTGCCGAACGCCGAACGATTTTTTGCCCGAGCGCACATCATTCCAAGGGAACGCTCTGCAACGCCGATGAGACGCATACAGTGATGGACCCGGCCAGGACCTAGGCGGCCCTGTGCAATCTCAACGCCGCGACCTTCTCCTAAAAGAATATTAGCCTTCGGCACTCGAACATTCTCGAAAAGAACCTCCGCGTGGCCGTTGGGTGCGTCGTCAAATCCAAACGCGTCTAGCATCCGCTCGACCTTAACGCCCGGCGTATCCATCGGCACGAGGATCATCGACTGCTGCTCATGTTTTTCGGCGTTCGGGTGGGTTTTCCCCATAAAGATCGACAGCTTGCATCGCGCGTCTCCGCCGCCGGTCGACCACCACTTCCGGCCGTTTAGAATATAGTCATCCCCGTCCGGAACGACGGCCGCCTCGATATTCGTTGCGTCGGACGAGGCCACGCTCGGCTATTGGATGTCTCGCGAAGCCGGTGACGAAATGCTGAACATGCCGTACAACCCGCGGGTCCTGATGGAGAGCATTTCGCGCGCTGAGCTAGTCGAAATGTACTCCGCAGCGTCAGGTCGCAATGTTTCGAACATTCTCTTCTACTACGTCTTTGGAACATTCAAGATCGCGGTGATCGCCCAGCAGATCTACGCACGGTATGTGAAAGGATTCACCAACGATGTGCGGTTTGCGAGTTTCGATTCTTTTGTAGAAGCCTTGGGCGGTATTGCGGCGAGCTCCATCCAAAGAAAGTCTCTTTAGCGAACTACGAATCCCGCGCGCTCTGACGACACGACGGGAATCTGAAAAAAGGGGCCCGTGCCTCGGACCCCTTCGCTATGACGAAACAGCGATCTAGGGATTGCCCGAGTGAGGCGTGCCAAGATACGGAAACGTCGTCAGATAAGGAACGTCGTTACCGCTTACACCATCACCCAGCGTGTTGTTTGGCGCCTTGTTCGTCGCAGGAGTGAACGGCGTACCGCCCGCGACCGCACGCAGTGCAATGTCCGTAACATCATCGAAGACACGTCGGCCGTTTGGATGTCCTGCGGGATCGCCACCTAGCAGACCCAGCCTATTCGGATTCGCCGCCGGCGGTATCGCGACATTCAAACGCATCATCTCGTGCGGCTTTCCGTCCGAAAGAAACGTGTTGAAAGTCGGAGCTCCGGGAACGCTGCCCGCCTTTATCCCGGTGGCAAAGATCGCCACCAAGTCGTTTCGAGGCGCCGAAGGAATATCTATCTTGAAGACAGCCTTGAGCAGTTTTGCGAGCTGCGGATCAAGCACCGCCGGGGCCGCAACGGCATCGTCCTTTGGCGAAAGACCGTTAAATGCATCTTTCATCCCGAGCGGGATGATCACTTCGTTTACCAGCGGATTTCCGAGACGCGATATCTGCACCCATTCGCCGTTCCGCGCCCCGCTTGTCTGCTGCGGATAAAGAACATTTGTCGTACGACGACTGGCCGTTGACCAAACGCCTATCACCGCGTCAGAAGCGGTTGGATCCTTTGGCGTACTGCGGTCCCTCGTAAGATCGCGTATCGGAACCTCGATCGCGATGCTGCTGACATTCTTGCCGGCGAGTCCATCTTTGGCGCCGGTGTCGGTGATCGATGTCAGATTGAGCGTGTCGAAGATCTCGTTCACCGGAATGAAAAAGCCCTCGTCCCGCTGCCCGGCAAAAACGCGCATTCCATTCGCTTTTGATAGCGTGTGTACCGCGCGCTCCGCAAGCGCAGCATACTTCGGCGTCGTCCGTTTACCGATATTCGAAGGCGGTGTTACGAGACCCGACGCGGTCTGCCTTCCCGAATTTCCACGGCCCTGTGCAACGCGCGTTACGCTGTATGTCTGCGACTCGTTATAGTCCTCGTCATTGAGCGATGTGATAAGCGGATCGATTCCGCCCTTACCTTTTAAAGCCTCGTTCGGAGCCGCCATACCGAGCACCGAATTCGGATTCTTTATCTGATCGCTGAACTGGAATTGATAGCTGATGTCCTCAACTCCGTCTCCAGTGTTGTCGATCTTGATCTCATAAAGCACTGACGAATCGAACTTGAAATAATGCGGGCCGCTGCCCGGCGTCTGGTCCGGAGTAAAATTGGCGATGAGCGTAACGTATCCCTCACGGCCGCGTTCGGTGGATCGAAATGCGTACAGATCGGTGTTGTCGGCGAGCGGATCGTTGGCGATCATCGGCGCTTCCCGATGACTTGACGCTTCGGCGGGCCGTACCGCGATCATAGATATTTGGGCGGCCACCGCGCTGAACGCGAGCGCCGCTGTAAGAGTCTTTTTCAACATATTTTCCCTAATGTCTCCTCGAAGTCGCATTTAGCGTATTCAATATCACTTCGTCTGGAAACGAGTGTTGGATTCGGTACGGCGAAGCTCAAGCGGATTGGCCGAGCTCGCAGATCGATCTTGCGAATCTGGCGTACCGACCATTGCCATGGCCTTTGTTACACGTCCCGGTAAAAGAATCGCGGCGAGATTGCGAACCAAATTTCCCGGGCGTTTGAGACGGTAAGCCCCGGGCGTTTAAGACTTCGCACTCGTCCGATCTCTCCAGCTTTCAGCCGGGCCGCCGGCGTCGCGCCTTTCCATGGTGATTGCGCCGGGAGACGGGCAGATGAGGTAGCAGAGATTACAGCCGACGCATTCTTGCTCGATAACGTGCGGGTACCGGTGACCGTCGACCTCTTGCCAATCGAAACTCTGGTGCGCGCCGTCTTCGCACGCCACGTAACAAAGGTTGCAGCGGATACAGTTTTCAACGTTGACGTGCGCCTTTACGTCGTAATTGAGATCGAGATTGCCCCAGTCGGTGACACGGCTGACCGACTTGCCGATGATGTCGTTAATAGAGGCGAAATCTTTTTCATCGAGGTAGTTATTTAACCCGTCAATCATGTCTTCGACGATACGGTAGCCGTAATGCATGACGGCTGTGCAAACCTGTACATTCCCGGCGCCGAGCAGCAGGAACTCCACAGCATCACGCCAAGTGTTTACGCCGCCGATGCCGCTGATTGGAATATTGAATTCGGGATCGCGCGCCAATTCGGAAACCATGTTCAGAGCGATAGGCTTCACCGCCGGCCCGCAGTATCCGCCGTGGGCCGCCATACCGTTGACGTTCGGATACGGGATCATCGTGTCGATATCGACGCCCATGACCGAGTTGATCGTGTTAATAAGCGAGACTGCATCCGCACCGCCGCGCTGGGCGGCTTGGCCGGGCGGGACAATGTGCGTAACGTTGGGCGTGAGCTTTACAATCACGGGCAGCGTCGATACTTCTTTGACCCATTCCGTTACCATGCAGGTGTATTCGGGCACTTGCCCCATCGCCGCACCCATTCCGCGCTCGCTCATCCCATGAGGACATCCAAAGTTCAACTCAAAACCGTCCGCGCCGGTATCCTGCGACTTTTTAACGATCTCCTGCCACGCCTCCCTTTTCGACTCGACCATCAGTGAAACGATCACGGCGTTGTTCGGATACTTTTTCTTACACTCGTAAATTTCCTTAAGGTTTACGGCAAGCGGCCTATCCGTAATCAGCTCGATGTTGTTGAGGCCAATCAGACGGTTCCCACCATAGTCGAGACCAGCGAGACGCGACGAGACGTTGGTGATCGGCTCGCCCAAAGTCTTCCAAACTGCACCGCCCCATCCCGCGTCGAACGCGCGCTCTACCATCGAGCCCATATTCGTCGGCGGCGCGCTCGCCAGCCAGAAGGGATTGGGCGACTCTATCCCTGCAAAATTTGTAGTTAGATCTGCCATATGCGAACTTTTGAATAGATCACGATTTTACAGCCTCGACGATGCTGTAGGGTGATTTGGTCGGTACTATACGGTTAAGCCGAAAGCCGGCTTGCTCCAGAAGCGTTTTGTATTCCTGCTCAGTTCGCTCTTTACCGCCCGGAAGCGTAAGCATTTCCAGATCAAGCAACTTGCTAAAATGCGGATCATTACCCTCGGGCACGATGGTCTCGACGATCAAAACCTTGCCGTCTGGTAGCATTGCCGACCTAATAGATCCAAGAATGGCGATCGATCGTTCGTCATCCCAATCGTGTATGATGTGCCTCATTATATAGCCGTCGGCGGCCGGAACTTCCTTAAAAAAGTCCCCGCAAACCTTTTGCACCCGCTCGGCTACGCCTTGTTCCTGCAACAGCTGGTCGGCTCCGGCTATCACAGAACCGACGTCGAGCAAGATCCCGGCCAGGCCGGGCGTTGCTTTGAGGATCTGGGATAATAAGTATCCGTGGCCTCCCGCGATATCGGCGAGAGTCTTAAATTCCGAAAAGTCGTACGCTTCGAGCACAACAGGCGCACTGCCGGCGCTCATCTCGGTCATCGCCTTGTTAAAGACCTCGGCCTCAGTGGGATGTTCCGCAAACCAATCAAAGAGCTCCTTGCCGTATGTTACCTTCCACGCCGTTTCACCGCTTTTGACGCTATGCATCATCTCGCTCCAGGCGTTGAAATGCCAAGACGCGGTCATAAAGATAACGCTGTTGCGCATTGATCCCGGGACATCCGATCTTATCAGCTCGGACATCCCGGTGTTTTCAAAAACTCGCGCTGATGTCTCGGTAAATATACCCGCGCTCGCCAGTGCTCTTAATATGCGATAAAGCGCCGGCTCGTTTGTTTCGGTCGCCGCCGCCAGCTCAACCGTCGTTTTCGCGCCCGCGGACAATTGGTCCGCGATGCTAAGTTTAGCGGCTATGCCCAATGCCTGTTGCACCACCGGGCCGAAAGCGATCTGTAACATGCCCAGCCGAGGCGGGACGGATCGCGTGTCCGCTCCAAATCCTGGTGTCTCCATATAAAAAATATCCTCCTATCGTATTTAGTGGTCCGGGTTCGATACACGCTCAGTAGTGGGTGCTCTGGCACCGGCGAATTCAACTCGTTCGCCTGTTAGCGACTGATGGATGCCGCAAGCCGCGAGCTTGCCCATCTGGGCGGCATCGACGGCTTCGGCGCCGCCATTGACGCAATCACCGCCCGCGAAGATCTTCGGATTCGATGTCTGCATCTGATCATTCACGACGACACGTCCGGTCTCATCTATCTCGACCGCTGCGACATCGGAGAAAAGCGTGCGCATCTTCTGCTGACCGACGGCCATGATGGCCATATCGCATGGAATATCGAAGACTCGGCCTGAACCGTCTGTTTTTTCGCAGCGAACAAGGGCCACACGCTCATTCGTATTGCCCGCAACTATTTCAACGGGCGTGGCCTGCCAAACAAACTCAATACCATCTTTCTTCGCAAGCTCGATCTCGTATTCGTACGCCGGTGCGTCTTTCTCGGTACGGCGATAGACCATTATCACTCGGCCACCGCCGAGCCGTTTTGCCTGTGTCAGCGCATCGACAGCCGTATTGCCGGCTCCGACCACGACGACAGTTTGCCCGAGCGGGATCGATTTCCAGTCACGCGTTTTCACCTGTTCAATAAAGGCGAGCGCGTCGATGACGCCGTCGAGGTCTTCGCCGGGAATGTTGAGGCGATTTGTCTTGCCAAGGCCGGTCGCGAGGAAAATGGCGTCGTGCGCGTCGGAAAGCTCTTTAAATCGCAGCGTTGAGTGCATCGCCGTTTTCGACACGCCGGCCTCTGCAGCGTCCTGCCCGACGATTTCGGTGTCGGTGAGGAACTTTACACCTAATCTTTCGATTTGCTCGACCTCGGCAAGCGAGACGGCTTGCGACATCTTGTATTCGGCCATGCCATACGTATCGAGCCCGCCCGCTTTTTCGCGGCGTTCGTAGACGGTCACGTCGTAACCAAGCCGGGCAAGATAGGTCGCGCAAGACAATCCTGCCGGACCTGAGCCGACGATGCCGACCGTCTTGCCGTTTGCCTCACCCTGCGTAAAGATCTGCTTGCCGTTCGCGAGAGCATGATCTGTGGCATATCTCTGCAGGCGGCCGATCTCGATCGGCTTTTTCAGCAAAGTCTTCTCGACACACGCGCCTTCGCACAAAACTTCCACGGGACAAACACGCGCGCAAGTTGCACCGATCGGGTTCGCATCGAAAATGACTCGAGCCGACCCGTGAAGATTACCGCTTGCGATCTTTTTTATAAATGCAGGAACGTCGATGTGCGTCGGACACGCGTGCATACAGGGCGCGTCATAGCAGTACAAGCATCGGTTTGACTCGACGATAGCCTCGGCCGCCGTCATCGCTGGATTGATATCCGCGAAGTTCTCCTCGATCTGCGTAATATCGAGCGGTGTGCAAAAGGTATTTGTCATTCACTAAATAATCGCCCGCTACTTCGTAATTCCCGGCTGCAGGCTTTCCGCCATTTTCAGGTCAGCCTCTGCCGATCTCGTGTTCCCCATTTTTCTAAAAACTAGCCCCCGGATCTTATACGCGTTGGCGTATTCCGGTCTTAGCTTGATCGCCTGCGTTAGATCGGCGATAGCCAACGCGTTCTTTCCGGTCATTCCGTACAGGAGACCCCGGTTATGGTAAGTCACCGAGAGATTCTTGCCGGCGTTTGCGGTGTTCCCTTCCAATTGAATTACTTTTGTGTAGTCGGCAATTGCTTCGAGATTTCTTCCAAGCTGCGTATACGCTCGGCCGCGGCCGAAGTAATACTCGCCGCCCGTAGGGTCGATGCCCATCGCCTTTGTGAACTCGGCCGCCGACCCGGCGTAGTCTTTCGCGGCGTATTTGGTTTCGCCGTTGCGGCTATACTCGATCAGTGCGATGAATTTCGGGGCAAGATCGTGCAGATCGAACAGCTCCGTTTTTACCTCGTTGTACGACGCTTTGCGGTCGATAAGTAGCAGAAGCGGGGCCGTCATCCCATTGAGAAATTTTGCGTTCGCGGCTCTACTTCGAATGACGCCGGCGATAGTGTTGGCCGTGGACTCACCCGGGCCGTAAAGTGTCAGCAGCATGTTCGATTTCAAGGCTACCTCGAATACCGCGGCGTGTTCCCCGCCATGGGACCTCACCAACATACTTCCGATGGGATTTCCGGTCGCGTTGATGAGATAATTCATTGCCGATGCTGATTCCTTGATCTTGTCGCCCGTTTTTATAGGAAGGGCCGGAAGCTTTATGCCGAACGATGTCGCCGCGGCCGATGCGGCAGCGAACTGCCGGCTGACGAGAGCGCTGTCCGCTCCTTGGGATTGCAGGATGGCCGCCAGGCTCAATTTACTGCCGAGGACCCAAGCCTGGCTCATAGATGAATCAGTACCATTTTGGGCCGCCGCGCCCGAAACGAGAGTGATCGCCAACACTGAAAACCCAAAGAATCGCTTAAGCATCCATCGCCTCCGTACGGCAAATTGCAAACTTGTAAATCGGGCTATCTTCATTTAATCCGCCACGATGGCGTCGTACGCATCTGGACGGCGGTCGCGGAAGAACTGCCAGGTGTTCCTTACCTCGCGAATCTTGTCCATATCGAGATCGGCGACTACGAGTTCGTCCTGATCACGCGAGCCCTCGGCCATGATCTGGCCGCGCGGATCGCAGAAATAGCTCTGGCCATAGAACTCGCCGATATTCCACGGAGCCTCGGTACCGACGCGGTTGATGGCCCCGACGAAATAACCGTTCGCGACCGCGTGGGCAGGCTGCTCAAGTTTCCAAAGATATTCGCTAAGACCCGCGACCGTGGCCGACGGATTGAAAATAATCTCGGCACCATTCAAACCCAGGCAGCGAGCGCCCTCGGGAAAGTGCCGATCGTAACATATGTAAACACCTATACGCGCAAACGCCGTGTCAAAGCACGGATAGCCGAGATTGCCCGGACGAAAATAAAACTTTTCCCAGAATCCCGGAGCGACGTGGGGAATATGTGTCTTGCGATACTTGCCAAGATAAGAGCCATCGGCGTCTATCACGGCCGCCGAGTTGTAGTAAACCCCTGTCTGCTCTTCTTCGTAAATCGGCACGATCATCACCATGCCGTGCTGCTTGGCTACGTCCTGCATCAGCTTTACCGTCGGTCCGTCAGGGATTCGCTCGACCGCTTCGTACCAGCGCGTCTCCTGTTCCGCACAGAAATACGGGGTTGTAAATATCTCCTGAAAACAAAGCATCTGAACACCTTGTTCGGCCGCCTGCTCAACCATCTTCATCTGATGGTCGATATTCGCCTGACGAATTTCAGGAATCGGTGCATCGGTCGGTGCAACGTTGTGCGACTGGATGAGACCGCATTTAATGATTCGTGCCATAGAATAAATAACCACAAAGACACAGAGACATCGCGATGACAAAATCGAGAATCGAGCCGCTCAGACCTCCGTCTCTGTGTCTCCGTGTCTCTGCGGTGAATTCCTCATCAACGCCCAGTGAACAATAAACGCGACACCAAACCCTACAAACCACGCGTAATCGTAAAGCGGTCGGAGCGTAGGAATTATCAGGCCTATCCAAGCCAAAAAGCAACCCAAAACCGTCGCGACCACTGCGCGCCAATTCCAGCCCGCGTATTCACCGCGTGTGCGATACAAATCGCCAAGATTTAGTTCCCTGCGTCGGACGATCCAATAGTCTGCGATCAGCACGCCCGCGATCGAGCCAAGGCCGCCGGAATAACCGACGAGCCAGCCGAATATATAGCCGCTAGGATCGGCGAGCAGTTTCCACGGCATCATCAATATGCCGATGATTCCCGTGATCAGACCGCCTGTGCGGAATGAGATTAGTTTTGGAAACGCATTCGCAAAATCGTTAGCGGGCGAGACGACGTTTGCTGCGATGTTTACCGACAGCGTCGCCACGACGACCGTGAACATCGAGATGGCGACAACGAGTGGCTGCGAAAACTGACCGACAAGCTTTACGGGATCCCACGCGTCGGCCGGATTCATTGCAGGGAAAACGATCAACGCAGCTGACGTGATGAAGATTCCCATCGCAGCAAAAATTACCATCGTCGTCGGCAACGCGACGACCTGACCGACGGCCTGTTCACGCTGACTCTTTCCGAAGCGCGTAAAATCCGGCATGTTAAGACTGAGTGTCGCCCAAAAACCGATCATTGCCGTCAGACTCGGAATAAACACGGGCCAGAATTCGCCCAAGGTATTTAGCTTGCCCGGCTCGTTCAGCAGAAAGCCGGGACCGCCGGCCTGATACAGAATCCATACGAGCAAGATCGCGGTCATCACGAGAACATACGGCGCGGCCCAATTCTCGACTATTCGCAACAGATTCATTCCTCGATAGATGATCGCGATGTTCATCGCCCAGAAAATGAGGAATGAAAGCCACTCGGTCGGAGTGTGTCCGCCAACCGGGCCGCCGAGGATCGTCGCCCAACCTGGAATGAACGCCGCAAAGAATGTCTGCAAAGCCTGGCCGCCGATCCAGGTCTGAATCCCGAACCACCCGCACGCGACGATGGCGCGCATTAATGCCGGAAGGTTCGAGCCCGTCGTCCCATACGCGGCGCGGGCAAAAACAGGAAAAGGAATACCGTACTTTGTTCCCGGATGGGAATTGAGCAGTATCGGGCCGAGCACGATCGTGTTGCCGAGCAGAATCGTGGTCAAGGCCTGCCACCAGTTCATCCCGGCCGAGATGAGTCCCGACGCCATCATATACGTCGGTATGCAATGCGCCATCGATATCCACAGCGCGGCGTAATTATATGTTGTCCAATTACGCTCACGAACGGGCACGGGAGCGAGATCCTCGTTATAGAGCGGAGACGAACGAAGCCCGTCCTCAGCATCGGCATTGAGCTCGATGCGCCCGTCAGCGTGTTCGATAGTGTTGATCATTTAATCCTTTGAATAATCGGTCAAATGGGTTAACGTTTACAAGTTCAAACAACAAACACCAAAGGAGTCCAACATGAGTCGAGAAGGACAGGAGCCAAACACCCGAGAGGGGCAGGAGCCCAACACGAAAGACAGCCCCCAACAAGCAAGTGAAGGGCAAGAGCCGAACACCAAGGACGGCCAGGAACCGAACACGAAGCAGGAGCCCGCGGGCGAAGACGGAGAAGGCTAAGCTCAGAAGCCAATCCTCGCAAGACGCTCTGCCCAACGCCGGTCGTCCCGCAGCCGCGCAAACCGGGGATTGACCTTAGCGTGCGTCACGCCCGGGTCGCGCTCGGCGATTGCACGGTCGAGCCATTCGAGCGCCTTATCGATTTCGCCGCGCATTGAGTACACCTCCGCGATCTGGTAAGCATCGCCGTCCGCATGCTCGGCAATCAGTTTGCGAAGCGCCTCGTCGGCCTCGTCCCGGCGGGCCAACGCGTGGTGGATAATCGCGAGCGCCCACGTCCGCCACAACGCATCGGGCTCGAGCGCCGCGGCTTTTTCCGCATCTTCCACCCTTCCCTTGTCCAGCAAGACGAGCGCGAGCATTGCACCGGAAACGAACCGCTGCGGTGCAAGCTCCAGTGCACGCTCAAACGCCTTCTCCGCCTCGTCGAGGCGCCCCGACGCGTGACACGCTAGCCCATGATTGTGCCAGTAAGCGGCACATAATGGATCCTGCGAAAGAGCGCGGCCGCTAAGCTCGAGAGCCTCGTCGATCCGGCCCAATTTATAGAACAAAACGCTCGCCCCATCGAGGACAGCCGAGCTGCCGGATGCGTTCTTTATGGCGCGCCGATAGGACGACTCGGCGGCTTTCAAATCCCAATCGTGGACCGCCTGAATCCGGCCGAGCTGGGCGTGTCCCTCGGCGAGGTCCGGCTCGAGCCCGAGGGCACGATTCGCCGCGTCCCGAGAGGCGGCGAAAGCCTCGTCGACCGGGACCCATCCCCGTCCGGCCTCGACTGAATGCGCACGGCCGAGCTCGGCCCAGCACAAGGCGAACCCAGGGTCGATATCCAGGGCTTCGCGAAAGTAGCTGATCGCCTTCGCCGTGTCCTCGCGGGTCGTGCGGTCGAGAAAATATCTGCCGAGCAGCATCAGCCGATGCGCTTCCGGATCGGCGGCACGTCCCTTCACCGCGTCGGCGATTTCCGAACCCGCTTGCTTCTCGAGCTGAGCGGTTCGCGGTTCGCCCAGGAGGTGAATCCTGATCTCCTCAACGACGGATTGCGCGATGTCGTCCTGCATCGCGAAAATATCGTCCATGGTCCGGTCGTAGGATTCTGACCACAAGCGATAACCGTCCTCGACCTTTACCAACTGCACCGAAATTCGAACTCTCTTTGCGGCTGCACGAACGCTACCTTCGAGCACTGAAGCCACGCCCAGCTCGCGACCGATCTGTGCTACGGTCGTACGCTTTCCCTTAAAAGCAAATGCAGAAGTGCGCGCCGCGACACGCAGAGCCCGAACCTTCGACAACACGTTCAGCAGTTCTTCGGCGAGTCCGTCCGAAAAATAGTCATTCTCCTCATCGCGGCTCAGGTTTAGAAACGGCAGGACAGCAATAGTGTTACCGACGTTCTTCGCAGGATCGAAAAGGGTCGAGGGCAGTATCGCCGTTGTCGGCTCATCCATCGACGCCGGGCCGTAGAGCAGCTTCGCCCCGTCGTCGAGACAGAACATCATGCTGATGTCATATTCACGGCCGCATTGCGGGCATTTCTTCATACTTGTTCTATTCCGGCAGATTCATCCGTTTCAGTAAATCCTTGAATCGCGGGTCGTCGCGGAGCGGGTCAAGCGGAATTATCCAGCGGATTTCCGCTAGTTTACCGTTGCGGACTTGGAAATCTTTTTCCAACCATTCAAACGCTTTGTCTTTGTCGCCTAATCCCGCATAGACGGCGGCGACATATAATCCAGCCGCTTCCTTTCGGGCGTATTTATCTTCCAGTTCTTTGACAACGGCGATTGCCTCGGCGCGTTTTCCCGTGGCGGCATAAACATAGCCTAAGTCGCCGAGATTAATACCCGCTCTATTACTTAATTCCGCTGATTTTTTCGACGCGGTGACGGCTTCCGCCGCACGTCCCAGTTTTAGATATGAAATTCCCAGAAAATCGTAGGCTGCCGCGAAATTCGGATCAAGTTCGATTATTTTGAGAGAGTTTCCAATGCTTGCCTCGTGGTTATTTTGCAGTTGATACATTCTCGAAATATTGATGCTAATCACGCTCGACAACGGATCGAGTTCCTGAGCGCGTTTTATCATCGCCGCCGCCTCGTCGTATCGCTTCACATTCTTGAGAAATCTTGAATACCAGTGATAGGCGGTCGCATAATTGGGATTAAGTTCAATCGCCCGTTTATATTCCGTTTCCGCTTCCGCCCATTGCCATAAATTTTGATTGATTGATCCCAAAGTAGCGTGCGGCTCGGCTAATTGACCGTCAAGGCTCAAGGCTCGCTCGGCGTATGCTTTTGCTTGTGGAAGTGTTTCGCTGGTTGGAGTTCCGGCGTATTCGTTCAAAACTACGTAGCAATCCGCGAGACCAACAAAAGCCAGCGCGTAATTCGGGTCCCTATCCGTCGCCGATTTGAATTGCTCAATCGCCTTTTTCAGATTTTCAGCCGTGCGTCGGTTCCAATAATAACGGCCTTTCAAATAGGCTTGATATGCTTCCGGATCGGCAGAAACGGGCTTGGTTACCTTTGTTTCGTCCGCTCCTGATAACTTAGCTTTGAGATTGGTCGAAACGTCTTTGGCAATTTTGCTTTGCAAAGAAACAAGGTCGGACGTTTTGCGGTTGTATTGCTCGGTCCAGATCACCCTGTCTTTTTGAACATCAACCAGTTCCAAACTGAGCGTCAATTGGTCGCCGCGCTGCACAACTCGCCCGTTCAAAATCGCGTGCACATTTAATTCTTTGGCAATCGTCTGCAAATCAGTATCCTTGCCTTTGTAGCGAAACACCGACGAGCGCGGCTTGACGTTTAGATGAGGAATCTGCGACAAACTCTTAATCAGCGTCTCGGTCATTCCGTCCGAAAGATATTCGACATCGGCATTGCCGCTTTCGTTGACAAACGGCATCACGGCGATTGATTCGATCTGTTTGGCATTTGATCCGACATACCGATATCCTAGGAATCCGGCAAGGACTATGATGGCGAGCAGAAACGGCGCGGCGATGAGCCGTTTGTCGAAGCTGCGTTTCGGCAGATCGCTGATTCCCGACGGCAAGACCGCCGTTTGTTCGGTAATGTGGATCTGTGCACGGGTCGGAGCATCGCCGACCGCATCCGTAGTGTGCCCGATCGCGGTAGACGGTTTGTCCATCGACGCCGGGCCGTAAAGCAACTCCGCTCCGTCATCCAGGCAGAACATCATCGAGTTGTCGTACTCGCGGCCACATTGAAGGCATCGTTTCATGGTGTGTTTAGTTGCGCACCTTCTGCATAAGTTCCTTAAAGCGCGGTTCCTCTCGCAATGAGTTGAACTGCGGATACCAGTCGCTTCTGCTGATCTCTATGTCTTTGTCCTGAAGTCCCTTCTCCAACCATTGGTAAGCCTTTTCCTTCTCGCCAAGTCCTATATATATGGTTGCGATGTTGGAAGCCGCTGCGACACCCTCGGAGTTGCGATTCTCAAGTTCCTTCAATAGTTCAAGAGCCTCGCTTCGCCTTCCCGAAGCTCCCAGGGAATATCCAAGCATCCCCCGTGGCCTCAAGGCGTCTTTGTTGAGCTCAACGCTTTTCTGTAGGTTTGTGATCGAATCCGACAACCGCCCGTCCATGACGTCGATCATTCCCATCCAGTAATAGCCATTGAACCAACTGCGATCCATCTCGATCGTCCGGTTCAATTGCGCTCTTGCCGCAGGTATATCGGCATTGAGAGCGAGAAGAATCCCCAGATTTACGTTGATTATCCCGGAAAGCGGGTCGAGCTCGTGCGCACGTCTCATCTCTGCCAGGGCTTTTTTGTAATCGCCGCGTTCGCGCAAATTGTTAGAGAACCAATGATGAACGGTCGGATAGTTCGGGTTAAGTTCGATGGCACGCAGAAACTCACGATCTGCCTCGTCCCATTCCCACAAATAATGATTGATCAACCCGAGCGTTGCGTGCGGCTCGCCTAGTGTAGGGTCGATCTGCAGTGCCCTTTCGGCGAAGGCCTTCGCCTTCGGCATCACATCATTGACGGGTGTTCCGGCGTATTCCGGTAACAGCAAGTAGCTGTCACCGAGACCTACATAGGCAAGCGCGTACGAAGGGTCAGCGTCAGCGGCCGCCTGAAACTCTTCGAGTGCTTTCCTTAGCGCGTCGCCGGTGCGCTTATTCCAGTAAAACCGACCGCGGAGATAGCGCTGATACGCCTCTGGATTCTGTGTATAGGTTTTGGCGATCTGCTGCGCCTGAGCGCCCGTGAGCTTCAGTTTCAACTGCGATGAGACGTCGGTCGCGATGCGCTGCTGGATGCTGACTATGTCCGACGCTTTTCCCTCATAACGGTTTCCCCAGATCTGGACTCCGTCAGATGTATTAATGAGATCGACCTGAATACTAAGCTGATCGCCTCGCTGCATCAATCGCCCTGTGAGCATCGAACCGACGTTCAACTCGCGGCCGACCTCCAATGGCTCACCTTCACGTCCGCGAAAACGGAACGCTGTGCTGCGCGCTGTGACCTTTAGCTCGGAGATCTTGGTGAAGTTGTTTATTAGGGTCTCGGCGATACCATCTGCAAGAAAATCGGTCTCCCTATCACCCGTCGCATTGGCGAATGGCAAAACAGCTATCGAGTTTATCTGTCCGCTGTCCCTTGAGCTTAAATATCGGTAGAACCCAAAACCGCCGAGAACAATTGCTGCCAGCGCGAACGGGGCGAGTAACAGCCTTTTATCAAAAGGTTTGTTATTCGAGACCTCCGCCGATGCCGAAGGAAGCACGGCCGTTTGCTCGGTAGTATGGATCTGAGCGCGCGTCGGTGCGTCACCGACAGCATCAGAGGTGTGCAGAATCGCCGTCGCAGGCTCGTCCACCGACGCCGGCCCTTCGAGCAGCGCATTTCCATCATCCAGACAATACAGCAGCGTGTCGTCGTAATAATCACGCCTGCATTCAGGGCATTTTTTCATACTTATCCTATTGCGGCAGATTCAGGCGTTTCACGAGATTCTTAAAGCGCGGATCATCGCGAAAAGGGTTCATGTATGGCTCAACATTCGATCGATATAATTCCCAATCGCGTGCTTCAAAGCCTTGGTTAAGTTCCACCATCCCTTTGTCCATGTCACCGAGTGCTCCATAGATGGTCGCGATCCGGGATGTCGGTATGTATTGCGTCTTAGCGATCTCGCGAAACCTGCTGATCATTTCCTCGGCCTTGTCCCGGCGGCCAAGTTTCGCGTATGCAATCCCGGCATCCCGGAGCGGAAATTGATTCCTGGGGTCGGTTTGCAGCCATTGTTCGTTGTGCGATACGGCTTCCTGGTACATTCCTTTTTCAAGATAGGCCTGGCTCAGAATCGCGCGACCAATTGGGTGTCCAGGCTCGATCTCGTAAGTTTTCCTGGCTTGCTCCAAAGCCTTGTCCTTCTGTCCCGCGGTAAAGTAGGCCCCGGCAAGAGTTCCGCCCATAATGATGTCAAGCGGTTCGAGGTCCAGCCCGCGCTTTATTTCGGCAATGCCTTCTTCAAAGCGGCCGGTCGGCATTAGGTATATTTGTCCGTAGCGAAAATGAGCGGCGGAATTATTCGGATCGAGTTCGATCGCTCGTTTGAATGATCGCTCGCCTTCGGCCCAATTCCAATCGTAGATTATTAAGCAGTAGGCGAGGAACGTGTGGGCCTCCGCCAGTGTCGGATCGATCTCGAGAGCCTGTTGAGCCGCGGCCTTTGCTTGTGGAAACGCTTCCTTCGGCGACAGGTAAGGATAAGCGGGCATACTTCCGTATGTTTCGGAGATCCTTGCATAGGCAAGCGCGAACTTGGGGTCCAGTTTGATCGCTTGTTGGAAATATTCGATAGCGCGAAGCATCTCGTCTTTGGTTCGCTTGCCAAAGCTGTAACGGCCTCTCAGGTAAAGTTGATATGCCTCGTTGCTGTCGGTATATCGTTTGGTAATACCCTTCGTGTCATCACCTGACAGCTTTAACTGCAATTTTTCGGTAATAGCCGTCGCGATCTCACGCTGAGTCGCGAGCAGGTCTGACATCTTGCGTTCGTATTGCTCGCCCCAGAGGGTTTTGTTGTTGCGGGTATCGACGAGTTCGACGGTTATATTCAGACTGTCACCCCGCTTGACCAGGCGTCCGGACATTACCGCATCAACGCCGAGTTCGCTTGCGATCTTTGCCACGTCCGACTCGCTGCCTTTGTATCGCATTACCGAGCTCGTAGGGCTGACTTTTAGGCTGGGCAATTGTGACAGGCGAAAAATAAGCGATTCCGTCAACCCGTCGGACAGGTAATCTGTATCCGCATCGCCGCCCTTATTCTGAAACGGCAGGACCGCAATGGATTCGATTTGCTTGGCACTCGAATTCAAATACCGATAGCCAAAGAATCCGGCAAGGACTATCATGGCGAGCAGAAACGCCGCGGCGATGAGCCGTCTGTCGAAGCTGCGTTTCGGCAGATCGCTGATTCCCGACGGCAAGACCGCCGTTTGCTCGGTAGTGTGGATCTGAGCCCGCGTCGGAGCATCGCCGACTGCATCGGTGGTGTGAAGAATCGCCGTCGCCGGTTCGTTATCAGACACAACGGGCACGGAACCCTGCACCAGTTCAGTTCCGTCCTCGAGGCAAAAGCTCAGCGAGTCGTCGTAATAATCTCGCCTGCATTCAGGGCATCTTTTCATAGTCCTCTTTGCATACGCCTGATCTATTGCGGCAACCCGATGCGCCGCAGCAAATCTTGAAAGCGCGGTTCGGAGCGCAAATTGTCGAACGCCGGATAAACTTTGATTAAATCAATTTCTACGTCGCGTTCCTCGACAGCCTTTTCAAGCCACTTCAAGGCTTCACCTTTATCGCCGAGATTGGCGTAGATTTCCGCCATGAAAAACGATGATACCTCCTCGCCTTTCGCTAAGTCTTGCTTCTCAAATCCGAGCATTTTCTGCCAGAAGCCTCTCGCGCCTAATTTTCTGTATGCATCTCGAATCGCCGCCAACTCTTGTTTATCGGCTTCTTTCTTTTCAGGACTTCGGTCTGAAAATTCGAGAGCCTTTTCCGCTTCCGCGAGAGATTCTTCATACATTCCTTTGAAGGCGTAGGTTATGGTAATTTCATAATGCGCTGGATTCCAACTCGCATCCATTTCAAGCGTTCTCCTGCCTTGTTCAATGGCTTCGTCATAACGACGAGCCATTGACAAGATATAAATCATGTCCGAGTTGATGATTAGCGAAAGCGGGTCAAGCTCGCGTGCGCGTTTGATTTCCGAAATGGCTTCGTCGTGTCGTCCGAGACGCGTTAACAACTCACCATACCATTGATGAGCCGTCGCATAATTTGGATTTAGTTCGATGGCTCTTTTGAACTCGCGCTCCGCGCCTGCCCAATCGCGTTCTTCCCATGAAACATTTGCCAACGCCGCGTGAGGTTCGCCCAAGCTGGGGTCTAACTCCAGAGCCTTGTTTGCCGCCGAACGCAGTTTTGCCATTCTCTCTTGTCCCTTCACGGGAGAAGAACTAACGGCGTAGCAATCAGCTAAACCTGCATACGCTAGCGCGTAATTCGGGTCGAGTTCAATCGCTTGCTCGAAATACTGGATGGCTTTTTTGTGTTCCTCTGGCTTTCTTTTGTTCCAGTGGTAACGCCCTTGCAGATAAAGTTGATAGGCTTCGGTGTTCTCCGTGTAGTTTTTCGCTACTTGCTGCTGCTCTGCGCCTGTCAATTTCGCCCGCAGTTTGTGCGAAACATCCCGCGCAATTTGGCTTTGCAAAGAAACGAGTTCCATCATTTTACGGTTGTATTGCTCGCCCCACATCTGATTGCCCGTTCTCGCATCAACCAATTCCAGGCTCAATGTTAAATTATCTCCGCGCTGAACAACCCGACCGTTTAGAATTGCCTGCACGGATAATTCATTGCCGATAGTCTGCGGGACAACCGTTTTACCTTTGTAGTGAAACACGCTGCTGCGCGCCTTTACCGAAAGACGCGGAAGCTGTGCAAGACTATTGATTAACGTTTCGGTTATTCCATCCGACAGGTACTCAACATCAGCATTTCCGCTCTCATTGACGAACGGCATCACGGCGATGGATTCGATCTGTTTCGTTGGAGAAAAATATCGGTAGCCAAAGAATCCGCTGATGAGAAGCACGACCGCGATACCGACGGCAATAAGCGGCTTCGCCGCCCGATGAGCGGAAAGGCTCTGCCTTTCCGAAAGGTTACCCGAATTTCTCCGAGGCTTCGCCTCCACTCCGGTATGAAGAATTGCGGTTTGGCCAGTCGTATTGATTTGCGGGCGGGTCTGATCCTCGCCACCCCGAAACCCCGTCGCTACCGCTCCCGGTTCTGACAGGAGAGCCGTCGCGGGTTCGTCCATCGACGCCGGGCCGTCAAGAAGCGCCGTGCCGTCGTCGAGACAGTAGAGCAGCGTGTCGTCCGTATAATCCCGCCTGCAATCAGGGCATCGTTTCATAAATTAACTCTAATCTGCGACGAACCGATAAATAGACCCGACCACCTTATTGACGACCTCGCGATCCGTCGGAAAGTAATGTGTCCCGCTCGGTAGCAGCACGAGTTGGGCTCCCGGAATGATCGAGGCGAGCAGCCGGCCCTCATCGGCACTCACCGCAAGATCTTCCTGACAATGGATTACAATCGTAGGCACGTCGACCTGGGCAAATATTTCACCTCCGTCTCCCCTGCTTCGAAGCGAGTCGTAGTACCGGGCGGCGGTTTCCGGATCGGCTGACGCCCGCTGCAGTTCATTGAAGTGAGCGATCAGCTTGGGATCAGCATCAGGGCGAAAAAAATGGCTTGTAAAGAGCTGCCGCATTGCCGGGGAATCCCGTCCCCAACCCTTTCGGATCAGGGTGACCGTGGCATCCTCTTCCTCATAGTCGTATTCCGGCCTGGCGCGCGCGCCGCGCCGGTACGAACCGTATAGGATCAGGCGACTGATCCGGCCTGGATGCTGGTTAGCGTACGCAGCAGCCGTCCAACCGCCTTCCGAGATGCCCAAAAGTATAGAGCTTTCGGCTTCGACCGCTGAGAGAACGGCGGCAAGATCCCGCTGCCTTGTCTCCTCGGTAAACTCGCCCGCGAAAGGATCGGACAAACCGACGCCGCGTCCGTCGTATCGCAGGACACTGAATCGTTCGGCCAGGCGTTCCCAGAAAAATCTGAGGTCGGGCCATTCCCATTCGATCTCCAGATGCGTAAAGTGCCCCAGTACTCGAACCAGAAGAGGTCCGCTGCCGATTAATGAATATGCGACACGAAACCCGTCGGAAGTCGTGCAGAATTTTATTCGCTGTTCATGTTCGACGGAGGCGGAGCCAGCCGACAGAATCGCTGTCGCCGGTTCGTCCGACGTCGTTTGACCTACAAGCATCGCGCCTAGGAGGAGCGGAGTTCCGTCCTCAAGACAAAAACTTAGCGTCTCGTCGTAATAATCTCGCCTGCATTCGGGGCATCGTTTCATCGGTTCATTTAGCCAGCGGCACGACACGCGACTTGAGTATCTTTCGATCGCGTGTCAACAAGGACATGCGTTCGACCACGCTAGTGGCCGCGATGATCTCGTCGGCCGGATCGGACTTAAAATCCAGAGCGGCGCTCTTTCGTGCTATTTGGGCCGTGATCGGTACTATCGTGAGGTGGCGCAGCGAACGTCGAAACGCGACGCTGTCCATGTCGAGTTCCAATCGCCCGAGTTGGATGAGCTTGACTAATTCCCACAGCACAATATCCGAAACCGCCAAGCTGTCATTCGTGACCAAAACACGTTCCCGCTCGGTCAGATCACCGGCCAGTGCGGCGACCAGGATGTGGGTATCAAGATTCAGCATTCCATTTGGCCCCGGTCGAGAGGATATCGCCCGATATCTTTATCTTTCCTTTCATCGAATCTATCAGGCCCGAATTATCCGCCGACCCGAAAGGGATGACCTTGGCTACCGGCTTGCCGCGTTTCTCAATAACGATTCCCTCAGCCCCAAGTTCATCGAAGATCTGCAAACACTTGGCCTTGAACTCGCTCGCGCTGATGGTTTTCACTCTATTTTTCATAGTGGCTTAAGCCTATCACTTGACCAGAAACGTGACTAGTTTTTTAGATGTATGATCGAATCGGCTCTGTAGACCGCCGTTCCAAACACGGCTCCAGGTCGAGTCTTCTGGATGAACTTATTTTTTTCCGGGAGCGGATTTACGCCCTGTTAAGCGTTTGATTCAGCGCCGCGATCGCCTGAGCTTCGAGCGCAAACCGGCGCAGGCTCTCCTGACTCGACACGAGATCGGAATGCAAAATGCTTACCGCGAGTTTCGATTTTATACGTGAATCGGTCGCAAGGTATACCTCGCCGGTGATAGGACGTCGAAAATGGCAGAAGATCGAACGTTGAAACTTGTCTGGCGACCGGACCTCAAAACTCGCAGGCGGCGACTCGGAAATCGGTTCTACGATCACCTCAAAGTCTTCAACGATATCGAAAGCAGCTGGAACATCTCGGGATTTACAGGAAGGAGAGTTAGACCCGGACGCACTCGCCGCGTTTCAGAAATTGACCGTCGCCAGCTTTGCCTTTATGCTCGCCGTTTTCAATCACGACGCGCCCGCGCTTATTGTTCAAAACGCCGCAGATGGTTTTTGTCTTTGGCAATCTTTTCGGTCAGCCGTTTCAGCGCGGCTTTTCGCTTTAGCTGCGCGTCTTGCGCCGGATAAACTTCGCCCATTTCGCCCGCGCCGATTTATGAGACGATGCGGTGATGAGAGATGTTTGAATTGACGGCAAATACTTCGCTCATACTTTTAAAATTTCAAACTCTTTTTTTGCCTCGTTCAGCGCGGGCATATCAAGGTCTGCATCT
>Ga0136611_10000136_pt1 | contig 42756 bp, 40 predicted proteins | sample AntDrymUQ2232306_2_FD_106645 | JGI IMG/M metagenome (GOLD analysis project Ga0136611, IMG submission 106645) | Polar desert sand microbial communities from Dry Valleys, Antarctica - metaG UQ223 (23.06) | ecosystem: Environmental > Terrestrial > Soil > Desert | place: Antarctica: Dry Valley... | reverse complement strand
GTCTTCCACCTCGCCGGGCAGCCGGGCGTCCGGGCGAGCTTCGGCGCCGGGTTCGAGCTGTACGTCCGACGGAACGTCCTCGTCACCTCACGAGTCTTCGAAGCCGCGGCCGGCCAAAACGTGCGTGTCGCCTATGCGTCCTCGTCCTCGATCTACGGTGACGCCGAGTCCTATCCGACGCCGGAGGACGCGACGCCGCGGCCGATCTCCCCGTACGGCGTCACGAAGTTATGCTGCGAGCACCTCGCGTACGCGTATGCGCGCACGGCCGGTCTCGATGCCGTCGGGCTGCGGTATTTCACGGTATACGGCCCGCGCCAGCGTCCCGACATGGCGTTCACGAGGATGCTCGAAGCCCTCGCCTCGGGGAGCGCTTTTCCGCTCTACGGGGACGGCTCCGCGTCGCGCAGCTTCACCTATGTGGACGATGCGGTCGCCGGAACGATCGCCGCGATGGAGCGCGGTGCTGCCGGCTCGATCTACAACATCGGCGGCGGCGAGGAGGCGGCAATGACGGAGGTGTTCACGCTTGCGGAGCGGGTCTCCGGTCGGCAGCTTCAGCTCGACCGCCACCCCGTTGCTGCGGGTGACGTGCGCCGCACGCGCGCGGACGGCACGCAAGCGTCGGCGCAGCTCGGCTGGGTGGCCTCCACGCCGCTCGCCGAGGGGCTCGAGGAGCAGTGGAACTGGGTGGCCGAGCGGGCGATGAGCAGAACGTCTGTGCCTCTCTCTCGGCCGCTCGATGTCGACCGCTGACGCGAAATCGGTGCGGGCCGGGGAGCCGGGCCGACGTATGGCTCGTTGGGGGCGAGGACATCCGCCTGCGGATCCCCTATCTCCTCGAGCTGCGCGACCGCGGATTCGACGTGACGATGGTGGGCACCGAGCCTCCCGAGCCGTTCGTCGCACAGGGCATCACCTATCACCGTATTCGCTCTCCCGCGCGGTCACCCCTCTCGCAGACTGGCGGGCGTTCCGTGAGCTGCTCGCGCTTTTCCGGAAGCACCGCCCTCCGGTCGTACATTCGTTCGACACCAAGCCTGCGATGCTCGCATCGTTCGCGGCACGGAGGGCCGGCGTGCCGGGTCGCGTCCGGACCTTGACCGGGATCGGATACGTCTTGTCGAGCCGCTCGCCCCTGGCGCTGCTGCTTCTCCCCATCTACCACCTCATGCAGGCGGCGGCGTCGCGCGCCGCCGCGATGACCGTCTTCCAGAACCGCGACGATGAGGCGTACTTCCTCCGACATCGGCTGGTGCCACGGCGAGCGGCCGCGTTCGTCGCCGGCTCCGGGATCGATGTCAAGCTCGTGAGAAGCCAGCGCCCGTCGCTGGCCGCACTCGCGGCCCTCCGCAGCGAGCTCGGGATCGAGCGCGGTCCGGTCATCACGATGGTCTCGCGGCTCGTGCCCGCCAAGGGAGCGCGGCGATGCCGGCGTCGATCGCCTCGCCTGCGAGCGAGTTCAGCACGACATCCACGCCGGCACCCCCGGTTGCCTCGAGCACTTCGCGGCCGAAGTCGAGCGAGCGGGAGTCGAAGGCGTGCTCGACGCCCAGCGCGCGCACGTACTCACGCTTTTCCGGGCTGCCGGCCGTCGCGTAGATCTCGGCTCCGAGTTGGCGGGCCACCTCGATCGCGGCATGGCCGACTCCGCCCGCGGCCGCATGGATCAACACGCGCTCACCGGCCTGAAGCCGGGCAAGGCGGATCAACGCCGCGTGAGCGGTCACGAACGCAGACGTCCTCGACCCCGCGCAGGGCGCTGCCGTCCCGGTGGCGGGGCGACGGGTAACGACTATGCGCGCGCGACTCCTGCCATCGCGGGCCAGGTGCTCATCATCGGCACCCAGTCCGGAAGTTCCAGACGCCGAGTTTTGCGGCCAGCCGTCCTGAGCTGGCTGGGGGCGTATGTGCTCGGACTGGACAAGAACACGGGTGAGCTGCTCTGGAGGACGAAGGTGCACGACCACTTCTCCGCGCTCGTCACCCAGTCGGCGCAGGTCAACGGCAACACCGCCTACGTCGTTGTTGCCTCGAACGAAGAGGCATTCGCCAACCGGGACTTCTCAGGCGGTATCCCGTACGTCTGCTGCTCGTTTCGCGGGAAGTTTCTCGCGCTCGACACGAAGACAGGCGCGATCAAGTGGGCCACGTACACACTGCCCGGCGAGGCGGGTTACAGCGGTGCACCCATCTGGGGCAGCACGCCTGCATCGACAAGCAGCGCGGCGCCGTCTACGTGACGACCGGTAACAACTACTCGCTGCCGCAAATCGGATCACCTGCGTCGATGACGCAACGACGTTTGAGGCCAAGCAGTCGTCGACGCGATCATTTCGCTGAACCTTCAGACCGGAGGAACCCCTGGCGCCATGATCGTGTACTTAGGGCGTTTGCCGGTATTCGACCGTTGTGAGGCTCTCCTCACGTCACTTGGCGAGAACCCTCGCTTCGTCGGCGAGAGGGTCGGTTCGGCAGCCGCGCTCGACCTGGCTTGGCTCTCCTCGCTCTACGGCGCTTTCGCAAGGTGCGGCCCACGGCGTCGTGGTCTGCGAGTCCGAAGGCGTCGGTCTCGGCCTCTACGCGAACGTCGGCGTGAACGATGCGGCCCGTTGGATCATCGAGACCGCGAAGGACGACGACTTCGGAGACCCGACCGCAACGCTGAGCGTCTGGAACGCCGCACTCCAACGGATCCGAGACCACGCTCGGGCCGCGACAATCAACTCCGAGGTTCAGGACTTTGTGGCCGGCATCCTCGATCGGGCCGAGGCCGAAGGCCACGGAGCCGAACACATCGCCGCCATGGTCAAAGTGCTGCGCGGAGCCCCAGGCTGACAACGAAGATCGGTCTGCCCTTGGAAGATCGGTCTGCCCTTGAAGCAGGCGTCCTACTCTTCGTAGAAGCCGGTCAGCCTGGCGACTCGCCCGTCCGGAGCGAACTCGACGAAGTCGACCCCGTGGAACGACTACCCTGTCCCGAGCGTCGCTCCAGCGGAACCAGGCGCGGTCACTGAGGACATCAGGGGCGCTGGCGACGATCGCGATCCCCGGCCCTCTTCTCTCTTCCCGAGACTCGGAATGTCGTCGAGATCATCGGCGAGGTGGAGGTCGCCAACGTCGCGAGCGAGCGCCTCGTCCGCTCCGCAGGATTCTTCTTCGAGGAGCGCACCCAGCAGGGGTCGACCGTTACGTCATCCGTCGAACCTGAGAAGCGTCTCCGGCGCGGTCGCTTGGGCCAGCGTCCTCTCATCGACCCCGCTAGCAACGTCATAGAAGGGTGGGTAGTTCTAACGTGCTCGCGCAGACGACAAAAATATGACTGAAGCGCGTAGCCAGCCGCGATCTCAGATCGCATGTTACGGCTGAAACATTGTCCCAAACCCAGTGTATCCAGGCCTGCACAACGCGAATTCATGTTGTCTGAGAAGGCGCGGAGAACACAACACCGTGAATGAAGGGGTCCGCCATTTCTCTCCGCGCGAATCCCTGGAAATAGGCTGATTCCTACTTCAGAGTCCTGCGACACCGGCTGCCACCAGATGCCACGAAGGATGCACCGGCGGATTCAGAGCGGGTTCAGCCCGGACTGGTTCCGAGAGCCTACATCGCGAGCAATGGCCCGTTTCTCTCGCCGATCGGCCGGGGCGCTTGACAGCCTTTGCCAACGAGAGTTAAGTAGTTGTTGGCGAGTGTCCGCGGCGGCATCTCGCGTACCTGCGGCTGGGAGTCAAAAATGGCGGCGATGAGGTATCCCATGGCGGCTGCCGTGGCGGAGGATGCCCGGTTTCTGCGGAGCGGTCACCAGAGCGGACGCCGCTGCGTCGAGCAGCGGGACTCGAGCGGCAAGTTGCGGCTCACGGCGCTGCTGCTGGCGCTCCTGGCCGCCGTCGTCGTGCCTCAGGCGAGTGCGGTGACGCTGCCTTCTGGGTTCAGCGAGAAGGTCGTCTTCACGGGTCTGAGCCAGCCGACCGCCGTGCGCTTCTCGCAGGACGGGCGGGTGTTCGTGGCCGAGAAGAGCGGCCTGATCAAGGAGTTCGAGAGCCTGACCGACACCACCCCGCGGGTGTATGCCGACCTGCGCACCAACGTCCACGACTACTGGGATCGCGGCCTGCTCAGCCTGGCCCTGGATCCCAGCTTCCCGACGAAGAACGTGATCTACGCGCTCTATGCCCACGACGCGCCGATCGGGGGCGCGGCACCCGTCTACAACGACACGTGCGCCGACCCGACCGGCGCCGGCTGCAAGATCAGCGGGCGCCTTTCGCGGATCCTCGCGGACGGCTCCGAGCAGGTGATGATCGAGGACTGGTGCCAGCAATACCCGAGTCACTCGATCGGCTCGCTCGCCTTCGGCCCCGACGGCCAGCTCTATCTGAGCGCGGGTGACGGGGCCAGCTTCAACTGGGTGGACTACGGTCAGGGCGGCGGGCTCTCGAACCGCTGCGCAGATCCCGCGAACGAGGGCGGGGCGCTCCGCAGCCAGGATCCGCGAACGACCGGCGACCCCTTCACGCTCGACGGGGCGCTGCTCCGACTCGATCCCGACACCGGTCTAGGCTCCGCCGGCAACCCGTTCGCGGCGAGCGCCGACGTGAACGCGAGGCGCATCATCGCTCACGGACTGCGCAACCCGTTCCGGATCACGTTCCGGCCCGGAACCGGCGAGCTGTGGGCCGGCGACGTCGGCTGGAACGAGTGGGAGGAGATCAATAGGGTCGCCGACGTGACCGACGCCACCGCGGAGAACTTCGGCTGGCCGTGCTACGAGGGCAGTCCGCGCCAGCCCGGCTACGACGGCCAGAACCTGCCGATCTGCGAGACGCTCTACGGCCAGAGCGGCGCCGTCACTCCGCCCTACTTCGCCTACCGCCACTCCGATCACGTCATCCCCAGCGAATCGTGTCCGGTGGGCGGCTCCTCGATCGCGGGGCTGTCCTTCGCCTTCTACACCGGCGGCCCCTACCCGTCGGAATACGAAGGAGCCTTGTTCTTCGCCGACTACACGCGCAAGTGCATCTGGGCGATGGAGAGGGGCGGCACGATCCTGCCGAGCCCGTCGAACATCAAGGGCTTCGTCGGCGGCGCGGCCAACCCGGTCGACCTACAGCTCGGGCCTGACGGCATGCTCTACTACGTCGACATCGGCGGTGGCGGGATCCGGCGCATCGAGTACACGGCCGCCGCCAACCAGCCGCCGGTCGCCGTTGCCCAGGCGAGTGCGACGGGCGTCGCCGTCGGCAGCAGCGTTAACTTCGACGGCTCCTCGTCGAGCGATCCGAACGGCGATTCGCTCACCTACGCGTGGGATCTCGACGGCGACGGCGCCTTCGACGACTCCACCGCGGCGACGACGACGTGGACGTACAACTCGGCGGGTACGGTCCGCGTCTCGTTGCAAGTGAGCGACGGCGGAGGCGGGACCGCCACCGACGCGGTCACGATCGGGATCGGGCTACCCACGGTGACGATCGCGAGCCCCTCGCCGGCGTTGCTCTGGGCGGTGGGCGACGCGGTGCCGTTCTCCGGCTCTGCGACCGACAATCAGGGCGCCGAGATCCTTGCCTCGAACCTGACCTGGCGGCTCGTGCTCAAGCACGGGCTCTGCCCCGACTGCCACGATCACTTCCTCCAGACCTATAGCGGTGTCAGCAGCGGCAGCTTCACGACGCCCGACCACGACTACCCCACCGAGCTCGAGCTCAGTCTCACCGCCACCGACGCGTCGGGACTCGGCAACAGCACGAGCGTCCGGCTGCTCCCGAAGACCAGCAATCTGACCTTCCAGACGAGCCCAGCCGGACTGAAGCTGACCTTCAACGGCGTCACCGCCACCGCACCGTTCTCACGGACCGTCATCGTCGGGTCGGGCAACTCGGTCAGCGCCCCGTCGCCGCAAGTCCTGAAGGGCAAGCAGAGCTTCCGGAACTGGACCGACGGCGTGACGGCGGCGAGTCGCATGATCATCGCCCCGACGGCCTCGGCCACCTACACCGCGAGCTTCGTCAAGCGCTGAGCCTCCTCTGCCTCCCGAACACCGACTCCGGCTCTGGCAAGCCGGAGTCGGTGTCAGGCCGGACGGGTCGCGCGACAGCGCCACGAGTCCGCGAGCGCTCCTGGCTCTTGTGGTGCTGTCAGCAGTGTGATCCAGTTGAACAGTGATGCGGTTTGCTCTCCTTGGCGCTTTGATCGCCGTCGCTCTGTCGGTGACTGCGGCAGGCAGTGGTGGCTCAGCCCGTGAAGTCGCAGAGCCGGCCAAGATCGTTTTCGTCAACGTCGATCAGGGTGACGGGGTCGTGATGAGGATCGGCGGCAAGTTCATCGTTTCCGACACCGGCGAGTACCGGCTCGATGTTTTACAGGACACTCTGCGGTCGCTGAAGGCAAAGCGGATCGACGTTCTGATCCTGACGCACCCACATCAAGATCACGTCAAGAACGCGATCTACCTGCTCGAGCGCTGGGATGTCAGCCTCGCGGTGCTGAGCCGGTCGCAGTGGTGGCAGGGAACCGCGACCAACCGTGCGGTGACGAAGGCTTTGGAGGCGGAGCCGAATATGGAGCTCCTGTACGCGAAGACCGGCGACAGGTTCGACTGGGGCGGCGCAGCCTGGACGTTCCTCAACCCGCCAGAGGGCGACTTCATCGGAGGATCCCCTGAGTCAGCCAACGTCTCCCTGGTCTACCTCCTGAACGTGAACGGGATTACCGCTCTCTTCACCGGCGACATCGAACGCAACCAGGCGAAGCGTGTCGCCGCGATTCTCGAGCTCGAGGTTGGCGATCGCCCTGTTGACATCTTCCTCGCGACCCACCACGGATCGAAGGAAGGGTCGATAAACGAGCTGCTCGATGTGATTCGGCCGCGCTGGGCAGTCCTCTCAACTGGTCGGAACGGGTTTGGTCACCCAGCGCAGGAGGCGATCCAACGGTTGCAGGGTGAGGGCGCCTCGATCTGGTGTACCGCCGTGAACGGCAGCGTCACCGCTCGGATTTCGGCCGCGGGGAGCCTGAGTTGGCGAGCGAGTCTGCAGCCGGCTCCTTGGTGGTCTGCCAAGGCAAAGGTCAAGACCGGCAGCTGCCTGGGCCGCTAAAACCCGGAGCGGAGGCGGCTGTCTTGCAATAGGTGTTCGGTCGGGAGAGGATCGTGGAGACGCCTCGTCCTGCGGTCGGGCTCAGACCCATTCAGGTCCCGACCCGAGGAGGAGAGACCGATGGCGTACGAGTTCTACGTAACGATCGAGGGAACGAAGCAGCGCAGGTTCAAAGGCGAGTCGCTGCGCGAACAGCACAAAGGGAAGATCGCTGGGATCGCGTTCTCGTACGAGGTCAAGTCGCCGCGTGACGTCGCGACGGGGCAGGCGAGTGGGAAGCGCCAGCACGGACCGGTCACCTTCGTGAAGGAGTGGGGTGCTGCCTCACCCCAGATCTTCCAGGCGTTGATAACGAACGAGGTTCTAAAGAGCGTCCTTTTCGAGTTCGTCGACACCAACGCGAATGGTGAGGAGGAAGTCCAGAACACGATCAGGCTCACCGACGCGACGGTCAGCCGAATGAAGCGCAGCATCGACCAGTTCGCCGACGAAACCGCGTCCAGGGAAACAACCCATGACCGCCCCAAGCTCGACGAGGTGTCCTTCACCTTCGTCAAGATCGAACTCGAGAACAAGGCGGGAAAGACGGTTGCCGCGGACGACTGGAGAAGCGGACCGAGGTAAGACGACAGCGCCCGGATGATCTACCGCGCCGCCACGAATCTGCCCGAACTGTCAGCGGGCCGCGGAACGTTAGGCGGACTGGGCCAGACACGGCACGCGCCGACAGCCCGCCAGAAGGCTCTAAAGGAAGAGGACACGCGTGTTCGTCACGGGCGCGCGCAGACGCTACGTGCGGGCAAAGTCGATCACAACGCCAGCAGAAGGCAAGCTGGACGCGCCCGCGCTCCTCGACCAGCCGGACCCGTCCACACTGATCATCGCGGTCGCGACTCTCGAGCGGGAGCGTGCGATCGCCGTGGCTTGCTGGACGATCCTCGCGCTGAAGCAGCAGAAGCGTTCGCCCTGAGTTTTGCGGGCTCAAGGAGGGCGGCCACGTCCGGGCGCCGCCGCAAGCCGCTCCGGTCGTACCCGCCCTCTGCCCAGTAGACGCGCTCGCAGCCAAAACTTGCGCTGTGAGGCGACGGCCATCTTGCTTCTCCGTCGCTAGATCCGACTGATCACGCCACCGCAACGGAGGCATGACCGAACCTCGATACCACCCACATGGCCGTACGCGCCTAGGCGGTGTCCAGCGACAAAGCAAATCAGGCGGCGCATGACAACGTCGATCGTCACCCGGACGCAGTTCACCTGATCCCCCGTCGGCTCTTGACCGCGTCGGTTCACTCGACCGGGGTCTCAGACCGGAGATCGCTAGGGCCGATACCTTGTTCACGGCCAGGGGATCCGCTCGAGAGCGCCGCAGCTTCCGAGCGTCGAGACCTCTGGTCAGGGTAGGACGCTGCCGCAGGCGTCTTACCCCTGGTCCCTGTTCACGCCAACGGCTCGCTAGCGCGTGCGCTTACAGCCAGCGCTTCTGACATAGGCGGTCACGGCAGGCGTGACACCGTTAGGGCCACTCTGTGGTGTTTCCGCGTCGGTTCCGGGCGACGGGACGCCTACCGGCGTGCTGCGGCGCGAGGTCTCGGCGCGAAGCTCATCCTCGCAGGATCCTGTGTTCGGGTGCGGTGGCACCTCAGCGACCTTGCGTATCGATCCGAGGTTCACGGGACGTTAGAGCGTCGGAGGGCGGCGGTGGGGTCATTTGCCAATGCAGATCCGTGATCGCTCGGCACTTGAGCAGGGAATGGGGGCCCCGCTCGGTCCCCGGTGGCTGGCGCTTCCCAAGGTTAGTGCCCGGTTAGGCTCCGCTCTCATGTTGTGCTGCGAAGAGTGCGGTTGCGAAGCCGACGTCGACACGCGCGCCCCAGGCTGGCGTGCGTACATCCTGCCCGAGCCAATCTCGGCGGATGATGCGCGCCGGGTGATCGTCTACTGCCCGTGTGCAGCAGCAGAGAGTTCGGATCGAGCTTGCTCAATCACTCCGAAGCGGTCGATATCGCACGGAGGATCCCTGAGCGCGGCTCTCCCGCCTCGAGCGCCTGCCTTCAGGTGGTCCTCGCAAGCCCTCTAACAGACGGTTGACCCCTCTCCACGCAGGAGGTGGTCCAGGCCCGATCCGAACGGCTTAAAAAAGCATGGGATACGCAGGGAACTTCTCCGCCGATGTGGCCGGGACGGGTCACACCGTCCTGACCACGCAGGAGGTGGTCCGACCAGCGCCGATTCGTGTCAGGTGGAGTAGGCGGAGAGTGCGGTCGCGACCTCGGCGGCGATCGTCACGATCAAGTCGTCGTCGGTCACGAGGGGGGCGGCGGTCGCTTCCGCGGCCGCCACGTAGGCGGCGTCGTAGGCAGTCAGGCCACGGGATGTCCAGTGAGCGACGCGCTCGAGGTTTGGCTCGACCCAGCGGATCCCGATCTCATCGAGACCCGCGGCGAGTTGAGCCAGCCGGTCGGCCTCCCAGCGCCAGCGGCGTCCGGCGACGTTGATGATCTCGAGGCAGAGAAGCCCGGGTGCGGCGAAAAGTAACTGGCCGGCTTCGAACTGCGCGCGGAGCCCCTGCGCGGCTTCGGCGTTGCGTTCGCCGTCGGTGCGAAACCACTTCAGAACGACTGACGCGTCGAGAACGACCTCTTTCACCGAGCGTCGCGTTCGCCACGGACCGCGGCCGTCGAGTCCTCGTGCGGCCCGTCGGCGAAGAGGCGGTCGAGGCGTCGCAGTCCGCGCCGGACAGCGGGCGCCGAACCCGGCCCAGCTTCGCCTGCGATGTCCCGCTCGGCAAGTGCGGACAGATAGGCGCTGCGCGAGAGCCCGCGTGCCTTCGCGATCCGGTCGACGCGGCGTAGCAACGCATCGTTGAGCGAGACGAGTACTTTCGGCATAGGCAGAGGATATCCGAGATATCCCTATCTTCGCAAGTGTCATCGTGCTCAACAGCTGCCGATGGTTTCCTGAGACCCGGGTACGCGCCTTCCGCTGCAAGAAGCGTGGGTGCAGGTCGCCGTCTGAAGCCGCCGGCGCTCGTTGGGGGGCTTACGGACGCGGTCGGTAAGACCGCGGTTCGCGCGGCGCGCTCCTGTCTACGCAGGAGGAGGTCAACTTGAACGACGCCGCAGGCCGCCTGGTGCCAGGAAGGCCGTAGAGGGGAGGAAAAGCTCCGTGGCTCCCTCGCTCGTCTCGCCTTGCGCTGGCCGGCGCGAACTGGGAACATGGCAACAGCGTTTCCCTGAGGGCTATTCCATATCTTTCCTGCTGTCGTGCCCGAACTGCGGGCCCCGTGATGTCAACGAGTTCGCGTACGCGGGCGAGGTGTCGGTGCGCCCGAGACCCGAGGAGCAGAGCGGGATACCGCCGCTCGAGGATCTGGCCGCGTACGTCTACCTTCGCCGTAACGTCGCCGGGATCCAGCGCGAATGGTGGTTTCACCGACTCGGCTGCGAGTCGTGGTTCCAGGCCGAGCGCGACACGCGCACGAACGAGGTCTTGACGACCGCCTTCGTGGAGCGGAGTGGGCAGGCCCCACCGGCTCCGGAGGCCGCGGCCACCCCCGACACACCCGCCGTCTGATGCGCCTCCCGCCTCAGCCCGGGGAGCGCCTGAACCGGGATCGCAGCCTCACGTTCCGGTTCCAGGGCGAACCTGTTCAGGCGTTCGAGGGCGACACCGTCGCTTCCGCGCTCTTCGCCTCGGGACGGCGCGTCTTCTCGCGGAGCTTCAAGTACCACCGTCCCCGGGGCCTCCTCTGCTGCTCGGGTCAGTGTCCCAACTGCCTGATGCAGATCGACGGCGTCCCGAGTGTCCGGGCCTGCATGGAGCCGGCCCGCGAGGGCGCCGACGTGATGGCGCAGAACGTGCTCGGCTCGCTCGACCGCGACCTGATGTCGATCGTCGACAAGGTCGGCGGACCGTTCCTCCCGGTCGGCTTCTACTACCGGACGATGATGCGGCCGCGTCGCGCGTGGCCGATCTACGAGCGCTTTCTGCGCAGCGCGGCCGGGCTCGGCAAGATCGACAAGCACGGCACGCGCACTCGCCGCTTCGATACCGAGCACCGGCGTACGCAGGTGCTCGTGATCGGCGGGGGCCCTGCCGGCCTCGCAGCTGCGCACGAGGCCGCCGAGCAAGGCCGGCACGTCGTCCTCGTCGACGAGGGCCTGGCAGACGGGCTCGACTCGACGGGGTTCGAGATCCTCTCTCCCGCGCGGGCGATCGGAATCTACGAGGGCGGGCTCGTGCCCGTCGACGCCGGGAGCGTCCTCTATCGCTTCCGGGCGGAGCGGATCGTCGTCGCGACGGGCACGATCGAGCAGCCGCTCCTCTTCCCCGGTAACGACCTCGTCGGCGTGATGCTCTCCGGAGGAGCTCGGCGGTTGATCGAGCAGTGGTCGTTGCGTCCCGGTGAGCGAGCTGTCGTGCTCGCGGCCGGCGGCGAGGCGATCGCCGAGGAGCTGCGCCGCGCGGGAACCGAGGTCGCGCGCGTCTTCGACCTCGGCGAGCGCATGCCGACAGAGATCGTGGCGACGGGACGGAAGGGCCGGATGAGCTCGGTGCTCGTCGACGGCGAGGCGATCGAAAGCGATCTGCTCATCATGTCCGGCGGACTCCAGCCCGCCTACTCGCTGCTCTCGCAGGCCGGCGCCAGGATCGAGTACGACGCGGCGAGCGGGATCTTCGTCCCACGCGACCTCCCTCCGCACGTCGAGGCCGTCGGCTCCGTCACCGGCGCCGATTCGTCGCCGTCTCTTCCTCTGCCGGCCCAGACCGGCAAGGGCAAGTCCTTCGTCTGCATCTGCGAGGACGTGACCCGGAAGGACATCAAGCGTGCGCTCGCGGAGGGCTTCGACTCGATCGAGCTCGCGAAGCGCTACACGGCGGTGACGATGGGCCCCTGCCAGGGACGGCTCTGCCACCTCCCCTCGATCCGCCTCTTCGCTCGCGAGACCGGGATCGACGAGGCGACGCTCGGGACGACGACCGCGCGGCCGCCCTGGGCTCCGGTCTCGCTCGGCCTGCTCGCGGGCCGCAGCCACGAGCCGGCGCGACGCACGTCGATTCATCACCGGCACGAGGAGCTTGGAGCCCGGATGATGTGGACGGGCGACTGGCGCCGTGTCCACTCCTACGGCGATCCCGAATCCGAGGTGCGCGCCGTGCACGAGGCGGTCGGGGTGATCGACGTCTCGACCCTCGGCAAGCTGCTCGTCCGCGGACCGGACGCGGTCGCGTTTCTCGAGCGCCTCTACCCGAACCGCTTTGCCGACCTCAAGATCGGGCGCGTCCGCTACGGCGTCCTCGGCACGGACGCGGGGCGGATCATGGACGACGGCACGATCGGCCGCCTCGCCGAGGACGAGTTCTACGTCACCACCACCTCAACAGGCGCCCAGGTCGTGCTGGAGTGGTTCCTGTGGTGGAACTCGGTCTGGGGATTCGCCGTCGACGTCGTCAACCTCACGGGCGCCCTGACGGCGGTGAACGTGGCCGGACCGCGTGCCCGCGACCTCCTCGTCCGGCTCACCTCGCTCGACTGTTCGGCCGAGGCGTTCACCTACCTGGACGCGAAACGAGCTCACGTGGCGGGAGTTCCGTGCCTCCTGCTCCGGATCGGCTTCGTCGGCGAGCTCGGCTACGAGGTTCATTTCCCGAGCACGTACGGCGAGTACCTGTGGGACACGCTGCTCGAGCGCGGCGCCGACCTCGGCGTGCGCCCGTTCGGGCTCGAGGCGCAGCGGATCCTCCGGCTCGAGAAGCAGCACATCCTGGTCGGTCAGGACACCGACTCGGAGTCGAACACGCTCGACGCGAACATGGCCTGGATGGTCAAGTTCGACAAGGACGACTTCGTCGGCAAGTGGGCGCTCCAGCACATGCGGGAGCGCGGCCCCCGCGAGCGACTCGTCGGCTTCGAGATGGATAACGGCGTGGTGCCGGCGGAGGGCGGTCAGGTCGTCGTCGCCGGGCGCCCCGCAGGACGCGTCACGAGCGCGCGCCGCAGCGAGCTCCTCGGGAAGGCAATCGGCCTCGCCTGGGTCCCACCCGAGCTCGCCGAGGAGGGCTCGCAGCTCGAGATCCGGGTGGACGGGAGGCTCGAGCGGGCGTCGGTCCGGTTGCGCCCGTTCTACGACCCCGACGGGAAGCAGTTGCGCTCGTGACCGCCTTCGAGTTCCTCGATCCCGGGCTCGCGCGTGCGGAGGACGGCTTCGAGCCCGTCCGACGCTCGCCGTTCGAGCGCCTCCTTCGGTACGCCCCGCCCGAGGTGCGAGACATCTCGCTCGGCGTCCCGGAGGAGATCCAGCGGCAACTCTGCGAACTGGGCTACGCCGCCGAAACGGCGGGCGGGCTCGCAGGCCTGCAGGTCACGGGTGAGCGGCTGCTGCGGCGCCTGACCGACCTCGATCTGGACGCGCTGCCCGCAGTCGGAGCGGTCGCGCACGTCCGGGCGACAGTCCTCCGCGACGGCGACGAGTTCCAGCTCTTCTTCCCACAGGAGTACGCCCAGCACGTCGCTGGGGTCGTCCTCGACACGCTGGCGGGGCTGCAGTGAAAGACATCTTCCGGGAGCGCCGGATGTGGCGCCCGCGCGGCGAGCTCAAGGACCGCTACGACGTCGTGATCATCGGCGGCGGCTCGCACGGCCTCGCGACCGCGTACTACCTGGCCAAGGCGCACGGGATCACGAACGTCGCGGTGCTCGAGCAGAGCTATATCGGCTCGGGCGCGGCCGGCCGGAACACGACGATCATCCGCTCGAACTACCGGACCCCCGAGGGGGCAGCGTTCTACCAGGCGAGCGTGAAGCTGTACGAGCGCCTCTCCCTCGAGCTCGACTTCAATCTGCTCTTCTCGCAGCAGGGGCACCTGACCCTCGCGCACTCCGACCGCGCCATGATCACGTCCACCGAGCGCGCCGAGGTGAACCAGCTGCTCGGGATCGACACCCGCCTGATCTCGCCCGAGGAGATCGCGAAGCTCTGCCCGGAGCTCGACCTCTCGGAGCACGTCACCTGGCCGATCGTGGGCGCCCTCTACCACCCCCGCGGCGGGATCATTCGCCACGACGCCGTCGTCTGGGGCTTCGCGCGCGGCGCCGACCGGCTCGGCGTCGAGATCCACCCGTATACGAAGGTGACGGGGATCGAGCGCGCGAACGGCCGTGTCACGGGGGTTCGAACGACGCGCGGGGACATCGCGTGCGGGACGGTCGTGAGCGCGACGGCCTGCTGGTCGACGCTCGTCGCCGACCTGGCCGAGGTGCGGCTCCCGATCACGACCCACATTCTCCAGGCCTTCGTCACCGAGCCGCTTAAGCCGTTCCTCGACGTGATCATCGTCTCCTCGCAGATGCACGTCTACGTCTCGCAGACCGACCGCGGCGAGCTCCTGATCGGCGCCGAGATCGAGCCGTACACGACCTACCGCGGCACGAGCACCTTCCCCTTCCTCGAGTACTCGGCCCGGCACGTGCTCGAGCTCTTCCCGCAGCTCGAGAACGTCGCCGTCCTGCGCCAGTGGACGGGGCTCTGCGACCTCAGCCCGGACTACAGCCCGATTCTCGGTGTCACCGAGGTGGGCGGCTTCCTCGTCTCCGCCGGCTGGGGCACGTACGGGTTCAAGGCGGCGCCGATCGTCGGGACCACGCTCGCGGAGCTCGTCGCGACCGGGCGCACGCCGGAGCTGATCGCGCCTTTCACGCTCGAGCGGTTCTCCACGGACACCCTCGTCTCCGAGCTCGCGGCCGCGGCGGTGTCGCACTGATGCTCTCGAGCCTCGAGATCGCGCAGGCCGCCCAGCTCCGTCCGATAGGGCAGATCGCCGAGGAGGCGGGCCTCCAACCCGACGAGGTCGAGCCCTACGGCCGCTTCAAGGCGAAGATCGACCTCTCTGCGCTCGACCGCCTGCGGAGCGTACCCGACGCGAAGCTGATCTGCGTCACCGCGATCACGCCGACGAAGGCCGGCGAGGGGAAGACGACGACGTCGGTCTCGCTGACCCAGGGGCTCGGGGCGATCGGCAAGCGAGCCGTTCTCTGCCTGCGCGAGGCCTCAGTGGGGCCGGTGTTCGGGATCAAGGGGGGCGCCGCGGGCGGAGGCTACGCCCAGGTGCTGCCGATGGAGGATCTGAACCTCCATTTCACCGGGGACATCCACGCGATCGGGGCGGCGAACAACCTGCTCGCAGCGATGCTCGACTCGCACATCCTGCACGGGAACACGCTCGGGATCGACCCGCTCTCGATCACGTGGCGGCGCTGCGTCGACATGAACGACCGAGCGCTCCGGCAGATCGCGATCGGGCTCGGCGGCCGGGCGAACGGCTACGTCCGGGAGACCGGATTCGACATCACAGCGGCGTCCGAGGTGATGGCGATCGTCGCCGTCGCGCGTGATCTGCGCGATCTCCGGGCCCGGCTCGGAGCGATCACGGTCGCGCACAGTTTCGCGGGCGATCCGATCACGGCGGAGCAACTGCGGGCTGCGGGCGCGATGACCGTCCTCCTCAAGGACGCGCTGAAGCCGAACCTCGTCCAGACGCTGGAAGGCCAGCCGGCGATCGTCCACTGCGGGCCCTTCGCCAACATCGCTCACGGCAACAGCTCGCTCGTTGCCGACCTCGCCGGGCTGAAGCTCGGCGACTACGTCGTGACCGAGAGCGGCTTCGGCTCCGACATGGGCATGGAGAAGTTCCTGAACATCGTCTGCCGGATCGGCGGGCTCGCCCCGAGCGGGATCGTCCTGGTTGCAACCGCGCGCGCGCTGAAGCATCACGGCGGCGACCCCGACGGTGGTCTCGACGCGATCGAGCGAGGGGCCGAGAACATGCGTCGCCACCTCGAGATCGTGCAGGAATTCGGCCTGAAGGCGGTCGTCGCCGTCAATCGCTTTCCGACCGACACGAATGATGAGATCGAGCTGGTGCGCCGGCTGGCGCTCGAGTTCGGCGCCCATGCCGCAGAGGTGAACGACGCGTTCGAGCGGGGCGGCGCAGGTGCGACGGAGCTCGCCGAGGCTGTCGTCGATGCGACGCGCGAAGCACCGTCGTTCGACTACACCTATCCGCTCGAGGCTTCGATCGAGGAGAAGATCGAGGCGATCGCGAAGCGCGTCTACGGCGCCGACGGCGTCTTCTTTCTCAAGACGGCAGCCGAGAAGGCCGCCGCATATACCGCCGCGGGTCTCGACCGGCTCCCGATCTGCATGGCGAAGACGCACCTCTCGCTCTCGCACGACGCGTCCCTGCTGAATGCGCCCAAGGGCTTCACCGTCACGGTCCGCGACCTCCGCGCCTACACCGGGGCCGGCTGGATCGTCGCGCTCTGCGGCGACATGCAGACGATGCCGGGCCTCGCGGCCCAGCCGGCCGCGTTCGCAGTCGACATCGACTCCGAAGGCCGGACTGTGGGCCTTTTCTGAGCTACGCAGCGTTGGGGGATTTCGTCGGCGAGCTCGCGGCCGACCCGCCAGGTCCCGCCTCGGGGTCCGCGGCGGCCGCCACGGTCGCGATGGCCGCCGCTCTCACGGAGCTCGCGGCACGACGATCGGGCGACGAGTCAACAGCGGCAGGCGCCGCTGCGAGCCGGAAGCGAGCGTTGCCCCTGGCCGAGGCCGACGCGCGCGCCTACGAGGACGTGCTCGGCTCGCGGGGAGAAGCGAGGCGCGAGGCGCTCGAGCGCGCCTCCGACGTCCTGCGCGAGATCGGCGCAGCGGCGGACGAGGTTCGCGCGCTGGCGGGGCCGCTCGTGGACACAGCCAAGGGCGCGCTCCGCGGCGAGGCCCTCGCCGCAGTCGAGCTGGCCGAGGCCGCCCGGCGCGTCGTCGACCAGTTGCTGCTCGTCAATCAAGCTCCGTGAGCTCGTAGTAGTCGCCCGCGTCGGCCGTGAAGATGTGGTGGCCGGCACTGAGCCCGGTCGGCTCGTCGAAGGTGCCGGCGGAGATGCTGATCCTCGAGATTCCCTCACTCTCCCAGAAGACGCTCGCGCCGCACCCGGCGCAGAAACCGCGTCTGCGCTCGTCGCTCTCGTACCAACGGAGGCCACGCGCCTCGAGCAGCTCCAGGTCGGCGCGCGCACAGGCGGTGTACGCCGCGAAATGGCCGTGCGTTCGCCGGCAGCGACTGCAGTGACAGAACACGACGTCACGCAGCGGTCCGTCGACTCGATACCGGATGGCCCCGCAGAGGCAGCCGCCCGACGCGCTCGCCGCCACTACGACCAGGGATACGGAGAGTGCGAGACAGGGTGCAGATCGCCGGAGGCGAAGCGGTCGAACCGGAACGGGTAGAGCAGGCTCGAGTGATCCCCTGCAAGCGCCTTCGCGACCTCGCGCCCGACGCCGATCATCTTGTAACCGTGATTCGAGTCGAGGATCGCGTACACGTTCGGCCGCACGTGGTCGAAGACGGGAAAGTTGTCGACCGTGAACGCGCCCACCCCGCCCGAGCGCGCGTTCTTGTAGAGGGCGCGGCAGCCTTCGAAGCGGCTCATCGAATGCGAGAGCGCCGCACACCACATGTCCGCGAAGGTCGGGTCGACGTTCGTCGTCGAGGGATACGGATCGAGCTCGACGTCGCCGTCGACGACGAGCGGCTCTGCTCCACCCTGGACGCCGTCCCGGTCGCGCTTGAAGTAGATCCCCCACAGCTCGTCGGTGACGAGGTCGCCGTCGTCGGTGAGGAGCGGCGCGTCGGTGTCGAGATGGATCACCGGCGGCGGCCCGCCGTCGGCCGTCGCGAACATCGTCGGATCGACCGTGATCTCGCCCTCCTGCAGGTTCAGGTACTTCCACATCGGCTGATCTCGAACGACCTCCCCGGCGGGGGTGCGGACGTCGATGCGATCGGAGAGCCCGAGCAGCCCCCAGAAGCGTGGCGCCCACGGGCCCGGGGCGATCACGACCTGCTCGCCGACCTCGACCGTGCCCGCGTCGGTGACGACGCCGCTGACGGAGTCGTCCGAAGCGAACGTGAAGTCCGTGACCGTCACGCCCGTCACGACCTGGACTCCTTCTGCCTGCGCCTTCCCGAGCAGCCCGTCGACGGAGTCCTGGTTGAACGCGAAACCGCCCTGGTGCTCGTGGAGGCAGGCGGTGACGCCCTGGGCGCGCCAGTCGGGGAAAAGCCCCTTCATGTGGGCATCGACCTCGGCTGCACCGGTGACGAGCGTCGAGCGGTAGCCGAGCCGCTCGTGGCGTTCGTGGATCTCGACGAGGTCCGGCTCCTGCACGGGTGGGCCGAGCGCGATGTAGCCGACCGGGTTGTAGTGGTAGGCCTCGGGGTCCGACTCCCACACCTCGACGCACGCCTGCATCAGCTCGCTCATCGCCGGCTGGAAGTAGTTGTTGCGGACGACGCCGCACGCGATTCCCGAGGCGCCCGCACCCGGCCGGGACTTCTCGAGGACGACGATGTCTGCGCCCGAGCCGAGCCCGCGCGCCGCGAGCTCGCGGGCGAGGTGGTACGCGGTGGACAGGCCGTGGATCCCGGCACCGACGATTACGTAAGGAGAGGAGGAGGGCAGCATGTGCGCTAATTGCCCACTGGGCAACGATGTGTCAAAATCTTTGCTGAACCTATCATGGCCCGCACCGGTCATCCAGCCACTCGTCAAGTCGCCTCGGTCGCCCGCGCGGTCGCTGTTCTCGATGCGCTCGCGGAAGAGCTCGCGGAGCTCGGGACGAACGACATCGCGCGTCGGACGGGGATCAACGCGAGCACGGTCTCGAGGCTCCTCGCGACGCTCGCAGACGCTGGTCTCGTCGAGCACGTTCACGCGACCGGGCGCTACCGGCTCGGCCTGCGCCTCGTCCAGCTCGGCAACGCCGTCCTTGCACGGCTCGACCTGCGAGGTCTCGCGCGCGGCGAGCTCGAGGCGCTCGTCGGGGTGACCGGTGAGACGGCGACGCTGTCTTCGCCGGGCGAGGGCGTGGCGATCACGATCGACTTCGTCCAGGGCCCGTCCTCCGTCCAGGGTGTCGCGCAGATCGGCAGGCCGAGCGTGGCCCACGCGACGGCGACCGGCAAGGTGATGCTCGCGTTCACCGACGTCGAGCGGCCGAACGCACCGCTGGAGGCGTACACCGCGAGCACGATCGTCGACCCGACGGAGCTCGGCGCCAACCTCGAACGAGTCTGCGAGCGCGGCTGGGCTGAGTCGTTGGGCGAGCGTGAGGACGACCTGAACGCCATCGCCGCCCCGATCCGCGACGATCGCGGCCACCTCGCAGCGATCATCGGGCTCCAGGGCCCGGCTTTCCGCTTCGACGCCGCCGCGATGGAGGCGGCGCTCGTGCCGCTCCGCGAGCGCGCCGACGCGGTCTCGGTCAAGCTCGGCTGGCGGCCTGCCTAGCCCGCGGGCGGTGTGCTCGCCAGCTCGCCGGAACGAACGAGCTCGCGCAGCGGCTCGATGCTCGCCGGGATCGGGTCGTCCTCGCCCTTGAACGGAACCCGGTCGCGGACGAGCGCGTGTGCCCGCTCCGTTCCGGCCCCGAGGCGGTTCCCGCGGAGGTCGATCGCCTGGCAGGCGACGAGCAGCTCGATCGCGACGATCCGCTCGCCCAAAGAGGTCATCTCGGCGAGCCGGCGCGCCGAGAGGGGCGCCAACGTGGCGCGGTCCTCGACCCCCTCGGCGTGCGCCGAGCTGGCGAGCTCGAACGAGACGGGCTGGGCGAGGAGGCGCGCCTCGGCAGTGAGCGCCTGCCCCGCCGGCCCGAACTCGCTCAGGGAGTCCTCGGTGAGGCCTGGACGCGGCGAGAGTCCCTCCGGCAGGCCGCTGATCGGCGCCTGCAGGAGCTTGACCATCCGTTCGTTGGCGCTCGTCAGCACGGGGGCGAGCGCGATTCGGAGGAAGTCGAGCGCGGCCGAGAGCGGGAGGGCGTCGAAGTTCCCGACGGAAAGGATCCGCCCGGTCTCGACGTCCACGAGCGGGTTCGCCTGGGCCGCGTTCAGCTCGATCTCGAGCTGGGAGCGGCCGAATGCGAGCGCGTCCAGGGCAGCGCCGTGCACCTGGGGCAGGCAGCGGAAGGTGAGCGGGTCCTGCAGGTTCCGGGCGGCGGCTCCCTCGGGCAGCGCGCTGCCCGCAAGAAGCTCCCGCAACCCCGCAAGAGCCCGCACGAGCCCGGCGTACGGGCGCTCGCGGCCGACGGCCGGATCCAGAACGCTCAGATTCGCCGCGAAGGCCTCCAGATCGAGGGCGCCGGCAACGAGCGAGGAGTCGAGCAAGCGCGCGTAGTCGGCGACGGCGAGCGCGGCGAGGCCGGTCGCAAACGCGTTGTTGTTCAGCAGCGCGAGCCCTTCGCCCGGCTGGAGCACGCCCCCGACGTCGAGGAACCCCTGGGCGAGATCCGCCATCGGGGCGAGATCGGCCTGGCCGAGCGAGCCGAGCATCCGGACGCGCGGATGCCGTCGCTCGTTCAGCGCGGAGACCACCCGCGCCGCGAGCTCAGGGCCGGCGAGGCCGGCGCCGCGGGCGAACCCGTTTGCGAGCACGAGCAGCGTCGCACGCACGGCTTCCTCGGGCGCGGCGTCTCCCTGGCCGACCAGGTGATTCTGGATCAGACGGGTGTTGAAGGCCGACTGCTCGTCGATCCCGACGTGTGCCCGCTTGCGGACGCCGACGCCGGTCGAGAGCCCGTACACCGACTCGCCGCGGGCAAGTGACCCCTCCGCGACCAAGCGCGCCCTGCGCATCCGCTCGAGCGCGCCGGGGTCGAGCTCGACGCCGGCACCACTCCGGGCCACCGCGAGAACGTTCTCCAGTGTGAGCGCCGAGCCCGTGAGGACGACGGTCATCTCGCAGCGGTGGAGCCGACGACGATCAGCTTGGCGCCGGTGTCAGCGAGTGCCCGTCCGCCGCCATCTCGTCCGCGTAGGTGATCGGCGTCCGGCGCAGCCCGCCCTCGCCGGGCTCGTAGTAGCCCATCCGCCAGAGCGCCGGCGAGTAGACGTGAAGTGAGGTGACCGCCGGCCCGCCCGCATGGCGCAGCCCGTGGATCGAGGAGGCGTCAAAGTCGAAGACGTCCCCGGCGGGCCGGTCGCGCGTCCGCACGTCGATCCAGCCGGAGGCGTCGCTGTAGAGGAAGTCCTCGCTCAGGTTCCCCTCGACCACGTACACCGCTCCCGACGAGAGGTCGTGGTCGTGGTACCCGGTGTCCTGGGCGTCGAGCCAGCAGATCAGCCAGACGTCGAGGTTGACGTCCCGGTAGAGGTGGTTGAAGTAGCGCGTGTCAGGGTCGTGCCGGACGAGATCGTTCCAGAACCGGGGCTCGGAACCGAGCGCCAGGGCGAGCGCGCGAAGCTGCGGCCGGAGCAGGTTCTCGCCGGCCGGGACGCGCTCGTGGATCCAGTCACGGAGTTCGGTCATTATTGCAGCAGCCGCGCCGGGTTCTCCCGGCACACGGCGTCTTCCACAGCCTGACCGAAACCTCGGATAGAGCGCAAGGTCGGCTCGGAATCGATCACGGGAGCGTCGCTGCCGTACACGAGTTGGGTGACGCCGTACGTCGCGAGGGAGAGTTCGAGCGCGCGCGGGCCGTAGGAGGCCGTGTCGAGGTAGACGTTCGGTCGTACGACGTTCCGGCTCTCGATCCCCCGGGAGGCGAGCCGCTCGAGCTGGAACGGCGCCCCGCCGGCGAGGATCGCGAAGACGATGCGCAGGTCGGGCCAGCGGTCGGCAGAGAGCGCGATCCAGGCCGCGTACGCAGCCTGCATCTGGGTCGCGTAATCGACGACGGCGGGCCACCAGTCGGGCGCGCCCGACTGGAATGGAGCAGGCCCCGGATGGACGAAGAGCAGCGAGCCCTGCCGCTCGAGCTCGGCGAACAACGGCTCGAGCGCCTCGAGGGCGACGAGGTCCCACGCGGGGACGCAGACGCCCGCGAAACCGTCGCGAACCGAGCCGGAGGCGAGCGCGCGCAGCCGGCCGCCCGAGGCGGCAACAACCGCGGCGATCCCCTCGTGGTAGGCCTCGACGAGGTCCTCGTCGAGCTCGAGCGTCGGTGGGCACGAGATCAGGGCGACGTCGATCTCGTCCCGGTCGAGCAGTGCGACGCGCGTCTCCAGCACGTGTGCGTCGAGATCGACGGGCCAGTCTCCCGAGTGGAGCTCGAGGACGCATCCTCGCAGGCGCGGCCGCTCCTGCCGCGCACGCAGGGCCTCGAGCAGCTCCTCCGGCCACAGGTGCTGGTGCATGTCGTAGCTGAGCACACAGCGAGTATCGCGCCCATCCGAGCGCGCCGTCTCCGGGGCGGCGCGCCTAGCCCTCCCCGGAGGACGTGCGCACGCGATGCGGGTGTCGCTCGCCCGCGCGGACGGCGCCGGCAATCCGGCTGCCCGGCGGTGCGAGAGGGCACACCCAACGGGCGTCGTACGAGCACGACGGGTTGTAGGCGAAATTGAAATCGAGAACGAGGCGACCGCCGGACTCGCCGAGGTCTGAGCCCTTGACGGTGTCGAGCAGATATCTCCCGCCGCCGTACGTCTCGCTCTCGCTCGTCGCGTCGCGGAACGGCAGGAACAGGCCTCCACCGTAGCCCTCGAGCCAGTACAGGTCGAGCGAGCACTCGTCGCCTTCGAGCGCGAACCGGGTGGTCGCGAACCGGACGAAGGTGATCGTCTCCCCGCCGCCCGTGGCGATCGCAAGGGGAGTGCGCTCGCACGGCTCGACCTCTCCGAGAACGCGGCAGCGCGGATCGTAGGAGTAGAGATCGAGGCCGTCGAAATCGCGGCGCCGCTCCTCGTCGAGCGGCGATTGCGGATGCTCGGCGAACAACTCGTCGCGCATCGCGCACCAGCGCCGCCACGCGTGCGCCGGGTCGTCGTCGGCCCGGATGCTCGCGTAGAGCCCGAAGATCCGCCGTTTCCAGTCGAGCAGAGTGAACGAGTCGTCGGCCAGCGCAGCGTGGACGTCGCGGGGCATCCTCGAACGTTACGCGCAGGGAGCTCAGAGAACGCGCAGTTGCTGGCCGAGCCCGAGTGCTCGCGCGCGCTCGAGCACCGCATGCCCGAGCGCGACGTCGCTCGAGCTGAGGCCGCGGTGCCAGAAGAGGATCCGTTCTCCCTCGGACTCGCGACCGGGCCGCTTGCCGGCCACGATCTCGCAGAGCTCGGCGTAGAGCGTCACCTCGCTCAGACGGCCGGAGTCCACGTGAGCCCGGAGCGCGCCGAGCTTCCCGGCGCGCGCCTGTCCCCAGTCGTCGACGACGACCTTGTCCATCACGTCGGTGAGCGAGAGCTCGACCGAGCTCATCGTCCCGTACGGGATTACGAGGCAGCCCGGCTCCACCCACTCCGTGAGGAGGTGCGGTTCCGGCCGCTCGAGCCGGGAGGCCTCGACCATGACGTCCGCTCCGCGTAGGCATTCCTCCCAGCTCCCCACGGCGGCGACGGGCTTGCCCAGCTCCGTCGTCAGCCGGTCTGCGAACGCCTGTCGGCTCTCCGGCCGCCGCGAGTGAACCCGAATCTCGGTGAAGTCGAAGAGGTGGTCGAGGAGCCGCACGTTCCAGTAGGCGGTGCCCCGCGCGCCGACGTGCCCGAGAACGCACGAGTCGCGGCGGGCGAGATGGCGAGCACCGAGCGCCGTCAGCGCGCCGGTTCGCATCTCCGTGATCGCAGCCGCGGCGATCACGGCCACGGGAGCGCCGGTGGTCGCGTCGAAGAGACAGAGTAGGCCGAGCTCGGAGGGGAGGCCGCGCCGGTAGTTCTCGACGTAGTCGCCGATGACCTTGACGCCCGCGAGGCCGAGCGGCGCGACGTAGGCCCGGAGGACGTTGAAGTGGCCCTTGAGCGCGCCCGTTTCCGATTGAAGACGGGGCTCGAGATGGACGCGAGGCTCGATCACCGTCTGACCTGCGGCTTGCGCGAGCAGGCCGGACTCGACCGCGGCAAGGATCTCCTCGTTGGTCAGGCCGACGCGCTCGACGTCCGCCTCGCCGAGCCAGGTAAGGTCGAGCGGCTCCATCCTCCGGCGTCTTACCACACGGAAGAAGCGTGCCCTCGGAACCTGAGCCTCCGCTCGAGCTGACCGGCCACGGGCTGACGCCCGGTGCGATCGCGAGCGTGGCCCGCGAGCGGATTCCGGTGGCGCTCCATCCGGACGCGATCGTGCGCATCGAAGCGGGACGCGCCGTCGTCGAGCGCTATCTCGTGGAGGGACGCGAGGCCTACGGGCTCACGACCGGCCTCGGCGCGCGCGTCGGGGTGCGAGTCTCTGAGGAGGCGCTGGCGGATTTCTCGTTGCACACGATCCGCGGCCGCGCGAACGCGGTCGGCCCCCGACTGCCCTCGGACGCGGTGCGGGCGGCGATGCTCGTGCGCGCGAACGGGATGGCGGGCGGCGGCTCGGGGGCGCGTCCTGCCGTTGCCCAGGCACTGGTCGACCTCTTGAACGCGAACGTCGAGCCGGTGGTGCCGGGAATCGGGTCGGTCGGCGCCGGTGATCTCTGCGTGCTCGCCCACATCGGGCTTGCGCTGATCGGAGAGGGAGAGGCCCACATAGGGGAAACAGCGCTCGGCGAGAGCGTTCTTCTTCCCGCACGCGAGGCGCTTGCGCGCGCTGGGCTCGACCCGCTCGCGCTCGCGCCGAAGGACGGGCTCGCGCTGATCAATGCGACGTCGGCCTCCGCTGCTTGCGGCGCGCTCGCGCTCCACGACGCGCGTGAGCTGCTCGAAGCCGCCCAGGTCGCCGCGGCGCTTGCGCTGGAGGGCTTTCGGGGCAACCTGACCTCGATCGATCCGCGGGTGGCCGCCGCGCGGCGTGCACCCGGCCAGACCGCCTGTGCGGCCGGACTCCGTGAGCTCCTTGCCGGTGGCGCGCTCCTCCAACCGGGAGCTGCGCGGCGCCTGCAGGACCCGCTCTCTTTCCGCTGCATCAGCCAGGTGCACGGCAGCCTGGCTGCGGCGCTCGATCTGCTCGAAGCCGCCCTCGAGCCGGAGCTCAACGGCGCAGGTGACAACCCCCTCGTGCTCGTGGAGGACGGGGAGATCGTATCGACCGGCAACTTCCACGCCCCCGCCCTCGCCCTCGCGGCCGATGCCGTCGCGCTCGGGCTCGCGCAGGTCGGCAACCTCACGGTCGCTCGCTCGGCTCGCCTGCTCGTCGAGCCGCTGACGGGCCTCGCTGCGAATCTGGCCGCGCCGGGGACGAGCGGGGCGGGCCTGGCTCCGCTGCTCAAGGTCGCCGACGCCCTCGCCGGCGAGCTGGTTCATGCCGCCGCACCCACCTGCATCGACACACGCGGCGGCTCGGACGCGGTCGAGGACGATTCGACCGGGAGCCTGCTCGCGGTGCGCCGGCTGGCCACGATGCTCGAGCGCCTGCGACTCCTGATCGCGCTGCAGCTCATCGTCGCGGCGCGAGCGGTCGAACTCGCACGACCCGAGCCGCTCGGCCGCGGAACCGCTGCGGCCTACGCGGTCGTGAGCGAGCTCGTCGAGCCGCTCTCGGCGGACAGACCGCTCGGAGTAGACGTCGAGCGCGTCGCCGTCGAGGCACTCGCGTCGGGACGGCTGCTCGCATCGGTCCGCGCGGCCTGCAGCGCGTCCTGAGCCGCGTCGAGGAAGCGCCGGACGTGCCCCTCGTCCACGATCAGAGGCGGGGAGAGCCGGATCGTGCTGCTCTCGGGCCCGCACACCGACACGATCACGTGCCGGTCGAGGAGCTCCAGCCTGAGCCGTCCGGCCGCCGCCGCGGAGCTCAGGCCGACGCCGACCATCAGCCCGCGGCCGCGAACGTCCACGATGCTCTCGTAGGCGGCAGCGAGTTGTCGCAGGCCGTCGAGGAGTTGTGCTCCCCGCAAGGTCGCGTTCTCGAGGAGATCCTCGTCCTCGAGCACGTCGAGTGTCGCCTCGGCCGCCGCGCACGCGAGCGGGCCTCCGGCGAACGTGGTTCCGTGCGCTCCCGGCTCCCAGGCGTCCATCAGGTCGGCTCGCCCGATCAGCGCGCCCATCGGAAAGCCCGACGCGATCCCCTTCCCGACCGTCATCAGGTCGGGCGCGACTCCCGCGTGCTCGCAGGCGAAGAGCCGCCCGGTGCGCCCGAAGCCCGACTGCACCTCGTCCACGATCAGGACGATCCCGTGCTCGTCGCAGAGCTCCCGGAGAGCGGGGAGGAAATCGTCGGGCGGGACGACGTAGCCGCCCTCTCCGAGTACGGGCTCGACGATGAAGGCCGCGACCCGCTCCGGCTCGACCTGCTCGAGGAAGAGGCGGGAAAGCGCAGCGAGCGTGGGGCCGAGCTCGATCCGCGGGTACGGGACGACGTAGACGCCGCCCCCGAGTGGCTCGTGCCTCGTCCGGAACGCGGCCTTCGACGTGCTGACCGAGAGCGACCCGAGGGTGCGGCCGTGGAAGCCGCCGGAGAAGGCGACGACGTTCGGACGCCCGCTCGCGTAGCGGACGAGCTTCAGCGCCGCCTCGACCGCCTCCGTGCCGCTGTTCGTGAAGAAGAGCTTGGCGTCTTCGATCGGCGCCGCCGAGCAGAGGCGCTCCGCGTACGCGCGAGCAGGCTCTGTCGAGCCCACGGTCGAGACGTGGATCAGCGTCGCGGCCTGCTCCTGGATCGCCGCGACGACGCGCGGGTGGCAATGGCCCGTGTTGACCACGCCGTAGCCCGAGATGAAATCGAGGTAGCGCGTGCCGTCGCCGGCCACGAGCTCGACCCCCGACCCCGAGGCGAAGGCGAGCGGCGTCGTCGTCGCGACGGCACGGGAGAGACGGCTGGCCGTGAGAGGCACCGGCCTCAACTCGCTCCTCTCCTTCCAGAAACGACCGGCCACTCCGGCAACGTAGTGCAAGCTCCCGTTCCGTACAAGTGCCCGCTCCCGGCCCGTCGGGGAGCGGCAACGAGCTTGACCGCACCTCCATTGCGTGACATAAACGGCCAGTATTTGCAAATCAGAGACCGATTCATCGAGACCACGGTGTGCCGCGGCTCCTCGCACGCCGCAACTTCGCGCCGTACCTCACGTCGAACAGGGTGCGAGTCAGTGTTCCGCTTGAAGGGAAGAGGGGTTCGAATGGATCGCGACAAGATGAGGCGGCTGGACGAGTTCCGCCGCGACGAGGCAGGACCGCTCGAAAATTCACTCTTCGACGATCTCGCCAGCGGCGAGATGGACCGTCAGGAGTTCATTCGACGCGCCAGCGTCCTCGGCCTGTCGATGACGATGATCGGCACGGCACTGGGGGCATTCGGCGCGGCGACACCCGCCTTCGGCGCTACCAGCCGAGAAGCGGTCAAGATCGGCGGTCGGATACGAGTCGGGATCATCCCGCCCCCGGTCGCTGCGGGGCTCGATCCGCACCTCTACAACAACATCGGCGATCTCGAGACGGGCGGGATCGCGGGCGAGTTCCTCACCCGCGCGACGCCGAGCCTGTCGCTGCTGCCCGAGCTGGCGACGAGCTGGCGCCCGAACGCCAACGCAACCGTGTGGACGTTCAAGCTCCGTCCCGGAGTCAAGTTCCAGAGCGGTCAGGCCTTCAACGCTGACGCCGTTGTCGCGACGTTCAAGCGTCTCACCGACCCGAGCACGGGCTCCCAGGCGCTGTCGGCGTACAAGGGCGTCCTCTCGCCCGCCGGGGTCAGGAAGATCGACAATCTTACGGTGCAGTTCCGCCTCGATGCGCCAACGGCGAGCTTCCCGTACCTGACGAGCTCGACCACCTACCAGGCGATCATGCTCCCGGCCGATTACAAGATCGGCAGCTTCGACAAGTCGGCGCAGACGACGGGAGCGTTCCGGCTTGTCTCGTACAACCCGGGCGTGGGAGCTCGGTTCGAGCGGAACCCGGGCTGGTGGGGCGGCAGGGCGCCGCTCGACGGGGTCGACGTGACGTATTACTCGGACGACGCGGCGGTGGTCTCCGGGTTGCTCGGAAACCAGCTCGACCTCGTTGGCCAGGTCAACTTTGCGACCGGCCGGGCCCTCTTCAACAGCCCGAACGTGCAGATCTTCAACGCACGCGGAGCCACGCACCGCCAGGTATGCATGCGAGTCGACGCGAAGAACCCGCTCAAGGACCCACGCGTCCGCCGGGCGATCGCGTTGACGCTCGACCGGCCCAGCATCGTCAAGACGCTCTTCAACAACCTCGCCGATGTCGGTAACGACTCGCCGTTCGCGCCCGTCTACCCATCGACGGACAGGTCGGTGCCGCAGCGCAAGAAGGATCTCAAGCAGGCGAAGCAGTTGATGGCGCAGGCCGGCTTCCCGCGTGGGTTCAAGGTCACGCTGACAACCCAGCGGCTCGGCGAGATCCCACAGCTGGCGCAGATCATCCAGCGCTCGGTGAAGGCGATCGGGATCGACATGCGGCTCAACATCCTGACCCCGACGGCGTACTTCGCCGGGTCACAGGAGGGTCCGCCTCTTGGTTGGGGGACGACCCCCTGGCTGAACGCACCGGTGAGTATCACGAACTGGGGTCACCGGGCAGTGCCGAACGTCCTGATCACCGCCGCCTTCCGTTCAAAGGGGGTCTGGAACGCGGCCCACTGGTCGAACGCTCGGTTCGACACGGCCGCGAAGAACTTCCTCGGCGCGATCGCGCTCAAGGATCAGCAGCGGTACGAGAGGCAGATGCAGCTGTTGCTGCTCCAGAACACGCCGGTGATCGTCCCGTACTACTACAACTACCTCGGGGCGGGCTCGAAGCGGGTCAGGGGCTACAGGGCTGACGCGCAGTCCACGATCTTCCTCAGCCGGACCTCGTTCGCCTAGACACAGTCGCTCGCCGGGCCGTCGCGTAGCACCGCGGCGGCCCGGTGGCGCCTGGATGGAGGAGTGTCATCGGTCGATTCCTGCTCAAGCGGCTCGCGCTTTCGCTCATCACGCTCGTGCTGCTCAGCATGATCGTGTTCGCCGCGTCGCAGCTCCTCCCGGGCGATGTGGGCCGAAACGTCCTGGGGCCGTTCGCGAGCCCGGCCGACGTCGCCAAGTTCAACCACGAGGTCGGGGTCGACCGGCCGATCTACACCCAGTACTGGGACTGGATCAGCCATTTCGTCCGCGGCGACCTCGGCATGTCGCTCCAGTACAGGGTCTCCGTCGGCGACCTGCTCCGCCCCTCGCTCGTCAACTCGCTCCAGCTTGCGGCCCTCGCCTTCGTGCTGGTCGTCCCGCTCAGTCTGCTCGGCGGGATCGTCTCCGCCCTGCGCCGGAACAGGCCGACCGATCGCGTCATCACCGTGACGGGCCTCTCGCTCACCTCCATCCCCGAGTTCGTGACCGCGATCGTCCTGATCGTCGTCTTCGGGGTCGTGCTCGACTGGCTCCCGGTCAACGCGACCGCGCCGCCCGACGCCGGCTTCTTCACGCAGATCGAGTTCCTCCTGCTGCCGAGCTTCGCGCTCGTCGCCGTTCTCTTCGGCTACATCGCGCGCATCACGCGCGCCGGCGTGATCGAGGCGATCGACGCCGACTACACCCGGACGGCGTACCTCAAGGGCCTCACCCCGCGACGGGTGATCGGCCGGCACGTGCTCCGCAACTCCCTGCTGCCGACGATCGCGGTCGTGGCGACGCAGGTCGGCTATCTGATCGGCGGGCTGCTCGTGATCGAGAAGCTCTTCAACTACGACGGGATCGGCCGGCGGATCTACGAAGCCGCTCAGTACAAGGACTTCACGCTCCTGCAGAGCGGCGTCCTGATCGTCGGGATCGTCTACCTGATCGCGACCTTCATCGCCGATGTCCTCTACTCCCTGCTCAACCCACGGATCCGTTACGGAGCCGCCGAATGAGCGCCACGGCTCCGACCCCGCCGGTCGCTCTCCCGGTCGCGAGCGAGGCCCAGATCGCGCGCCGGGAGACGCTCGGCCAGCTCGCCCGCTCGAAGACCTTCGTCGTCGGAGTCGTGCTCGTCGGCTGGTGGGTGTTCTGGGCCATCGTCGGAACCCGCCTCACGCCGGACGACCCGCTGGAGATCTCAGACGCGATCCTGATCGGCCCCGGCGGAGACCACTGGTTCGGCACGGACCAGCTCGGGCGGGACGTGCTCTCGCGGGTGCTCGCAGGTGCGACCGACACCATGAAGGTCGCCCCGCTCGCCACCCTGCTCGGGATCGCCGGCGGCACAATCGTCGGTCTCGTCACCGGCTACTTCCGGGGCTGGGTCGACGAGACGATCAGCCGCGTCATCGACGCCGTCCTCGCGCTTCCCCTGATCGTGATCGCGGTGACGGCGTTGGTTGCGCTCGGGAGCTCCAACATCACCCTGATCGTGGTGATCGGAGTCGTCTTCACCCCGATCGTCGCCCGCACCGTCCGCGCGGCAGTCCTCGGAGAGCGCCAGCTCGACTACGTCTCGGCTGCGAAGCTGCGCGGGGAGCGCGCGCCGTACATCATGTTCGCGGAGATCCTCCCGAACATCGCGGGGCCGATCGTGGTCGAGGCGACGGTCCGGCTCGGCTACGCGATCTTCGCCGTCGCCGGCCTGACCTTCCTCGGCTTCGGCGTTCAGCCTCCCTCACCGGACTGGTCGCTCCAGATCAGCGACAACTACACGCTCCTGAACGCGGGCACCTACGAGTGGACGGTGCTCTTCCCGTCCCTCGCGATCGCCACCCTGATCGTCGGCGTGAACCTGATCGCCGACGGCTTGCAACAGGTGCTCGACCGGTGAGCGCAGCAGGGGCCACCGAGCCGGCACCTCACGCGCTCGAGCTGCGCGACCTCGACGTCGTCTACACCGTGCGCGGCCGCGACCGCCAGGTGCTGCGCGGGGTGACGCTCACGGTCAAGCGCGGCGAGGCGTACGGGCTCGTCGGCGAGTCGGGCTGCGGGAAGTCGACTGCCGCGCTTGCGATCGTCCAGTACCTGCCCTCGAACGGCCGCGTTCGCTCCGGGAAGATCGAGATCGACGGCCGCGACGTGCTCTCACGCTCGGGGCGCGAACTGCGCCGGCTCCGCTCGGAGTCCGTCTCGATGGTCTACCAGAACCCGGGCGCGGCGCTGAACCCGTCGATCCAGATCGGGAAACAGGTGGCGGAGGTCTTCCGCGTCCGGGGGATCGGGAGGAGCGAGTCGCTCGACCGGGCGCGTGAGGCCCTCGTCCGCGTGCAGATCGCCGACCCCGGCTCGGTGCTGGCGCGCTACCCGCATCAGCTCTCGGGCGGGATGCAGCAGCGGGTGATCATCGCGATGGCGCTCGCGATCGACCCGGCGCTCCTGATCCTCGACGAGCCCACGACGGGCCTCGACGCCACGGTCGAGGCCGAGGTGCTCGACCTCGTGGCCGGGCTTCAGGCCGAGCTCCAGACCTCGGTGCTCTTCATCAGCCACAACCTCGGCGTGATCGCGAAGATGTGCGACCGCGTCGGAGTCCTCTACGCGGGGAGGCTCGTCGAGGAGGGCGTCACCGAGACGGTCCTGCACGACCCGCGCCACCCGTACACCGTCGGCCTGCTCCGCTGCATCCCGCGTGGCGGCACGCGCAAGGACCACGGCCGGCTCGACACGATCCCGGGCTTCCTGCCGAACCTCGGCGAGGTGCAGCCAGGGTGCGTCTTCGAGCCGCGTTGCGCGCTTGCAGAGGACATCTGCCGGGTCGAGGAACCGCCTATGTACGACGCGGGGGGCACCCACGTCAGCCGTTGCCACTTCCACGAGCGCGCGCAAACGCTTCCCCGCGCGCTGGCGGCCGACCTCGCCCTACCCGTCGTCGATCGCGAGGCTGCGCCGCTGCTCGCGTTCGAGGATCTCGGCAAGGTGTTCAAGCAGCAAGGACACGATGTGCACGCGCTCGTGGGCGCCTCGACCGCGATCTGGCCCGGCGAGACGCTCGGCCTCGTTGGCGAGTCGGGAAGCGGGAAGACCACGCTCGCACGAGCGCTCCTCGGGATCGTCGAGCCGAGCTCGGGCGCCGTCAGCCTGGAGGGCAAGGCCCTCTCGCCCGCGCTGAGGGGTCGTTCGGCGGCAGAGCTGCGCGCGCTGCAGATCGTCTTCCAGAATCCCGACTCGGCGCTGAACAGGCGCCACCAGGTGCGGAAGATCCTGCGCCGATCGCTGAAGAAGCTCGCCGGGTTGACCGGTCGGCCCGCGGAGCTCCGCCTGCTCGAGCTGATGCAGTCGGTGCGGCTCGCCGAGCGATACGTCAGCGCTCGACCGGGGCAGCTCTCCGGTGGGCTGAAACAGCGGGTGGCGATCGCCCGCGCGTTCGCGGGCGACCCGCGCCTCGTCGTGTGCGACGAGCCCACCTCGGCGCTCGACGTCTCCGTTCAGGCGGCGATCCTGAACCTGCTCGTCGAGCTGCAGGCCGAGCGTCGGGTGGCCTATTTGTTCATCTCGCACGATCTCGGCGTCGTCCGGTACATCTCGGATCGAATCGCCGTGCTCTACCTCGGACGGTTGATGGAGCTCGGCCCGGCTGAGGTCGTGTTCGACGGGCCGCATCATCCCTACACCGAGGCGCTGCTCTCGGCCGTCCCGACGATCGACGGCGACGAGCGCGAGCGGATCAGGCTCGAGGGCGACATCCCGAGCGCCGCCTCGCCGCCGTCCGGCTGCGTCTTCCACACGCGTTGTCCGCGCAAGCTGGGTGCGATCTGCGAGCAGGAGGAGCCCCCGTTCGCCGAGGTCGAGGCTCAGCATCTGATGCGCTGCCACATCCCGCTCGGAGAGCTCCGCCGGCTCCAGGCGGAGGGCGCGCCGCCGGCCCGGCACGAGGTCGACGCTCCCTCCGCGGTGGGCTAGGAAGCCGCGGGCTCCCGCTCTCGGAGGCCGGCGGCCACCTCCTCGACGACGTCCACGAACGCGGTGGCGGCCGATGAGAGCCTGCGGTCGGAATGCCAGGCGAGCCCGATCTCCCGGGGTGGGATGCCGCGAACGTCCAGTATCACGACGTCGGAGTCGCTGCGATCGACCGTCAGCCGGGGTACGAGGGCATACCCGACACCCGCGCCGACGAGGCCCTGGACGATCCCGCTGTCGTCGGACCGGAAGACGATTCTCGGTTCGATCCCCTTCCGGATGAGGTGGGCCTCGCCGCCGGACGAAGGGAGCCGGTACGCGATCAGCGGGAGCTGTGCGATCTCTCGGATGTTCACGCTCTTCCCGACTCTCGAGAGATCGGAGTCCGCAGGGGCGAGAAGCACATAGGGGTCGGTCAACACGTCGATCCGCTCGATGGCGAGCTCGAGCGGATCGGCGACGAAGGCCAGGTCGAGCTCGCCGCGCGTGAGCAGCTCGATCAGGCGCCCGTGCTCGGCCTCGACGAGCTTGACCTCGATGGCGGGCCGGCGTGCGACGTAGAGGCGCATCACGGGAGGAATCACGCGCACGCCGACACTCTGGAACGTGGCGACGCGCAGCGTGCCCGCGTCTCCCTCGGCGAGCGCGTTCAGATCGGCCTCGGCGGCACGCATCGCCGCGGTGGCGCGCGACGCGTGATGGAGCAGGCGCGCGCCGGCTTCGGTCGCAGTCACCGGCCGGCGGCCCCCGGGGCGCGCCAGTAGTTGCATGTCGGTCGCCCGCTCGAGGACGGCGATCTGCTGGCTGACCGCTGACTGGGTGTACCCGAGCCGGCGTGCCGCCGCAGCGAAGGAGCCGGTGTCGACGATCGCCTCGAGGGCGGCGAGATGCCGGAACTCGATCCCGAGCAACCGATCAGCACTGCTTCTTACACCGTCCATCAACTCGTATTTTACTTATCGGTCGGTCGTGCCGATCCTGAGTGGATGCTTCACTCACTCCAGCGCCGGATGCGAGCCGACCGAGCACTCTTCGCCGTCGCGGCACTCGCGTTCGCCGGCGCAGTCACGGACTCGGCGCTGCTCCCCGTTCTCCCCACGATCCGGGAGCGGTTCGGCCTCTCCGGAGCGGAGACGGGGGCGCTGCTCTCGGCGGCGACGATCGTCACTCTTATGACCTCGATCCCGATCGGCCTGCTCGCCGGACGGATCGGATCGCGCCGGCTGCTACTCGCGAGCGCCTCGCTCCTTCCGGTCTCGCTCGTCGTCCAGGGGCTCGCCAACGGGCTCGGAGTGCTGATGGCGGGACGCGCGCTCTTTGGGCTCAGCTTCGGAATCCTCTGGACCGTGCTCCTGCGGTCGCGGCCGGTGGGGGCCGCGGCGCCGCCGGAACCGGGCGGTTGATCGCCGCGGCGGGCGCGGGCTGGCTCGTGGGGCCCGTCTTCTCGGGCGCCATCACCGACGTGTGGGGCTACGGGGTCGCTTTTCTGGCGATCGCCGCTCTCGTCTCGCCGCTTGTCGTCGTGCTCGCGTCTGACCGCTCCGAGGACGACCGGGCGCCGGTGGCCCGCCTGGGCCAGGCGATCGCTGCCGCGCGGGACGAGCGTGCGCTCGGCGGAGCGATGCTCGTCACCGCGCTCCTCGGAGTGGTGGCAGGCGTGTCCGGCTTGCTGGCCCCGCTCGTGCTCTCCGGCAACGGTCTCTCCGCCGGTGGAATCGGTGCGGTGATCGCCCTCGCATCCCTCGTCTTCACGGCGACTGGGGCAACCTGTACGAGGCTCCCGTCCGCGCGTGTCGACATTCGCCTGGTCGGAGCGACCGCCGCGGTGCTCGGCGCCACGTTCCTGATCCCGGTGGCCAGCTTCTCCACGTTCGCGGTGATCGGCTTCCTCGTCTTCTCCGCCGGAGCGCGGGCCGTGCTCAACACCGTCGTCTACGCCCTCGCCCGCTCGCACGTCCCGAGCGAGGCGCTCGCGACGCCGATCGTGGGCGTGATGAACGTCACCTGGGCTGCGACCGCCCTCGCGGCTCCACTCGCGGCCGGGGTCGCGCTGAGCGTCGGGGGCGCCAAGTGGGCGTTCGTGGCGACGGCCGTCACGGGCTTTGCGGTGGCGGTGTGGATGCTCCTTCCGCAGCCGCGGGGCGTGCCCGCGTAACGCTCAGCCGCAGAAGCGGATGGCCGTGACCGCGAGCTCCTGAGCGCACTCGACGAGATCGTCGACGACCACGTACTCGTCGATCGTATGCGCGACCTGGAGTCCGCGCGGGCCGAAGCAGACGCACGGGGTGCCGCCGAAGCGCGTGAAGGTGGCGCCGTCGTGCCAGGAGTCCATGCCGGAGATCCGTCGAGGCCGGCCGATGTCGGTGCCGGTGCCGAGGATCGTCCGGACGATCAGCTCGTCGGGCGTCACCTCGCTCGAGGGAACGTCGGTCGCCCATTCGATCGTCGGTGGGTTCTCGGCGAGCCACGGGTCGGCCGAGGCTGCCCGCTGGACACGGTCGACGATCTCCTGCTCGACTGCCGTCCCCCAACCACCCTCGTCCGCGTGCGCCGGGAGGTAGGCGACGTGGTAGGCGATCCGGCACGACGCGGGATAGCTGACGATCCACTCGCCGCCCGAGACGAGCGTCGGCACGATGTCGCCCGGCGAGAGATGCGGATGCTGGTGGTCGGGCCGCTCGCGCCACTCCTCGTTCAGCCGGTGCAGCGCAGCGATGACCACCGTCGCCTTCTCGATCGCGTTCACGGCGCCGCCCTGCCGCCAGTCCGGTTGGCCGACGCCGGCGTGCCCGGGGCGCCCGGGAACGGTGATCGTCGGCATCAGGCTGCCTCGACAGGACGTCCAGACGTCGAAGCCGGACGGCTCGGTGACGATCCCGGCATCGGCGCGCACGCCGTGGGCGACTGCGGCGAGCCCGCCGGCGCCCGTCGACTCCTCGTCCGTGACGGTGCAGACGACGAGGTCGCCGGCGAGACGGACGCCGAGGCCCGCGAGGACCTCGGCCGCGAACGTCATGGCCGCGACGCCCCCCTTCATGTCGCACGATCCTCGTCCGTAGAGCTTGCCGTCCCGGACCTCGGGCTCGTTGGGGTCGGTCGTCCAGTCCTCGCGCGGAACAGACGAGACGACGTCGATGTGCCCGTTCAGGAGCAGACTGCGGCCGCCACCCGTACCGCGGAAGCGTGCCGCCAGCTGCGGCCGACCCTCGAAGCCGAGGCCGCCCGGCGGAGCGAGCCGGCTCCCTGCCACGTCTTCCCGCGCGGGCTCCCAGAGGTCGATCTCGGCACCCACCGCGGTGAGTCGGCCCGCGAGGTACGCCTGGAGCGCCGCTTCGTCACGCGGCGGATCGTCCGCCCCCTCCAGCCTGCGCGCCTCGGTGTCGAAGCGGATGAGCGTCGAGGCGAGCTCGACGAGATCGTCGCTCCTGCGCCCGATCTCGTCCACCACGCGCCGCTCAAGCTCGGTTAGAGCCACGTACGGGTGCTCACGGCGCGTCGCGGGCCAGCTCGAAGAAGTTGCGCAGGATCACTTCCCCCTCCGGATGCGCGTCGTCGAACTCCTCGGGATGGAACTGTGTTCCCCACCAGCGCCGGGAGGGAGCCTCGATCGCCTCGATCGCGCACGCCGCGCTCCGCGCCAGAACCCGGAATCCGGTTGGCAGCTCCTCGATCTCGTCCCCGTGGTGGTGGAAGACGTGTATCCGCGGCGGCACGTTCCTGAGCAACCCGTCTCGCTCGATCACGTCGACCGGAGAAAACCCGTTCTGCGGCGAACGGGAGTGGCGGATCGTTCCATGCGCGAACCGTGCCAGGAGCTGCATCCCCGCGCAGATCCCGAGCACAGGCCCGTCGTACGCTCGCACGATCTCACCGAGCCGCTCGATCGCGTCCGGCGCGTGGTCTGCCCAGGGGGCGTAGGAGCCGCTCAGCACGACCGCATCCGCGCCCTGGAGATCGACGAGTTGCTCGTACTCGACGGAGGTCACGGGGGCGCCGCCCACGTGTTCGAGTCGTCCACGGGCGGCCTCGTAGCGCTCGAGCGTCGCGGGCAGGAGCGCGCGCGAGTGCTCGGTGAGGACGAGAGTGACGCTCATCGAGCGAGGATAGAACGATCGTCCCAGCCGAGCGCGGCCGACAGCTCCTCGGCTGCGGCCGTGACCTGTTTTCCGGTGCGGGGCAACTCCTTCGCGAAGCGGAACTTCGGCGCGGACACGTTCACTGCCGCCACGATTCGCCCGCCGAAGTCGCGCACCGGCGCTGCGACGGCGACGAGGCCGAGCTCGAACTCCTCGTCGACGAGAGCGAAGCCGCGAGCGCGCGCGGTCACGATCCGCTCGTGGAGACGGCGCACGTTCCGCGGCGCTTTCGCCGTTCCTCCCTCGAAGCGAGCGTCGCCGACGAGCGACTCGATCTCGGCCCGCGTGTGGTCGAGCAGGAGCGCACGCCCGGCGGAGGTCGAGTGGAGCGGAACCGTCCGCCCTGCCCAGCCCGCCGCCTCCACTGCACGATCGGAGCCTTCCGAGAGCACAGTGAGAACGGTCGCTCCGCGCAGCACCGACAGGTGTGCGCGTTCGCCCGTGTCGCGAACGAGCCGTCTGAGCAGCGGCTCGGCGGCCGCGAGGAGCCTGGCTCGACTGGAATGCCCCGCCATCGCGAGCACACGCCAACCCAGCCGGTAACCGAGCGTCTCCGGGTCGCGGTCGACGAGCCCGTGCTCGGCGAGGATCCTCACCGAGCGGGAGACCTGGGACTTGTCGCTGCCGATCAGACCGGCGATCCGCGTCACCCCCGGAGGCGGTACGCCGAGCGCCTCCTCGCCCTCGATTGCGAGCAGGATCGCCAGTCCCCGGCGCAGACTCGTCGCGTCCGTCGCGACCGCTATGACGGCGCCTTCCCGCGCTCGATCTCCAGCAGATAAGCGACCATCACATTCGCGTCTCCGAGCCGCAGGTGGTAGGCGTCCGAGAGCTCTTCGACGCGCTCGATCTGAGCGCGGTTGCGCTCGAACGTCTCGCTGAAGGGAAGAAGCCGAAGTCGACGACGCGACCGGCGAGGCCCACGCCCTCGAGTTGCGTGGCGGTCTCGAGCTGGCTGAGGATCGAGAGCTGCATCAGATACGCCACACCACCCTCCTCGAGCAGAGTCGGGAGAAGACCGACTAGGTGGTCGACGAGATTCCTCCCCCAGTAGTCGAGCGGTCGGTGCCCCGTGAACTGCTCGTACGGATCGACGGGCATCTGGTAGAGGCTCGCGACGACGACGTCGTAGCGCCGCTCAGGCTCGAGCACGTAGAGATCGATCTCGGCGCCGGTGACGCGCTCGGCGACGCCGTTGCGAAACGCGTTCGCGAGCGTCGTCGCGACGGCCTCCCGCTCGATGTCGACCCCGTGCACGTGCTCGGCGCCGTTGAGAGCGAGCTGAACCGTCAGCAGACCGCTCCCGCAGCCGACGTCGAGGCACCGCTTGCCGGCGCCGATCCGCCCGCGAAGAAGGTGCTTCCAGACGAGCAGGCTGCCGACGGTCGGGACGAAGACGTCCGGGCCGAGCTCGAGCTCCGGGAACGGGAGCGGATACAGGCGCCGGTCGTCCGCGTCCACCCAGGGGCGCGCGACCGCTTGCACCGGGCGAGGAGGCTCTGCGCTCGCCGGCGGGGTTCCCCGGCGCTGGCCGGCGCGCGTCCCGGCCAGCTTCTGCTTTACGGCAGCGATGTGCGCGGGCGTTGTCCCGCAGCAGCCTCCGACGATCTGCGCTCCCTGGCTCCGCCAGCGCAACGCAAGCTCGGCGTACTCGTCGGGCCCGGTCCGCTCGTCGTGCCGCCAGCCCGAGTCGGAGTAGTAGCCGAGATTCGGATACGCGCCGAGCGGGAGGTCGGTGAAGTCCCGAAGCCACGGCAGCATCCCGTCCACGTGCTCGGGTGGGAGGCAGTTGACGAGCAGCGCGCCCACTCCCATCGCCTCGAACTGCTGCGCCGCGCGGCCGAACATGTCGCCTTCCGGGCCGCCCCAGTGCTGGCCGTAGACACCGCAGACACCGTGCCGGCAGCGTCGGAAGCTGAGCCACACCGGCAGCCCGGCGCCGAGAGCGATCTCGATCGCCCGGGCCGTGGTGTCCTCGCGGAGGAGCGACATCGTCTCGAGCAGGAGCAGATCCGGCGGATCGTCCTCGAGAACGCGGGTGAGAAGGCGCAGCGACTCCAGGCGCTCTTCACCTTCGACATCGCCGTTGACGCTGAACGCGACAGCGCAGGACTCCGTGTGGCCCTCGGCCTCGATCGCTTCGCGGGCCACGCGGATCCCGAGCCGAGCGACGTCCATCCAGTGCGTGAGACCCCCCGCTGCGGCGCCGCCCGCCTTGACCTCCGCAGCCGCGAGGATCGCCCACGTGTTCGTCGAGATGACGTCGCAGCCCGCGGCGACGTACGCGCGGTGGACGTCGAGCACCGCGTAGGGCGCGTCGTACAGCGCTCCCGTCCCCCAGAGACCCCGGTCTCCGTTTCGGAGCTCGCCCGCCTGCGCGCGCTCGATCTCGGTCGCGTTGCCTCCGTCGAGGACAACCGGCTCCCCCTCGGCAAGCAGCTCGCCGAGCCGCGTGTAGGCGGGCGAGACGCGAGAGCGCGGGGCGTCCGTTGCGGTTGAAAGCTGGTTCACGATTGCATTCTCTGCGTCCGGGAACGATAATCGCAACTGCCGTTGCAGTGAAGACAACCTTCGTGAAGGAGATCCGCGTGTCCGAATCAGCCTCCACCGACCGCCTAGGCCTGCTGGAGCGCCTCGAGCAGGGTCCCGTGATCTGCGCCGAGGGCTATCTCTTCGAACTCGAGCGCCGCGGCTATCTCCAGGCGGGCGCGTTCGTGCCCGAGGCCGTGCTCGAGCACCCGGAGCTCGTGGCGCAGCTCCATCGCGAGTTCGTCCATGCGGGCTCGGACGTCGTCGAGGCGTTCACCTATTACGCTCATCGCGAGAAGATGCGGCTCGTCGGCAAGGAGCACCTGCTCGAGGAGATCAACCGCAAGGCGCTCGGGATCGCAAAGGACGTCGCCGACGAGACGGGCGCGCTCTTTGCCGGGGACATCTGCAACACCAACGTCTTCGTCGCCGACGACGAGTCGCGCCGCGCGGTCCGCGAGATGTTCGACGAGCAAGTCGGGTGGGCCGTCGACGCCAACGTCGACTTCGTGATCGGCGAGACGTTCTCGTGGGGCGAAGAGGCTCTGATCGCGCTCGAGTCGATCAAGGCGACGGGTCTGCCCGCTGTGCTCACGCTCGCGATTCACCAGGAGCCGGTGACCCGCGAAGGCTGGACGCCCGAGGACGCGTGCAAGCGGCTCGAGGATGCAGGCGCGGATGTCGTAGGCCTGAACTGCATCCGGGGACCGAAGATGATGCTGCCGATGATCCGCGCGGTGCGCGAAAGCGTCGAAGGGTACGTCGCCGCCCTCCCGGTGCCCTACCGCACCCACGACGAGCAGCCCACCTTCCAGTCCCTGCGTGACTCCGATTACGACGAGCTTCCGGACGGCCGGCCGTTTCCGACGGCGCTCGACCCCTTCACCTGCAACCGGTACGAGCTCGCCGACTTCGCCCGCGAGGCCCAGGCGATCGGCGTCAACTACTTCGGCGTCTGCTGCGGCGCGGCCCCACACCACATCCGCAGCGTCGCGGAGGCCCTCGGGCGAACGCCGGCGGCGAGCCATTACTCGGCGGACATGTCGAAGCATGCCTTCCTCGGCACGGACGACCGGCTGAAGTCCGAGAACCAGGAGTACGCGGACAAGCTCTAGGAATCTCTGGCGGACGCGCCGTACTCGGAGCCGCTGGTGCTCAGCGTTTCTTGCCGGGGTTGAGCAGCGACTTCGGATCGAACGCGATCTTGATCCGATCGTGGAGCGCGAGGGCCGCCGCCCACTGCCGCTCGAGCCCGCCGACCTTGACAAGGCCGAGGCCGTGCTCCCCGGGGATACTGCCGCCGAGGCGGATCGCCACTGCCCCTTCAGGGAAAGCCCTGGTTCCAGGGCTTCATGAGACGGAGCGACGGGACTCGAACCCGCGACCTCCGGCGTGACGCTCGCCCCAGCCTTGCTGCTCGACTGTCCGGGCGAGGACGCCGCCTCGGTGTGGGAACCCACCAGTGTCCCACCGGCGAGTGCTGAGGCCGGGCTACCATTCGGGGAAACCGAATCGGGGAGCTCGAGGCAATCGGGCTGAGAGGGTGGCTGGAGTGCGCTGCCGACCCGCAGAACCTGACCTGGGTAATGCCAGCGGAGGAACGCGTGTCGGACGAGGTCGTGATCGTGGTTGCCGGCGGCAGGCCCGCCGCGGTCGACGTGCGCTCGCTGCCCGCCTCGGCCACGGTCGTCGCCGCCGACGAGGGCCTCGACCACGCGCTTGCGGCCGGCCTCCGGGTTGACGTCGCGGTGGGTGACTTCGATTCGGCGTCGCCGGCCGGGCTGGCCGCGGTCGAGGCAGCCGGGGCACGCGTCGTGCGCCACCCCGCGGCGAAGGATGCGACCGATCTCGAGCTCGCGCTCGACGAGGCGGCGGCGCTCGGGCCGCGGCGGCTGCTCGTCGTCGGCGTCGACGGCGGCCGGCTCGATCACCTGCTCGCGGGGCTGCTGTTGCTGGGCTCGGAGCGCTACGCCGCCTTCGAGGTCGACGCGCTGCTCGGCCCGGCCACGGCGCACGTCGTTCGCGGAGAGCGCTTGCTGGAGGGCCGGCCGGGCGAGCTCGTCTCGCTGCTGGCGCTGCACGGCCCGGCCGAGGGCGTCCGCACGGACGGCCTCGTCTACCCGTTGCGGGGCGAGACGCTGCTGCCGGGCTCGAGCCGCGGCGTGTCCAACGTCTTCGCGGCGCGCGTGGCGGGCGTCGCAGTCGAGCGCGGCGTCGTGCTCGTCCTCCGCCCAGGCCCCGAAAGGAGCGATCGATGAAGCTGAGGCTCGTGTCCCTGCTCGCCGTTGCCGCGCTCGGCGCTTGCGGCGGCGGCGAGGAGAGTTCGAGGGAGGTCGTGCTGGTCACGCATGACTCGTTCGCGGTCTCGAAGCCGGTGCTCCGCGCCTTCGAGCGCGAGACCGGTCTGAAGGTGCGGATCCTCCAGTCGGGCGACGCCGGCGCGGCGCTCAACCGCGCGTTGCTGAGCGCCGGCGACCCGGAGGGCGACGTCTTCTTCGGCGTCGACAGCAACCTGCTCTCGCGCGCGCTCGGTCAGGGCCTGTTCGAGCCGTACGAGTCGCCCGAGCTCGCGCGCGTCGACCCGCGGTACGTGCTCGACGAAGGGCATCGGGTGACGCCGGTCGACCACGGCGAGGTCTGCCTCAACGTCGACCGCGGCTGGTTCGTCTCGCGCGGGCTCGCGCCGCCGCGCTCGTTCGACGACCTCACCGAGTCGCGCTACCGCGGCCTGCTCGTGGTCGAGAACCCGGCGACCTCGACCCCGGGGCTTGCGTTCCTGCTCGCGACGATCGCCCGCTACGGCGAGGACGGCTGGCAGGCCTACTGGCGCGATCTGCGCGCGAGCGACGTGCTCGTGGTCGACGGCTGGGAGGAGGCGTACACCGCCCAGTTCTCCGGCGCCTCCGGCAGCAAGGGGAAGCGGCCGATCGTCGTCTCCTACGCGTCGAGCCCGCCCGCCGAGGTGATCTTCGCCGGCAAGCCGCTGCAGGAAGCGCCGACCGCGGTCGTGGAGTCGACCTGCTTCCGGCAGGTCGAGTTCGCGGGCATCCTGCAAGGCGCGCGCAACGAGGAGGGGGCGAAGAAGCTGATCGACTTCATGCTTTCGCCCGCGTTCCAGCGCGACATCCCGCTCTCGATGTTCGTCTTCCCCGTCCGCGAGGGGGTGGCGCTGCCGCCCGCATTCGCCAAGTGGGCGGTCGTCCCTGAGCGGCCGCTGGAGCTGCCGCCGGCCGAGATCGGCCGCAACCGCGACCGCTGGATCCGCGAGTGGACAGACGTCGTGCTGCGCTGAGGGCGGCGCGCGCCGCC
>Ga0136611_10000135_pt1 | contig 43029 bp, 38 predicted proteins | sample AntDrymUQ2232306_2_FD_106645 | JGI IMG/M metagenome (GOLD analysis project Ga0136611, IMG submission 106645) | Polar desert sand microbial communities from Dry Valleys, Antarctica - metaG UQ223 (23.06) | ecosystem: Environmental > Terrestrial > Soil > Desert | place: Antarctica: Dry Valley... | reverse complement strand
CTCCGAGTGGATCGGGTGAGCCGCATAGGAGTCGAACCTATAACCGGCTGATTAAGAGTCAGCTGCTCTGCCAATTGAGCTAGCGGCCCGATGCCTCGAAGTATAGCGAACCTGCGCCGGGCGGGCAAACTCGCCGTATTCCGGGAACCACCCGGTCCAGACAGTCCGCAGATCCTTCGCTTCGCACAGGATGACAGATCAGTTGATAGTGCTCCTGTCAACTCCCTGAACGCTCAGCTCTTGACCAGCGAGTACCCCACTCCCGGCACCGCCTTGATGCCGCCGGGCGCGTCGGCGCCGATCCCGAGCTTCGAGCGGATGTGCGAGACGTGCGTCTTGAGTAAGCTGGAATCGCCGCCGTCGTAGCCCCACACGTACTCCACGATCCGCACGTAGGGGATCACCCGACCCTCGTTCATCGCCAGCATGTACAGGATGCGGAACTCCAGCGGCGTGAGCTGCATCGACGCGCCATCCTTCAGCGCCTCGTGCGACTGCAAGTCCAGCGTGAGCGCCCCGGCCGTCAACTGGCTGACCGGCTGGCGGTATGGGTCCGTCTGGCACCGCCGCAGCACCGCCTTGATGCGCGCCACTAGCTGCTTGGCGCTGAACGGCTTGGTGACGTAGTCGTCGGCGCCAAGCTCCAGGCCGTGCAGGACGTCGCCCTCGTCGCCGCGCGCCGTCAGCATCACCACCGGTGTCGCGGAGGTCTTTCGGATCCGCTCGCAGACCTCGTAGCCGCTCAGCTTCGGCATATTCGCGTCGAGCACCACCAGATCCGGCGCCTCGCGCTGCCAACGCTCGACCGCCTGCTGACCGTCGGACGCCGGGATCACGGTGAACCCCTCGCGCCGCAACGCATACGACGTCAAGTCGAGCAGGTCGGCGTCGTCATCGACGACGAGCACCTTCATTGCCGTGCCTTCCGCATCTCATCTCCCACTGTGCGCCCGCCGCCGTGTCGCCCTCGCGTGAGGGACGCCGGGCCCGAGCGGCGCGCGGGTGCGTCCTCGGCCATATCCGGCCACACCGGTGCCGCGCCCATTGCGCTCGCTCGCATCCGGTCCAACGAAATCCGAGGCACCAAAGGTGACATCGCCGTATACTGCGCGTGCCTCCGGCGGCACCGTGCGTCGAGGCGAGCCCTTCGAGTCGCACCCAGCGATTGCACTCGGTGAGGATTGCAACGAGACGACGTGCGCGGTAACCCACGATCTGGAGCCCGATACGTGTCCACGCCCGTGCCTTTCATGCGACGCATTGCCGTGTATGCCTTATCGACGTTGGCCGGGACGGCCGTGCTCGGCATGGTGCTCGCCGCGCCGGCGCCGGCCATTGCCGCCGCGGGGCCGGCCTCGGCCCAGACCGCGCAGGCGTCGCGATCCGCGCTCGACGATGCCCCGTATGTCGGACCTGACCCTGTCGATGCCTCGCTCGTCGCTGCCTCGCGGGTCGATGGCCCGCTCGTCGATGCCGCCTCATCGGGGCCAATGTCGAGCATTCCCGCGCCAGCCGTCGACTCATCGGCCATTGAGGAGCCCGTCTTCCGCCTGTCGCTACCTTTCCGCACCCAGAAGGACGGCGGTCGCTGGCAGACGTCGAACTGCGGGCCGGCCATCCTCGGCATGGTGCTCGACGGCTTCGGCGTGGCGGGGCAGTCCACCGACGACCTCCGCCACCGGGCGCACACCTACCAGGGCACCGTCGGGATGCGGACCGGGACCGCGCTGGAGCACATCGCCCACGTCGCCGAGGATTTGGGCGTCGCCACGCAGGGCCTGTACGCGAGCGAGGGCCGCTTCCACAGCTGGACGGCCGACGAGATCCGCGACCAGCTCCGCGCCGGGCGCCCGGTCATGCCGCTGGTGCGGCTGTACCTGCTGCCCGGCTACGGGGACATGGCGGCGCGCTGGGGCCACTACATCCTGCTCACCGGCGTCACACCGGACGGCTTCTACTACAGCGACCCGCTGAAGGCCGACGCGGCCCAGGGCGCCACGGGCATCATCGCGGGTGCCCAGCTCGAGCGCGCGATGGCCAACAGCCACATCCCCGGCCAGGCCGTCGCGTTCGGCCACCGCGAGGTGCCCCTCCACCTCTGGTCCCCCCTGCGCTGACCACGCTCCCCTGTCCCGCCTCTGAACCTGCTATCCTTGCCATCCGGCGCTAGTCGGGGAGGTGGTGATGGACGACGGTTCGCAGAACGGGCATCAGAGCGGCGACGCGGAGAGCCCCGAAGAGCATCGAGCCAGCCACCTGCTCAACATGCTGGACGAGGTGCTGGCGATGCTCGTCGAGGACTCGACCGACGAGGACGCCCTCGACGATGTCATCGAATCGACCATGCTCGCCCTGATGGACGCGGTCGCGGTGCAGACGTTCCGCCCGCCGCGCCCCCTCGTCAACGCCTTCGGGGCATGGGTCGGCGCCGATCCGCGCAGCTACCTGCGCACCACGTTCTCGGACGACCGCGGGCGGCTGACCGACGACACCCCCGAGTGGGTGGTCCAGTACCTCCAGCTCCCCGACGACCAGTATTGGACCGACGAGTAGCACAGCCTGGCCGACGTTGGTCCAGAGCTGTCATCCCGAAGCGGAGCGAGGGATCTCACGGCGACCAGCAGGGATCGTATGCGTGAGATCCCTCGTCGCAACCTCCTCGGGATGACAGGAACATCGACGGACTTCGGCCGCTCCGTCGTAGCCACGCCCCAGGGTCAGCCGACTCCGGATGGGCCGGCCCGACTCAGCCGCGCAGGACGCTTTCGAGCAGCTGCTGGATCACGCTGAGGAGCAGGATCGCCACGATCGGCGTGATGTCGATCATGCCAAGTCTCGGCACGATCCGTCGCAACGGCCCCAGGATCGGCTCGGTGATCTCGATCACGAGCACGACAAGCGGGTTGTCCGGTCGCGGGTTGAACCAGGACATCAGTGAGCGCACGATGATTGCGAATTGGAGAATTTGGAAGAGCGTCCAAATGAAATTAAGGAGGAACCCCATGCCGTCGATCATCGTGTAGCTCGCTCTCCAAAGATCGCGCGCCCGACGCGCACGATGGTAGCCCCCTCTTCGATCGCGAGGGGATAGTCATCGGTCATGCCCATCGATAGCTCGTCGAGCCGCGCCGACGGATAGCGGGCGCGCAGCGCGTCGCGCAGCTCGCGCAGGCGGCGGAAGACGCCCCGCGCCTCGTCCGCCGTCGAGCCGAACGGCGCGACCGTCATCAGTCCACGCACGTCGATGGATTGTAAACCCAGGACGTGATGCGCGTCGTCGAGCAGCGCGGCCGGCCGGAAGCCGGGCCGCGCCGGGTCGTCGCCGAAATACACTTCGAGCAGGATCGTGGCGGCGCGCCCCTCGGCCCGCGCCGAGATGGCCTCTGCGAGCGCGAGCGAGTCCACCGACTGGATCAGGCCGAACAGCCCGAGGCAGGGGCGGACCTTGTTGCGCTGCAAGCTGCCGATCATGTCCCAGGAGAGGCCGCGGCCGGCGAGCTCGCGGACGCGCGGGATCTTCGCCTGCCCCTCCTGTACGCGATTCTCGCCGAAGCGCTCGACGCCCAGCGCCGCGACCTGGGCGACGCGCTCGGCCGGCTGCGTCTTGCTGACCGCGACTAGCTGCACGTCCTCGGCGCGGCGCCCGCTCCGAGCGGCGGCGTCCGCGATGGTCGCGCGGACCCGCGCGACGTTGTCCGCGAGCCAGCTCGGGGAAGTCGCTTCGAGTAGGTCGGTCACAGGCGCGTCAGTGATGCGCGCGTCGGTCATCGGTGCGTCAGTCGCCGATGCATCCGTTGTCCGTGCGTCATCCATCCACGCATCCATTGTCGGCCCGCAAGCCGATCACGGCGCCGAACCGGCCGGCCGGATACCCCAGCGCGCGGTGAGAGAAGAACGTATTGGAGTTGCAGCGCGTGCAGACGCCCGCGACCTCGACATGCTCCGGGTCTATCCCCGCCCCGACCAGGCCGCGCCGATTCAGCTCCCATAGGTCCAGGTGCGGCCGACCGCGCGGTCCAACCGCGACGGCGCCCTCAACGTCCGGGAACTGCGCCACGACTTCGTCGCCGACCTCGAAGCAGCACGGCCCGATCGACGGCCCGACCGCCGCGTACACGCCGCCCACGTCGCCGTCCGCGAATCCGGCGACCGCCGCGACTGCGCGCCCGGCCACCCCGAGCGCCGTCCCGCGCCAGCCGGCGTGCGCCACGCCGACCGCCCGCGCGTCGTCGCGCCAGAGCAGGATCGGCACGCAATCTGCCGAGCGCTGCATGAGCAGGTAGCCGGGGCGATCCGTCACCAAGATATCGGCGCGCGCGGAGAGCGCCGTGGGGGCGGTGGCCTCATCGACGACCAGCACGTCGGTGCCGTGGACCTGCGGCGTGGTGACCAGCTGCTCCGCCGCGAAGCCGAGCGCGGCGGCCAGGCGCGACCGATTCTCGGCCACTGCCTCGGCGTCATCGCCGACCGATGCGCCGAGGTTCAGGCTGGCGTACTGCCCGCGACTGACCCCGCCGGCGCGCGTCGAGACGCCGTGGGCAATCCGAGCGTCGGCGAGCGAGTCGAACCGAAAGAGCGGCAGATCCGAGAGGTTGGGCTCCGAAGGAGTGGGCAAGGCTGCGACGCTACCGCTGCTGCCGGCGCCGGCGAAGGAACGGCGGGATGTCGATCTCCGTCTCGTCGCCGCCGAACGGGGACGGCTCCTCGCCGCTGTCGAGGTCGCCGAAGCGGGGGCGCCGACTCGTCTCCGGTGCGCGGTAGTCGTCGTCCGGCAGCGTCGGGCGAGGATCGCGCCGGCCTCGGCCGTCCCGGATGCCACGCCCCTGGTCGAAGCCGGTCGCGATCAGCGTAATCGCGATCTCGCTGCCGAGCGTCGGGTCAAGGCGAGCACCGAAGATGATGTTCGCGTCGGGATCGGCGGCCTTGGTGATGATCTCGGCCGCCTCGTTGATTTCGGCCAGCGTCAGCTCGCCGCCCGAGACGTTGAACAGGACGCCGCGCGCGCCCTCCATCGAGAGGTCGAGCAGGGGGCTGGCGATCGTCATCTGGGCCGCGTCCGCCGCGCGCTGATCGCCGTTTCCCCGGCCGATCGCCATCAGTGCGTTGCCCGGCTCGGACATGATCGTCTTCACGTCGGCGAAATCGACGTTGATCAGCCCCGGCTCGGTGATTAACTCGGAGATGCCCTGGATACCCTGCCGCAGCACGTCATCGACCACGCCGAACGCCTGATCGAGGGGCGTGCGCTTGTCGATCAACCCCATCAGTTTGTCGTTCGGGATGGTGATGAGCGTGTTCACCCGCTGCTTGAGCTGCGAGATGCCCTCGTCGGCGGCCTGCATCCGCTTGCGGCCCTCGAACATGAACGGCTTGGTGACCACCCCGACGGTCAGCGCGCCGACCTCGCGCGCGATCCCGGCGATGATTGGCGAGGCGCCGGTGCCCGTCCCCCCGCCCATGCCGGCGGCGATGAACACCATGTCGGCACCGCGTAGCACGTCGAAGAGCAGCTCCTGGGACTCCTCGGCAGCGCGCTGCCCGAGCTGCGGGTTGCTGCCGGCTCCGAGGCCGCGCGTCAGCTTCTCACCGATGCGGATGCGGTGGCGCGCATCCGAGCGCGACAGCGCCTGAGCGTCCGTGTTGACGGAGACGAACTCGACACCCTGGACACCGGACTGGATCATTCGGTTGATCGCGTTTGTCCCGCCGCCGCCAACACCCACAACGACGATGCGCGCCGAGCCGTCGTTCTCACCGTTCACGGTCGCCTCCCAGTCGTCGGAGCCGATCATCGCACCCAACCCATACTCTGCCCAAAGCGTATCATCATGGGAAGAAGCTGCGCAGCCATTCTCGGACTCGGCCGACCATTCGGTCGCCCGGCCCGCCGCCGAACTCGTCCGCCTGGGCGAGCCCCCACTTGAGGAGCCCGACGCTCGCCGCGAACGACGGGTTGCTGATCTGCTCCACCAGTCCGAACGTCCCTTGCGGCGACCCGATCCGCACCGGCGTCCCGAACACCTCGGCCGCCAGGCGCCGAATGCCCTGCATCTGCGACGACCCGCCGACCAGCACGATACCGGCCGGGATGCCGCCGCCGTCGCGACCGCCGTGGCTCAAATCGAAGCCGGCCTTCACGAGCTGGTCCCGCACGAGCGAGAACGTCTCGTCCAGGCGGGCCTCGATGATCTCGGAGAGCTCGCGCCGCGAGATCGGGCCGCCGTCGCCCGCGTCGTAGGAGGCGATGTCGATCATCCGATCCTCTTCGATCGCCTCGGACAGCGCGTAGCCATGGCGGATCTTGAGCTCGTCGGCGGCCGTGAACGGCGTGCGCAGCCCGACCGCGATGTCGTTCGAGATGTGGTGGCCGCCGACCGGAATCGAGCAAACATACGCGACCGAGCCTTCCATGAACACGGCCGCGTCGGTCGTCCCGCCGCCCAGATCGACCAGCGCGACCCCCATGTCCTTCTCGGCGGTCGTCAGCACCGCCTCGCCGGCCGCAATCGGTGCCACTACCAGATCGTCGATGCCCACGCCGAGCTGCTCGATGCAGCGCGACAGGTTGTGAATCGACGTCTGCGTGCCCGTGACGATCGTCGTCTCGACTTCGAGGCGGCGCCCGAGCATGCCGGCCGGGTTGTTGATACCCTCCTGGCCGTCGATCACGAAATGGCGCGGGACGACGTGGATGACCTCTCGATCCTGGGGCAAGCTGCCCACTTTGGCCGCTTCGAGCGCCCGCTCGATGTCGTCCTCGGTGATCACGTTGTCGCTGCGACGTACCGCGACCACGCCGTGGCTGTTCGTCGAGTTGACGTGGGCGCCGGCGAGCCCCACGAACGTGCTCACGATCTTGTAGCCCGACTGCTGCTCGGCCTTCTGGATCGAGGCGCCGATTGCCTGGGCGGCCTCGTCCACATCGACGACCACGCCCCGGCGTAGCCCGCGCGACGGCGTGATGCCCGCGCCGATGATCTCGAGCTGGTCCTCGGGCGAGACCGCCGCGATCAATGCACACACCTTCGTCGTGCCTACGTCGATGCCGACGACGATCCGCTCACGCGCCATCTGTCAGCCTTCGGCCAGGGGCCAACACTCGGATCATCCGTGGATCGTATCCCCTCTTACCGTACGTACGGGCGGTCCTTGAACCGCACGTCAATCAACTCCGCCCGCTGGCCCTGCCGCTCGAGCTCGCGCCGCACCGCAACCAGGGCCGTCACTTTCCAGTCGAGATCCTCGCCGCGTCCGAAGACGACGCGCACCCCTGCGTCAGTGAGGACCGAGACACCGGCGTCCGCACTATACTCGAACTCTCGCGCCGAGAGTCCAGCCACCCGCGGCAAGACTTCCTGTAATCGGAAGAGTGTCGCAAGTGCGCCACGATCGACGGCCGTACCGGTCGGGAGCGGCGTCGGGTCCGCGTCTCGAATCGTCGGCAGGGACGGGGGCGCATCCACCGACCGCAGCGCGCGCCCTTCGGCATCGACGAGCCAGGTGGCGCCGCCTCGGATCCAGCCTGCCACGGGCGTGCGCTCCGCGATGCGCACCTCGTACCGGTTCGGCAGGTACGCTCCCGCCTGGACCGACTCGATCGCCGGCAGGGCCTGCAGCCGCCTCGCAACCTCCTCTTGCCTCAGCCAGAAGATGTTGATGCCCGAGACGGCCGCCGTGGCCTCGACCTCGCGATCGGAAAGGAGCCGCGTCCCGGTCACCACCACCGACGAAATCCTGAAACCATCCGACGCGGCGACATGATACAGCAGCCCGGAAGCCCCGAACAACAGGAGCAGCGCCAGCAGCTTGGTCACGACGAGGCCGCGCACCGAGCCGGAACGGGGCGCCCGTACCTCGCGTTCGCCACGCCGCGCCGGTTCGGGACGGGCGTGGCGTGCGGGCATCCGCACACTCACGGGTGGGCCGTCTCGGCACGATCGACAGGTGCGAGCAGCGCCACGCGCTGCTCGTCGCGCCACGCCCCCACGAGCTGGACCTCCGGCTCTAGCCAGACCTCGAAGCGCTCCCAGACTGCCTGCTGGGCGTGCCGGAGCAGCGTGTAGACATCCGTCGCGCTCGCCCCGCCGCTGTTGACGATGAAGTTCGCGTGCTGCCCCGAGATCTCGGCCCCACCGCACCGCTCGCCCTTCAGCCCCGCCGACTCGATCAGGCGGCCGGCGTGGTCGCCGGTCGGGTTCGCGAAGATGCTACCGGCGCTCAGCTGGCGGGGCTGGGTGGCGGTCCGCGTGGCCTGATGCGCGAGGATGCGGTTGTACGACGTGACCGGATCGGTGCGCCGCAGGTCGCAGCGCACCGACGTCACGACCACCGGACCGAGCTCCCCGCGCTTCAGCACGCTCGAACGGTACTCGTAGTGAAGCTCGGCGCGGCTCAGGGTGCGAGGCTCGCCGCCCGCCGTCACGAGCGCGAGGTCGAGCAGCGAGTCCGCCATGCAGGTGCCGAACGCGCCGGCGTTGTTCACCGCCGCGCCACCGATCGTGCCGGGCACCGTGGCGCCCCATTCGAGGCCACCCCACCCCAGCCGGGAGAGGCGGCGGGCCATGTTGCCGAGGTGCGCGCCGGCCGACGCGGCAAGCACGCCCGCGTCGGCAGCGCCGGGCACGACCTCGAATCCGGCCGCCGTGTACTTGACCACGAGGCCGTCGAAGCCGCCATCCGCAACCAGCACGTTCGTGCCGCCGCCGATCACGCGCACGACGACGCCGTCGTGCGTCGCGGCCCCGAGCGCCTTCGCGCAGAGCGCCGCGTCCTCGGTGGAGACGAAATAGCGCGCCGGGCCGCCGACGCGCAGCGACGTGTGACGGGCCAGGGATACCGACCGCTCCACGCGATCTCCGAGCTGCGACAGCGCGCTCACGCCATCGCGTCCATCATGACGGCGCGCGAGGACGCGGACCCAGCGCGGTTGGTGGTGTCGAGGTGATCCGCGAGGCGGTCGGCCAGCGTCGTGACGTCGCCGGCGCCGAGCGTCAGGATCAACGTACCCTCGCGCAGCTCTTCCCGGCACAGCAAGTCGAACGCCGCGTCGAGCGACTCGACGACGCTCGCGTGCGGATGCCCCATGCGCGCCACCACGTCGCCCGACTCGACCGGCCGATCGCCGGATGCGATCGAATGCTCGTCCGCTTCGCGGCCGGCCGGCCGGTAGATCGGCAGGAGGATGGCCCGGTCGGCGTCGCCGAACGAGCGGGCGAACTCCTCGAGCAGCGCCGCCGTCCGGTGGGTAGTGTGCGGCTGGAACACGGCCACCAGCCGGCCGTCGTGGACCTCGCGGGCCGCGCGCAGGGTCGCCGTGACGGCGGTCGGGTGGTGCGCGTAATCGTCCACCACCCAGACGCCATGCCGCCGCGCGCGGGTCTCGAAGCGCCGCCTCGTCCCTCGGAATGATGCCAGGGCCGTCTCGACGTAAGACCGGGCTACGCCGAGTTCGCCGGCGACGGCGATGGCCGCCAGCGCGTTCATCGCGTTGTGCGCGCCGGTTAGGGCCGACATCAGCGCCCACGGCGCGCCGTCCGGTCCAATCACGTCGAGTGTTGAGCCGCCACTGAGTATGGGGCGGACATCCGCGAGGCGCCAGGTTGCGTCAGATGCGACGCCGTACGTTAGCCGGCGTCGGGGCAGCGCCAGCGCGCGCAGCACCGGATCGTCCGCGTTCGTGACGACCGTGCCGTCCGCCGCCATCCCGCCAACGAACTGCTCGAACGCCTCGATCACCGCCTCGAACGAGCCGTAGTAGTCCAGGTGGTCGGGTTCGATACCGGTGATGACCGCGAGCTTCGGGTGCAGCTCCAAGAAGCGCCGCCCGTACTCGTCGGCCTCGGCCACGAGCTCCGGGCCGCGCCCGAGCCGCGAGCTCGCCCCCACGTCCAGCGCGACGGCGCCGCCCACGAGCGTCGGGGCGCGCCCCCCGGCCGTCAGGATGTGCGCGATCAGGGCGGTCGTGGTCGATTTTCCGTGCGTCCCGGCCACGCCGATGCCGACGCGCGCCGCCATCAGCGCCCCGAGTGCCTGGGCGTGCGTCAGGACGTGTACGCCGCGCTCGCGAGCAGTCAGGATTTCGGGGTTGTCGTCGGGCACGGCCGCCGAACGGATCACGACATCGGCGTCATCAATCAGGTGCGGCGTGTGGCCTTTCTGCACACGGATGCCCCGCTCGGTCAGCCACTCGACCATGCCGCCGGAGGCGCGATCGGATCCGGTGACGTCCTTGCCCAGCTCGGCCAGCAACGTCGCCAGGCTGTTCATGCCGGTGCCGGCCACTCCGATCAGGTGCGGACGGCGCGCCGCGTCGAGGCTCAGCGCAATGGTCGCCCGAGCCTCGTTGACGGCCTGTGCGACGGTCGGCAGGGCCGCGCCGGGGGGCTTCGCGACGGGGGCGCGGACCGTGCGCTCCACGCCCGAGTCGGCGTCAGGCATGCGCGCGACGCCCCAGACCGGCCAGCCCGACCGGCAGCGCGCGCTGGGGCCGACCCGGCGGCCGAGGCGGGTCGCTCGGCGGTCGCGTTGGGCGCGCGCTCGGCGCCGACGAGGTCGCGAATCGCGACACGCTCAGCAGCAGGCCGACGCCGATCAGCGAGATGCACAGCGAGTTTCCGCCGTAGCTCACGAAGGGGAGCGTGACGCCGGTGTAGGGCAGCGAGTTGGTCACGGCTCCGATGTTGACGATCGCCTGCCACAGCACCTTGCTCGTCAGCCCCACCGCCAACAGGCGCCCAAACGGGTCCGGCGCGCGCAACGCGATGCGCAGGCCGCGCCAGCCGATCACCATGAGCAGCCCAATCACCGCGAGGGTGCCGAGCAGCCCCATCTCCTCGCCGATGATCGCGAGGATCGAGTCGGTGTGGGCATTGGGCAAATAGTACGCCTTCTGGCGGCTCATGCCGAGCCCGACGCCCGTGAGCCCGCCGGAACCGAGCGCGATGAACGTCTGCATCGCCTGCCAGCCCTTGCCGAGCGGGTCGGCGGCCGGATCGAGGAACGCCTGGAACCGCTCGATTCGGTACGCGGCGGCGTAGGTCGCGTACCAAATGACGAGCAGCCCGCCCGGAATGAACCCGATCAGGAGGTGCAGCAAGTTCGCGCCCGCGACCCAGAAGACCGAGAAGGCCACCGCGCAAATGATGACGGCGGTTCCCATGTCGGGCTCGACCACCACCAGCCCGGCCACGATGCCCAGGATGATGACGAACGGGATCGAGCCCTGCCCGAGCTTGCCGACGTTGGTGCCCTTCCGGGCGAGCCAGTCGGCCATGTAGATGCAGACGACCAGCTTGGCGAGCTCGCTCGGCTGAAACGAGGGGAGCGGCCCTATCCGCAGCCAGCGCGCCGATCCATACTGGCGCGTGGCGAGCTGTGGGATCAGCACCAGGACGAGCGCGATCACCGTCAGCAGCAGCAGCACGAGCGAGACGTTCTGCCAGCGGTGGTAGTCGATGCTGGTCGCAACCACGAGGCCAACCATGCCTAGCACAATCCACAGGAGCTGGCGCGTGAAGAAATACGTCTCGTCGTTGAACTCGTTGTGGGCGATGACGACGCTCGAGCTGTAGACCATCTGCGCCCCGACGATCAGCAAGAGGATCGTCGCGCCGAGCAGGACGTAGTCGACGTGGGCCCGTCCGCCGTTCATCCGCGCACCTCCGCCGAGTCCGTCACGTACGCGACTCCGTCACCTCTGTCATGTGCGTGACCCCATCGAGGCTCGCAAGCGCGCGACTCCGTCGAGCCTCTCATGTGCTCGACTCCGTCGCGACCGACTGCGCCGCGGCGGCGAAGTCCCCGCCGCGCTCTTCGAAGTCGCGATACTGGTCGTAGCTCGTCCCGCCCGGCGACAGCAGCACCACGTCGCCCGGACGCGCCAGCTCGCTCGCGCGCGCCACCGCCCGCCGCACCGTCTCGGCGCGGTGGATGCGGCCCTCAGGCATGCCGGCGGCGCGCGCGGCGTGCTCGACCAGGGGCGTCGCCTCGCCGAAGAGGATCAGCTCGCGCACCGACCGAGCGATGTGGCGCCCCCATTCGTCCATCGGCAGGTGCTTGTCGCGCCCGCCGGCGAGCAGCACGAGCGGCTGGCCATCGAACGCCGCCAACGCCGCCATGCTCCGCTCGGGCGCCGTCGCGATGGAATCATTCACGTAACGGACGCCATCGACTTCGGTCACGAGCTCCAGGCGGTGTGAGACGCCTCTGAAACCCTCGATGGCCGTCCGCATGGCATCGATGCCGATGCCGGCGGCGTCCGCGAGCAGGCACGCGGTCAGCACGTTGGCGACGTTGTGGCGCCCGGGGATGCGGAGGTCGGCGGCCGTGCAGATCTCGGTCGGCCGTCGGTCCTCCGGCGCGGCACCGGCCGCCCCATCGCTCGCGGTCCCCGCACCCGCCGCCAGCACCAGCCGATCTCCCTCCAGGTAGGCGCCGCCACCCGGCCCACCGACCGGCCCGTGCAGGCTGAAGCGCCGTTCGCCGTGCGGCGGGCGGACCTCGCGCGAGATGGGGTCGTCCGCGTTGAGGATCGCCACGTCGCCGTCACGCTGGTGCGCGACGATGGTGAGCTTCGCGTCGCGGTACTCCTCCATCGACGCGTGCCGGTCGAGGTGGTTGGGCGTGATGTTGGTGATTGCCGCGACGTGCGGGCTGACGGTCAGCGGCTGGAGCTGGAAGCTGCTTAGCTCGAGGATGACCCAGTCGGCCGCCCCGATGCTCGCGAGCCGGCCGAGCATCGGCGTGCCGATGTTGCCGCCCACGTGGACGTCGCGCCCGGCCGCCTCGAAGATCCGTCCGGTGAGCGCCGTCGTCGTGGTCTTGCCGCTGGAGCCGGTGATGCCGACGATCGGCGCCGGACACCGCGCGAAGAACAGCTCCGTGGCGCTCGAGAGGGCCAGCCCGCGTCGCCGCGCCTCGATGAGCAGGGGAATGGTGGGCGGGACGCCGGGGCTCACGAACAGCACGTCGGCGTCGAGGCACTCGTCGAGCGGATGGCCGCCGAGCGCGAACCTGATCGGGCGTACCGGCAGCTCCGCGACCGGCGCGGCGAGCTCCTCCGGCGAGCGCGCGTCGGTCACGAGCACGTCGGCGCCCTGCTCCACGAGGTAGATCGCGAGGTCACGACCCTCGCGGCCCAGCCCGACGATCGTTGCGCGCTTCCCTAGCAAATCCACGCCGAGGCTACCCCCTTCGCGCCCGAGTGACGGCGCACGGTATCGCAGGAAGACGAGCGCAAGCGCAACGTCAGACCAGCGCGAGGGCGACGCCGAGCATCGCGAAGATCACGCTCACGATCCAGAAGCGCTGCGTCACGTGCGTCTCGGACCAGCCGCCGAGCTCGAAGTGATGGTGGAGCGGCGACATGCGGAAGAGGCGCCGGCCGACGCCGTACTTGCGGCGCGTGTACTTGAAGTAAAACGTCTGCAACAGGACGCTCAGTGCCTCGGCGACGAACACGACGCCGATGATCGGGAGCAGCAGCACCTGGCCGACCATCAGCATCACCACCGCGAGCGTCGCCCCGATCGCCAGCGAGCCGGTGTCGCCCATGAACACCTGGGCGGGATGGGCATTGAACCAGAGGAACGCCATCAGCGCGCCGGCGACCGTGAAGCAGAACGTCACCAGATAGTGCTGCGAGTAGAGGTAGGCGATGAAGCCCACCGCAACGAACGCGACGAACGACGTCCAGCCGGCCAGGCTGTCGAGGCCGTCGGTCAGGTTGACCGCGTTCGCGGAGCCGACGATGGCAACGACAGCGAGCGGGATGTAGATCCAGGCGGGTGTCCGGAACTGCTCCTTGATCGTCGGGATGTACAGGAAGTCGATCCCGAGCACCTGGGGGTGCCACAGCGCGACGGCCGCGACGATGGCGATGGCGCACTGCCAGAGCAGCTTGTAGCGCGCCGACATCCCCGCGCTGCCGATCCCCTGGATGGTCATGCGGTCGTCGACCGCGCCGAGCAACGCGCAGCTGACCAGCACGAACAACGGGAGTAGGATCGAGCGGCCCTCGGTCCGATACGCCGTGAACGTCAGGACGGCCGTCACCACCAGCACGATCCCACAGATCAGCAGGCCGCCCATCGTCGGCGTGCCCGTCTTCGTTTCGACGTGGCTGCTCGGCCCCTCCACCCGCACCTTTTTGCCGAGCCCGCGGTCGCGCAGCATGCGGACGAATGGATGCCCCGCGAAGAGGGCGAGCAGGCACGAGAACACCCCGAACGAGAGCGAGAGCGCCATCGGCTGGAGTGTCGCGAGGAAGTTCGCGGCCAGCAACAGGAGCACGAACGTCGTCAGGAATGCGATCCACGATGGCGAGATCCGGGGCGGGCGGGCCGGCATGTCCGCGACCGCGCGCCCCTCGGCCCCAGTCTGCCCCGGTGTCTGACGACGTGCTGTGTCCGCTGCGACCATGCATCCAATCCCGCCCGCGAGGGCCGACTCGTGTAGGCTCGTTTTGGTTCCGCGCCGCGCGGCTGAGCCTCGAAGTTGCCCGATGCGTGGCGCGCGTGGAGCTCGACTCTTCCGGCAACCCGGCGGTGCTACTCGCCTTGTCGCATCAATGTCATCGACCGTCGGTCGTGGCGGGAATTCTATAGTAGGCCAGCAGGTCTTGCCCCACGCGCTTGAGGATCGGCATCGCCACGGTCCCGCCGTACAGTGCCTTCGGCGCGTCGATTCGGATCAAGATCGCGAGGCGAGGCTTGTCGGCAGGTAGCAGCGAGACCACCGATGCGTAGGTCTTGCTCGTGTTGTAGCCGCCCGTCGCCGCGAAGTCCGCGGTGCCCGTCTTGCCGCCGATGCGGTAGCCGGGAATGCGATGCGGTTGCAACGTCGGCTGCTCGATGACCGCCACCATCATGTCACGGAGCGTCTTCGCGGTCTCCGCCGAGACCACCCGCCGCACCGCGTGGGGCTCGGGAACCTGGACGCCGTCGTCACGGACGAACTGCTTCACCAGCGTCGGCCGCAAGAGCACGCCGTCGTTGCCGATGGCGGCGATCGCCGTCAGCATCTGCAACGGCGTGACGGCGATGCCTTGGCCGAACCCGTTGGTGACGAGATCGACGATGGTCCAGCCGTCGCTGGCGGGGGTGCGCATCATGCCGGGCACCTCGCCCGGAAGCTCGACGCCAGTGGGCTGCCCGAAACCGAAGCTGCTCAGGTTCTGGTAGAAGCGCTCGCGCCCGAGCTTGTCGGCCACGAAGTACGTGCCGATGTTGGACGACTTGATCAGCACCTCGGTCATGTCGATGATGCCGTTGTGGCCCAGATCCCAGTTCTTGACCGTCATCGTCGTGCCGGGGAAGGTGATGATGCCCCGGTCGTTGACCTTGGTGGTCGGCGTGACCGCGCCCGCGTCCAGCCCGCCCGCCATCGTGACCAGCTTCATCACCGAGCCAGGCTCGTACTGGTTCGTGACCGCGACGGACTTGTGGAGCGCCTGCTCCTCCTCGCGGAACACCATCGGGTCGCTGACCGAGTAGGTCGGGTAGCTCGCCATGCCGAGGATGCCGCCCGTGGCAGGGTCCATGACGATGATCGTGCCGCCGGTCGCCTCGTTTGCGCGGACGCCTTCGGCCAATTCGCGCTCGAGCACGCGCTGCACGTACCGATCGAGGGTGAGGACGATGTCGGTACCCTCGCGGGGCGGCTTCACCACGCGCCGCGCGAGGATCAGCTCCTGGCGCGTGATATCGACTTCGGTCTCGATGGTGCCCGGCTCGCCGGCCAGCTCGTTCTCGAAGTAGTACTCCAGTCCGGCCAGACCCTCGCGATCCCGCCCGATGTAGCCGAGCACCTGCGCCGCGATCGAGCCTTCCGGGTACTGTCGGACCGGCGCCTGGACCAGCGCGACGCCGCTCAGGTTCTTGTCGCGGATCGCGTCCCGCACGCGGTCGGCCGTCGAGGAGGGCAGCCCGGCCTGGATGGTGACCGCGCGCTGGCTCTGCGGATCGATCCGCGCCAGGATGTCGCCCGGCGGCATCTCGAGGGCCGGCGAGAGGGCGAGCGCGGCGGCCTGCGGGTCCGGCACGTCCCTGCCGACGACCTGCAGCGCGTCGAGCGAGACGCTCAGCGCGAGCGGGTTGGCGTTCGTGTCGTAGATCGAGCCGCGCGACGGCACGACCGTGATCGTTTCGCGGTGCTCCTGATTCGCGAGGCGCCGATAGTAGTCATGCTGCACGATCTGGTAGCTGTACAGACGGTAGACGAGCACGAACGCGCAGCCGAGGAAGAGCGCGCCGAGCAGGTAGAGGCGGATGGGGGTGCTTGCGGTCATGCGGCGCTATCGATCGCCGAACATGCCGGCCAGGGTCGCGGCGAGCGCGTCGGCCCACGAGCCTCTGGCTGTCGGGGCGCTGCCGGCCGCGGCGGCCATCGTGGGAGGAGCGAGGGATGCCTGCATCGCGCCGCCCGGCGCGGCCTGACTGGTCTGGGCCTTGACGCGCGTGCTCGCCGGCGGCGCCGGCTGGGCGATGCGCGGGGGCGCCACGTCCACCCGGATCACGGTCTGCTGCGTCGGCCGCTGCATCCCGAGCCGCGTGACAGCCTCCGACTCGACCCAGGCCAGCGACCGGCCGCGCGCGATCTCCGCGCTCAACTGCTCGTTCTTCACGATCCACTGGGATCGCTCGACCTGGAGCCGCTGGATCGTGTAGCCCGTCGAGAGGGCGTTGCCGGTCTGGAGCAGATACGCCGGCGGGCCGATGCCGACGAGCAACAGCCCGGCGACGATCAGCGCCTTGTGGCGACCTAGCTGGAGCCGTCCACCGAGCCGCGAGAGGAAGGGTGCGTGGTGGGCAGGGGCAAAACTACTCACGCGTTGCCTCCTCCGCGATAGATCTGGGGCGATGTGGGCGCGGAAGTGAGCCGGAGCTCGCCCCGTCCGGGCCGACTCGCTCGGCATCGTCGGCCCGCTCGGCGACGCGTAGCTTCGCGCTACGCGCGCGCGGATTGCCGGACACCTCTGGTTCGGACGGCACGATCGGCCGCTTGGTCAACGGGCGGAGCGGCGCGTCGGCCGCGCCTCCCGCTCGGAAGAACTGCTTGACGCGCCGATCTTCGAGCGAGTGGAACGCGATGACGGCCAGCCGGCCGCCGGGGCGAAGCAGCGCGCCGGCCTGGGGCAGCGCCGCCTCGAGGGCGCCCAGCTCGTCGTTGGCCGCGATGCGGAGCGCCTGGAACGTCCGTGTCGCCGGATGGGTGCGACCCCGGCGCGGGCCAAGCGCGGCGTGGATCGCCGCGACCAGATCGCCGGTGGTCCGCAGCGGCTCGCGCTCGCGGCGGCGGACAACCTGGCGTGCCACCCGCCGCGAGCCCGGCTCCTCGCCGTAGCGGTAGATCAGGTCGGCGATGTCCCCTTCATCCAGCTCGTTGAGCAAGTCGGCGGCGCTCGCGCCCCGCGCGGGATTGAAGCGCATGTCGAGCGGCTCGTCCTCGCGGAACGAGAAGCCGCGCCCGGACGTTTCAAGCTGGCGCGAGGAGAGGCCGAGGTCCATCACGATACCGTCCACCCGCTCGAAGCCGTGTTCGGCGGCGACTGCGCCAAGGTCGCGAAAGTTGGCATGAACGAGCGTCGCGCGCCCCCCGAGGTCACCGAGATGCTCCGATGCCACCGCGAGCGCGACGGGATCGGCGTCGAGCCCGAGTACCCGGCCGTCCGGCCCGGATGCCGCCAGCAGGGCTCGGGCGTGCCCGCCATTGCCGAGCGTCGCATCGACGTACCGTCCTCCCAGGCGCGGCACGAGCCACTCCACCACCTCAACGAGGAGGACGGAGACGTGAGAGCCGCGCAACGCTTCCCCGGGGATGTCTCCGGCCTCCAGCGCATCCGGCTCCTCATGCACATCCCTTGCCTCAGATCCCCAGGTCCATCATCTGCTCGGCCAGGTTGGCGGTCTGCTCGTCCACCCGCGCCTGCTCGGCGTCCCACGAGGCGCGATTCCAGATCTCGATGCGGCTGTGGACGCCGGCGACCACGACCTCACCCTGCAGCGCGGCGTACTCGCGCAGGCTCGGCGGGATCACGATGCGGCCGAACTTGTCCGGGACGACGTGGACGGCGCCGGCGAAGAAGTGGCGCTGGAGCTGGCGGGCGTCCGACTTCATGAGCGGCATCGCGGCGATGCGGTCGGCGAGGCGCTGCCAGCCGTCCGGCGGCAGCAGGTAGACGCACCGATCGACGCCCTTGGTGAGGTACATGCCCTCAGCAAGATCCTGACGGAATCGGGCCGGCACGGCCAGCCGGTTCTTGTCGTCGATCGAGTGGACGAACTCGCCGAGAAACACCGGTCAGCCCCCCACGGGCGGCCGAGTTATCCACTCGCGAGGCCACTTATCCCCACGTTTTTCCACAATCCCCCACCTGCCAAGGGCATTGTATGGCTCCTGGCACGGCGGGACAACGGCAACCGGCGCGCGACGCCCGCGTTTTGGGCGCAACTGTCGGCGGCCCTGGGGGGCAACCGACGCCGCTTTAGGCGTCGATGAAGACCACTCGGCCGCGTCAGTCGTCGAGGAAGAGCACGCGGCCGCAGCTCTGGCAGTGGACGATCTCGGCGCCCTGGCGCAGGCGCTGCTCGACGTGGGCGTTGATCGATACGCGACATCCCTGGCAGGTGCGCTGAGTCACACCCACGACTGCCACGCCGCCGAGCCGCTTGCGCAGGACGTCGTAGTGCTTAACAACAGACGGTTCGAGCTGGGCGCGGAGCTGCTCGCGCTCCTGCCGGTGCGCCTCAATCGAGCGCTCGATCTCCTTGTGCTCCGCGAGCAGCGATGCCTCGGTCTTTCGGCGCTCGCCCACGACGGCGCGCAGGTGTTTCTCCGCCTGTACATGCGCCGCCGCCGCCTGCTCGGCGTCGTCGAGCACCTGGAGCAGCCGATCCTCGCGTGTCCCGATCATGTTCTTGACCTGGGTCGATTCGCGGGTCAGGTTCTGGAGCTCCTTCGAGTCGCGGACCGTGCCACCGTACAGCTTCTTCTCGATGTCTACGAGCTGCTGACGATGCGTCTCCACTTCCAGCTCCAGGTCGCGCTGCTGGGCCTCGAGCTTCCGTCGCGCCTCGGCGCGCTCGACATGCTCGGTGCGCGCCGCCTCGAATTCGCCGCGATCGTTCAGGATCGCGCGAACCTGGATCAAGCGAGCGTGTTCCAGCTCGCCGGCACTGTCGGCCGCCTGAAGCTGGCGCAAGAGGTCAAGGGCGGTCATGTGGCTCCCATCGCGCGGCCGGGTGTCTTGCGCGCGCGTCAGAACGTGCGCCGTGCTGGCTCGCGCCGGCGCGGGTACATTCCCAGGTCGCCCGCGCTCAGTCGGCGGTCGATGCGCGCCGCGCCGGCTGCCGGACGACGCCATCGTAGATCTCGCGCGTGCGCTCGGCAACCGCCGACCAGCCGTAGCGCGCCGCCGTGGCCAACGCGCCCTCGCGCAGATCTGCCGCGAGGGCATCATCCGACAGGATCGCCTGGATCTGGTCGGCGAAGAGGCGTGGGTCACGCCAGGGGATGAGCATGCCGTTCTCGCGGTCCCGCACGATCGTCGCCAGTCCGCCCACCCGCGACGCGACGACGGGGGTGCCGCAGGCGAGAGACTCGACCGCCACCAGCCCGAACGACTCGTAGGTGGAGGGCATCACCGTCACGTCGGCGGCCCGGTAGTACAGCGGCAGCCGTGCCTGATCGACGGCGCCGACGAACCGTACTGTATCCCGCAGCCCCAGCTCATCGACGAGGGCGCGCAGGCGCAGCAGCTCGCGCGCCTCCTCGGAGGCGCCGCTCCCCGCGCCGCCCACGAGCAGCACGCGCAGCGGCCCAACCGAGTCGCCCAATTGATGCGCCGCGCGGATCAGGACGTCGATACCCTTCAGCCGCTGGATGCGGCCGACGAACAAGAGCGTCCGCTCCGGCCCGAGCCCGAGCGTCCGACGGGCGGCCTCCCGCGAGCCGGGCCTGAACAACTCAAGATCGACGCCGCCGGGCACGATGCTGATGCGCCGAGGGTCGGCGCCGTAATTGGTCAGCATGTGCTCGCGATCGGTTTTGGTGGCGGCGATGATACGGTCGGCCGTGGCCATCGTGCGCCGCTCGATATCGACGCGGATCTGCTGCTCGGACTCGGCCGCATCCAAGGCGACGCGGTTCTTGAGGTCGCCGAGCGTATGGAACATCGCCACGACCGGCACGTCCCAGTGCTCCTTGAACAGCCCGGCCAGTCGCCCGGAGAGCCAGTAGTGGGAGTGGATCAGATCGTACCGCGCGCCGACGAAGTTGCGGTACCGCTGGACGTTGCAGGCGAACTCCGAGAGATAGTCTACGACCGCGTACTTATCGAGGCGCCGGGGCGGGCCGGCGTCGATGTGGATGACGCGCGTATGCTCGTCCACGTCGACGACATCCGGGAGGCTCGGATCCTGGCGCCGCGTGAAGATGTCCGTTTCGACGCCGAGGCGCCCGAGCCCGCGACTGAGCTCCCGCACGTACACGTTCATGCCGCCGGTCTCCCAGCCGCCGAGCGCGGCGAGCGGGCACGTATGCACGCTCAGGACGGCGACCCGGAGCATCGGCAACCCCTCCCAGACAGCTTGCTACCCGCGCGCGACGGCGGCACGGGCGGCGCGGCGACTTCGAGCGCACACGAGGCCGCGCCGCGACGTGCGACGCGCCACCTGCAATCGTACCCACCGCATGGTACTCCGAGCAATTTTCGCACCAGCGCCGAGTCGCCGGCCGATGCCGTCACGGGGCAGCGGGTCAATGCGCGACGTGCCACAATGCAGGCTCGGGGCACCGTTCCCGACGAGGACCGCGATGCACGACGGCACCGAACGAGAAGCGCCCGGCCGGGAGACGGCCTACTCCGTGCGGGCGGCGACGCGCGCCGATGCCCCTATCCTCGCGTACCAGCGCCGCGCCATGTTCGAGGCGACCGGCCTGCTCGCGGCCGACGACGGGCCGGCGCTCGAACGGGCAGTCCGTGGCTATCTCGACTCCGCGCTCGCGGACGGCACGTTCGTGGCCTGGGTCGTCCGGGCCGACGGTCGGCACGACGAGGAGCACATCGTCGCGGGCGGCGGCATCCAACTACGTTCGCTGATGCCGCGGCCGGGTCACCTGGACGGCGCGCCCGAGGCGCTCATCGTTAGCATGTGGACGGAGCCGGCACATCGTCGACGCGGGCTCGGGACGCGCGTGCTCGACGCGATGCTGGCCTGGTGCCGTGCCCGAGGGATTCGGCGGCTCATGCTGCATGCGTCGAGCGACGGGCGCCCGCTCTACGCGGGGCGGGGCTTCAAGGCAACCAACGAAATGCGCCTGGAGCTGACGCCCTAACCGCCCGGCCCCGCATGAGGCGCCCTGCCCCATGGCGCACGGCAGTCGGACATCTGCTTCCGAGTCATCTCACTAGAACGCGCCGACCCCTCCGCCGACGAACGTCGGCCACGGCCCGCAGCGGTCGTACGCGACCAGTTGGACCTGCGACGCGCGGCCGGACGTGATCCGCCGGACCAGCAGCCTCATTTCAGTCGCGGGCGGTAGGAGCGCCGTGCGCCGCCCTTGCCCCGTCGCGGCTTCACCGTCCCTCGAAGGCTGCTCGGCGAAGGTGACGGCCGCGTTGGTGGCCTGATCCAGGCGGATGGCCCCGAGCGCGTTCGTGACGAGTGTGCCGTTCGTGCCGGAGCGCAACGTGACTTCGAGGACGCCGATCTCGCCTCGTGCGGTGGATACTTACACCCGTGGTCGCGGCGTACATGCGGACGCTTCCGGCGGTGGCCCCGGTGCCGGCGAGGAGACGTATGCTTCAAGAGCGTCGCTGTAGGTGGCGCCCGGCATTGGCCCGCCGGATGCCGCGTACAGCACGTCGCCGATCGCGCCCGCCGCGAGCCCATGCCGGGCGGTGGGCATCGGCGGCAGCGCGGTCCACGCGCCGGCGATCGGCTCGAACGCCTCATGCGCGTCGAACGTGGCCGGGCCGCCCTCGCCGCCGAGCACGTGCAGGCGGCCGGAGAGGACGGCCGCCGCGCCGCCGCTGCGCCCGGTCGGGAGCGGCGGCAGCAACTCCCACGCGCCGGTGGCGGGATCGAACGCCTCGTGCGTCGTCATCAAGGCGCCCTGCCCGACCGCGCGCCCGCCGACGACGTGCAACCGCCCGCCGAGGTCGCCGCCCATCGCGTGGTGGCGCGGCGTCGGCATCGACGGCAGCGTGTCCCAGCGGTCGGCGGCGGGATCGTACGCCTCGACGACGCCGGTGTCGCCGGCCCCGCCGCTCCCTTGGTTGCCGCCAATCGCGTAGAGCCGCCCGCCGGAGGCTATCGCGACGACGGACGCGCGGGCGGTCGGCATGGGGACACGTGCCTGCCACGAGTTCTCAGTCGCGTCGTACTCGTAGAGCGTCGCGACGGGCAGCAAGTCGGGCGTCCAACCACCGACCACGTAGAGCCGCCCGTTCAGCGTCGCGGCGGCGGCGTGATGCAGGTCCACCGGCAGGGGATCGAGCGTGGACCAACTATCCGTCGTCGGGTCGTACGCCTCGTGTGCGCCGGCCGGCGCCGGGCTGCCGGGGTAGCGCCCGACGACGTGCAGGCGACCGTCGAGGACGGCCCCGCCGACCTCGGTCCGCCGCGTCGGGAGGGGTCGTCGCGCGTCCCATGTCTCCCCATCATCGGGCGCCGCCCGCGCGACCCCGACGAACGATGCGAGGAGCAAGCTCGCGACCAGGGCGCTCGCGACCAGGACGCCCATCGCGCGATCGGGCCACTTCGCCGCAACCATCATGTCCCCTCCTCGTCAAGTCCATGCCGCTCACTGGTCCGGCATGGTTTTTGCCGCCGTATCACTCGAAGGAGCGAGACGAGGCGGGATCACCATCGCGCGCCGAAGCGCCATCTGTGTAGCTTGCCATCTGTGTAGCTTAAGGAGGGCATCATGCCACGCGGGGTCAAGGAAGGCAGCAAGCGCGACCGACAGTACGAGCATATCAAGGACTCGTACGAGGAGCACGGCGTGTCCGAGGGAGAGGCAGAAGAGCGGGCCGCGCGCACGGTCAACAAGCAGCGTCGCGAGACCGGCGAAACGCAGCAGTCGTCGAAGAGCTGACGTGCGATGCGCCACATGGCTAGGCTCGTCCAGCCCCTTTGCGGCCCGACACGTCGGACGGCGCGGATCGTGCATTCTCGGCGTCGGCACCGCATCGGGGTGCTCGACGAGCGTGGCATGCAGCAGGAGTGACGGACATGGCGAACGAGACGGATCGCAACGACGGTGGTGAATTCGAGGCGGGTACGGCGGTCAAGCCCGAGGACGCCAAGGAAGAGCCGCAGGTGGCGCCCGAGTCCGAGTCGGGTCCGGTGTACACCGACGAAGTGAAGTAGAGCTCCGGGGGCGGGAGACGATAGTCTACCCGCCCCCATTCTGTGTGCGCATAGTGGGTAACTGCCGACGTGCGGCTGATGGGCGCCGTTCGCGTGGCGTGAGCTGGCAGGCGAGTGGGGCCGGTGACGGGGCCGAGTTGACGATATCGGCGGCAATGCGGCTAGTCGGAGCGGCCGGGCGCTCAGTAGGCGCGGAAAGACGCTCTCGCCGGTCACCGACCGGTCGCGGGGTCTAGCCTTTGACTGCCCCGGCCGCCAGGCCCGACACGAGGAAGCGCTGGGCCAGGAAGTAGAGCACGATCACCGGCACCGACGAGATCAACGCGCCGGCCATGATCGCGCCCCAGACGTACTGGTCACCGACGATCATGCCGGCCAGCTTGACCGGCACCGTCTGAAGGTCCGGGCGGCTGATGAAGACCAGTGCGAGCAAGAACTCGTTCCAGGCGCCGGTGAACGTGAAGATCGCGGCGGCCACCACGCCCGGCGCGGCCACCGGCAGCAGCACCCGCACCATCGCCCCGAGCCGCGAGCAGCCATCGATCATCGCGGCCTCCTCCAGCTCGACCGGGATGCCCCGAAAGTATCCCATCAGGAGCCACGTGGCGAACGGGATCGAGAAGGAGAGGTAGGTAAAGATCAGCGACTGGAGCGTGTTGGCGAGGTTGAGGCTGTTGATGACGAGGAAAAGCGGGATGTAGATCAGCGACGTGGGCAGCAGGTACTTGAAGAGGATGATCCGCGCCACCCACGCCCGGCCGGTGAAGCGCAGCCGCACCACGGCGTACGCCGCGAGCGTGCTCATCGCGATCGAGGCAACCGTCGCGGTCGATGCCACGATCAGGCTGTTCATGAGGTTCCGGCCGAACCGTCAGGCCGGGCGCGCGCGCGCCGAGCGGGCCGGCCTGGGCCACGACGGTCAGGAGCGAGAACAGCACCAGCGGCGCCGAGAGGGCGGCGGCCAGCGCAAAATTGTTCTGGAGGTCGAAGCTCCGCACCAGCGCGAAGATGCGGGTGGTGACGACGACGTAGTTCGCCGGCAGGCCCACGATCGCCGCGATCCCGAAGTCGGCCAGCGTGGCCGCGAAGACGATCGCCGCCGACGCCAACGCCACCGGCGCGACCAGCGGCAGCGTCACGCGCAGAACCGTCTGCCAGCGCCCGGCCCCGGCGGCCCGCGCCGCCTGTTCCATGGCCGGGTCGAGTCGGTCGAGCGCGCCCAGGGCCGCGAGGTACACCAGCGGGTAGTAGTGGATCACGAAGAGGAGCCCCATGCCCCAGGGGCCGTAGATGCGGAACGGCGGCTGGGGCAGGTCGAACAGCGCCATCAGCGCGCGGCTGAGGTAGCCGGCCGGGCCGATGAGCTGGAGCCAGGCGATCGCGCCGATGAATGAGGGGATGAAGTAGGGCATCGCCAGCAGCGGCCGGAGCCAGCGGCGGCCGGCGAGATCGGTGCGGGCGACCAGCCACGCGAAGCCGAGGCCGATCGCGGTGGCGACGCCGGCCGACGGCAGGCACACCAGCAGGCTGCGGCCGATCGCGTCGAGGCTTTGCGGCGAGGTCGCGACCCAGCCGTAGGCGGCGAGCGACCAGCTTCCGCGATCGAGCAGGCTGCGGACGACGAGCGCCCCGAATGGGTAGAGCTCGAGCACGCCGAGCAGCAGCACGGCCACGACCGCGCTCGCGACGGTCGTGGCCGAGATGGTCGGGCGACGGCTGGCCGCCGGATGCGGCCCCGCGGCCGAAGGCGGGCGCGGCCTAGCGGCCGAAGATGGTGGCAAACTGCTGCTTCGCGTCCGAGCGCTTCGCCATGATGACCCGCGCGTCGGCCGGGAGCGCCTTGATCGACGCCAGGTCCGGCACGCCGGCCGGCGGCGCGACGTCGTTCCGACCGGGCAGGTAGTTCAGGGTCACCGCCCACTCCTGGCCCTCTTTCGAGAGCAAGAAATTGACGAGGGCGCGCGCGGCGGCGGGGTTCTTGCTCGCCTTCGTGATCCCGACCGGCTCGGTGATGACGGGTACGCCCTCGACCGGCCAGACGTAGTCGATCGGCGAGCCATTCGCCTTCGCGGCGCGCGTGTCGAAGTCCGTGACCATCGCCAGGCCGAACTCGCCGCTGACGAGCTTCTCGATCGCTTGAGGGTTGCCGTTCACGACCGTCGTCTCGTTCGCGGCCAGTCCGCGATAGAAGTCCCAACCCAACCCGGGTGCCTCGGAGAAGACCACCGCATTGAAGGAGGCGGCTCCGGAAAAAGCCGGATCGGGGATGACGACCTTGCCTCGGTACTCGGGCTTGGTGAGGTCGCGGAAGCCGCTCGGCGGCTGCTGGATGACCCGCGTGTTGTACGCGACGATGGTGTTCAGCATCTTCGTGCCGAAGTACATCCGATCGCGATCGACGAGCTCCGGCCGGAGCGCCCGCGACTCGGGCGAGTCGTACGCCTGGAGCAGCCCTTGCTCCTTCAACTGCTCGAAGGTCGGCCCGTCGGAGACGAGCAGCACGTCGGCCTGGACGGCGTTCCCCTCGATCTCGGCCTTGAGCTTGGCCATCAGATCCTCCGTGCCGGAGCGGAAGATCGTGATTTGCGTGCCGGGGTACTTCTTCTCAAAGAGATCCTTGAGCTGGTTCGCGTTCGGGGCCGGCATCGACGTGTAGAGGGTCAGGCCGCCGGTCACCGGCTCGACCGATGCCGCTGACGACGCCGGAGCCGCCTGGGCGATCGGCGAGGCGGCGGGGCTTGCGCCGGCGACGGGGCTGGGCGACGCGACGGGGCTCGCCGCCGGCGACGCGGCGGCGGCCGGACTCGCCGCAGCTGCCACCGGGCTGGCGACCGGGCTCGCCGCCGCCGCGGCGGGACTGGCCGCCGGGCTTGCGGCCGCAGCCGGGTTTGGCGCGCTCGCGGTCGGCTTGGCGTCGGTCTTCGCCGCGGGCGTCGGCGCGGGCGGCGCGGCCGGTGTGCAGGCGCACAGGCCGACGATGGATGCAACTTGGAGCACAAACGTGCGTCGAGTGATCACGAATCCGTCCGGCTGGATCGAGAGTGGACGGCCCCCGGTGCCTGGAGCACACGGTGTCACGCGGACTGCCGGCCGACCAGCCTCGGAAGCGTAGCAGCGGCCGGAGCCTCGGGACGTTAACCCACCGTAGTCGGAATGTTAAGCCACTGTACGGGACTGGCCCGCACCGGGGCGAGATTGCGTGACCCGTGCGCACTCGGCCGCGTTGGGCGTTCGGGGCGCGCTACGTCCGCCGCACGCGGCGCAGCGCCCGCTCGGCTGCCTCCAGTGTTCGACCCACGTCCTCCTCGGTGTGGGCGGTCGAGACGTACATCTTGCTCCCCACCGAGAGCAGGACGCCCTCGCGCACCAGCTCGACTCCGAGTTTGTAGGTCGCGGCGCGGTCGGCGCGCGCGAGCTGGCGGGCGTCCGTCGCCGGCTGGTCCGAGATCAGCGGCTGGAAGACCGGCCCTTCGCCGGGCGCCTGGAGCGGCAGCCCGACCACCTTCCCAACCTCCACCAGCCCAGTTCGCAGCGTGTTTCCGCGAGCGTGCAGGCGGTCGTAGACGCCCGGCCGCGCCAGCTCGCCGAGCGTGGCGAGGGCCGCCGTCGCGACGAGCGGGTTGCCGGACATCGTGCCGCTCATGACCGTGTACGAAGCCTGGCCCGCGTGGCGCGGGTCGCACAGCTCCATGACGTCGCGGCGCCCCGCCACCGCCGCGAGCGGGTACCCGCCGCTGAGCGCCTTTCCGTACACCGCCAGGTCGCACGCGACGCCGTAGTACTCCTGGGCGCCGCCCCAGGCCAGCCGGAAGCCGGTGACCACCTCGTCGAAGACGGTCAGCACCTCGTGCTCGCGGGCGGCGGCGCTCACTGACTCGATGAAGCCCGGCGCCGGCGTGACGCAGCGCTGGAGCGGCTCGACGATGACGGCGGCGAGCTCGCCGCCGTGCTCGGCGATGAGCCGCGTCGTCGTCTCGGCGTCGTTGAACGGCGCGACGAGGACCTCGCTCTCCAGCACTTTCGGGATGCCGGCCGACTCGACGTGCGCGCGCGACTCCGCGCGGTCCCCGTGCGGCTGCTGGTCGAACAGGGCGTAGTCGCCGACGCCGTGGTAGCCGCCCTCGAACTTGAGGATCTTCTGGCGCCCGGTGAACGCGCGCGCCAGCCGCAGTGCGAAGGTGATGGCCTCGGACCCGGAGCCGGTGAACCGCACGAGGTCGGAGCAGGGCACGGCCGCGCAGACGAGTTTGGCGAGTTCGATGATGGGCGCGCTCAGCATGAAGAAGTGCGAGCCGCGCGCGGCCTGCTCGGCCACGGCGGCGGCCACGGCGGGGTGCCCGTGGCCGAGGATCATCGGCCCCGAGCCGAGCAGGTAGTCGATGTACTCGCGACCGTCCACGTCGTACAGCTTGCTGCCGCGCCCGTCGCGGACGACGAACTGCACGTCGTCCGGCAGCCGGAACAGGCCGAGCACACCGCCGACGAGATACTCCTCGGCCTCGGCAATCAGGTCGTTGTGCGCGGATGAGCGCGCGGCGGTCTCGATGGCCATCATCCCTCCACGGTCGCGGTCGCGGTCGGCTCAAGCGACTCGGCGCACAGCCGGAGCCCGCCGATGCGGCGCTCGCACATGATAGCCCGCACTCCGGGCCGCGCACGGTCCGAGATTGTACGAGGCGGCCACTCCGAGGCGGCGGCTCGCGCGCCGTCTCCCGAGGGATTGGCATTGGCTGCCACCGCAGATGGTGGCGGGCGTGCGGCCCAAGTCGAAGCGCCCCTCGGGGCGCTTCGCGAGTCACGTCTGGTGGATCTGAGGGGAATCGAACCCCTGACCTCTTCCATGCCAAGCAGGAGATCGGAGCCTTGCCGGTGGCTCGAGGCCTGTTTAGCGCCGATTTTGCCTGTCAAGCAAGATCAGGAACACGTCGGCACGGTCCAGTCAGCGCGCCTTGGCCAGCTCGGACTCTGCCTCCGGGAGCCATAGCATCATCCTCATTGAGCGCAGCATTTCCGCTGCGGTCTCAAGCTCGGCGCGCGCTTCTTCCGGCTGGCCGATTCGGCGGTACAGCTTGCCGAGACCGAGGTGGCAGTGGGACTGGAGGGGCCGCATCTCCAGCTCCTCGGCGAGTGCCAACGCCTCTCGGTAATGCGCGGCGGCTCGATCGGCGCTGTTCAGCCCGAGGGCTAACTCGACCTCAGCGGCGAGTCGAAGGGTCCAGGCCCGGCTGCCGTGCTCCTCGCCGGCGACCGCCAAGGCGAGCGCGCGGTCTACACATTGCTGTGCCAGATCGATTCGGCCGGCGAGCAGATGCGCCTCACCCAGCATGATGACCCGAAGAGCCGGGTGGAAGCCCGCATCGATCGCCGTGGACGCTACCAGCAGCGGCAAGGCCTCGGCATCCCGGCCGGTCAGCGCGTACGCGTAGCCAAGATACGCCTGGACCATGTAGTAGATCAGGTGAAACTGCCGTTGCTCGCAGATCTGAAGGCCGCGTTCCAGGAACACGATTGCTTGGGGGATCTCGCCGCGCCGCAGGTGTACGTACCCCAGGCCTTCAAGCGAGCTGGCGAGCGAAAACGGGAGGTCGGTCGATTCCGACAGCCGAAGCGCCTCGTCGCCTCGTGCGAATCCCTCGGCGAAATGGCCGAGGTCGGCGAGCGCTCGTATCAGGTAGCTCCGAGAGAACACGGCCGGAAGGCCCGGCTCCCCGAAGCGCTCGTAGACGGCCTCGCCCTGGAGCTGGTCGATGCTCCAGCTCAGCAGCCCGATCGACTCGCGAAAACGGCAGGCATACACGTAGGCCAGGCCGAGGAAAAAGTGGGACATCACTTGCAGCGGGAGATCGGCGCGCTCGTCGGCGATCTCCATGGCGCGGAGGCCGGCCCCCTCCGCTTCGCGAGGCTTGAGGACGTTGCAGTAGCAGGCCGCTAGGTAGGCCGAGACCCAGGCAAGTCGACGGCGGTCGTCGAGCACGATGGCGGCAGCCTCCGCCTGTTGCAAGTGATCGAACATCGGCTCCAGATCATTCAGCGGAAGCAGCACGTTGCGCAGGTCGAGCCGAATATCGATCGCCAGCTCCTGGGCGTCGCGGTGGTTCGGCAGGTGGTTCAACGCTTGGAACGCCTGCTCGAAAAACGTCGCCGCTTGGCGATTCGCAGAGCGGGCACCGTCGCGTTGGCCGGCCCGCCGCAAGTACGCAACAGCCTTCTCCCAGAGCTGGCCCCGCAGTGCGTGATAGCCCAGCCGGTCGAACTGCTCCGCGATACGATCGGCACCCGGGCCGTCGTCAGTCGCCGCTGCTTCGATGGCCTCCACGATACGGGCGTGGAGCGCGCGACGCCGCTCCTGGAGCAGGCTGCCGTACGCCACCTCGTGGATCAGGGCGTGCTTGAACGTGTAGACCAACTCAGGGAAGAAGTGTGCCTCGTAGATAAATTCGGTCGTCAGCAGGCGACCGAGCGTGCCGTGCAGCTCCTCCTCGGGTGCCTCGCCGATGGCCCGTAGGAGCGAGAACGGCACGTCCTTGCCAATCACGGCCGCGAGCTGAAGCAGTCGCTTCGCCTCAGGATCGAGTCGGTCGATGCGGGCGCTTAGGACCGCTTGGATGGTGTCGGGCACGCGGATGGCGTCTATAGGTCTGGCCTGGCGATGGGCGCCGCGCTCGCCGACCAGGGCGCCGGCCTCGACGAGGCCGCGGACGCTCTCTTCCAGGAAGAGTGGGTTGCCGTCAGTCTTGACAATCAGATGTTCCTTCAGCGGGTGCAAGGCGGCATCCTCGCCGAGGAGGGCGCTGAGCAACTCGTCGGCGGGCTGGATCGGCAGGGTATCGACGCGAAGCTGCGCGTAGTACATCTTGCGGACCCACTGGTGTTCGTACTCGGGGCGGTACGAGACGAGCAGCAGAAGACGGGAAGCCGGCAGGCTTTCGACCAGGGCGTCCAAGAGCGCCTGGGTCTCGTCGTCGATCCAGTGGAGATCTTCGAAGACGAGGAGGAGCGGTGCCCCCTGACTTTGCCGGAGCAGCAGGCGCTTGATGGCAGCCAGAGTCCGGTCACGGCGCTGCGGCGGTTCGAGCGCTTGCCACGAGGCATCCTCGACGGGCACGTCGAGTAGCGCGAGTAGGGCTGGCAAGTCCGGCGCGAGAGCGTGGTCCAGGGCGAGGATCCGCCCGGTCAGCTTCTCGCGGACGGTCGGGCCGTCGTCGCCGGCCTCGATCCGACAGTACGCCTTCAGCACGTCGATGGCCGGCCCATACGAGGAGGCGGTGCCGTGCGAGACGGCCCCGCTCTCCAAAACCAGCCAGCCGTCCGTCCGAGCGGGGCGGGTCGCCTCCCAGATGAGACGCGACTTGCCGACGCCGGGCTCGCCGACCAGGGCGACGATCTGACCACGGCCGCCTCTGGCCCGGCCGAGTGCCAAGCCTAGCACTGCCAGCTCGGCGTCACGGCCAACGAAGCGCGTGAGCTGGCGCGTGGTGATCACGCGCTGGAAGCGCGTTCGGGCGGGCTGGTAGCCGAGTAGCTCAAACGCCTCGATGCACACCGACGATCCCATGGATGGCCCGCCGGCCGAAACGGAGCCGACGGGCCGAGCGCGGATGTATCCCTCGGCGGCGCGCACAGTCTCGACCGTCAGCAAGGTTGTCCCGCCGGCTGCGACCTGCCCCAAACGCGTGGCGACACGGACGGCCGGTCCGAGGGCGGTGTACTCTTGGTACAGGTGGTTGCTGGTGCTGCGGAGGACAACGTCGCTGGAGGCCAGGCCGACTCGCAGGGCCAGCTCGAGGCCGCACTCTTTGCCGAGCCGACTGGCGAAGCGGTCGAACGCCTCGTGCAGTGCCAGTGCTGCGACGCAGGCCTGGACCGCGTCATCTTCGTGGGCCAGCGGCGCCCCGAAGATCGCCATGATCCCGTCGCCGCCTACGTGGTTGACTGTCCCGCGACAGCGGTGGAGGACGTCTACGAGCAGTGGCACGATGCTGGTCTGGAGTCGATCGGCCAGGTCCGGCTCGAAGCCGTGGACTGACGCGGTCAGGCCGGCCACCTCGGCGATCAGGATGATGACGCGCTTCTGCTCGCCGCCGAGGTCTCCCGGTTCGCCAGGACGGTGCCCAGACTGCCCCTCTGCAACGTCAGTTCGGCGTGAGCCGGGCCGGCGTGTCGTCGCGCGCGACCGAGGGGCCGGAGCGGCAGCGCGATCGAACTTGGCGCGACGCTCGGCGGTGAGTGCGAGCGCTTCGGCCAGACGACGTGCCGTCTCGCGCTGGGGTCGGCCAACGCAGCGCTCCAGATCCTGGACGGCGCGCAGGCTGATCCCGGCCCGCTCGGCGAGGGCAGCCTGTGTGAGCCTGGCTTCCAGTCGATGCTGGCGGACCAGATCGCCGAACGAGACGGACTCGCCTGCATCCGTCATCACGCCCTCCACCTGCTGGGATCGGCCGGGATCGCGGGGTGGCTGCTCCCGCCGCGTCGGAGTCCCGACTGACCGGCTTCGGCCCATTGTACGACGACTGCACGCGCTTGGAGCCGCAGATTCATCATGCCCCGTGAGGTTCTGCGCTTAACTCTGTGGGTCTGCGTTTCTGGCACGCCCGGAAGCCCATAGGCTGGCCGCGTACCGTCAACCGACGACGGGTGGGAGGCTCACGATGCAGACAGATACCGTCAACAGGCTACCGGCGGACACGCCACCGGCTACTGATCAGGCGCCACCGCACGCGCAGATCATCCGGATGGCTACTGCCTACTGGGTCTCACGAGCGATTTACGTCGTGGCTCAACTCGGAATCGCGGACTTGCTGAAGGATGGGGCACGGGATGCGGAAGACCTCGCCGCCGCGACCAGCACGTACGCCCCGGCGCTCCGCCGGGTTCTGCGGTCGCTCGCGAGCGTCGGGCTGTTCAGGAACGACGAGCAGGGGCGCTTCTCCGTGACGCCGCTCGGGGCAGCGCTCCAGTCCGACGCCCCCGGCGCGGCGCGCTCTACCGTGATCGCGCTGGCGGGTGCATGGTTCTGGGCGTCGTGGGGTGAGGTCCTCCACGCCGTGCGGACCGGCGAGACCGGGGTGCAGAAGGCGCTGGGCGTGAGCGAATACGAATACCTTGAGCAGCATCCCGAGGAGGCGTCGCACTTCAATGCGGCGATGATCGGCTTCCACGGCGACGAGCCGTCAGCCATCGTCGAGGCGTACGATTTCTCTAAGAACGGCAGGGTGGTCGATGTCGGCGGCGGGTCCGGAAACCTGCTCGGAACAATCCTAGCCGCCAATCCGAGCTTAGGTGGCGTGCTGTTCGAGCGGCCGCAAGTGGTTCCCGACGCCGAGCGCTACCTCAAGGCGGCCGGTGTGGCCGATCGCTGCGAGGTCGTCGGGGGCGACTTCCTGGAGGCGGTCCCGGACGGCGGCGACATCTACATCGTCTCCCACTGCATCCACAACTGGGACGAGCCGAGCTGCGTCCGGATCCTGGCGAATTGCCGACGGGCAATGCCGTCGGACGGACGCCTGCTGATCGTGGAGGCGGTGGTCAGCACGGGCGACGAGCCGGATCCGGCGAAGATCCTGGACCTGGCGATGCTGGTGGTCCCCGGCGGGGTCGAGCGCAGCGAGGACGAGTATCGCGCCCTCCTGGAGAAGGCCGGCCTCCGATTGACGCGCGTGGTGCCGACACGGACTTCGGCGAGCATCATCGAGGCAATCCCAGCCTGAAGAAGCAGGCGCCCTGGAGGCTGGTGCGCCCCAGCCTCCTCAACAGGCGACCGTCACGACTGTTCGAGCAGCCAGACATGCCTTAAGATGCGTCTGAAAGCGCGCTCGCTGCCCACCGGACTTGGCGCGGATGCTCGAAGTCTCCGGGTCGCGTCTGCCGGGCTCTGGCGTCCGGCGAAACGCCAAACCATGTCATCGGTCACTTTGGTGGACCTGAGGGGAATCGAACCCCTGACCTCTTCCATGCCAAGGAAGCGCGCTCCCGCTGCGCCACAGGCCCCTGCTCGGAGCATTCTACCAAACGCGCCTGGGGGCGGCCAAGGGATGGATCGCCACGGACCGGGTGTCGCTCCTCACGTCCGGCACGCGCATCGCGACTGCCGGCACTCCGCACCTCGGCGCGGCCCACGCCGAGGCGAGGCGCGGAGTGCCGGCAGAGTATGTCAGCGTCCGGCGGTCGGCGGGAGGGTCGCCAAGACGCGAGTGCGCACCGCGTCCGCCACCGCGCGCGTCGCCACCTCGTGCCCGAGGGAGGTCCAGTGCCCGTCGCGCCGGAAGATCGGCAGTCGGCCGGCCTCCGCCTCGACACGGAAATGGGGCAGCAGATCGACCAGCCCGAGGCCGCGCCGCTCGGCGATGGCCGCGAGCCGCTCGTTCGGGGCGGTCGGGCCGAAGCGGCGCTCGTTCTGCGACGACGTGCCCATGAACTCCTTGTCGCTCCAGAGGTCGTCGTAGGTCTGCCACTGCGTCGGCGACAGCACCACCACGAGCGGCGCACCCGCCCCGCGCGCCACCTCGTCCACGCGCCCCAGCAGCGCCTCGGTGATCTCCCAGCCTTGGGGCCAGTCGTCGCCCAGCTCGCGCAGGTACACCTCGCGTTCGGTCTGGAGGCGCGGCACCGCCGAGCCCTGGGCGCGCGCCACCTCCTTGCCTTCCAGCCACAGCTCCAGCGTCGTGAACAGCGCGGAGCGGTCGCGGACGAAGCCGCGCGCGCCCTCGAACGGCTCCGGCGGCGGCGCTTCGAACGGAAGCGGCGTCGGCCGGCCGTCCGGCCCGACCGCAAAGTACGGGCGGCGGTCCACGGCCAGCTTGGCGCGGCGCGCGACCTCGATGCTGTTGTCGGCGACATCGTTGGCGATGGTGAACACCAGCACCACGAGGTCCGGCCCGTACGCCAACCCCTCGCGCTCCAGGAACAGCAGCTCCTGGCCCGTGCCGAAGCCGGCCACGCCGGCGTTCACCGTCTCGACGCGCCGTCCGCCCGCCACTCCGGCGAGGGTCGGCGCGAGCCGCGCCGCCAGCGTCTCCTCGTACGCGACCTGGGCGCCCTCGACGACCGAATCCCCGAGCACCAGCACGCGGAACGTGTCGGCCGGCTTCGGGATGGCGACCTCGGGGCCGCGCAGGCCCCGACTGTTGAACTTCACGTAGCTCGTGAACTCGTCGGTCCGCAGCCAGCCGCTGACGCCCGGCTTGTGAAAGAATCCGTAGACCGGGTGGAAGACCTGGAAGCGCGCCATCGTCAGATCGAGCGGCACGTTCGGGCCGGCGAGCCGGAGGCCGAGCTCGATCGGCAGGATGCCGAGCAACAGGCCGAGCAGGACGAGCAGCAGACGGGCGGCCGAACGAGGCATGGCGGGCATGGAGTATACAGCGACAATCATCGAGGTAATTTCGGCTCGATGCTTGTCATCCCGAGCTTGCGAGGGATCTCACGGTCCCGAGCCCGTCAGCGTGAGATCCCTCGCAAGCTCGGGATGACATTGCATTCTGGCAGATTTCGACCCAGATCGAGAGTAGAATCGATCTCAAGTGTCCTCGCCGGAGGGTGACATCCGGTCATGGAGGGGGTGCGGACGTGACTGACTGGGTGCTCGCGCTCGACATCGGCGGGACCAAGCTGGCCGCCGCGCTCGTCGCGACGGACGGCCGGGTCACGCACCAGCAGAGCGTGCCGACCCGTGGCAACTCAGGCGCCGAGACGCTGTTCGCGGACGTGCTGGCCCTGGCCGAGCGCGTGCTCGCGGCCGGCGGGCTCGCGCACGCCGACCTGCTCGGCGTCGGCGTCGGCTGCGGCGGCCCGATGGTCTACCCCGAGGGACGCGTCTCGCCGCTCAACATCCCCGCCTGGCGCGACTTCCCGCTGCGCGACCGGCTCGCGGCACAGGTCGGGCGCCCGACCGTCGTCGATAACGATGCCAAGGCGCTCGCGCTCGGCGAGCACTGGATCGGCGCGGGGCAGGGCGCGCTCGGGTTGCTCGGCATGGTCGTCTCGACCGGGGTCGGCGGCGGCATCGTCGATCGCGGGCGGCTCGTCCACGGCGCGCTCGGCAACGCCGGCCACATCGGCCACGTGATCGCCTTCCGCGACGGCCCGATCTGCGGGTGCGGCGCGCACGGCTGCGTCGAAGGGGTTGCGTCCGGAACGGGCCTCTCGAACCGAGCGCGACTGGCGCAGGCGGACGGCCTGCTCGCCGATCTGCCGGCCGAGCCGACCGGCGCCGACGTGGTCGATGCCGCCAAGCGCGGCGACCCGACCGCCGCCCGCCTCGTCGAGGAGGCCGGCATGGCGGTCGGGCGGGGCATCGCGGCGGCGGCGGTGCTGATCGACCTCGACCGCGTGGTGATCGGCGGGAGCGTCGCGCTGGGCGCCGGCGAGCTCCTGATGGCGCCGCTGCGCCGCGAGCTGGCCGCCGACGCGCGCATCGAGTTCGCCCGCGACCGCATCGACGTCCGCCTGTCGGACCTCGGGCTCACGGCCGGCCTCGCCGGCGCCGCCGCGCTGCTCCTCCGCACCGAATCTTAGACAGGATTGACAGGATTGAAGTGCGAAATCTCATCCTGTCAATCCTGTCTAAGAATAGAGGGGGCAGGCGGCTCAGGCGACCTCGACGGGGTGGGCGACGACCGCGTTGTACAGGTAGCCGAGCCGGTTCCAGGTCACCTCGTCGGGCTGGGAGTTGCCGGCGGCGTCGGTGGCGCGGGTGCGGATCGTGTGGCGGCCGGGCGCGGGCGTCCAGGCAAACTCCCAGGGCGTCCAGGCCAGCGGGCCGGCCGGCTCGGCGAGGCGCGCGTCCTGCCAGCTCGTGCCGCCGTCCAGGCTGACCTCGACGCGGGCGACCGGGCCGCTGCCGGACCACGCGAAGCCGCGCACCGCCGTGGGCTGCGCCGACAGCTTCGTGTCCCAGGGCAGGGCGACGACGCTCTTGACCGGCTGGGTCGTGAGCGCGGGCGTGCCGGGGTGGTCCGGTCCGTCGAGCACGTAGGTCGTCGTGTTCGTCGGCACCTTGACCGGCGTGCTGGAGATCACGACCTTGCCGACCCACTTCACGCTGTTCATGCCGATCCAGCCGGGCACGATCGCGCGCAGCGGGTAGCCGTGGTCGCCGGTCAGCGGCACGCCGTTCATCGCGTAGGCCAGGATGGTCGTCGGCCGACGGGCCACGTCCAGCGGGATCGGTCGGCCGCGCTTGCCCTCATCGAGTCCCTCGATGTGGACTTCGAGTGCAGAGTGTATGACGCCGGCCAGGTCGAGCACGTCGGCCAGCGACACGCCGGTCCACTCGGCATTGCCGGCGGCGAACGGTCCCCATGGAAGCTGCCCCTCGTCGACCGGCTGGTCCTGGACCGACTCGAAGAAGGCCCGCCCATTGCCGGCGCATTCTAGCCAGGTAACCTGGCTGCGCGCCGGCATCGCCAACAGATCCTGGTAGGTCAGCTCGACATCTTGGCGCGCGGAGTTTCCCTCGACGCGCAGCCGCCACGACGCCACGTCGATCTGGGGCACCGGGTGGCTGCTGCGAACGAAGTGCAGCGCGGTCGGCGTGAGCGAGCCGACCTGGACGTCGAGCGCGCTCTCGCAGTTGAACGGGTCCGAGGTGACGATCGTGCGGGGATCGACGGTGATGCCGGAGGCGTCCGTCGGCGTAGCTGTCGTAACTGAGGAAGGTGCATCGGGCATCGTGGCGCTCCCTCCCGGCAGGGTGGAGTGGTCGGCGCGCCGACCGATGCACGGGATGCGAGACTATAGCCGCCCTGAAGGCTGCACAGGGGCGTACGCCAAGCGTGACCCGTCAACGGACCTGTCATCCCGAGCCTGCGAGGGATCTCACGTTGACGTGACAGGGAGATTGAGATCCCTCGCAGGCTCGGGATGACAGTGGGCCTTGGCCGACTCCGAACGGATCGGCCGGTCGGATCAGCGCCGATCAAGTCCACTGTAGATCAGGGTGTGGAGTAGCCGCGCGCCTCGATGCCCGCCAGAATCGTAGCGACCGACTGTTCGACCGACTCGCCGCCCGTCTCGACGACGATCTCCGCCGCAAGCGGCTCCTCGTATGGGTCCGACACGCCCGTGAAGTGCTCGATCTTGCCTTCGAGCGCCCGTGCGTACAGGCCCTTGACGTCGCGCCGCACCAGCTCCTTGAGCGGACAGGAGACGTGGACCTCCACGAAGCCGCCGATCTCGGCGCGCACGTCGTCGCGGACCGCCCGGTACGGCGAGATGGCCGCGACGATGGTCGCGACGCCGTTGCGGCTGAGCAGCTTGGCGACGAAGCCGATTCGGCGGATGTTCGTGTCGCGGTCCTCGCGACTGAACCCGAGCCCCTTCGAAAGGTTAGTCCGCACCACGTCGCCGTCGAGCACTTCGACGCGGTGGCCGCGCCGCCGGAGCTCGGCGGCGAGGGCGGTGGCGAGGGCGCTCTTGCCGGCGCCCGAGAGGCCGGTCAGCCAGACCGTGAAGCCGTGCTGCGTGTCGCGGTCATCTGTGTCTCGATCGTCCGGGTGATCGCGGCTCGCGTCGGCGGGCACGTGCAGGGTGCCCACAAGCGCCGAGTGCCTGCCCGCTGGTGCATCAATGAGTGTCATGATCTCCGTACTTGCTATCTGCGTCAGCCGCCTACCTCGACCCGCTCGACGCGGGCGCCGGTCCCGTCGAGCGCGAGCGTCAGGTGGGCGCGGTCCGTTTCGATGGCGATCGTGTGCTGGCCCGGCGCGGCCGTCACCCGAATCCTGCCGATGGTCTGGCCCTTGAGGGCTTCCAAGGCGCGCGTCACGTCCCGCGCCGCCGAGCGCAGCCCCGCCCCCCGGCCGGTGCGGAAGAACAGGTCGGTCAGCAGCCGCTCCTCGTCCGGGCCGTGGCGTCGGCGCACCGTTTTCGTCTGGAGCATCAGCTCCAGCATCGCTTCGAGCGAGAGGACCAGCTCGGCCGGAACTGAGCCGGTCGCGATGGCGTCGGCGAGACGGGCGTACCGCTCGCGGCTCGCCGGATCCTTGAGGGTGCGGCCGAAGACGGGCACATCCTCGGCCAGGATCTCCCGCTCCTCGGCCGACAGCTCGACCGGTGCGCGGACGGCATCATTGCCGCCCGCGCCCACGGCCGGCGGCGCACCCGCCGCCGCCAGCATCGACAACGCCGTGATCGACCCAGATGGCACCGTCTCGCTCGCCGACGACCCGGATGGCGCCGACTCGGCCGAGGCCGACCCAATCGAAGCCGAATCGGCCGGCACCGGCTCAGTGGGTGGCGTCACCGACCAGCACCTCCAGCTCGTGCTCGAAGCCGCCGGTCTCGATCGCGCAGTGCATCCCGCACTCCTTCGGCGCGCCCTTCTCCCACCACCAGCGGCCGGCCCGCGAGTCCTGGCCCGGCTCCACCGGGCGGGTACACGGTGCGCAGCCGATGCTCTGGTAGTTCTTGTCGTAGAGGCCGTTGTACGGCACGCCGTTGTCGCGGACGTAGTCCCAGACCTCATCCTCGGTCCAGTCGGCGAGCGGGTTCACCTTGACGATCCCGCCGTGGTCATGGTCCAGCTCGATCTTGCGGATGTTCGAGCGCGTCGCCCACTGGTCGCGGCGCAGCCCGGTCACCCAACCATCGAGCCCGTGCAGTACCTTGACCAGCGGCCTGACCTTCCGCACGTCGCAACAGGTCAGGCGCAGCGGGACCGACGTCGTGTACAGCTCCTCGCCGTGCGTGCCGACCATCGACGCGACGTCGACCGCGTCGGGATGGTGGATCTCGACATCCATCCCGTACGTGTCGCGGACGCGCCGGATGAGCTCGTGCGTCTCGGCGGGCATCTTGCCGGTATCGACGGTGAAGACGCGGACGTTCGGGTCGATCCGCCAGGCCATGTCGAGGATCGCCATGCCGTCGATCTGGAAGCTCGTGCAGACCGCGATTCGGCTCGGCGCGAACGTCTCCAGCGCCCAGCCCAGTACCTCCTGCGGCTCCCGGTCGTCATACTCGACGCCGAGCTCGCCGGCCTCCCACTCGTCGAGCATCACCCGACGCTCGCCGACTGACGTCACGTCCACCGCCATCACGCGCCTCCCGTGGTCGCCGCGACGGCCGGTTGGCCGGTCGCGAGCTGGATCAATTCTTCGTCCGACTTGCGGATCGCGAACGCCTGGAACGACTCGTCGGCGCCGCGCTCGGCGAGGTAGCCGCCGACCAGCCGCTCGACGTATGCGGGCGCCTCGGCGGCCGGCACGCGGCGCAGGATCGGCCGCCCGATCGCGGCATCCGCGCCGAGCCCGCCGCGCAGGTAGATCTCGTACGCCTCCTGTTTGGCCTGGCCGGCCTCGCCGCGCCCCGTCGTGCCCTGGAGCCCGATGTCGGTGACCCAGTGGTGCGCGCAGGAGTGCGGGCAGCCGTCCACGCCGAGCTTCAGCCCGTCCGCCTCCGTGCCGAAGCGCGCTTCGAGCCGCTCGACGATCTCGCCGAGCTTCGTCTTGGTACCGGCCACCGCGAAGTTGCACAGCGGCTGGCCGGTGCAGGCGATGCTCGATCCGCGCAGGCGGCCCGCGTCGATCGGCAGCTTCAGCTCGGCCAGGCGCGCGGTCACCTCGTCGACGCGGGCCTCGGGCACGCCGGTCAGGATGAAGTTCTGCTGCCGCGTGAGCCGAATCTCGCCGCCGTACGTCGCCGCCAGCTCGGCAATGGCGACCGTCTGCTCGCCGGTCACCAGGCCGAGGTACGCCGGCACGCCGATCGAGACCATCTCGGCGCCCTTCTCGGGCGTGATGCCGAGGTGGTCGGTGTGGCCCGTGGCCACCGGCAGCTCGGCCAGGTCGTCAAGCTTGCGCCCGAGGTTCTCCTCGACCTTCTCGCGCAGCAGATCGACGCCGTAGTCATCGACCAGGAACTTCATCCGCGCCTTCGCCCGCGACATCCGGTACTTGAGGTCCGTGCGCCACACGTCGAGGAGCGCGCGAGCGACCGGGATGGCTTCGTCCGGGGCGATGAAGACTCCGAGGTGCTTCGAGATGCGCGGCGTCGAGGAGAGCCCGCCGCCGACCCGCACCGCGAAGCCGAGTCGCTCGGTCCCGTCGGCACCGACCTGGCGCGCGCCGACGAAGTTGATGCAGTTGATCTCGGGCGCGTTGCACTGCTCGGCGCAGGTGGACATTGAGATCTTGTGCTTGCGCGGCAGGTCGAGGTACTCGTCGTGGGACAGGAAATACTCGACGAGCTCATCGAGGTACGGCTGGCAGTCGAACAGCTCGGACGAATCCAGGCCGGAGACCGGGCAGCCGGTCACGTTGCGCACGGCGTCGCCGCAGCCGCCCTTGGAGGTCAGCCCGACGCTCGACAGCGTCGCGAAGACTTCGGGTAGGTCCGCGATGCGGATCCAGTGGATCTGGACCGTCTGGCGGGTGGTCAGCTCGCTGTAGTCGCGGCCGAACTTCTGCGACAGCTCGCCGATGGCGCGGTACTGGGGAGCCGTCAGGCGCCCGGCGGGCACCTTGATGCGGAGCATCATGTACCCGGTCTTGGGCTTGTCGTGGTACAGCCCGTACCACTGGAAGCGGACCATGTCCTCTTCGGAGACATCGAGATAGTCGCGCGCCGCGAGCACCTCGATCTCATCGACGATCGACAGCGGTGCTTTCTCATGCTTGAGCTTTTCGATGTTGTTGCGCTTGCGGACGAGTTCCCAGTCCGGCGCGGCCCGCGTCGCACCCGACGCCGCGCCCGGTCGCGGGCCTACCGCCGCGCCGTTAGGCGCGGCCTGGCGGTCGCCGTGCTCCACACGCCCGTAGTCGTTCGCCTGTGGGATGGACATCCGAGCCTCCGAATTGGACACGCAAGAGGCCGAGCGGAGCTGGTCCGCTCGGCCTCCAGATGTCTGGTCAGCCTGTCTGGTCAGCCTGTCTGGTTAGCCGTTCGTTGTGTGCGGTCGAGCCTCGGTGCGACCTTCGGCGGCCACCTGACAGAAACTCTATGTGTGCCTGCTTGCGCTGCCTGGGGTGTTGCGCGGCTCGACGCGCATCTTCTGGGTGGTGTCGATCTGAACGATCCGCCCATCCTGGACGATGAGCGTGACCGAGCCATGGCGGACGGTCGCCAGCACTCGTCGGAGCTCCTCGACCACGGCGTCGAACTGGATCACGTTCGCGGAGCTGGGGCTCGGCGGCCCTGCCTGCGCGTTCACGTCACCTCCATAGCCGATTCAGTTGATCGGCTTTATGGAGATTACGCCGTGAACTATCGTGCTGTCAAGATCGGCCCCTGCGACGATCAGGCGCGGCCACTCGGTTCGGCGCGCCCAACCGATCACGGAGCGCCCTTGCTCGGCGCGGCGGCTCGGACCTTCTCGTAGACCGCGACCGTCTGCTCCGCGACTTGGCGCCAGGAGAAGTCGCGCGAGCGGGCGCGGGCGCGGGCGCTGAGATCGGCGCGCTTCTTCGGACTGTTGAGCAGTTCGCCCATCGCGTCGGAGATCGCCGGCTCGCTGTACGGATCGACCAGCAGCCCGGCGTCGCCGACCACTTCCGGCAGCGACGATGCGCGCGAGGTGATCACCGGCGCGCCGCAGGCCATCGCCTCCAGCACCGGCATCCCGAAGCCCTCGTAGAGCGACGGGAAGGCGAACAGCGTCGCGCCGCTGTAGAGCGGCGCCTTGTCCTGCTCGCGGATCTGGCCGGTGAAGATGATCCGGTCGCCCATGTCCAGCTCGCGGACGAGCGGGCGCGGGTCGGGATAGAGCGGGTGCCCGAGTAGATGCAGACGGCCGGAGATCACGAGCTGATACTCCGCGCGGAGCGCAGCCGGCAGCGCGGCGTACGCGCGGATGGTGCGGTGGACGTTCTTGCGGAGGTCGAAGCCGCCGAAGTACAGGATGTACTTGCGGGCGATGTTGTAGCGCTCGCGGACGGCCGCCAGCAGCCACGAGTCGTTGATCGGGTAGTAGCTCGGATGGACCGCGTTGCCGATCACGTGGATGCGCTCGGCGGGGATGCCGAGCGTCGCCACGATGTCGCGCCGGGAGCTCTCCGAGACGGCGATGATGGCGTCCGCGCGGCGGGCGGTCTGCGACATGAGGGTTGTGTACATCTTGCTCGTCTCGCGCGCGCGGTACTCCGGCAGTACGAGCGGGATGACGTCGTGGATGGTCACGACGGTCGGGCAGATGCGGATGAGCGGGGCCGCGAAATAGGGGCAGTGCAGGATGTCGAGGCGCTCCTTGCGCGCGGCCATGAGCAGGCCGGCCTGCTCCCACCAGAGCTTCTCGACGTTCTCGCCCAGGCGCGCGACCTTGGTCCAGACCTCGACGTTGCGGAAACGGTCCGCTTCGAGATGGGGGAAGCGCACCTGATACGCCTTGCGGAAACGCGGGCTGAGCAGGACGTACTCGTTGCGCTTGTCGAAGGCGTCGAGGCCTTCCAGCAAGTAGTAGAGATGCTGCCCCGCGCCGACAGCCGGCCGCTGGAGGAACAGCGCGTTCATCCCGATTCGCATGACGGGGTTATAGCAATCGAGTTGCGAGTTGCGAGTGGCAATCGTAGAGGCAGGCCCCCGTGCCTGCCGTCGCAACACAGGGCCGGCCCCCGTGCATTGGTCACAAGTTAGGGCCGTGAGGGATTTTGTCAAGTGGTGCGAGGATCGGCGATGAATGCGTATGAGCCGAACACGCACGTCCACGTACCGTCCGGTCGAGTTG
>Ga0136611_10000134_pt1 | contig 43057 bp, 38 predicted proteins | sample AntDrymUQ2232306_2_FD_106645 | JGI IMG/M metagenome (GOLD analysis project Ga0136611, IMG submission 106645) | Polar desert sand microbial communities from Dry Valleys, Antarctica - metaG UQ223 (23.06) | ecosystem: Environmental > Terrestrial > Soil > Desert | place: Antarctica: Dry Valley... | reverse complement strand
GCGGCCGGCCGCGCGCTCGGCGAGGGTCAGGACCTCGTAGAGGGCGCCGTTGACGTCGCGCACGCCGGTCTTGCACGAGGCGATGGTCGCGCGACCGCCCATCGTGCCCGCGAAGTCGATCTCGTTGGCGACGTCGGCGCCGGGCAAGTCATCGGCGAGCCAGGTGAAGCGGACGCCCGACGCGCAGTCGTCGAAGCGGCCGGACGCCTCGGCGACCTCGAACAGGTACTCCTCCAGCCAGCGACCGTGCAGGAACTGGAAGGCGCGGAGGTTCGTCGCGAACAGGGCGTCGTCGCGCCGGATAAGCACACCACTCGTCATGAGCGAGCCCACGAGCGGCCCGTCGAGGCGGCCCCGCTCGGCGCGCAGTGGCCGATCCCAGGCACCGCGGTGGACGGCATCCAGGAGCGGCGCGGCGCCCGCCAGATTCGCGGCGATCCTGCTTGCCGCGTCGCCGAATGCTGACGCATCCCCGGTGCTCCGCTCGCGGCCGAGCAGGCGCATGCCGTGGGCCGCCAGCACGTCGTCGACGCCGAGCCGGACCGTCAGCGACTCCGCCGCCGCGCGGTCCGGGCTGATCGACCGGAGCAGCCGATCGCTCCAGTCGATGCGAACGACGCGGCAACGGTCGGGCGCGTCCCGTTCGAGCCGCCGGGCGAGCTCGTACAGCGCGAAGCCGAGCACGCCGCGCGCGTTGGTCAGGTCGAAGACGACCGACTGGTTCGGTCGGGGCACGATCCGCTCGCGCAGCTCGGCGAGGGCCGCCGGGACGTCGGTGGCCTCGACGTCGAGCCATTCGACGGTGCGCCCGTCGCGGCGCAGCAAAGCCAGCAGCGGCTCGACGCGCCACTCGGTGTAGCGGGCGCCGACGCAGGCGACGTGGCGGGCGCCGAGCTGGCGCGCGAGGGCGAGCGGCGCGAGCGGCTCGTCCCCGAGCGCCGTGACGAGCAGCAGCTCTCGATCGAGGATGGCGGCGGGAACGGCGCTACCCGCCTGCAACCGATTCCCCTGTCGTGGCGGCCAACTCGGCGATCAGCGCCGCCAGCTCACGCGGACGCTGGAGCGGGATGTCGTGGACCGTGTCGTCCATCCACGTCACCCGAACTCGGTCGATGGACGACTCGGCACGGGCGACGCGGAGCTCGCGGGCGGCGCCCCGCTCGGCCTCTCGCGCGTTCCTGGGCGCTCGGCGAGCCGGGACGACCAGCGTCGGGCAGCGCAGCCGGCCGTACAGCTCCGAGGGCCGATGCTCCCAGAGCGCGCGCAGGATCTGGAGGTGGCGGTCGAGCGTCAGGCGCGGACGCAAGGTGCCGCCCGGGCCGTCCGCGAAGCTGGTGCGGAACGTCGCCTCGACCGCATCGCCCCAGTAGCTTCCGGCGTCCCCCGTGCGCGCGCGGTCGATCAGCCGATCGAACGTCAGGTGGGTCAGGTCCGGGGGCGCCAGCTCGCGCGCGGTGCGCTCCCAGGTCATCGCGGGGTCGGCGGCGATCTCGATGAAGCCGCCATCGACCAAGACGAGCCCGGCCACGGCGTCGGGTCGGGTCGCGGCATACTCCAGCACGACGTTGCCGCCCCACGAGTGCCCGACCAGCACCGGCCGCACCAACCCGAGGTGGGCGATCAAGCCGTCGAGATCGTCCGCGACCTGCGCAAAGCCGTAGCCGTGGTCCGGCGTGTCGCTCAGCCCGTGGCCACGCTGGTCGTACGCCACGACGTGGAACCGGTCGGCGAGATACACCGCGACGTCGTCCCAGATGCGCGAGTTGGACGCGAGGCCGTGTACCAGCACGATCGGCGGGCCATCATGCGGGCCGTCGCTCGGCCATTCGCGCACGCGCAGCCGAAGGCCGCCCGCGCCACCGAACTCGATCTGTGTGTCGCGTACCTCACCCTGCATGCCGTTGTTGCCCACCGTCCCGATTATCGCCGTAGTCGCACGTTCCGGATGACTTTCGTACAATGCCGGTACTGTGAGCAAACAAGGATCGTCGCGGGCCGCGTCCGGGTGCATCGCGCTCTTCGGCTCCGGGGAGATGGCGCGCGTCGGGCGGCGCGTCCACGAGCTGCTGCTGGCCTCGTACGCGAAGCCGGTCCCCGTCGCGTTCGTCGAGACCCCGGCCGGCTTCCAGCCGAACGTGGACGTGCTCGCCGCCAAGGTGCGGACGTTCTTCGAGCACAACCTCCAGAACTTCAAGCCGGCCGTGTCGATCGTGCCGGCGCGGCGGCGCGGCGGCGGCCCGGATGGCTCCAACAACCCCGCGGTGGCGGCGACTCTCGACGGCGCGGCCTACATCTTCGCCGGGGCGGGCAGCCCCACCTACGCCGTGAAGCACCTCGTGGACACGCGCGCCTGGAGCGCGGTCCTCGCCCGCGTGGACGATGGTGCGACGCTGGCGCTCGCGAGCGCGATGGCGCTGGCGGTCGCGGCGCACACGCTGCCGGTGTACGAGATCTACAAAGTGGGCGACGATCCCCATTGGGTGCCGGGCCTCGACCTGTTCGGGCGCGACGGACTGGATCTGGCGATCGTCCCGCACTGGAACAACACGGAGGGCGGCGCCGACCTCGACACGAGCCATTGCTACGTCGGCGCGGCGCGCTTCGAGGAATTGAAGGCGCAGCTTCCCGAGTCCACAGTGGTGCTCGGCATCGACGAGCACACGGCCTGCGTGGTCGATCGCGCGGCCGACGAGGTCCGCGTCCAGGGAGTCGGCGGGGTGACGGTGCTGCGCGGCTCGGACGAGGAGACCTACGCGGACGGCGAGCGGTTCCCGCTCTTGCGCCTGCGCCGCTGAGCGGGGGGCACTGGCGTCGATATCACGTAGCCGCGAGCAAAGCGAGCGGTCAGATGCCCGAGGGCATGGTCTCGTCTACCACCGTCGAGCGGGCGCCGAGGTCTTCGAGGAGGCGCTCGCGGAGGCGTTCGAGGGCCGGCGGGCGGATGGGCGCGCGCGTCGGCGTCGGGAACGCGGTCGGATGCTCCGAGACGTCGAGCGCCTGGGCTTCGGCCTGCGCCTGCACCTGACCCGAGGACTGGGCAACCGTCACCACCAGTCGTGCCGGAGGCACCGGGCGTGACGGCGGCACCGGCAACGCGCGGATCGCGTCGCCCAGGCCAATGGCCACCGCGTGGCGCGGGTTCGAGCTGCTCGCCCACGCTTGCTCCAGCTCGCTCGGCGTGATGACCAGATTCTGCCCGTATTGCGTCGCGTACGCCGCGTCGTTGTAGATGAAGTCGCCGCCGGACAGCCCGGTGATCACGATGTAGTGGTCGAAGTCCGTTTGCGACCCGAGGTGGCCCGGCAGCTTGCGGTACTTGGTCAGCGTGATAACGGGCCGCCCCGCGGCCACCTGCTGGCGCACCGCGTCCACCGTCCAGCCGTGGAGGCTGCCGCCGCCCGCCGCCCCGAAGATCGACAGGCCGGCCTCGCGCGCAATCCCGGACAAGACGTACAGGCTCGTGCCCGCGTCCGTGTCGTAGCTGCCGATGAGATAGTTCAAGTAGTCGCGGACGGACGGCGGATCGACGTCCAGGCCGAAGGCGGTCAGCACCATCGCGAGCGACGCCGGGCCGCAGTTCACCAGCGAGAACGGCGACCCGTCGATCTGCGTGCGGAACGGGACGCCGAGCAGGAGCAGCGCGTCCGTCGCTGTCGCGCGCAGGTCCATCGCCTCCGAGCGCACCCCATCGGTGCGCATCTCGGCGAAGCTCGAGACAACCCGGCGCGGGGCGAGGACAACCTCGGAGGCGGCGATCGTGGCGGTCGAGTTGACAGTCGCGTGCTCGTCCGCAACGGCCACTTCGGGCGAAGCCTCGGCGGGCGGCACGTCCGCAACCATGGGTGAGGGTGATGGTGAGGGCGAGCCCGCGCTGGGCGGCGGACGAAGCGCCGGCGGCAACGCGGCCACCTCCGCGCTCGTCGCCGCGCCGGAAGTAGCCGCCTCGGGTGCGGTCGGCCCGGATTGAGACGGCTCGGCTTCGGGCGCCGGTGCCGGCGACGGTTGGATGCTGCCTGCCGCTGACGGCGAGGACGCGGCTTCTGCCGTCGGCGGGGCCTCCGCTCCGGGCTGGGCGCTTGGCGGTTGGACCCGCGACGCGGAGCTCGGCAGAATGACTGCCGATGGCGCCGGCGTGCTCGATGGGGAAGCGGCCGGCGCTGGCATCACGGTCGGCGCCGACGTCGTCGCGGCGCCCAGGCCAGCCGGCTGCGCGGGCAGCATCATCGCGGGCGCCGGTGTGGCGGCCGGGCGTGCCGACGTGGCCGAGGCTACGGGCGAGTGCACGACCACTGGAGTAGTCGGTGCAGTTGCCGGTATGGAAGCGGGCGCGACCACTGGCTTCGTGGCCAGGTTCGACGCTCCGTCCGTGGCCGCGACGCCCGCCGTGCCATCCGTCGCGGCCGACGCGGGTACGACGTTCGTTGGGGAGATGGGCACCGGCGAAGGCGCTGTGGCGGGCGCAGATGCAACGGCAGCCACCGAGATTCGCGCCGGCGCGAGCGTGAAGTTGACCCGCATGTCCGGCCGTGGCGAGGCGGGCGTGCCGTCCTCGATCGCGATGCCGACGCTGGCGTCCCCAACGACGTGCAGACCCTCGGGCGGCAGGACACGGACGGTGTACTTGCCAGGAGCAGCCCGCTCGAAGGCATACCGACCCTCGGCATCGGTGCGGCGCGTCTCGGACGCGAGGCCGAACAGCAGCCGGACTTCAACAGCCGACGCGGGGAGACCCGTGCCGGCGAGCGTCACGATACCGGCGAGCGGCTCGCGGCCGTCGTCGGCCCGCGCGACGGCGAACGGAGCGAGGGCCATGATGGCCGCGACGATGCAGGCAAGTATCGCCAGTGGCACGCGGCACGTCTGTCGTACAGGCACGATGGTTTTCGGTTGGACCCCGATGCGGAGGCTCCGAGGCAGCAGCGTGGAGCATCGAGCGCCGGCGGTTCCATGTCTCCCTGGTGAAGATGCGTCCTGTCCCGAGCGTGGCCCGTCTCGCGCGTGCGAGCGGCCGACCAAGGCGCGGTGCGCTGCTCACATAACGGACGAGCAGCGCCTACGGGACCGTAGACTGTGCCCGATTTCAGCGTCCGGCTGCACGCCGGCCCGCGCGGGGCACAATGGGCACGCGGCGCGAGTGCATGGGCAGGTCACTCAGCAGTGGTCCCGTCTGGTGTACCGTTCCCCCAAAGGTGGCCGAATGGATCGGCCGGGGCACCGGTGGCGACCGCGCGGGCGGGGCCCACGGAGTGAGAGGCAGCATGCGCGGCGTCAAGCCCTTCTACAACTTGTACAGCCACGAGCTCGCGCGCGTCGCGGTGGCGGTGCCCGACGTGCGCGTCGCGGATCCCCAGTTCAATGCCGAGAAGACCGTCGATATGCTGCGGCGGGCCGCCGACGAGCGCGCCGTCGTGGTGCTGTTCCCGGAGCTTGGCATCTCGGCGTACTCGTGCGACGACCTGTTCCACCAGCGGGCGCTGCTCGACGGGTGCCTCGATGGGCTGGAGCGCGTCGTCGATGCGTCGCGCGACCTCCAGCTCGTCGCCGCCGTCGGGCTGCCCCTGCAAGTCGGTAGCCTGCTGTTCAACTGCGCGGCCCTGGTCTCGCAGGGCCGCATCCTCGGGGTCGTGCCGAAGACGTACCTACCGAATTATCGCGAGTTCTACGAGGCCCGCCAGTTCAACCCCGCCGATGCCGCGATCCAGACCGAGATCGATGTCATCGGGCAGCGCGGCGTGCCGTTCGGGACCGACCTCCTGTTCCGACTCGACGAGCAGCCACTGCTGACGCTCCACGCCGAGATCTGCGAGGACCTCTGGGTGCCACTGCCGCCGTCGTCGCGGGCCGCGCTGGCCGGCGCGACGGTCCTACTCAACCTGTCGGCGTCGAACATCACTGTGGGCAAGGCCGAGTACCGACAGTCGCTCGTGGCGGGCCAATCGGCGCGCTGCCTGGCCGCCTACCTGTACTCCGCCGCCGGCCCCGGCGAGTCCACCACCGACCTGGCCTGGGACGGGCACGCCCTGATCGCTGAGGACGGCAACCTGCTCGTCGAGTCGGAGCGCTTCGCGACCCACCCGCAGCTCGTCTGCACCGAGATCGACCTCGAACGGCTCTCCCAGGAACGAATGCGCCAGACGACGTTCGGCGACACCATCGTGCGCGAGAAGATCGGGCCGACCACGTACCGAACGATCAGCTTCTCGCTCGAGCTGCCGAGCGACGACGTGCTGCTGCCGACCCGCGAGTACCAGCGCTTCCCGTACGTGCCGTCCGATCCGCGCACCCGCGACGAGCGCTGCTTCGAGACGTTCAAGATCCAGGTGCAGGGGCTCGCGAAGCGCCTCCAGTTCACTGGCATCAAGAACGTCGTGATCGGGGTCTCCGGCGGCCTCGATTCGACTCACGCCCTGCTCGTCTGCGCGCAGGCGATGGACTGGCTGGGGTACCCGCGCAGCAACATCCTGGGCTACACCATGCCCGGCTTCGCCACGAGCAGCCGCACCCTCGAACAGGCCCACGCCCTCATGCGCGCGATCGGCTGCCAAGCCGAAGAGCTCGACATCCGGCCGAGCTGCATCCAAATGCTCCGCGACCTCAAGCACCCATTCGCGGACGGCGAGCCGGTCTACGACGTGACCTTCGAGAACGTCCAGGCCGGCGAGCGGACCAGCCACCTGTTCCGCCTCGCGAACCACAACAACGGCTTGGTCGTGGGCACCGGCGACCTGAGCGAGCTCGCGCTCGGCTGGTGTACGTACGGCGTCGGCGACCACATGTCGCACTACAGCGTGAACGCCAGCGTGCCGAAGACGCTCATCCAGCACATCATCCGCTGGGTGGCGGAGACGGACCAGCTCGGACCGGAGGCCAGCAAGACGCTGGTCCAGGTTCTGGAGACGGAGATCAGCCCGGAACTGATCCCGTCCGGTGGCCCTGAGGACATCGGCGCGTCGCAGCCGTCGCAATCGACCGAGGGGAAGATCGGCCCGTACGACCTCCACGACTTCACGCTCTACTACACGCTCCGCTTCGGCTACCCGCCGCCGAAGGTCGCGTTCCTGACCTACGCCGCGTGGCACGATGCCGCGCGCGGGACGTGGCCGGGCATCCCCGCCGACCCGCAGCGGCAGTACGACCTCGCCACGATCAAGGCGAACATGCGGATCTTCGTGGATCGGTTCTTCCGCCTGAGCCAGTTCAAGCGGAGCTGCATCCCGAACGGCCCCAAGGTCGGATCGGGCGGGTCGCTGTCGCCGCGCGGGGACTACCGCGCGCCGAGCGACGGCGAGGCGGCCGCCTGGCTGCGCCAGCTCGACGCGATCCCCGGCGACGGCTAGTACAGCGCCACGGCAGGCGTGGCGGGAGCACCGTCAACGACTCTGTCATCCCGAAGCGCAGCGATTGAGGGGTCGTGTACGCGTAGTCGTCGGTGCTCTACGAGCAACATGGTCAGCCAGACTTCCAGATCGAAGGGTGGCTGATAGTGTGCTGCGCGGCAACACCGGCCGCGGTGGGGATGCAACGCTACCATCCATGCGGACCTCGACAACGAAGTTCAGTCCGACGTGCGCGTGCGGCTCGAACACGGGGGGAGCTCGCGGATCGCCGACGATGACTACGTCGGAGGTACGTCGGAATTGGTGGTCGAGATCGCGGCGGCTAGCTCGTCCTACGATGCACGATCAGGTGCTGGGCTGCGCGTCAAGTGCGGGGTCGCCAGTGTCGAGGAATCCGCGCTCTCGCAGGCGCGCGAGGGCGATCTGCTTCACCTCGTCAGTGAGCGGGCCATTCACCAGCCCATTGAACCCGTGCACCTCGCGGCGCCCCGCGTACTCTGCCAGCCGCACCTCGCGCTCCTCGCCCGGCTCCCAGCGGACCTGCGCACCGGCCGGGATGTCCAGGTGCATCCCGAAGGCGGCAGCGCGGTCGAAGCGCAGCCGGCGGTTGACCTCGAAGAAGTGGAAGTGCGACCCGATGTGGACCGGCCAGACCGATGTGTTCCGCACCCGGATTGAGACGGTCCGTCGGCCCACGTTCGCGCGGATCGGCGCGTCGGCGAGCAGCACCTCGCCCGGGATCGGCCCCCGCTCGTGCTCGCTCATCTCGACGGCCTCACGTTCGCGCGTCGCGTGGGCCACGACGTACGGATCACCGGCATGTCGCGGCCCTCACTTGATCGGCTGATGCAAGGTCACCAGCTTCGAGCCGTCCGGAAACAGCACGTCCAGCTGGACGATCGGGATCATCTCCGGCACGCCGTCCATGACCTCCGCGCGGCCCAGCACGCGACCGCCGATCTCGAGCACGTCCGCGTACGACCGCCCGTCGCGGGCCTCTTCGAGCACCTCGTCGCAGATCAGCGCGACTGCCTCGGGATGGTTGAGCCTGACGCCGCGCCCGCGACGCTTGCGGGCCAGCTCGGCCATGGTGAAGATCGTCAGCCGGTCCTGCTCGCGCGGCGTCAGTTTCATCCGGAATCCGGCCTCCCCGCGTCAGTGCCCGAAGGGCCACGGTCGGGACATGATGCCCGAATCGCGTGTACACGTGCCTCCACGCGGATCTACACCAGCAGCGAGCCGGCATCGACCGGGATCACGTGGCCGGTCATCACGTCGTTCTGCACGCACGCGAGCGTTGCCTGCGCGATCTCCTCCGGCTCGACCGTGCGGTGCAGCGGCGTGGTCGCCCTGGATTGTTGGATGCGCTCCTCGCTGAACTGCGATCCCCACCGGGTGAGCACCAGTCCCGGCGCGACCGAGTTCACGCGGATCTCCGGTGACAGTGCCACGGCCAGGCACTTGGTCAGGTGGATCACAGCCGCCTTCGACACGGCGTACGCCATGCTGCTGCCGGAGACGCGGAGGCCCGCCACCGACGAGATGTTCACGATGGCGCCCCCGCCGCCCCGGCGCATCGGCTCCGCGACTGCCTTCGAGCACAGCCAGATGCCCTTGACGTTGACGTCGAAGATGCGATCCCAGTCGGCTTCGTCCAACCCGTCCAGGTCGCGCATCGGCACGAACGTCGTGTAGCCGGCGTTGTTGATCAGGACATCGATGCGCCCGAGCTCCGATACGGTCCGCTCGACCATCGCCCGCACGTCGGCGGCATTCGACACGTCGGCCTTGATCGCGATGGCCCGCCCGCCGCCCTGCACGATCTCCTCGACGGTCTGATTGGCCTCGGCCTCCGAGCGCGAGTAGACCACCGCCACGCTTGCGCCGTTCGCCACCAGCGCGAGTGAGATCGCCTTGCCGATCCCCGTCCCGCCGCCGGTGACAACCGCCACGGTCCCGTACACATCCATCGGTCCCTCCGCGCCGCGCCTGACCCGGTTGGGGCGTATTCGTCGAGCGCCATCGAGCGACGCGTCCGAGCGAGAGGCTACGCCGTCTGCCGTTCGAGCAACTCCTGCTCCAGCTCGGGAGGTAGCTTTCCGGCGGATCGCAGCGCGTCAACCATGCGCTCTTCTACTGTCCGGCCAACGATATCGACATCGGTCAGGTCGTCGTCGATGATGCCGCGACGGGCGAGATCCAGCACATGGTCGATGTATGCCGCGCGAATTCTCTCGTCCATCTCACCGCCCGCCCAGACGATCATACCGAAGTCCGTGTGGTTCCGCTACGACGAGCATGGCGCGATGGGGACGCTCACCGAACTCGACTCCTTCCTTCTCGAGGCGCGTAATCTCCACGAGGAAAGCCTCCGCCGGTGTGCGGGTGGAACTGGATGTAGACGGACCAACGTGACTCAGGAGATGCCACGACCCGTCGAGACCAACGACAACCATCGCCCGGATGCCGGGCTGGGTCGCGAATACGAGCAGATCGTTGGCCGAGAATGACGTGCTGCCCGGATGCGTGTGGACCTGGACATACTCTCGCCCAGGCCGAAATCGAGCGATATGTGTACGCACGTCAGTGCTCGAACGTGTGACCGTCAGCGTGGCTCCTTTGAGGCTTCCGCTGTCGGCATCGAGCGTGACGGCGTGCTCGATGCCGCGCCTCCTCGTCGCCGAGATGAGCGGGCGTACCTCGTCCCACGCACTGGCAGCCGCGATGCCAGAAAGCCCATGCTTCTGGAGTGCTTCGAGGACTTCGGCACGTCGCGGTAGATCTGCGCGTGGCGGCATGGCGTGCGAACCTCAGCAGCGGTGAGAGACGCGCGTCCAATCTCAATCGCATACGCCGCTCGTGTTGCGCATCGCGGTCGTGCGCGGGCCGGCCATACTCGATGTGCCTCGCCCTCGATCCCGTAGCAGCGCGTTTGCGGGATCGGGGGCGAGGCGACGCGACCGTGAGGGGGAGTGCGCCTACTTGCCGCCAGCGGCCGGGAGCGTCTGCCAGACCTTGAAGGGCGTGGCCGGCATGCGAAGTCCTTGATGCCGAACTTCGCGAGCGCGTCCAGCATCGCGTTACGGACGGCTATGCCGAACGCCGCTCACGGGTGTCCTGCTCCAGTTCGGGAGGCAGCTTTCCGGCAGCACGAAGCACATCGACCATGTGCTCCTCGATCGTCTTGCCTTCAAGGAGCGCGATGTTCAGCGAATGGTCGATGATGCCGGCTCGCGCCTGGGCCAGCGCATGGTCGACGTAGCACTCATGAAGTCGATCGCGCACCTGACTCTCCTCTTCGACGATCATACCGCAGACCGAAGCGCGCGGACACCAGCTCTGTCGCCACATGTGGCCGCTCGTTCGGCGGCACATCGGCGGCTGCGCGCCGCAACTCATCCAGAAAGGCGTCCATCACGACGTGGGCATTCGCGACGTGGAGCTCATCTGGCTTGCTCAGCACATGCCAACAATTGTCGATCCCGAGAGCGACCATCGTGCGAATCACCCTGTTATCGGTGAGTAGGGAAAGGTCATAGTGCGAGAAGGCGGTACTCCGCGGGTGCGTGTGGACTTGGACGTACGTCAGTCCAACGCGGAGCCTGTCGAGGTGAGACGACAGGTCCGTGCCTATGCTGGTGCCGACGATCGTCGGCCCGACAGGGACGCCGTCGAGCATTCCGAGAGTATCGGCATGCTCGACACCTCGCCGCCTCGTTCGGGCAACGAGTCGGCGTCCCACGGCCCACACGGTTGCGGCTACCGAGCCGGACAAACCGTGCTCCTTTAGGAGCGCCATGACCTCACTACGTGAGGGAGACGCATTCGGCTCAGCGGTCATCTAAGCTGGCGCGAACGCGCGATGCCCACTGACGCTTGCCCACCCTTGACTGAATGGCCACGCAGCCCGGCCTGAAACGTTCCACATGAGCGGGAGGCCAGGAGGCGCCGCCAACTCCGGCATGAAGCCGAAGGCAGCGGCGCCTCACTTGGGAGGATATGCCAGGCTACTTGGCGTTGGCGGCCTGGAGCGCCTGCCACACCTTGAGCGACGTGGCCGGCATGTCGAAGTCCTTGATGCCGAACTTCGCGAGCGCGTCCAGCACCGCGTTGCGGACCGCCGGCGTGCTGCCGATCGTGCCCGCCTCGCCGACACCCTTCACCCCGAGCGGGTTGCGCGGCGAGGTCGTCACCGTGCGGTCCAGCTCGAAGTTGGGCAGGATGTGGGCGGTCGGCATCGCGTAGTCCCCGAACGTGCCGGACAGGAGCTGGCCGTTCTCGTCGTACACCACCTCTTCACACAGCGCCTGGGCGGCTCCCTGGGCGATCCCGCCGTGGCGCTGGCCGTCGAGGATCAGCGGATTCAGCACGTTGCCGACGTCGTCCACGGCGATGAAGCGCCGCAGCTTCACGCGCCCCGTCTCCTTGTCGATGTCGACGACCGCGATGTGGACGCCGAACGGGAACGTCTCGCCGTCCGCCTTGAAGAAGCGCGTCGATTCCAGGCCCGGCTCGTCGCCGGCCGGCACGTTGCCGCCGTACGCCGCGCCGGCCACCTTCGCCAGCGTCACCGTCCGGTCCGGGGCGCCCCGGACCTCGAACCCGCCTTGGATCATCTCCATGTCGTCGGCAGATGCTTCGAGGAGGTGGGCCGCGATGCGGATCGCCTTGTCGCGGACGGTGTCGGCCGCGATCAGGATGGCGCTGCCGCCCTGGACCGCGCCCCGGCTGCCACCCGTGCCGTTGCCGGTCGGCGTGGTGGCCGTGTCGCCATGGTGAACGACGATGTCGTCGATATCGACGCCAAGCTCGTCGGCGATGATCTGGGCGAGGCTGGTGGCGTTGCCCTGGCCGTGCGGCGAGATGCCGGTGTACGCCGAGATCTTGCCGCTGCCCTCGACGCGGACCGTCCCGTGCTCCCACGGGCCGAAGCCGCAGATCTCGACGTAGGCCGAGAGGCCGATGCCCATGATCTCGCCGCGTGCGCGCTTCTCGGCCTGCTCCTTCCGGAGCGCCTGGTAGCCGCCGAACTCGAGCGCCCGGTCGAGCGCCAGCGCGTAGTCGCCGGTGTCGTAGCTCGTCCCGAAGCAGGTGGTGTACGGGAACTGGTCCTTGGTGATGAAGTTCGTCCGCCGCACCTCGCCGGGGTCAAGGCCGAGGTCGAGCGCGATGCGGTCGATCAGGCACTCGAGCAGGTACGTCGCCTCGGGGCGCCCGGCCCCGCGATACGCGCCGACGGGCGTCTTGTTCGTGTACACGCCCTTCAGCTCGTAGCGGACGTTGGCCACGTCGTAGGTGCCGGGGATCATCATGCCGGTCAGCATGCCCATGATCGGCGACAGGTACTGGTTGTAGGCGCCGATGTCGCAGATCGCCATGACCTTGAGGCCGGTGATCTTGCCCTCGTTGGTGACCGCCGCCTCGACGATATCGGTCTGGCCGCGCCCGTGCATCGACGCCTGCATGCTCTCGCTGCGGCTCTCCGACCACTTGACCGGGCGGTTGAGGCGCATCGCCATGATGCAGGCGATGACCGTCTCGGGCGCGACGTCGGTGCGGTTGCCGAAGCCGCCGCCCATGTCCGGCGCGATCACCCGCACCTTGTTCTCGGAGAGCCCGAGCAGCCCGGACATCTGGCGGCGCAGCGCGTGGGCGTTCTGGGTCGTCTCCCAGAGCGTCAACTCGCCCTCGTCGCCCTGCCGACCGGCCCGCCACTCGACGAGCGCGCCGCGCGTCTCCATCGGGGCGGGGATGACGCGCTGATTGACGACCTTCACCGTGACGATCTTGTCGGCCGCCGCGAACGCGCCCTCGATGTCGCCGGCTTCCTTGAGTTGCGTGTGCCCGAGGTTCGTGCCGAACTCCTCGAACAGGAGCGGCGCGCCCGGTTCGAGCGCCTGCTCGGGGTCGATGGCGGCCGGCAGCGGGTCGAAGTCAATCTCGATCAGGGCGGCGGCGTCGCGCGACCCGTAGCGGCTATCGGCAAGCACCGCCGCGACCGGGTCGCCTACGTAGCGGACCTTGTCCGTCGCGAGCGGGTACCGCTTCGGGTCGTTGACGTTCTCGAAGACGCTCCACGAGAACTCGTACGGCAGCGGGCCGGTCGTCGCACCTTCGAGATCCTTCGCGGTCACCACGGCGACGACGCCGGGCGCCTTGAGCGCCGCGCTCGTGTCGATGCCGTTGACTTTCGCGTGGCCGTACGGGCTGTACACGACGGTGAGATACAGCATGCCGGGCAGGGTCATGTCGTCCAGGAAGCGCCCGCCGCCGGTGATCAGTTTCGGATCCTCGCGGCGCTTGATGGGCTGACCGAGCATACGCGGCGTCATGCGCGGGTTGTCGGCGATCGCCATGGCATCCCCTCCGAATGGGCGGGTTACTTTGGATGGGCGGCGCCACTCGCGGCGGCGCGCGTTCGCGTGTACGGCCTTGTGGCACGTCCGAGTACGTTGTACCGTACCGGCAGGCGGTCGGCCCGGCACGGATGGGCGCGAGGGTCGCGTGGGAGGTATGGACGGTGCGCGAACAACTGGCGGGCACGATCCGCGAGCGGACCGGACTGGACGAGGCAATGTCGTTGCAGGTCGCGGACGTGGCGATCGAGTTCATCAAGGGCCAGGTGCCGGAGGCGCTTGCGCCGTGCCTGGACGGACAGCCGCCGGACTTCTCGAAGCTCGATCTCTCGCAACTGGGCGGGCAGCTTGGCGGGCTCGGCGGGATGTTCGGGCGACGCGGCGGGTGAGCCTGGAGCTGCCGAAGCGCGTCGGCGCGGTCGAGCCGGCGCGGCAAACCGACGTGAGCCGAGTGCCGGAGCCAACCGGCGCGGTCGAGCCGCCCGAACTAGCCGGCGCGATCGAGCCGTCGGCAGAGCCGCGAACGGGCGCAGCCACGGCCCCGCACGCGGCGACGGCATCCGAGGCGCCCCGCTGCGGACGCTGGAAGCTCAAGCCGTTCGAGTTCCCGCGTCCGGTGCTCCTGCGGCCGGACGGCCCGGTCACGCTCGCCGCGTTCCTCGCGCGGCCCGATCCAACCGTCCTAGACGAATTCGCTCGGCTCGACCTCGAAGCGGTCCAGGCGCTCGTCCTGGCGCGGCTGCGGGGCGCCCCGCCCGACATGCGCCTCTCGCTGTTCGGTCAAGCCGGCTACACCATGCGCGACGTGGTGCGGCACGTGGAGGAGGGCACTCCCCTCGGCGTGCGGGTCATCGACGCCGAGCGCAAGCTGGTCGGACTGCTGCTGACCGAGGCGCTCCGCGTTCCTGACTGAGCCTAGCGGGCGAGCGTGCCGCTGTCCGCTGACGCGGCGAGCATGCGATCCTATCGCTCGTCATGCTGAGGCTCCTGCGCCAACGAAACTTCGCCCTGCTCTGGTTCGGTGGCCTCGTCTCCCTCTTGGGCGACTGGGCCTTGATCGCGGCACTTCCCGTCTACGTCTACCAGCTCACTGGCTCGACGCTGGCGACCGGCGCCATGGTGGGTGCGTTCATGGCCCCGCGCCTCCTGCTCGGCTCGGTGGCCGGCGTCTTCGTGGATCGCTGGGATCGCCGCCGCACCCTGGTCGTGGCGAACGTGCTACTGGCCATCAACGTGCTTGCCTTGACCGCCGCGACGTCGTCGGATCGGCTGTGGGTCGTCTTCGTCGTGGCCCTCATCCAATCGTCGCTAGCCCAGTTCGTCCAGCCGGCCGAAGGCGCCCTGCTGCCCCTGTTGGTGCCCATCGATGACCGCGTGCCGGCCAATGCGCTCAATGCCCTGAACAACGACCTGGCGCGATTAGTCGGGCCCGCGATCGGCGCGCTTACGGGGGTATACGTGGGACTGGCCGGCGTCGCGCTGCTCGATGCGGCAACATTTCTGGTCGCGGCGGGCCTAATCGCTCTCATCGCGACGGACTCCAACGCCAGGCAGGGCATACCGTCGCGGTCGGCCGCCCCCTCGACCGAATCGAGCGTGCCAATGGCCGAGTTCTGGCGGCAATGGTGCGACGGGCTGCGACTCGTGTCGCGATCCCGGCCGCTCGCCACGATGTTCGCATTCATGACGATCGCCGGTCTCGGCGAGGGGGTCATGGCCGCGCTGTTCGCGCCGTTCGTCGTCGAGGTGATCGGCGGGGCCGAACCGGCCTACGGCTGGCTGCTCTCGGCCCAGGCGGTGGGCGGCCTCGCCGGCGGCGCCGCCATCGCCCGCTGGGGCGCTCACGTCTCACCGACCCGCCTCGTCGGCGTCGGCGGGATCGCGGCCAGCACCTTCGACCTGCTGATCTTCAATAGTCAGGCGCTCCTGCCGGGTCTCGCGCTGCCGCTGCTCCTGATGGTCGTCGTCGGGCTGCCATTCGCCAGCATCGGAATCGGGCGGACGACGCTCATCCAGGCCTCGACCGAGGACCGCTATCGCGGCCGTGTCATCGGCGCGCTGGCCACGACCGCCGCGCTGTCATCGCTGGTCGGCACCTTCCTGGGCGGTGTGCTCGGCGGCTCGGTCGGCATCGTCACCATGCTGAACGTGCAGGGCACGGCGTACGGACTGGCGGGCATCATGGTGCTGGTCCGCCTCCGCGCGCCGCACTCGGCAGGCCGTCCGGACTCCCCCAGCATAGGCACCGACGCGCGCTGAGGAAGAGGCAGCAGGCCCTATCGGCAGAAGAAAGACGGGCTCCCCAATGAGGGGAGCCCCTCTCATGCGCGACGCAATGCCGTGCGTACGTTGCTCTAGCGAGCTGTTCCTAGCGCTTGGTGGTGCGCCGCCGAGTGGCGTCATCGTCGTCGTCATCTGTGGCAGCATCACCGGCCGCCGCGCCAGCCGTGCCGCCGGCGGCAGCACCGGCCACCGCGCCGGGAGGGCCGGCGACCAGACCGCCGCCGATCGCGCCGACCGTGCCGCCCACCACGGAGCCGGCCGTCGTTCCGCCGGCCGAGCCGCCATCGTCATCGCGACGGGTCGAGCGGTCGTTGGAGGTGCGCCGCCGCGTGGTGTCGTCGTCGTCGTCGGTGGCCGCATCACCGGCCGCCGCGCCGGCCGTGCCGCCGAGGGCTGCACCGGCCACCGCGCCAACAGGGCCGGCGACCAGGCCGCCGCCGATTGCGCCGACCGTGCCGCCCACTGCGGAACCGGCCGTCACTCCACCGGCACTGCCGTGGTCATCATCGTCATCGCGCCGGGTCGAATCGTAGCCGTAGCCACGCACGTCCGAGCCGCCGTGCCGATCGAAGACGCGCTGCGCCTGGCGAGCCTGCTCTTCGGTCGTCGCGTGGACCGTCAGCAGGATGCTGCCGCGCTTGACGTGCTCCTCATAGCTGGCCGCGTCTTCCTCGGGCACGCCGGCATCGACCAGCGCGCCCACAAGGCCACCCGCCGCCGCGCCGAGCGCCGCGCCGCCGAGGGTCGTGGCCAGCACGCCCGCCGCGACAATCGGGCCGACACCCGGGATGACTAGCGCGCCAATCCCAACGAGCCAACCGAGGATGCCGCCCGTGATGCCGCCCAAGAACGCGCCGGCTGCGGCGCCTTCAGCGCCCATGCCGGTCTTCTCGACCATATCCCGCGTCTCGCGGGTGTCCTTCGCGACGACCGAAACCTGATCGGGCGTAAAGCCCGCACTCTTCAACTCGTTGAGGGCAAGCTCGGCGTGGCTCGGCCCGTCGAAAACGCCGACGACGGTGCGTCGGTCGCTTGTGCCGCGCGGCTCGGTCGCCGCTGTTCTGTTCTGCATAGTCTACCTCCCAAGATGTGCATGCGTGCGGGGGCAAGATTGCCCTGCACCGATAGAGAGAGCACATCCCGTGCCCATAGGGCACGGGAGCGCCCCATTATCAGACTCTCGCCACTACCGGCTGCCGCGCTCCCAGCCCTCGCGGATCTCCTGGCGCAGGTGCTCCCAGCTATCGCCCGAGCCCGCCGTGCCCGAGCCCGCCGTGCCCGAGCTCTTCGTGCTCGACGCGGTGTGCTGGCGACGCAGATCTGGCTCGACATCATCGAACTTGCGCCCCCGGTACTTCTCGTCGTTCGCGGCGTAGAAGCCGGTGCGGTAGTTGGGCTCCGCGTCGTCGAACGTGCGCGTGTCCGCCTTCGTGGCCGTCGCGCCCTGGCGCGAGCCCTCGAAGTGCTTGCGGAAGTCCTCGCGCTGGCGGGTGTAGTTCTCATCGACCTCGACGCGCTCCTTGCGGACCGTATCAGAGATCGTCTGGGTCTCAGTCGTGCGCTCGCGGTCGATGACCACCTCGCCGGTCACGAACGCTTCCTTGGTCACGACCGCTTCCTCGCCACGGACCGGCACGCGGATCGTGCCCTCCTTGAAGGCGTCCGGCATGTCGCCGGTCGCGACCGGCCTATCCTTGACATCCTCCTCGAGGATGTCTTGATGGGCGATCTCCTCGAACGTCTCGACCGTCTTGTGCAGCCGGATCTCGCCCAGCTCGATCGGCCGCTTCTCCACCATCAGGCGTTCTTCGAGGACGGGAACGCGGATCTGGGCTCCGTTGCGCGACTCGCTTTGGGCGCCGCTCGCCATGCCGTGCAACTCGTCACGCCGCATGCCGAGACGCACGGTGAAGCGGCTGGGGATCTCGGCAATCGCCGAGGCCGGGATGGTCAGGCGCTCGGCGGTGCCCGCGCGCCTGACCACGAGGTGCGTCATCTCGCCCGTCTTCGGGCTGACGAATACTTCCTCGACGGTGCCGAGTGGGCCATCCGCGGCCTCGACCGTGGCACCAGGGTCTATTTGCGTCTCGCGCCAGTTCATGCCTACTCCCCCTCGGCCGAGTATCTTGGCCCGGCCGCGCTGCCGAATCCTGTCGTTCGGTTGGCTCGCCGCATCGCCGCGCGCCGAGTTGGACGTAGTGCGCCCTTCAGCGTCGCGACCGCTATGGCGGGAGCAAGAGATATGCCACTTCCGTCAAGCGACATCACAATTGCGCGCCGGTGCGCGAGGACTCGCCGATGCGCCATTCGGCCTCGGCGACACGGTGAGCCACCCTGCATTGGGTACGGGAGTTGTGCAGCGGGTCACCGAGGGCACGGTCAGGGTGCTTTTCGAGGATGCGGGACACGAGACGCTCGACGCGAAGATCGTCGAGCAGAAGGGGTTGCTGGCGCTCGCGTCGTGTGCGCCAGCGCGACGCCGCTCGCAACGCGGGATGTTACGGTATCGACGTCATCGAACGAGGGAGGAGCAGATGGCGGCGACGCCCGCGAAGAACGAGGATCTCCACGGTAACGCGCCCGATAAGTCTCCAGTTGCCCTGCTCATGATCGACCTCATCAATGACTTCGAGTTTCCGGGCGGCGAGAGTCTATTCGAGCAGACGCTGTCGATGACGCCCCGGCTTCGAGACCTCAAGCGACGCGCGAAGGCGCACGACGTGCCGGTGGTCTACGTGAACGACAACTTCGGCCGGTGGCAATCCGACCAGCGCAAGCTGATCGAGCACACCCTGGCAGATGGCGGACGGGGGCGGCCGGTCGCAGAGCAGCTCCTGCCCGACGACGACGACTACTTCGTCCTCAAGCCGAAGCACTCCGGCTTTTAATCGACGACGCTCGAGACGCTGCTCGCCTACCTCCAAGTACGGACGGTCATCCTGACGGGCGTGGCGGGCAACAACTGCGTGCTCTTCACGGCGAGCGACGCATTCTTGCGGGATCTGCACGTCATCGTGCCGGAGGATTGCACCGCGTCGATCAACCCTACCGACAACGAGTTCGCCCTGCGGCAGATGCGCGACGTGCTGCACGCCGTCACGACTGCCTCGACGGACCTCGACCTAGGTCGCCTGCGACGCAGCGATCCGCCCGATCCGCGCGACGGCGCGTAATCCGCTCGTCGCGCGGCTCGGGCTGCAATCCAGGTTCAGGCGCCGCCGGGCACGTCAGGCAGCGAGCTGAGCCCCTCATGGTCGTCGCTGCGCTGCCGGTCGCGGGTGGCGCTGAACTGGGCGCCCACCGCCTCGTCCTTGATCTCGAAAGACAGCCGCAGGCCGTTTTCGAGCACCAACTCGCCGCCGAGGTTCGAGGCGTCGTCGAAGATCTGGTCGTCCGGCGTGCCGGCCGGCACGACCACCATCAGCTTGCCGCTGACCACATCCACATCGACCGCCTCGTCGCCCTCGACGAGATTCTCCGCGTCCATGTCCGACGCCGTCGAGCCCTCGCCGACGAACGCCATCTGCACGTTTCTTCGCTTCACCTGTTATGGCTCCTCACTGGTCTAGCGTCTGATGCCCGAGCCGACGCGCCCCTCGACGATGTCCTTGAAGCGCAGTAGGTCCCCTTCGAGCATCTTCTCGGGATCGAGGAACATCCGCGACGCCGCCTCGCCGACCACGCCGAGCGGAGGGTTGTACCACTGCATCAAGACGTGGACTTCGGTCACATCGTTGATGTCCTGGAACGTCACAACACCGGATGTCTCCATCGTCCCGCCCCGCGAGTTCCACCCGATCGACTTGCTCGGCACGTCCTGGGTGATCTCCGCGTCGAACTCGACCGAAACCCCGAGTGGCCCCTTGATCTTCCAGTGCGTCAGCTTGTCGTTGCCGCTGACCGGCCGCACCTCTTCGACGTGCTCCATGAATCGCGGAAAGTTCTGGAAGTCCCGCCAGTACCCGTACACCTTCTCGGCCGGGGCGTTGACTCGGATCGTCTTCTCCGCGCGCTGCATCGGAATCCCCTCCACATAGTCGATCGAAGTGCCGCAGTCGTCGGTTGCCACTCGGAGCGGACGCCGCTCGTGCCGCGCTCGAGACGGCGGAGTGAGCCAGAGTGCGCGGAGCGCACTTCCGCCGTGCCTTGGCCAGCGCAAGATACATGCCGATTCGGTGTCGCGCTTCCGCATCGAGGCAATTCGTTGACAAGATGTCGGCCCCATGCCAGAATGACCGCCACTTGGCGTCCCACGCCTTGGCGTCCCGCGGTGCAGGCGACGATTGGACTCGGCCCAACTCGGAAGGCCGCGCACTTCATGGCAATCCGCGTTAAGAGGTGAATCTATGTCCAGGCGTCCGTTGCTCGGCCACTGGCTCCTTTCGAGTGTCGCGAGCGTGACGATCGCATTGGCGGCATGCGCCCCGGCCGCGCCCGCCGCTCCCACAGCCGCCCCCGCGAAACCGGCCGAGGCCACCAAGCCGGCCGCCGCCTCACCGGCCGCTGCCGGCTCGCCGGCCGCTGCGTCCCCGGCAGCGGCTTCCTCGCCGGCCGCGTCCCCGGCCGCGGCGTCTTCGCCGGCCGCATCCCCCGGCGCATCTCCGGCGGCGTCACCGGCCGGTTCGCCGGCCGCGAAACCGGCCGGCGTCGCCCCGACCTCCGCCCCGCTCCCCGCGCCGGCCGCGAAGGCGAACCAGACCGGCGTCGCGACGCTCAAGGCGCCCGCGAACAAGCGCGACTTGATCGTCGCGACCGCCGCCGACATCTCGAAGCTCGACCCGCAGCTCAGCACGTCGGTGCAGGACATCGTCGTCACCTTCAACCTCTACGACACCCTGACCTCGCGTGATCCGGACCTGAAGCTCATCCCGCGCCTCGCCACCGAATGGAAGGCGACCAACGACACGACCTGGGAGTTCAAACTCCGCTCCGACGCGAAGTTCCACAACGGCGACCCCGTCACCTCGGCGGACGTCAAGTTCACGATCGAGCGTTCGTATGACCCGGAGGCGAAGACGCTCGTGGCGACCGTCTTCACCACGGTTGCGTCGATCGCCACGCCGGATCCGCAGACGGTCGTGGTCACGACGAAGCAGCCCGATCCGCTCTTCCCGGCCCGCCTCGCCTTCTACGGCGGCCAGATCATGCCGAAGACCTACTACGAGCGGGTCGGCGCCGACGAGTTCAACGCGAAGCCGATCGGCAGCGGGCCGGTCAAGTTCACCGAGTGGATCAAGGACGACCGACTCGTGCTGGACGCGAACAAGGAGTACTGGGGCGGCGCGCCGGACTTCGACCGCGTCGTGTTCCGCCCGATCCCCGAGGCCCAGCCGCGTCTGGCCGCGCTCCAGGCCGGCGAGGCCGACATGGCCCTCAAGTTGCTGCCCGATCAGGTCGATCAGCTCAACCGCAGCGAGCGGGCACGGCCGGAAGGTGCGCTCTACGCCGGCGAGTACGTGCTGGCCGTCAATGCGAAGGTCGCCCCGCTGGACAATCCGAAGATCAAGCAGGCGCTCTCGCTCGCGATCGACCGCGACGGGATCGTCAAGGCCCTCTGGCGCGGCCAGGGCGTCATCCCGAACGGCTTCATCGCCCCCGGCGACAGTTTCTACGATCCGAGCCGCCCGGCGTTCGAGTACAACCTGAACAAGGCGAAGGCGCTGCTCGCCGAGGCCGGCTACAAGAACGAGCCGATTTACATCGAGAGCAGCACCGTCGTCGGCAACGACCGCCAGATGTCCGAGGCCATCGCCGAGATGTGGAAGCAGGCCGGCGTCAACGCCCAGCTCGAGCTGATCGAGGGCTCGGTACGCGCCCAGAAGAACCGCGAGAAGTCGTTCAAGGGCGTGTTCTGGTCCGACCCGACCTCGACCCTGCAAGACCCTGACGGCATGATGTACCGCCTGCTCGGCCCGGGCGGTCCCCAGGACTACTGGCGCGATGCGGACTGGGACCGCCTGGGTGCCGAGGCGCGCTTCTCGCTCGATCCGGCCGTCCGCGAGCGGAACTACAAGCAGATGCAGGACATCATGGCCGTCAACTTCCCGTGGCTGCCGGTGATCGTCCCAATCGAGAGCCACGGTGTGGCCCGCTACCTCAACTTCCGGCCCAATCCGAACCAGACGATCGAGTTGCGCAAAGAAGTGCTGACGTTCAATCGGTAGTGCCGCGCCACGCGGTAGATGGGCCAGCGTTGCCAACTCACCTGTCATCCTGAGCCTGCGAAGGATCTACGGACTGACCATCCCGCGAGTTGTTGTGCGACTTGCAACTCGGTAGATCCTTCGCTGCGCTCAGGATGACAGGTCTGTTGACGGCACTCCCGTCATGGCTCTCAGGGGATTTTCCTCGACTTCCTTGCGAGGCACCAGAGCGCCTCGGCTCGTGGCCTCACGCCACGTCGCTGGTAATGTCCCTAGGCACATTGCTCAAAGCTCGTACCGCAGCCCGCATTGCCGCCCGGTGGCCGTCAGGATGACGCGATGCGCCAGTTCCTCCTCCGACGCCTGCTCCGCGCGATCGCGGCCCTCTGGGGCATCACCACGATCGTCTTCATCGTGCTGCGCCTGTCCGGCGACCCCGTGCCCTTGATGCTGCCGCCCGACGCCCCGACCGCCGAGATGGACCGCGTGCGCGCCCAGCTCGGCCTCGACCAGCCGATCTACGTCCAGTACGTCTACTTCCTCGGCAACGTGCTGCGCGGCGACCTCGGGCGCTCGATCCACATGCGCCAGCCGGCCCTCCAAATCGCCGCCGAGCGTCTGCCGGCGACGATCGAGCTGGCGCTGGTGTCGTTCGTGATGGCGCTGGTGATCGCGATCCCGGCCGGCCTGATCTCGGCGGCCCGGCGCAACTCGATCTGGGACAATTTAGCCATGGGCCTGGCCCTCATCGGCCAGTCGGCGCCAACCTTCTACATCGGGATCATGCTGATCCTGGTGCTCGGGCTCCAGCTCGGCTGGTTCCCCATCTCCGGGCGCGGCCAGGGCCAGTGGAGCAACCCGTCCGACTGGGGCCTGATGCTCAAGCACACGATCCTGCCGTCGATCACCCTCGGCGCGTTCGCGATGGCCAGCATCGCCCGGTTGACCCGCTCGGCGGTGCTCGAGACGATGCGCCAGGACTTCATCCGCACCGCCCGCGCAAAGGGTCTCAGCGAGGTGACCGTCCTGACGCGGCACAACCTCAAGAACGCCGCCATCCCCATCGTCACGATCATCGGGCTCCAGTTCGGCACGCTGCTCGGCGGCGCGGTGGTGACCGAGACGGTCTTCGCGTGGCCTGGCATCGGCCGGCTGGCGATCCAGTCGATCTTCAGCCGCGACTACCCCGTGGTGCAGTCGGCGGTGCTGCTGGTGGCCTCGGCGTTCGTGGTCGTGAACCTGCTGGTCGATCTCGCCTACGGCTGGCTCGACCCGCGCATTCGATACAGCTAGCGTGTTGCGACGGGAGCTTCCGTGGCCGATCGAGTAGAAGCGGTTCAGGCGGCGCCATTGGTGGCCGTCGCCCTCCCCGGCGCCCGACCCCGCCGCAGACTTGGCTACCACCTGCGGCGCGTGCCGCCGGTCGTTTGGGTGTGCGGGGCGGTGTTGGCGTTCATGTGCCTCGCGGCGCTGTTCGCGCCGCTGGTGGCCCCGAAGGACCCGTTCGAACAGTCGCTGATCCGGCGGTTGGCGCCCCCGATCTGGAGCGGCGATGAGGTGCAGCCCGCGCAGGCGGGATACCTGCTCGGCACCGACGAGTTCGGCCGCGACATCCTGAGCCGCATGCTCTACGGCGCGCGGATCTCGCTGGCGGTCGGCATCATCGGGGTGCTGATCGGCGCGGTGATCGGCAGCCTGCTCGGCATGCTGGCCGGCTACTTCTCGGGCGCGACCGACGAAATCATCATGCTGCTGGCCGACATGCAGCTCGCCTTCCCGTTCATCCTGCTCGCCATCGCGATCATCGCCGTGCTCGGCCCGGATCCATCCGGCGCGATCCCCTGGAAGCTGATCGTAATCGTCGGCATCAGCGGCTGGATGACGTACGCACGGGTGTGTCGCGGCATCGTGCTGACCATCAAGGAGCGCGAGTTCGTGCAGTCGGTGCGGGCGCTCGGCGGCACCGACGGGCGGATCATCTTCCGGCACATCCTGCCGAACATCCTCTCACCGATCGTGGTGCTCGCGACGCTCGACCTGGCCCGCTTGATCATCCTCGAATCGACGCTCTCGTTCCTCGGCCTGGGCGTCCAGCCGCCGAGCCCGAGCTGGGGCGGGATGCTCGGCCAGGGTCGACAGTACCTCGATACGGCCTGGTGGCTGAGCACGTTTCCGGGGATGGCGATCATGCTGACCACGCTGGCGATCAGCCGCGGCGGCGACTGGGTCCGCGACGTCCTCGACCCGACCCTCCGCAGCGGCTAACGTCCGCGACTAGCGTTCCGCCGACCGACGTGACCATGGGCACCGCAGAGGACAGTGCTGTCATGACCGCCGACGAATTTGCGGAGGAGATCGGGCACCTCGTCAGTTCTCGACGGTACGTCGAGGCATTGGAGTTGTCTCACATGTCGGATGATGAACTTGGGGGGATCTCACGTTTAGACAGCACGAGATGATCAGCGCGCTCCTGAAGATAGCCTATAACATCGTCCAGTGTGACCGTCCTGAGGAAGCGCGCAGCGCATCGACGTGATGTCCGCCTTCTCCGCCTACCCATCGTTCGCATTCCTCTTCGACGGTTCGTCGGTGAGTGGCCGCACGCATTCTTACCTCACGCTCTTGAACCTCTTTTGGACCGAGGAAGACGCGGCAAGTGCCCTCGCGGCAGTGCGCGTAGCGGCGCGCGCAAGCGCCCATATCGATGGTGAGCTCGCCGCCCTGTTCCGCGAGGTCCACTGGCGCCCTAATCTGGTGGCAGCCACGGTGATGGCGCTCGGATACGGCTCGGACCGGTCTCTCGTGGAGCTTTGGGAGGCATTCGAGCGTGGCACGTGGGTGACGCCGCAGCTTGCCGTCGCTGCGAGCCTGAGAGATCCCGCATTCGCGGATACCGCTCAGCGGCACATCGAGCACTGGAGTACTCGCGTGAACTGGAGCAGACCGGGTCCAGAACACGGCGATCCCAAGAACCTGTCGGCCCTGCTCTACCTCTGCGGCTTACGCCCATCCTGCGACGAATGGCTTGACGGCCTTGTGCCCTCAGCCACAATCCAAGCGGCCCTTGCGCGCGATCTCACGTACGACCGAGGCGGGCGCATCGCCATGGACTGGCTGGAGAGGATCCAGCGGCTCGGGAGCGTGCAGCGCGAGGAGTAGGGGCGAACCGCTGGTTTGCCCGCCCCGTGTCGGCAGCGCTATTCGAGGGCGAGCAGCGGGTTGATCGGCGTGTTGCCGACACGCAGCTCGAAGTGCAGGTGCGGACCGCTCGACCGGCCCGTGGCGCCCGCGCCGCCGACCTTCTGGCCCGTCTGGACCTGATCGCCCGCGGACACCGATATCTCGCTCAGGTGCGCGTACCACGTGAACATGCTGTCGCCGTGATCGACGATCACCAGCCAGCCGTAGCCGCCGTTGTAGCCCTTCTCCGCCTTCGTCACTGTGCCCGACGCCATCGCCTTGATGGGCGTGCCCTCGGGAGCGCCGATGTCGATGCCGGTGTGACCCGGACGGAATCGCTGGGTGATGTCGATGCGCGGGGGCTTGAGGTCGATCGGCCAGGCGAGCTTCGGCAGCTTGCGGGTCGTCACCGAGACCGAGGGCGTGCCGGAAGCCGCCGGCGACGTGGGCGCAGGTGTCGGCGATTCGGTGGCCTTCACCAGCGGCGCCGACGACGACACGAGTGACGTTACGGCAACCGGCGCGGGCGTCGCGGCCGGCGCCGGGATGGGTGCGGGCGGGGCGGCCTGCGCGGCCGTGACGGTGACCGGCGCGGCCGTGGGCTCCGCGGCCGCGGCCTGGCGCGGCGCGGGGATCAGGAGCGTCCGGCCGGCGCCGATCGTGGCGTCCTCGGCCAGACCGTTGACGGTGGCGATGCCGATGACCGACACGCCGTTCGCCTTCGCAACCGACTCGACCGTGTCCCCGTCCTTTGCCATGTAGAGCGTGCCGGATGACGGCGGGATCGCGAGCTTCTGGCCGAGCTTCAAGCTGTTGGCGTCGGTCAGCCCGTTCGCCCAGCGGATTGCATCGACGCTCACGCCGTGCCGCTTGGAGATGGCGAACAGCGTGTCGTTCGCCTGCACAGTGTAGGTCGTAACCGCCGCGATGGGTGCGATGGGCGCCGCCGACTCGTCAGCGACTGGCGCGGGAGCGTCGGCAGGTGCGGCGTCGGCAGGCGGAGCATCAGGGGAGGCGGCCGGTACGCCATCCGCGACCTGCGGCGCATCGGTCGGCACGATCTGCGCGGCGATGGTCTCACCGACCTGCGAACCGCGCCCGACGACCCGGACGACCGCCACACTCGTCGAGCCATCGACCAGCGGATGGGCCAGTGCCGGCGCCGCGCCAAATGACGCGACGGGGGCGGCAAATGTGAAGGCCAGGAGGGTTGCGCGCAACAATCTGGACACGGAGCGGGACTGTAGCACAAGCCCTACGGAGGTTACGAGGGCGGGCCGGTTACATCGAATATCCGAAACGTCGATCGCTGCGCACTGGTCGGGGCCGGTCGTCACAAGTGCGAGCCTCACCAGCCAAACTATCGCGTCGCCATTTCGAGGGGAGCCCCCGGAGGCGTGAGCGCATGGTAGAGCCTGACGGTCGATCGATCCGCACCAGATACGTCACAAACGGATCACAGGCACCGTAACGTCGCCGTATAGAGTACGACGAACGACTTCCCAATGGGATGCGCAAACCTGCCCAATCGCCCAAAAGCGGGAAGACGTGATGGGTGCCGCGCCATGCGGAGGGCGGGATCCGAGCCGCGCCGAACCCTGCCGATGCCGTCCTTCGCGACTACGCGGCGCGCATTGAGGTCGAGCTAGCCCGCCCATTCGATGTCGTACATCGAGCCGAGCGCCGTCTTGCGCACATCGATGCGGACGGGAAAGCGCTCCTTGAGGTCGTCGAGGTGGGTGATGACGAGGATCATCTCGAACTGGTCTTCGATGCTCTTGATCGCCTCGACCAGGCGCTCCCGTCCCTCGACGTCCTGGCTGCCGAACCCCTCGTCGATCACCAGGGTCTGCAAGCGTGCCCCGGCGCGGCGGGCGAGCAGCTTGGAGAGGGCGATCCGGATCGCGAAGTTCACCCGGAACGCCTCACCGCCGGAGTACATCTCGTAGGGCCGGGCGCCGAGCTCGTCGTTGATGACGATGTCGAGCGTCTCGATCTGGCCCTCGCCGGTCGCCCGCGTTCGCTGGGTGTTGAACGCGATGTGGAGTCGGCCGTCCGACATGGAGCCGAGCAGGCGGTTCGCCTCGTCCTCGATCTCGGGGATCGCCGACTCGATCAGCATCGCCTGGATGCCGTTCTTGCCGAACGCCGCCTGGAGCTCGGCGTAGATGGCCTTGTCGCGCAGCGCCGCGTCGAGTTGCGCGAGCCGCTCCTTGCGCTGCTCGGCGAGCCGTTCGAGGTAGGCCAGCCGCTGGCGGGCCTCACCGAGGTCGCGGTTGGCCGCCGTGTGGGCACGGCGCCGCTCGCCCAGTTGACGCGAGGCGTCGGCTTCCTGCGCCCGCACGGCCGGTAGCTCGCGCGTCTGCTCGCGGAGCGCGGCGATGCGCGTCTGCTCGACGGCGAGACGCGCCTGCCAGCGAGCGAGCTGCCGATTCGCCTCGTCGAGCGCCCGTTGACGGTGGGCGGCGGCCTGCCGCGCGCCTTCGAGGCCGCGATACTGCTGCTCGAAGGGTGCCAGCTTCGAGGCCTCGCCCCGGAGTCGGCAGTGCGTCGGCTCGTCGTAGCCGAGGGCATCGAGCTGCTGCCGCAGGGCGCGTAGCGCCACCTGCTCCTCGGCCGCGAAGTCGGCGCGCTCGAGGGTCGCGCGCAGCTTCGCCGCCTCTTTGTCGGCGGTAGTGGCTTCATCGGCCGCGCGCCGGGCCGCCGCGACCGCTTCCTCGGCCTGGGCGAGCTGGCGTTGGGCGCCGCCGAGTCGCTGCGCCTCGGCCTGGAGCTTTGCCAGCTCGGCGTCCCGCGCGGCGATATCCGCGTCGAGCTGCTTCAGGCGCGCCTCGTTCTCGCGGAACTCGGCCTTCTGGGCCTTTCCCTCTGTGGTGTACGTCGCGACGAGCGCGGACTTGCCGGCCGGATCGAGGGCGCTCCGACAGATCGGGCAGATCGCGGCCCCGTCGAGCTGCGTGATCTTGTCGCGCAAGCCAGTCATCTCGCCCTTGAGCCGGCCGTTCGAGCCGCGCGTCTCGGCCTGGTCCTCGCGCGCCTGAGCGAGCTCCCGTTCGAGCTTCTGCTGATCCACCTGGAGGTGCGCCAGTGCGTCCAGATCGGCGCGGGCCTTCGTCGCGGCCCGCTCGTGGTCCGCGAGCCGGGCCGCCTCGCTCTGGACGCGGGCGAGGTGCGCGCCCACGCCCTTGAGCTCGGATTCGAGGCGGGTCCGCGCGGTGGTCACGACGTTGTCGAGCCGATTGCGCTCGTCGCAGAGGCGCGCGAACTCGCCAAGCTTGGCAACCAGATCCTCCACGCCCGCCCGCGCCTGCTGGAGCTTCGCGAAGCCGGCCTCAATGTCGGCGGCGCGAGCGAGGGTTTCCAGCGACTGCTTCAGGGCCGCTTCGTGCTCGCGGATCGTCGCCGCGAGCCGCGTCACCTCGTCCTGCGTGCCTTCGGCCTGCTTGAGGGCGTCGTGCAGATCGCGCTCCGACGACATCAGCAGCGCCAGCCGCTCGCGGATCGTCTGGACGAGCGCCTCGTCGAGCTTGATCTGCTCGTCGAGCGCGGCGACGCGGGCGGTCAGCCGCTCGCCATCTTCTTCGTACTCCGCGCGGCGGGCCAGCTCGGCGTCCGCCTCGCGGATGCTGCCTTCGAGCTCTCGATGCCGCTGCTCGCGCTCGCGGACCTCGCGGCCGGCCCGCTCCTGGAGGCGGTCGTACTCGGCCAGCTCGAGGATCTCCGCAAGGACCGTCTTGCGCTGGGTGGGCGTCGCGAGGGCGAACGTGTCGGCGCGGTTCTGGAGAATGAACGACGAGTTGGTGAACGTGTCGTAGGTCATTCGCAGCAGCTCGACGATCCGCTTCTCGGTGTCGAGGACCGAGTTGCCGGAGATCGAGCGGTAGGCGCCTCCGTCGGCAATCGCCAGGTCGAGGACGGTCAGTCCGGAGCCCTTCGAGCCGCGCGCCGTCCACTTGCGGACCACGCGGTAGCGGGCGCCCGCCAGGTCGAACTCCAGCTCGACCTCCATCTCGGATCGGCCGGCGTGGACGAGCTGGGCGTTCGACCTGGCCCGCGACTCGCCCCAGAGCACCCAGGTGATCGCGTCGAGCAGCGTCGATTTGCCGGCGCCGTTCTCCCCCGACAGGCAGGCCACGTGGATGCCGTCGAACACCAGCGGTTCGTGGATCTCGGTATACGACAGGAAGTTCCGCAGCGCCAGCTTGACGGGTATCAACGGCGTCTACTCGGCCAGCAGCCCGCGGGCGACCGCGAGCAGCTCGTCGCGGCGGGCGTCCGCAACTTGCTTCTGCTGGAAGTACAGGTCGAGCAGGTCGAGCGGCGTGCGGCCGGCGATGTCCTGGCCGGCCAGCCGCACGCGGACCTGATCCGTGATCTCGCGCTGGATCGGCGCCAGGTACTCGGCCTCGCGGAGCTGGAGCCGCACCTCGCGTTCGTCAATTTGCTGGAGGCGGGCGCGCGTCCCGACGAGCTGGAGGCGCACCACGGCGCCCCGGACGCGCGGGCCGGCCCGCAAGATCGACTTCACCACCTCGTCGGTCGGATCCTCGGTGATCGGCTCGGAGCGGATCGTGAGGAACGGCCGCGCCTTGACCGGCACGAACTCCCACTCAGTCTTGCCGCGCTGGACCTCGGCCAAGATGAAGCCCTTGTCCTCGGCCTCCTCGCCGAAATCGACGCGATTGATGCTGCCGGCGTACACAGTTGGGGTGCGGCCGGTGCTCACCGTCTGGTGCTTGTGGATGTGGCCGAGCGCGATGTAGTCCAGGTTCGGCAAGTCGAGCACGCTGATGTTGAACATCGGGTCCGTGCCCAACGTGAGCAGCCGCTCGGCCCCGACGCGGGCGCCGAAGACGTGGGCGTGCCCGACGAGCAGGGCCGGGATGGCCGGGTCCAGCTCGCCCGCCTCCGCCTCCAGCAACGACTCCGCGCGCTCGACGATGAAAGTGAGCACCTCTTCGAGCGACTTGTTCTTGTGCTCGTCCTGGCTGATCAGCGCATGCTTCACCAGCCACGGGAGCGTCAGCACCTGGACCGGGCCGCTGCGCGTCTCGATCCGCTTCATCTCGATGTTCCGCGTGACCGTCACGCCGGGCAGCTCGAGCACGCGGAAGATGTCGATGGACGTGGCGCGGCCGGTCGCCATCGGGATGTCGTGGTTGCCCGCCACGATCAAGACCTGCACGCCCGCCCGCGCCAGCCGCAGCACCCGCCGCGCGAACTCGCGCTGATGGGTTGGGGAAGGGTCGCGCGACTTGTAGATGTCGCCGGCGATGACGACCAGATCGACCGGCTCGGCGATGGCGCGATCGACGGCCTCGTCGAGCGTGCTCAGGAAGGCGCGGAGGGTGGTCGACGAGCCGGTCTCGGGGTCGAGCCGGCCGTAGTTCTCCATGCCGATGTGGACATCGGCCAGGTGCATGACCTTGATCACGGATGCATGGCCGCGATCACAGTGGACTTGGCCTCAGTCACGGATGCATGACCCCGCTCATTCATCGAGCAGCCCCAGCTCACGCCGCATGCGCGCCTTGCGCTCCTGGCCGTTCTCAACGGCTGTCGCGATCGGATCGGCGCCCCAGCCGGCCACGGCGGCGGCTCCGGAGGCAGCCCCGTTCCCGTCGCGGCGCTGCTGGATGAACTCATAGAAGCGATCGTCGTACTTCCTGGTGCGGAGCGCCATTGGCATCGGCACCGCGTGGCCGAGGATCATCGCCTGCTCGCGCGAATCGAGCGTCGCGAGCACCGAGCGCAGGTGGCTCGCGCCGCCGACACCGGCCAGCACCGCGTCGATGTCGCGGTCGTCGTTCAACTGGCAGGTGATCCGTGTCCCGATCTGCGAGAGCACCTCGTCATCGATGCCGGAGGGCCGCTGGTCAACGACGAGCAGGGTCACGTTGTACTTGCGCAGCTCGCGGGCGATCGTCCCGAAGATCGTCTGCGAGGCGGCGCGCGGGTTCAGGAACTTGTGCGCCTCCTCGATCGTGATCATGAGCTGGCGCGGCTTCTCGCCGGTGCCTTGCTTGTACTTGTCGGTGGCCCGCGTCCAGCGCTGGTGGATGCGGCGGGTGATCACGTTCGAGGCCAGCATGTACGCCAGCAGCCTGGTCTCGGTGCCGAATTCGAGGACGACGTGCTTGCCGCTCTCCAGCGCCGCGATCAGCGCGTCCAGGCCCGAATCGCGCTGGGCGACGTGCGGGCGGACGAACTTCAGCTTGGCGATGTGCGCGCGGATCTTGTTGCTCAGCGCACCGAGCGACTGGGGGTTGGCCCCGGTCTCCTCGGCGAGCCCGGCAACGTTCACGTCGTCGGCGGCGAGCACGCTCATCCACTCGCGCTTGTACTTCGCCTCGACCAGACTGGCCGACTCGACGGCGGTCGGGTTCAGCCGCAGCTCGTCCTGCAGCAACCCGATGTCCTCGATCTCGATCTCGTTCATGCCGATCGCGATCACGCCGTCGTTGCGGCGATTGCCGGCGCTCGGGTCGAGCGTGAATACCATCACGCTCGAGCCGAAGAGCTGGCGCAGCCCGCGCACCTCATTGGTATGCTCGGCCTGGCTCGCCCAGCCGTACTCGCTGTGCATGTCGTAGACGAGGTTGACCGCCGTCTTGCTGAGTGCCACCCCGCACAGCAGCAGGCGCGTCAAAAAGCTCTTTCCGGTGCCGGACTTGCCGAACACCCCGTTCGAGCGCTCGACGAAGCGGCGCAAGTCGATGCAGATCGGGTGGTCGCCTTCGAGCGGGTGGCCGATCTCGAAATGGACGTCGTCGGCCTTGCCGAAGACGCGCTCGAAGTCGCCCTCGCCGGCGTCGAACACCTGCGAGAAGTGGGCCGGCACCGTGCGGACCGGGCGCGGGCCACCCTCCTCGGTGTCGGACGGCTCGCGGGCGAGCATCAGCATCGGCTGGATCTCCAGCGCCCCGTACGCCGTGGTGCCGGCCAGCACGGCGCGCAGGAAGCCATCCGAGGGGTCCGGCGGGTCGGCCTGGACGTCCTGGTTGGTGGCGTCGAGGCGAACGTCGGTCACCAGGCAGAAGAAGTCGTGCTTGTCGCCCTCGATCTTGACGAAGCGCCCGACTCGCAATTCTTCCACTGACGCCGCGCCGTCAAGTCGCGCTGTCAGTCCCTTCACCAGCGAGCCTGCGACGACCAGTCCGAGCCGTTGCTCGTCAGGCATGCGCCCCCCACCGATCCCGCGGTCCCCGTGCCATCGCCGCCACGTTTGTAGGGGCGGGGCCAGCCCCGCCCGCGCCGCCACAGGGCCAGGCAAGCCTCGCCCCTACCCACGTGCCTACGTTCGTCCACCTCTCAACCATCCGCGCCATCAGTCGCGCAACGTCCTGAGGATGGCCGTGAGGCGCGGATAGTCGTACTTGAGCAAGGTGGCGAGCTCGCGGCCGGCTCGGACCGCGAAGGCCCGATCGTCGCCGCGTGCCCGGCCGGCGAGACGCACGTTCGCCGCTAGCAGCGCGTCGGCCGGCACCTCGGGCGCGGCCAGCACGGCGCGAAAATAGTCGAACGAGTCGGTCAATTCGGCCGTCTCGGCCTCCGAGCATTCATACACCGACCAGTGGAGCGGCGGCGGGAACGGCGGCAGGTACGCCCGCCGCCGCCCGCTCTCGTCGAAGCCGATCGTGAGCGCCGTGAACTCGGTGCGCAACACTTGCTCGAGGTCCGGGTTGGCGTCGTAGATCTGCTTGTCGCGGAGGCCATCGTGGCCGCGCATCACCGGCCGGCCGCCGGGGTCCAGGCTACCGGAGTGGATCGCGAACACCAACCCGTACACCGTGCGCTCGGGCAGCAGCACCTTGACGAAGCTCCCGAACGGCGGCGCCTTTCCGAACACGCACGCCTGCGCCGCGAAGTCGGACACCGACGTGTCGATGATCTCCCCGACCGGCGCGACATTCACGCGCAGCTCCCTCGGATGGTGCGCCCGACCGTTGACGCCGTTGACGCCTACCACAAGACATGCCTCATCAGACCGCCCGCAGCCGCTTGCTGATCTGCTTCTCGGACGACCGGTGCGGCACGCCCAGCCGCGCGAGCATGCCATCCAGGAAGTACGCGAACGCTTTGCGGTCGGCGGACGACACGACCGCCTGCTCGTGGGCGCGCGCCAGCGCATTCGGGTAGCCGAGGCCCTTGCGGCACTGGTCGAAGACGACAGCCTGGATCAGGTCGAGCCAGTCGGGGTTGTCGGCCGTCCACGACGGCACCTCGACGCGCGCCAGCTCGCTCCCGACGTTCACGTAGAAGAAGCAGGGGATCTGCTCGCGGTAGTAGCGCTCCAGCTCCGGGGCGAGCGTCGCCTGGAACAGGGCCGACCGCTCGCCGAGGTCCAGATCTTCGAACAGGGCGCGGTCCGTGATCCGCTCGAAGATGCACTGCTCGCGGAGCGTGCCGGCGCAGGCGTCGCACGGGTCTTCGTCCCGCTTGCACGTCGCCTCGCGGAGCAGGCCGGTCACCTCGGAATGGCGCGGGCGGCTCATGTAGCTCGCGAGCGGGACGCCGGTGTCGCGGACGCGCTTCATCTCGTCCAGGTAGGGGACGAGGAGCGCGTCGCGCAGGAAGTTGTCCGGCTGGTCCGCGAGCACCCACACCTGGAGCGTCCCGTCCGCCAGGACAACGGTCGGCACGCCCACGGTGCCGGGCGTTGCCGCCAGGTCCGCCGCCTTCGCCATCTCCCGGCACGCCCGGCGCGCGCTCAAGTGCCGATCCTGAACCGGCACGCGCCGCTCGCCGTGGACGATGTACAGGTCTTCCGGCTCGAAGTACAGGCTCGCCTCGCTCGCCAGCTCGGCCGCCGCGCCGATCCCATACTGGATCACGGCCCAGCCGACGTTGAGCAGGTAGTAGTCGGCGTTGCCGTGGCGGTCCGGCTCGATCTGCGAGCCATCGGTGGCGATCGTCCGATAGGCGTGCGGCAGGTCGGGCAGCGCGCGGCGCTTGTCGAGGGGGCCGAGCGGCGTCGCGAGCCGCCTGTTCGACTGCGACGCGACCGCCTTCAACTCCTGCCAGTCGCGCGAGAGCGCCCGAAGCTGGCGGCGGCCGTGGGCGACCCAGCCCGGATAGCGGATGCCGCGATCCTGCAGCGTGTTGCCCATCGACTTCACGTGGGTGCTGAGCTTGACCAAATCAAGGGTCATCGCCTGCGCCCGCCGCTCATGCCGCCTGCTTCCCCGTCATGCGCTCCCCATCTGCCACGTGCGCGCCGCCTGCTAATGCAGGCAGTCCGACACGGCCTGACACCAGCGCCTCCACCTCATACACTGCCCCACCGGCAGAACGCTCTGGCCCCACACCACAGGCTGGCGGGCCGTTCCTCCGGTCGCTCAGAATGGGCGGGCGGATGACTGCGGCGTCGTATTGCGCCCGTTCGTCACTATACGGGAAGACCGCAACGGTACCGAACATTTGATCTGGCATCCTCGCCAGTATACCGCCGTTCCGCTCCGCCGAGAAGCGGGGGAGGAAATTGCCCTGCCGCGCGAAGCACGCGATTCGAGCACACTTCGCCTCCTGGCCATCGGCACCGACGCCAGCCTGGTCCGGTCGTCCGACGTTGCATTCGGGGATGCCCACCAGCGGCAGGCGAAGTACGCCCGCATCCTCGGTGACTACCGCATGGTGGTGCGGACGCTCCACGGGGATCGATCGCCGGTCATCCACGGCGACGCAATGGGCGGGCTGACTGCGTATCCGAGCGCATCGCGCAGTCGCGGCGCCTTCCCGCACGATGCGTATCTTGTAGGCGGCGCGCTCCAGCGGCGCGTCGGCTTCGATCTCGTCTCGACCGAGGATCCGATGCTGTGCGGGCTGGCCGGCGCCCTGCTGCGGGCGCGCTTCAATCTTCCCCTATCTGTCCAGATCGCCGGCGACATGCTCGACAATCGGTACTGGCTGCGCGAGCGGCGCATCAATCCCGCGCTGAATGTGCTGGGGAAATGGCTTGTGCGGCATGCCGACAGCGTGCGGGTGGTGAGCGAGCGCGAGCGGGCCAAGCTGATCGGCTACGGCGTCGCTCCCGACCGCGTCGCCAACATCGGCTGGATCACCGACTTCTCGCGCTTCGACGACCTCGACGGGCGGGCGCTGCGCGAGCGGCTCCTGGGGCCGCGTGGCAAGGTGCTGCTCCTCTTCGTGGGGCGCCTGGTCCTTCAGAAGGACGTCCCGACGCTGATCCGCGCGATGGGCGCCATCGCCCGCGAGCGCCCGGATGCGCGCCTGGTGCTGGCCGGCGACGGCCCGGAGCGCCCGCTCGCCGAGCGCTTGGTGGACGAGCTGGGCCTCCGCGACGCGGTGACGTTCCTCGGGCGCGTGGACTACCCCGAGGTGCCGCGCCACTACGCCGCCAGCGACCTGTTCCTGCTGCCCTCCCGCTACGAGGGCAACGCGCGCGTGCTGGCCGAGGCGGCGGCGGCCGGGCGGGCCTCGATCACGACCGACGTGAGCGGCGCCCGCGACACGATCCTCGAAGGCGAGACGGGCCACGTCGTGCCCGTCGAGCGCCCGGACCTGTTCGCGGCGCGCATACTGGCCGCCATCGCCGATCCGGACCGACTGGCCCAGATGGGCGAGCGGGCCCGCGCCCACGTCCGCGACATTTACTCGGAAGACAAGCTACTCACCAAGTTCGCCCGCTTCTGGACCGAGACGGCGGCCCGCCGCGCCCCGCACCGGTGAGCGCCGGGCTTCCCGCGTGAGTGCCGGACCGCCCACACCGCGCCCGCCGCACCTCATCCACGAGCACGAGGTGGCCGACTGGCTGGCCGACTCGGCGGTCAAGACGGTCACGTACCATCGCACGTCGCCGGCCGCCGCCCGCGCCATCGTGGAGCACAGTGTGAGCATCGAACGATCGCGAATTGGCTCATACGGACAGGGTTTCTATTCCGCGACCAAGGCCGACGAGTTCTACGGGGACGCAGAGATAACAGTCGCAATCTGCACGCGCTCGCCGTTCGTGGGTGACATGTCGAGCGTGTCGGAGTCGATCGACCGGCTCGCGCGTCACTTCTCTCCAACCAGACGAATCACGCCCCACGTCTCGATGTTGATCAGGCGCGAGCTCCTCGCGGCAGGGTATGATGCGATTGTGGTTCGTGACGCAGGCGGCGATGGCATCGATTACGTCGTCGCGCTCGACGAGCGGATCGTGAGAGTGGTCGCGACGTGAACTGGCAGCCGTCCGAGCGATACGACGAGTGGGAAGGCTGTATCGGCTGCGCGCGATGGCGCGGCGGTCGGTGTGACGCATACCCGACCCGCATTCCCCTCATGATCCTCGACGGCCAGGTCGATCATATGGTGCCGCGACCGGGCCAGCAGGGCGACCTCGTGTTCGAGCCGATGGACGTCGAGCACTGGCGGCTGACCGGCGAGCGTCGCCCGCGTCCGGACCCCGCCAGGCTGGCGCGCACAGAGGCGGCGCGCGGCACGAGCTGAGTTGACCTGTCGGCCTGTTGTGCGCGGGTGAGCGCAACCGGCTCGCTAGAAAGCGATACAGTTCTCTCGGCCACTCGGCTGGTTGCCGGGAGTGCGCGCCGTTGCGTATTGTACGTCGCGTCGCGCATCTGCATGTCTACTCCGCGCCCGTGCGAGGAATCCGGAGCTGGTCCAAGCAGCGCGGCGAGGGTCGGACTGTACGCATGCTGCGCCCGAGAAGCCCCCTTCGCGCGAGGCCGCCCCGCCCGCGCGTTCTGATGCCCGGACACGGTGGTCCGATCCGACGTATCGACTGGCTCGCGGTCGCGGTGCTCGTCCTGCTCGGGTGCATCTTTCGCGTCGCTAACGTGGACGATCTGCTCTACTGGCACGACGAGACGTATACCTCGTTCCGCTTGCACGGCTACCCGCCCGCGGAGATGTACACGGCCCTCTCCCAGGCGCCCGCGCGGGCGCCCAACGACGTGCTTCGCTTCCAGCGTCCCGACGGGCGCGGCTCGGTCGCGACCACGGTGGCGCTGCTCGCGCGCGAGGACGCCCAGCACCCGCCCCTCTACTACGGACTGCTGCACCCCTGGATCGCCCTGTTCGGCTCACAGCCGGCCGGCATTCGCGCACTCTCCGTGCTCGTCAGCCTGCTCCTGCTCCCTGCCGTGGCGTGGCTCTGCCGCGAGCTCTCCGCGCCGCCCGCCGCCGCACCGCTCGGCGTGGCCTTGCTCGCGGTCTCGCCGTTCGAGGTGCGCTACGCGCAGGAGGCCCGCGAGTACATCCTCTGGGGATTGCTCATTCTCCTCTCGAGCGCGACACTGGCGCGGGCGCTGCTCTAGTGGCGCGGGCCCCGACTCGCCTCCGCGCTGGCGGTGGGCCTGGCCCTCGCACCGTGTGACTCGCTCGTGCTCCTGGTGGGAGCCGCGCGGTCGTCGTGCGCTACCTTGTCCCAACCTTCCTCGGCTTGCAGCTTGCGGCCATACAGATCCTGACCAGGCAAGCATCAGGTGCCTGGCGTCCGGCCCGGCACGCCGCGATCGTAGGCGTCGTCCTGCTCGGCGCGCTCTCGAGCACGGTCGCGTTGGGGCTGCCCGGCACCGGGAAGGCGCTCGGCGGCTCGGGTGGCGACGTGGCGTGCGACATCGCGCGCCTCGTCAACGAGAGTGAGCGACCGCTGGTGATCGTCGGCCCGATCAAGGATCGCGACAACCTGGGCGAGACCATCGCCATGGGGTACTTGCTCGAACCACACGCCCGCCTGCGCCTCGTGGCCGACCCCACCGCGCCGCTCGACCTCGCGCGGTACACCGACGTGTTCGTCTATCGACTATCGACCGCCGGCCGACTACACGGCGCGCTCTTCCGCGTCACGACGCGCTGACGAGACCATGGCGGTGACGCGCGCCGCCCGCTCACCGGGCCGCGCGCGTCAGTCGCCCGAGTGGCCGACGCTTCACCAGGGGACGGCGTTGTCCCAGCGGTCGAGGTACGTCGTCTCCGAGGTCGGCTTGCGCGTGGTCGGCCCGAACGACCCCTCCGGGTACCCGAGCGGGATGCAGAAGTGGAACTTCACGTCGGACGGGATCGCGAACATCTCGTTGAACCGCCCCATGACCGTCGGGTGGAGCGTCGTCGGGACCGAGCCGATGCCGAGCGCGCGGGCGGCCAGCATCAAGTTCTGGGTCGCCGGCAGCACCGAGTTCTCGTTGCCGGGCGGGACGGCCAGGGCGAAGACGACGCAGGGCACGTCCTTGATATCGTCGGCAAATTGCGCCGCCCGGCGGTACGAGCCGGCCTCCGGCGGGATGTCCTCGAGCTTGTGCCACCCCTGATCGCGCCGCTTCGCCCACCACGCCTCGTGGTAGAGCGCGCCGAACTCTCGGATCTTGTCGCGGTCGGTCAGGACGAGGAACCGAGCGATCTGCTGGTTGCCGCCATTCGGCGCCTTGACGGCGGCCTCGACGATCAGGCGGAGGTCGTCCATCGGGATCGGGTCCGGCTTGAAGCGGCGGATCGACCGCTGGGTGAAGATCGCCTCGCCGATCGCCATCGACAGGCGCCGGTAGTCCACCGGCTGTTGGCTCACGGGCTGTTGGCTCACGGGCTCGCTCCCTCGGGCGTCGGCGGGTCGTCGCCGCCCCCCTATACTGCGCGGCCGGCCGGCCGGCCTTCCAGTCGCGTGCCCCGACGCGCGGCTGGTCATGTCGCGCCCCTGCCGCCGCGACATGCGGCCCGTCCCGCCTCCGCTGGCCAGGCTTCGGCCGGCGACCGCAGCCCGAGCGCAGCCCGAGCGCGCCCTTGCGCGTGGTACTGGATGCGACCGCGTCCGTGTTACCATGCAGGTCCAGTTCCGTACTCGCCGCTGAGTCACCCCGGATGGCCGTCGACGGTCGTCCGGAGAGCCCGATGGAGGGAATCATGGGAGCATCCTCGTCGCCGCATCGCTCGGACGACTCGCGCCAGGGGCGACGCATCTCGCGCCGCACGTTCGCCGCTCGCGCCGCCGCGTTCGGCCTGTCCGCTTCGGCGATTGGCCTGCTGACGAGCGCCTGCTCGCCGTCCGCCCCGGCCGCGCCGCCGCCGGCCCCGCCCGCGAGCGGCAGCGCGCCCAAGCCCGCCGAGGCCGCGAAGCCGGCCGCGCCGCCGCCACCCCCGGCAAGCGGGGCCGCCGGCCAGCCGGCCGCCGCCCAGCAATCCGCCCCGGCCGCCAAGGGCGACCGGATCGTGTCGATGTGGTGGGAGGGCAAGCTCCCATACGAGGAGAAGCTGCGCGAAAGCCAGGCGACCACGTTCGAGGCGAACAATCCCGGCATCAAGATCAAGCGCACGCTCCAGGCCGACCTGAGCAAGGTGGTCATCCCGGCCTTCTCGACCGGCTCCGCGCCGGATGTCACGCAGACCGAGGGCGACTTCGCGATGCGCAAGTCGCTGATGGACGGCAAGTACATCCTCCCCCTCGACAAGTACTACGACGAGCGCAAGTGGCCGATCTTCGACTGGGCGCGGACCTGGTCAAAGATCGCCGGCACGACCTGGGAAGTGCCGTGGGAAGCCCAGACCCACGGCATCTACTACAACAAGACGGCCCTGGCGAAGCACGGCATCGACATCCCGAAGACCTACGAGGATCTGACCGCCGCCGCCGAGAAGGGCAAGAAGGCCGGCCTCGTGCCGTTCGCGTCGGACAACGACCGGGCCACCAACATCCGCCGGTCGATCATGATCCACCTGTACGCGGTGGCAACGCCGCAGCAGGTCCGCGAGATCCTGCTCGGCGACGCCAAGTTCGACTCGCCGGAGATGCTCGAAGCCGTCGAGCGGGCGACCGCCGTGTTCTCGAACGGCTGGTCGGACGGGAAGCTGGGCAACACGCTCGTGACCGACGCCGCGACGCCCGATTTCGCCGCCGGCCGCAACCTGTTCTGGCTGACCGGCACGTTCAACGCCAAGCGCCACAAGGCCCAGCTCAAGGACTTTCCGGACTTCGACTGGGGCTACATGGACGTGCCGCCCATCACCAAGTCGCTGCAGTGGACGACGGTCGGGGGGATCGGGTCGTCCTTCGCGATCAACGCCAAGGCCGCAGACGTTGAGGCGGCGCTGAAGGTGATCGAGTTCAGCACCGGCATGGACGAGCAGTACAACAAGACCACGCTCGAGACGCTGGGCTTCATCCCGTGCATGCCGTTCAAGTACGACGGCGTGCCGATCCGCGAGGACGACAAGTATTTCATCGAGAGCCTCTCGCAGAACCGCGACATCGGGCTCCAGCTGAACAAGCTCTGGCCCGGCGACATGGTCAAGTACGAGGAGCAGGCCGGCCAGGGCCTCGCGGCCGGCGAGGTGACCCCGAAGGACTTCGTCGCGACGCTCGCCAAGATGTGGGAAGAGAACAAGAAGAAGCCCGGCGAGCGCTGGATCGCCTAGCCGCCGGAGGCGCGGCTGCCGCCGGCGACGGTCGCGTCGCCGGCGGCAGCCGCGGCGGTACCTGGAAATGTCATCCTGAGCTTGCGAAGGATCTACGGACTGACCAACGCGAGACAGTCGGAGGACGAGATCCTTCGCCAGGCTCCGCCTAGCTCAGGATGACACACTTGTTGACGACGAGAGCGTCATCAACCGTGTGCAGACACACAATCCCCGCCACATCGATGTCCTCTCGCATTCCAAGTTTCGTCACGGGAGTCCTCATGGCCGCTTCGGCTCCGGCACTGCACTCGCAGCCGGCCGCGGATCGGTTGCGCCGCGCGATCAAGCGGGCTCAGCCGTCGGCGTACCTCTTCCTGCTGCCGGCGCTGCTGTTCTACGTCTCGTTCCGGCTGGTCCCGTACGCCCAGACGTTCTGGTACGGCCTGACCGACTGGAACGGCGTCAGCCAGCCGCGCTTCGTCGGCCTCGACAACTACGCCACCGCGCTGCAAGACATGAGCTTCTGGCGCGCCATGCGCCAGACCGTCGCCTTCATGGCGATCGACATCACGGTGCCGCTGGTCGTCGCGCTGCTGCTGGCGGTGCTGGTCTCCGAGGTGACGCGCGGGCGGACGTTCTTCCGCATCGCCCTGTTCACGCCGTACGTGCTGTCGGCGGCCGTCGTCTCGGTGTTGTGGAAGCAGATCTACTCGCCGAACATCGGGATCGTGAACTCGGCGCTGCGAGCCATGGGCCTGGGCCAGTACGCCCATCCCTGGCTCGGTGATTCGCAGTACGCGCTGCCGGCCGTGGCCATCGCGAACTCGTGGCACATCTACGGCTTCGCGTTCGTGATCTTCCTGCGCGCGATCCAGAGCATCGACCCGTCGCTCTACGAGGCGGCGCGGCTCGACGGGGCGAGCTGGGGCCAGCTCCAGCGGCACGTCACGATCCCGGGCTTACGCAATGCAATCACGCTGCTGGTGTCGCTGGCGATCGCCGGCGCGCTCGCGTCGTTCACGTTCATCTACATCATGACCGGCGGCGGCCCCAACTTCGCGACCGAGGTGCTCGCGACGTACATCTACGACAAGAGCTTCCTGGAATCGAAATACGGCTACGGTTCGGCGCTGTCGGTGGCCCTGGCGATGATCGCGCTGACCGTCTCGGCGACGTTCATCTGGCTCCGCGAGAGGGGGGACTAATGGCCGCGCGCGCTGAACTTGCCCGCCCGAGCGCTCGGAGCACAGTGGCCACCGGGGCGCTCGTGCGCCGAAACGTGGGGCAGATCGCGCTCTACGCCGCGCTCACGGCGGCGCTATTGATGGCGATCCTGCCGTTCCTCTGGGTAATCGTCGGCGCCTTCAAGAGCAACGCCGAGATCTTCCAGTCGCCGTTCGCCCTGCCGCGGACCTGGCGCTACGACAACTTCGTCCGAGCGTGGGTCGAGGGGCAGTTCGGGACGTACTTCTTCAACAGTCTGGGCATCGCGGTCCCGTCGACATTGCTGATCCTCGCCTGCGGCTCGTTGGCCGGCTTCGCCTTCGGCCGCCTGAAGTTCTGGGGCAGCACGGCCATCTTCTACCTGTTCCTGGCCAGCCTGGCGATCTCGACCAACTCGATCATGATCCCGCTGTTCCATATGATCTACAACGCCGGGCTGGTCGACTCGTACTGGGGCGTCGTCTTCCCGACGGTCGCCTCGCACATGCCGATGGCGTCATTCCTGATGCGCGCGTTCTTCCGCAGCCTGCCGAACGAGCTGGAGGACGCGGCGCGGATCGACGGCTGCAACAACTTCGGCGTCTATTGGTACATCATGCTCCCGCTCTCGCGAGGGGCACTGCTCGGGCTGGCGATCTTCTCGTTCATGGACTCGTGGAACGCGTTCCTGGTGCCGCTGCTCGTGCTCCGCGACGCCACGATGCGCACCATCCCGCTCGGGTTGATTGTGTTCCAGGGGCAATACCTGAGCGAGTACTCGATCCTGTTCGCCGGGGTGGTGATCTCGTTCATCCCGACGCTGCTCGTCTACTTCGCGCTCCAGCGCCACTTCGAGAAGGGCATCATGATCGGATCGGTCAAGGGGTAGCCTGGTACAGCACCGACGTGAAGACGACGGGGGTGCGAGTGGCCTTGTACTAGTACAGCGCGGCGGAACTCTGTCCATGGTTGGCATCCTGAGCGCAGCGAAGGATCTCCCAAGCATGACGGGTGGCCATGGTAGATCCTTCGCTGCGCTTAGGATGACAAGACTGTCGAATGATTTCGGCCAAGCTGTACTAGACTCGACTTCCGCCATTTTGGCCACTCGGTCAGAGCCCGGTCATACGCGCACCACCAGAGGTGCCTGTGACCAGGAGGATCTGACACCTTCGGGAGTTTCTGTGGAGTCGTGCGAGCCACGGTG
>Ga0136611_10000133_pt1 | contig 43187 bp, 48 predicted proteins | sample AntDrymUQ2232306_2_FD_106645 | JGI IMG/M metagenome (GOLD analysis project Ga0136611, IMG submission 106645) | Polar desert sand microbial communities from Dry Valleys, Antarctica - metaG UQ223 (23.06) | ecosystem: Environmental > Terrestrial > Soil > Desert | place: Antarctica: Dry Valley... | reverse complement strand
GCCGCCGACGTCGGCGGCGCCCTGGAGCCGCAGCCCGGTACTGACAACCCCGACGCCCATCTCGGGCGCGTACAGCGTGAACGTCTCGACGGGTAGCGGTTGCTCGCGGGCCAGATCGAGCGTCGCCGTGTCGTACGGGAGCTGATAGCTGAACGCGAATTCGCGGCGTCCGGGCCGGATCGGGTCGGTGGTCGCGAAGCCGTCCGGCAACGCTTCGAGCGTGTCGGGCGGGAGGCCCGCCTGGGGCGCGACGTTGGTCGCGCCGCGCGGGAGCACCATGCGGAGGGTCTGGCCCGTGTCGTCGCCGACGAACGCGCGATCCGAGCGGTTGACGACCGCGCCCATCTCCATGATCGTCAGCGAGGTCGGCGTTACCGCCATCAGGAACATGTTCAGCCGCTCGAACGCCAGCCCCTCGGCCGAGCGGCTCGGCTCGAAGACTCGGATCTCGGTCGTCCTCGGCTCGGCGCCGTCGAGCAGGATCGGCTGGTCGGGGTAGTAGATCGCCCCGCCGTAGTCGACGATCGGGAAATAGAGGAGATTGGGCCCAGTCGCGAGCCCGTCCAGCACGAACCGGCCGTCCTCGTCGGTGCGGACGATCTGCTCGCCGGCCTTGGCGCGGTCGCGGATGACGTGGACGGTGACGGTGGCGCCGGCCGGAACGGCGCCGGCGGCGGTCCCGTTGACCAAGCGCCCCTCGAGTCGGCCGCCGTCCTGCGCCGACGCCGGCATTGCTTGAGCGAGGACGAGGCAGGTGATGAAGAAGAGCAGCGCGAGCGGCCACGTAGTCAGCCGAAGCGTCCAGAAACGGCGCCGGGCCAGTCTTGGCGGGAACGTCGCCAACATGCCTGTCATCCTGAGCTCGCGGACGACGGGAGCGCCGTCGACTCTCTTGTCATCCTGACTGCAGTGAAGGATCTACAGAGTGTCCCGTGTTGACCTGTCCGTAGATCCTTCGCAGGCTCAGGATGACAAACAATTTGGCGGGATTGCCCTCGGCTCTCGCTGGGCGAAGCCGCAGTAGCCGTGCAGATCATCGGGCGGCCATTTCTTCAGCCGTGGACGGGCCGGCCGTGGGCGGGCCGGCCGTGGACGGCTGGTGGGACCGGCGAGCCAGGGCGACCTCGCGCTCAATGCGCCGCTCGATCGACTCGGTCAGCACCTCTTCCGCATCGACCAGCTCGGACGCGCGGGCGACGCAGGCGTCCGATAGCTGGCGGAAGTCGGCCTCGTTCAGCTTGCCGACGCGGCGGTCGAACTCCAATTCGAGCAGCTCGCGATAGATCTCGGCGCGCTGCTCGGCGAGCGTCAGCGCCTGGTCGCTCGCGGTCCGTTCGGGCCGGTTGCCGCGCACCAGAGGGTACGCGACGAACGTGAGGGCCGCGAGCACGGCGAGGGCGCCGGCGACGTACTCCACGGTTAGGCGTCCCGCCGAAAGCGGTCGAGCTCGTCGCGGACGCGGCTCGTACTGGCGTCGGCCGTGGCCGACGTGACGCTGCCGTTCAGATGGACGGTCGAAGCTAGCGCGACGCTGCCGTTCGAATGCGCGGTTGCAGCTACCGCGACGCTGCCGTTCCGATTCATGGCGGGCTCCGTTGGCGCCTCCAGCGGCGGGCGGGTGCGGTGAGTGAGCCAGCGCCGCAGCACCAGCCCAAGTACGACCGCGCCCATCATCAGCACGCCAATCGGCGCCAGCCAGACGGCCAGCCCGAGCCCGCGCCGGGGCGGCGAAATGAGCACGCCGTCGCCGTACCGCTCGACGAAGTACGCGACGATCTGCTCCTCGTTGTCCCCCTGCTCGAGCTTGCGGCGAATCTGGGCGCGCATCTGGGTGGCGAGGTCGGACGGCGAGTCCGCGACGGACGCGCCCTGGCAGACCGGGCACTGGAGTCCCTTGCCGATGCGCCGGGCCTCCTCGTCGAGCGGGTCGGCCCAGGCCACACCGGGCAGGCTCAGGAGTAGCAGCAACAGCCCGACGAGCAGGGAGGCCCGGCCGGGCGCGGCCACGGGCGCGGCCGTCCATCCTCGCGGCACCACGTCAGGCCCTCCCGACGGCGAACGCGGGCGACGGAGCCGGGGCCGTGACCGCGCGCGGGCGGGGCGCCGGCCACATTGCGACGAACGTGCCGAGCAGCGCGATGACGCCGCCGGCCCACAGCCAGACGACGAGCGGGTTGACGAACACGATGAAGCTCGCCGAGCCGTCCGGATCCCAGCCGGCCAGCACGACGTACAGATCCTCGAACGGCGTCGTGCGGATCGCAACCTGGGTGCTCGGCTGGCGCTCGAAGTTGCGGTGGAAGCGCTTGTCGGGCGTGACGGCCCCGAGCAGCTGGTTGCCGGACTGCACGGCAAGCTGCGCCTCGACGACGCGGACGCCCGGCTCCTGGCGCTCACGGAGGCCGTTGTAGGTCAGCCGGTAGCCGCCGATCTCCAGCGCCTCGCCCGGCCGCAGGCGCGCCGTCCGCTCGAGCTGGTACATGCTGGATGCCGTGATCGCCGCCGCCATCAGCACCACCCCGAGGTGGACGACGTACCCGCCGTAGCGCCGATTGTTGCGACGCACGAGCGACCCGAACGCGCGCGGGAGCGCCTCGCCGGTTGCCTGGCCGCGCGCGACCGACCCGCGCCAGAACTCCTGGGCGATGGTGGCCGTCACGAACGCGCAGGCGGTCAGGGATGCGATGGCCGTCGCGCCGTTCGGCGCGAAGAGCAGCAGCCCGGTCGCCGTCACCAGGGCCGCGCCGAGCGGGACGACGAAGCTTCGGAGCAGCGCGTCCGGCGACGCCTTGCGCCACGGCATCAGCGGCGCGATGCCCATCAGCACCAGCAGCCCGATCATGATCGGGCCGGCCACCTGATTGAAGAAGGGCGGGCCGACCGTGATCTTCGTGCCCTGGACGGCCTCGGAGACGAGCGGGAAGATCGTGCCCCAGAAGATCGCGAACACCAGCCCGACGAAGAGCAAGTTGTTCATCAGGAAGCTCGCCTCGCGCGACAGCATCGAGTCGAGCTGGTTGTCGGAGCGCAGGTAGGGCAGGCGGTACCAGAGCAGCGCGAGCGAGCCAATCACGGCCGCCGACAAAAATACCAGGAAGTACGGGCCGATCGACGATTGCGCGAACGAGTGGACCGAGCTGATCACGCCGCTGCGCACGACGAACGTGCCGAAGATGCACAAGTAGAACGCGACCATCACCAGCGCCATGTTCCAGACCTTGAGCATCCCGCGCCGCTCCTGGATCATGATCGAGTGGATGAACGCGGTGCCCACCAGGAAAGGCATGAACGCCGAATTCTCGACCGGGTCCCAGCCCCAGTAGCCGCCCCAGCCGAGCACGCGGTACGCCCACCACGCGCCGAGCAGATTGCCGACGCCGAGGATCGCCCAGGCCACCAGAGCGTAGCGGCGGGTGGCGCGGATCCACTCGGCGTCGAGGCGACGGGACGCGAGCGCGGCGACCGCGAAGGCGAACGGGATCGTCCAGCTCATGTAGCCCGCGAGCAGCATCGGCGGGTGGTAGAGCATGCCGCTGTCGTAGAGCAGCGGGTTGAGGCCGAGGCCCTCGGCCGGCACGATGAGGGTCTTCTCGAAGGGGCTCGCGACGAAGCCGAGGATCAGCCCGAAGAAGCCGGCCACCACCATCAGCGTGCCGATCAGGTACCCCATGAAGTCGCGAGCGGTGCGGCGATTCTGGAGCATGACGATGGCGCTGAAGAGCGACAGCGTCCAGGCCCAGTACAACAGCGAGCCCTGCTGGCCGCTGTAGAAGGCCGCCGCCACGAGCGAGGCCGGCATGTCGCGGCTCGAATGCTCAGCGACGTACTTGATCGAGAAGTCGTGGGTGACGAACGCGGCCATCAGGGTCGCACTGGCAAGCGTGAGCAGCAAGGCAACCGCATAGACGCCATTGCGGGCGCTCTGCAAGAGATCCGGGGCGCGCAGGTGCGCGCTGAGCGGCCCGACGATGGCCGCGTAGCACGCGACCACGAACGCGGCGACGATCGCGATGTGCCCGAAGTCGGCCATGAGTTATGCCTCGGCCGTGCCGTCGGCTTCGAACTTCGACGGGCACTTCGCGAGCAGCGTGTTCGCCACGAACGTGCCCTCGGCGGTGTACTTGCCCTCGACGACCACCTGGACCTCGTCGCCGAAGATGTCCGGGACCGGGCCGCCGCGATAGTAGACCGGCACCTGGCCGCTGCCGTCGTGGACGAGGAACCGCACGCCGAGGCCGGCGTCCTCGCGCTCGACGGTGCCACGCACCACGTCGCCCGCGACGCGCACCTGCTGGCCGTGCGCGGCCGCACCGCGATCGAGCAGCTCGCCGACCGTCAGGTAGTAGACGGTGGTGGTCTGGAAGGCGGTCAGCATCAGGTAGGCGACGCCGAGCAGCACGGAGCCGCTCGCGATCAGGAGCTTCAGGCGACGTCCGGTGGCAGGCGCCGCGAGGGCCGGACGCGCGGTCGTAGCATGCACGAAGACCTCCGAGCCATCGGGGGTGACGGCTCGCGCTGCCGGGGGTGGCAACGCACTGCCCAATTGTACCGTGGACGCGCCAGTCCAGCCGAGTGTTCCGGCCGCCCTGCTCGTGCGCCGACACTTCCGAATCTTCCGCCGCTTCGTCAGCGTACGGTTCGAGCAGGACGAGCAGCTCACCTACACGTGCCTCGCACCAACGATGGAGCTCACGATCCACCGTCACCGCGTCAGTTAGGGCAGCGTCAATCTCCACCGCCCGACGATACGCCTCAACGAGCGCGGCGCGGCCCGCCGGCGAGCTGCCCGTCTATGTGTTACGGATCGCCATTCACGTACCCCTTTCACCGCCGTGGGTAGGTCGAGTGCGGCAGATTACGGACGTACGTCTCGCTTCGCTTCGACAGCGATAGGTCCTCAGGTCCTCAAGGCAGCAGCGCGCGCTCGTAGATCCACTTGAGGGCCGATGCGAGGAACAGGATCGCGACGCCGAGGCCGCCGATCCATTGCAGGCCCAGCACGCGCCGTTGGCCGGTCGCGCGCCGGAATCGGAATGCGAGCTGGAACATCGCGATGGCGAGGAGCAGCTTCAGGCCGAGCAGCGCCGCGTACCACGACCCGGCCGCTCCCCGCGACAGCCGCTCGACCGTCAGGATCGCCCCCGACACGAGGAAGACGATCAGGGCCGTCTGGACGATCTCGCGCGAGGCCACGTCGAGGGCGTCGCGGAGCGCGGGCGGCGGCTCGCCGTCGAACGCGGGCAGCACGACCAGCAGCTCCAGCGCGACGACGCCGATCCAGATCGCGGCGGCGGCGGTGTGCAGCCAGCGCATCGTCACGATCAGGACGTCGGAGAGCTCCGCCACGAATCAGCGCAGCAGGGGAGCGAGGAGACGCTCCGAGCCGGCGCTCAGGTAGGCGAGCACGTACGCCTGGTTCGAGACGAACAGGAGCCCAAGAACCACCAGCAGGAGGCCGCTGACGACATTCAAGACGCCCAAGTGGCCGCGCACCCACCCGAGCGTCGTGATGCAGCGGCTGTAGCCGACCGCCATCAGGAGGAACGGCACCCCGAGGCCGGTCGCATAAGCCAGGAGCAAGATTGCGCCGCCCTGCGCCGTCTCGACGGCCCCGGCGTAGAGCAGGATCGACGCGAGCACCGGGCCGATGCAGGGCGTCCAGCCGAACCCGAACGCCATCCCGATCAGCACCGTCCCGACCGGGCCGTAGGGGCGGTCGATGAAGTGGAAGCGGCGGTCGGCGTACAGGAACGGCACCCGAACCAACCCCAGCACGAACAGGCCCATCGCGATCATGACTACGCCCGAGAGCCGCGTGAGCAGCCCGCGCTGGCCATCGAATAGGCCGCCGGCGGCGCCGGCTAGCGCCCCGAGGCTCACGAACACGGCCGAGAAGCCGAGCACGAACAGCAGGCTGGTGATCACGACGCGTTCGGTCTGGCGGCGCTCGCCGGCGCTCGTGCCGATGGCCACGCCCGACACGAGCGATAGATACCCGGGGACAATCGGGGCGACGCAGGGCGAGAGGAACGAGAGCAACCCGGCCGCGAATGCCACGCCGAGGCCGACCGCCGCGAACGGGTCGCTCACCTGCTCGCGCCCGCCGAAAAGCGAGCATTCGGCGTATGTGCTTGGGTCACCGACCCGATCATGCGCGTGTACCCGTCACCGGAGCAGGTCGTCAAGGAACTGGCGGAGGCGCTCGTCATCGAGCGGCCCCTGCCACTTGCGGACGAGCGTGCCCCCGCGATCGATGAAGTACGTCTCGGGCACGCCGCTCATGCCATAGTCGATGGCGACCTCGCCGCTCGCGTCGCGGCCGTTCGGGTAGCTCACGCCGAAGCGGCGCAGGAACGAGCGCGCGTTCGGGTCGGTGTCCTGAACGTTCACGCCGATGAACGCCACACGGTCGCCGTAGCGGCGGTACGCCCGCTCCAGCGCGGCGGCCTCGTCCTCGCAGGGGATGCACCAGGATGCCCAGAAGTTGACCAGGACGGGTTTGCCCCGCTGCTCGCCGAGTTGGAACGTGCCGCCGTCGAAGAGCGGCAGCGAGAACGCCGAGGCCGGCCGCGTCTGGACCGGGGCGTTGCCGACGGTGCCCTCGGCCCGCTTCCCGAGACCCCAGACCATCAGCCCGAGCAGCGCGGCGACAGCCAGGGCGACGCCCACTGCAATGGACCGAGCCGCCCAAGGGCTCGGCTCGGCGTCGCGGCTCGATTGAGTGGTCTGTGGATGTGTGATCGACACGTGTTTCCCGGCCGGAGGGCTAGCCGACTGCTGGAAGAATACCACGCGGCCGTCTCACTCTCGGAAGCGTTTCGCAGCCATGCTCAGGAAGATCCATGGAGTTGTGCCCCATGCATCAAACGCACGATGACCACCGTGTCGGCGTCGATGGTGTACAGCACGACGAACGGCGTGCCGGCCACGGGCATCTCGCGGAAGTGACCCGTCGCGTCCCAAGTGACGGAGCGACCATAGTGACGGTACGTCGCAAGATGGTCGGTCGCCGCGACGATACGCTGGACGATCCTTGCAGCAGCGGCAGGCTGGGTCTGCATCACGTAGCGCCGCTGGGCGCGCAACTCGCGGCGCGCACGTAGCGACCAGACGACCCGCACTATCCGGCAGTGCCAGATGAATCTCGGCGCAGGCGCTCCTCAAGTGCCTCTATCGCCGCGTCGGCGGCGCCTTCCTCGGGCGTGCCCCACGTGAGCAACCAGGCCCGTACTGCCTCGTGCGGAACATGCACAGCGTCAGGAGCAAGAGCCTCGTCCAACGCGCGTTGGCACTCGTCGATGAATGCCTGGCTCGGTTGCGCCGCGCGTTCGGTCCGCGCCCGCAAGAAGTCGAGCGCCTCATCGGCATCCTGTTCGGTGAGGCGATCGACCAGGACGTGCAACTCGTCGTGGGCCGTCATGGGCGCACCGGCTCTCTCGTCGGTTGCCAATCGGCGGCCGACGTCGATGGTGCAGCTAGTTTACCGCGTTGAAGCGATGGCGGGCGCGACGATCAGGCGACGAGCCCCTGCCGGACGGCCCTGACCGCCGCCGCCGTCCGGTCGCTCACGCCGAACTTCTGGATGATGTGGACGACGTGGTTCTTGACCGTGTCCGGGCTGAGGCAGAGCCGGCTCGCGATCTCCTTGTTCGTCAGCCCCTCGACGATGTGTGCCAGCACTTCGAGCTCGCGGGCGGAGAGCCGCTCAGCGTCTCGCTCGGGGGCAACGTCCGGCGTGGTGCGGACGGTCCACGAGTATTCCTGGACCGTGCTCCGTAGCAGGTCGTTGGCGCCGGGCTGGCGTCCGCCGCCCTGGCGCTGCTCCGATTGCAAGCGCAGGAACTTATCTACGAACAGCTCCAGGCGCTGCTCCTTGCGCGAGAGATCCCCGTAGAGCCGCCCGACCTCGATCATGATCGCGGCCTGGGTCGCGAGGATCCCGAGCAAGCTGACGCGCTCCGCGGAGAGCTCCTCGCGGGCTACGGTGGTGTTGACGTTCAGGACGCCGAGCAGGCGGTTCGTCACGCGCAGCGGCATAACCAGGCCCCAATCGAGCTCCTGGGGATGGTCCGAATAGAGGCCGCCGCTGCCGGTTGCGCGCCCGCGCACCATGATCTGGGTGTTCGAGGCGAGCGCCTGACCGGCCACGCTCGAGCCGGCGGGCTGGCGGCTCCCGAGGATGATCTCGGCCTTCGGCCCGACGGCGGCGGTCACGACCAGCTCGCGGCCGTCGTCCGAGAGCAGCATGATCGAGCCGCTGTCCCCGCCCGCGAGGCGAATGCCCGACTCGATGACCTTGTCGAGGACCGCGTCAAGGCGCAGGCTAGCGGCGAACGTCTCGCCGATCGAGAGGATCGCGTCGAGGATCGGCTGGGTCGGTGCTTCGGTGATTGGCACGCTCACTTGCTCTTTCATCTTGAAGGTCCCTGCATCTTCGGCGCGCGCGGCGTCCGCACGACGCTCGCCACGGTGTCGGCCGGCCTCGTGCGCACTCGGTAGCGCGGCACCGTGGCGCAGCTCGGGCGGTCCATCGTCGTCGGTCCTCGGCGCACCACTCACCCTGCTACAACGTCACGTGCATCGATTTGGGGCTTGGGCGCGTGGGCGAACGTGGATCGTCGCGATCGACCGAGCGCCCCATCGGAAGCGCCACGGATCTTCGGGCGCGTGGACACATGACCGTCTCGCCTCGGTGCCACCGTCGTGCCCGCGACTTGAAGTGCAGCATCGGTTCTCCCGCGGCCGGCTCCGCCAATCGACGATGCGCATTCGGCCGACGTGGCGCGCGATGCGCCCGCTTCGATTCTTGCAACCGAAGCCTTGCCATCATTGCAAATTAGTTGCGGTCGCCGCCTCGCGCGGGGACGCGATGGCCGGCGTCGGGCGCCGAGTGGAGACGTGCTACTGTTTCGCCAAGCTCGGACCGCGGTGCCGCATCTTTACGGAGTCGCTCGGGCGCCTGCGTTCGGGCCTACATGCCACCCCATCTCAGTGCGTCCCCATCGCGGACGTCTTCCGTTCGGGACGACGCTACTGCACAATCTCAGGGCCTCGGAACCAGCATGGCGAAGCGCGCACGATCGCGATCTCGGTCGGCACCATCGACTCGGCCGATACCCTTGAAACGTCCGGCCGACCCCGGTCGCTCGGCCGCGCGCGACTCGAGTCGGTCGAGGCGCCCGGCCGCCCTGGCCAGCCCGAGTCGCGCGGCCGGCCGGGCCAGCCCGTGCGCGCACGGCCGACCGAGCGGACCCGGGCGCCGAGCGATGGTCTCGCACGAAAAGGACGAGGAGCCGGGCGCCGGCCTCGGCCCTGGCCGTTGTACGCATCGTGCGCCATCGCCCTGCTGCTCGCGGGAGCCGCGCTGGCCTGGGACATGACCGACGCCTGGCGCAGCGGCCCGCCGGCTCTGGCGGGGCAGATCGCGGTTCCGGCCCGCAACGGGGTGGCCTTGATCGATCCCGTCTCCGGGCAGGCGCGCGACGTCGTCAAGGGCGGTAATGGCGAGACGATCACATCCGCCGCCTGGAGCCCCGATCGCAGCCGCATCGCCTACGGCGTGTTCCATCGCGTGCAGGGCGATGCGGTGAGCAGCGGGGAGATCTACGTGGCGGCGTCGAGCGGCGGGAGCGGCGAGGTTGCCGTGTCGCGCGACCGGCCGGGCTCGGTTGCGGACATGCCGCGCTGGTCAGCCGATGGAGCCTACCTGTACTACGCCTATCAGGGGCTCGACGGGCGCGTGCCGGTCGCGCGCGCCGAACGGCTGCGCGTGGCCGACGGCGAGCGTGCCCATCTGTACCAGGATGCCTCGGCGCCGGACGTGTCGCCCAATGGCCAGCGGCTCGTGTTCGTCCACGACGACATGAGCGGCCCGTCGCTCATGTCGGGCTCGGCCGATGGCGGAGCGGCGGTGGAAGTGGTGGGTCGCGGCGCATTCACCAACGTGTTCGGCCCGCGCTTCTCGCCCGATGGCGCGCGGATCGCGTTCGTCGCGCAGGGCACCGGCCCTGCCGCCGAGGCGGGCCCACTCGGGCGCCTGGCCGCAATCTTCGCGGTGCCCGTCGCGTACGCTCACGGCGAGCCGTGGAGCGTGTGGACGGTGCGCCCGGACGGCGGCGACCTGCGCCGGGCGTCGTCGCTGACGGAAGACGAGCCGCTGCTGGCCTGGTCGCCGGACGGGGCATGGCTGGCGGTCCACGGCACGGGCGGTCTGTGGGTGGTGGCGACCAACCCGACGGTCGAGCCGCGCCGCATCGCCGATGGCAGCTTCGGGGCTCTCGACTGGTAACCTCGACGTGGGCTCGGCGCCTCGGGGCGCCGCTCGCGACGTTCTGGAGGAGATTCGTGCGTCTGCGCATCAACACCGCGCTGCTGACCTTCATGCTTGTGCTGGGCCTCACCGGCACCGCGTTCGCCCAAGGGCGGTGGGCGACCGGCACGGAGCTGCCGACGCCGCGCTCCGAGCTGGCCGCCGTCGAACTCGACGGCAGGGTCTACGTGCTGGGCGGCGGCATCGGCTCGGCCCAGCAGGCGAACGAAGTGTGGGACTCGGCGACCGGCGCCTGGCAGTCGCGCGCTCCCATGCCGCGCGGCCTCAATCACCTCGGCGCGACGGCGCTCAACGGCCGCATCTACGTCTTCGGCGGCTCGGACGAGGCCGGCCGGCCGACGAGCGCCGCCTTCGAGTACGACCCGAGCGCGGATACCTGGCGGACGCTGCCCGACCTCCCGAGCCCGCGCAGCTCGCCCGGCGTCGCGGCGCTCGGGGGGCGCATCTACGTCGTCGCGGGCATCGCGGCCCGCAACACTCCGGTGGTCGACGTGTTCGACCCAGCGACCGAGTCCTGGCAGGCCTCGGCGCCGGTCCAGCTCGCGCGCGACCATTTCGCGCTCGGCGCCATCGACGGTCGCCTCTACGCCGCCGGCGGGCGCATCGGGAACTTCGCGCGCCCGGTCGATACCCTGGAAATCTACGATCCGGCCACGGATTCCTGGTCGTTCGCGGCGCCGATGCCGCTCGCGCGCAGCGGCATCGCGGGCGCGGTGCTCGGCGGGCGCTTCTACGTCTTCGGCGGCGAAGATCCCTCGGACACGTACGCCGACGCCCTGGTGTACGATGCCGCGTCCGGGACGTGGAGCGCCGAGACGAGCATGCCGACGCCGCGCCACGGGCACGGCGCCGTGACGCTCGCATCGAGCATCCACGTGCTTGGCGGCGGGACGTCGCCGGGCGGCGGCTCCGACGCGGCGACCCACGAGATCCTCACGCCGTAGGGATCCCTCCCCCGGCCCCTCCCCGAGACGGAGAGGGGAGCACGGGGCGGTGTGTGCTACCCTTCGCGGCGCCGGTCCACGGCGAAAGGGAGGCCCACGTGACGGCCCGAACGGCTGATCTCCCGCACATCGTCGATGCCGCCGACTTCTCCGCGAGCTGGGTTCTCGACGAGCTCTTCCCGCGCGCCGAGATCATGCGCCAGGTTCACGCGCTCGGAGATTCGCGGCTGCTGACCGGACGGCGCATGTTCGGCCTGTTCTTCCAGCCGAGCACGCGGACGCGCGTCTCGTTCGAGAGCGCGACGACCTCGCTCGGCGGGACGTTCAGCGCGATCGAGATCGGCGCCGACGCCCAGGACGACGAGCCGCTCGAAGACCGCGTGCGCGTCCTGTGCTCGTATGGCTACGACTTTCTCCTGATCCGCCACCACGAGGAGGGCGCCATGCGCCGCGCCTCGGCGGCGTCCAGCGTGCCCGTCATCAACGCGGGCGACGGCGACGGTCAACACCCGACCCAGGCGCTGCTCGACGCGTACACGATCCACCGCGAGATTGGGCGGCTCCGCGACTTCGAGGTGGCGCTCGTCGGCGACCTGACATACGAGCGGTCGGTGAACTCGCTGGCCGAGCTGCTCGCCAAGCTGCCCGACGTGCGGCTCCGCTTCGTGTCGCCCTCGACGCTGCGCATCCGCCCGGCCATCCGCGAGCGCCTGACGGCCGCGCGGGCAGATTTTGACGAGCTCGAAGACCTGTCGGCGGTGGCGGCCACGGCCGACGTGGTGTACCTGACGCGCGCCCACTCCGAGCGGATGGCGATGGCGCAGCGGTTCGATCCGGCGGGGCTGCGCTACGGCGTCGATGACGAGCTGCTGGCGAAGATGAAGCCGTCGGCGATCGTGCTCCACCCGCTGCCGCGCGGCGCGGAGCTGCCGCTCGGGATCGAGGCCGACCCGCGCGTCGCGTGTTTTCGACAAGCCGAGAACGGCGTGTACGTGCGCATGGCCCTGCTGACGCTGCTGCTGCAAGCGCGCGAGCCGAACAGCCGCTTGACCCGACTAGAAGTGCGTGCCTAGAATGGCGCCGAATGAACGCAGGGGCATGCCCCGTCCGCTTTCGCTCGACTCGTAGCCGGCCCACTATGCGCATTCGCTGCTTTCGCTCTCGTACGCGTCCTCGGCCTCATGCTCCGTCCGTCCCCGCTTCCGCTTAGTTCTGCCCCGCGTTCAGCAGCCCAGGGTCTGGCAATCGTGGTCGATGTGCCGACAAACGTTCAGTTCCTAGATGCGCCGGGGCAGGACCCGGACCGCGAGCGATGGCGCCGGCTGCCGAGGATCGTCGGCAGCGCCGGATGCAATGAAGCGTCGCTCGCGGAGCTCCAGTGAAGGAGGATTGATGGGGGGCATTCTCTGGCTCGTCCCGTTCTCGGGGATCGTCGCGGTCATCGCGGCCTTCGTCTTGGCGCGGGACGTGATCGGGCGGCCGAAGGGCACGCCCGAGATGCAGGAGGTCGCGGCAGCGATCTACGAGGGCGCGATGGCGTTCCTCAAGCGGCAGTACCGGACCATCGGGATCCTGTCGGTCGTCACGGCGGTGTTGCTGGGCATGTTGCTGGGCGCCATCGCCCCGCAGATCGGCGACGTCTCCGGAGCCGAGCTGGCGTGGCGCACGTCGGTGGCGTTCCTGGTCGGCGCGGCCTGCTCGGCGGCGGCCGGCTTCATCGGGATGTGGATCTCGGTGCAGGCGAACCTGCGCACCGCCGCCGCCGCCACCCGGAGCCTCAAGGAGGCTCTGCAAGTCTCTCTCCGAGGCGGCGCGGTCTCGGGGCTGCTGGTGGTGTCCCTGAGCCTGCTGGGCGTCATGGGCATCTTCGCGGCCTACGGCGGGTTCACCCGGCCCGACGTTGCGCCGTATCTGATCGTCGGCTTCGGGTTCGGCGCCAGCTTCGTGGCCTTGTTCGCGCAGCTGGGCGGCGGCATCTACACCAAGGCCGCGGACGTCGGGTCGGATCTCGTCGGCAAGGTTGAGGCCGGTATCCCAGAAGACGATCCGCGCAACGCGGCCGTCGTGGCCGACCTCGTCGGCGACAACGTGGGCGACTGCGCCGGTCGTGGCGCGGACCTGTTCGAGTCCACGGCGGCCGAGAACATCGGCGCAATGATCCTCGGCATCGCGATCTACCTCGCGACGCAGGACGCCGCCTGGATCTTCTTCCCGCTCGTGGTGCGGTCGGTTGGCCTGCTGGCCTCCATCGTCGGCGTCTACGTGGTGGGCGCCGGACAGGCGGAAGTCACCAACGCACAGGCAGCGCTGGACCGCGGGTACTGGACCATGACGGTCCTCTGCGCAATCGGCATCGTCGTCGTGACGATGGTGATGCTGAACTCGTGGTGGCTGGTGGCTGCGGGTCTGATCGGGCTCGGCACCAGCGTCATCTTCGTGTACTTGACCCAGTACTACACGGCCGGCAGCTGGCGGCCCGTGCAGGAGATCGCCCGGGCATCCCGCACAGGCCCCGCGACGAACATCATCTCGGGCTTCGCGGTGGGCCTGGAGACGACCGGGCCGACGGCCCTCGTCATCTCTGCCGCGCTCCTCGCGAGCTACTACTGCGGCGCCCAGTGGGCAGCCGACTACCAGCCGCTCATCACCTATCTCGGTGCGGAGGAGGCCATCCTGGCGGGCGGCCTGTTCGGCACGGCCGTCGCGACGATGGGCATGCTGACGACGGTCGCCTACATCCTGGCGATGGACACCTTCGGGCCGATCACGGACAACGCCGGCGGCATCGCCGAGATGGCGAATGCGCCCGAGGAGACCCGTCACCGGACCGACGCGCTCGACGCGGTAGGCAACACCACGAAGGCGCTCACCAAGGGGTACGCCATCGCCTCGGCGGCACTTGCGGCGTTCCTGCTGTTCAGCGCCTACCTGGACGAGGTCAAGAAGATCACCGGCCTGGCGCGCATCCCGGTCGATCTGACGGACGTCAACGTGTTCGTCGGCGGCTTCCTGGGCGCCACGCTCGTCTTCTTCTTCTGCGCCCTGACGATCCGGGCGGTCGGCAAGGCCGCCGGCGACATCATCGAGGAAGTGCGGCGGCAGTTCCGCGAGGAACCGGGCATCATGCTGGGGACCGTCAAGCCGGACTACGCCCGTTGCGTGGACATCACCACCAAGGCCGCGCTGCGCGAGATGGTGGTGCCCGGCATCCTCGTTGTCGTGTTCCCCGTGATCGTCGGGCTGGTGCTCAAGGCCGAGGCGATGGCGTCGTTCCTGATGGTTGGCACGATGGCCGGCATCCTGATGGCGACGGTCCTCAACAATGCCGGTGGTGCCTGGGACAACGCCAAGAAATTCATCGAGTCGAACGAGCTGAAGGACGACGCCGGCCTCGTGCTCGGCAAGGGCACCCCGGCGCACGCGGCAGCGGTCGTCGGCGATACGGTCGGCGATCCGTTCAAGGACACGTCCGGGCCGTCGCTGCACGTGCTCATCAAGCTGCTGAGCACGATCACGCTGGTGCTCGCGCCGTTGTTCATTCGCTAACACGCGTCGGGCGTCTCAGCCCGAGAGCATCGAGAGCTGTCATCCCGAGGAGCCTGCGACGAGGGATCTCACGCATCGGAGTCGAGGACCGGTTAGTGAGAGATCCCTCGCTTCGCTTCGGGATGACAGGTCTGGACTCGACCCTACTGGGACCGCGATCGCGCGGTCGCGCTTCACGAGATCGCGCCGCACGACCGTTGGGGACCGCCCGTGGTGACGCTGCGCCAGGCGCTGCTGAGCTGCCCGACCGGCCTGCTCAACAAGATGGCGCGGGAGTACGCGCTGCGCGTGGACGCGACCACGCTGCGTCCGGAGCTGGTGGCCGCGCTGCGGGACACCATCGGCGAGCGGGCCGCGTACGCTCAGTTCTGGGAGAGCCTCGCGACGGTCGAGCGCGCGGCGGTGGGCATCGTCGCGCGGACCGAGCGCGGCGTCGAGGCCGACACCCTGCTGCGTCGCATCGCGGCCGAGATTCAGTCGGGCACCCGGTTGGGATCGACCGAGCCGAAGATCGACACCGTCGACGTGACGAGCCTGCTCGACCGTGGCCTGCTCTACCGCATGTTCAACACCGACGGCCCGGCCAGGGGCACGTTCCTCGTCATGCCGGACGAGCTCCGCGTCCAGGCCAACCGCTACCTGGGCGCGGCGTCGCCCCTCGCGGCGCTCGCGGTCGCGGCGACGCCAATGGACGTGCGCCGCGTCGATCCGGCCTACGACGTGTTCGCGCTGGCGAGCCTGCTCCGGCGCGAGGCGTGGACGGCCGCCGCTCGGGGCATGGGCGGGCAGCCCGACCGTGGGCTCGACCGGGTGCTGGCGCGGCTGCCGAGCGCCGCCGAGCCAGACGATGCGCAGCGCCGCCGAGTGCGCTGGCGCTTCCTGGTCGCCCTCGGGCGGCGCGACGGCTGGCTGCGCGGCGACGGCGTGCCATCCCCGGACGACGAGCGCGTCGCGGGCATCCTCGCGCAGCCCGGCCGCGCGATCGAGGTGCTCTGGCGCGCCTATCTGGGCGCCCCGCCTACCAAGGCGACGCGGCTGCCGCCGAGCGTGGAGGACGGGCTGATCGGCGCGCTGAACGAGGCGCCGGATGACGCGTGGTTCGATGCAAGTACCCTAGCGAGCGAGTTGGCGCGGTCGGCGCGGTCCGCGTCGGCCGAACCGGCCGGCGCCAACGCGGGCGCAGCCCAGTCGGTCGATGCCACGCCGATCGAGGATCTGCTGCTGACTGCTTGGTACTGGCTCGGCCTGGTCCGGCGGGGGCGAGCGGACGATGGCCGGACGCTCGTGGCCCCGACCGTCGAGCTCGCGCGTGTAGGCGGGCGCGTGCAGGTTGCGGCGGCGGCCCCGTCGCCGTGCGCGCTCGCGGACGACCTAACGCTCGTGGCCCCGCGCGATGCCGACCTCGCCGCGCTGTACGAGGTGGAGCCGTTCCTGGCGCTGGACCGCACGGTGCCCGACCGTCGCTACCGGCTGACACCCGGCTCGTTCTCGCGCGGCGTCCGACTCGGCGGCACGCCCGACGCACTGCTCGCGCTGCTCGCGCGCCTGATCGACGGTCCCGTCCCGCCGGGGTGGGAGGCGGCGGTGCTGGGCTGGCAGTCGCAGGGCCGGAGTATCCGCGTCGCCGCGCGGATCGTGCTCGAAGTCGATAGAGGGCAGGATCTCGCGCGCGTCGAGGAGGCGCTCGGCGACGACCGGACCGGCGTCGAGCGACTTTCGCCTCGGCACCTGGCCATCGCGGCCGATGCGCTCGGCGACGTGCTGCGGAAGCTCGGCGACGCGGCGCTGGCCGTCGAGGTCGCGCCGGAGCTGCGGCTCGATCCTCGGCGGCCCGAACGCGCCGCCGCCCTCGGCCCCGACGGCTCTGACACGGTCCGGGTGCTCCTCGAAGCGCTGCGCCGCCTCGATCCGAGCGTGGTGTCGCGCGATCCGGCGCTCGCGAGCCTGAGTGCGTCGCTGGACTCGGTTACGCCGGTGAGCGGCCGTCAGGCGATCGAACGCCGCGCGGCGGCGCTCGTGGCGCGCATCACCGAGCGCCGCGCGAAGCGCCCCCGCAAGCCCTGACGCCGCGCGGAGGCAGCGAGCGTAGCCGACCTACATGCGGCTCGGCTTGACGCCCCGCGAAGCCGGCGTACAGTGGCGTTCATCAATGTCGGGTCGCTCGTGGATCCCGTTCATCGTGTTCAAAGCGCGTGTCCGAGGCGTGACCTCAGCGCCGCGTCGTGTCGTACGGGCGGCCGGTGGCATCGACGCGCACGAACGGCGGCCGCGTCTCGGTTGCCGTGAGCAGCCCGTAGCGATGCGGGCGGCGGAATGCGTTGCCCCACGTCTCCGCCTCGCGGTACGCCCGCAGCTCGTCCAGGTCGAACGGGGCGAGGTGGATGCCCTCGGCCTCGCCGGCCTCCACCACGAGCAGGTCGCGGGAGCGGCCCCCGGCGTCGAACCCGATCGGGTGGTACGCCACCGAGTGGCCGTTGATCTGGGGCGCCGCGTAGTTGGCCATCGCGACGCCGACCATGTTCTCGAAGGCACGCGTCCGGAACTGTGCCAGGCGGTTGGCTTCGAGCGTGCAGGCGTTCGGCGTCAGGATGATCTCGGCGCCGCGCAGCATCAGGATGCGCGCCGGCTCCGGAAACTCGCGGTCGTAGCAGATCATCGCGCCCACCTCGACCGGGCCGCCGACCGTGTCGAGCGAGGCGACCGGGAAGTCGTCGCCGGGCGTACACGCCGACTCCAGCTCGTCGAAGTCGCACGTGTGGACCTTGGCGTAGGTCAGCACGATCTCGCCGTGCCGATCGATGAGCGAGACGGTGTTGCGCGGCGGGCCGCCCCAGCGTTCGAGGTACGTGATGGCGATGGCCAGGCCGAGCTCGCGGGCGAGGCCTCGGAAGTGCGCGACGAACGGGCCGTCGCGGTCCACCGCGAGCGCCTGCCAGGCCGCGCGGGCGTCGGCGAGGGCGGGATCCGGAGGCGACGGCGGGCCGTTCCAGCGCGTCGGCGACCGCCAGAGGTCGCTGGCGGCGGTCGCCGACGCGCAGAAGCCGGTGTAGCCGATGCTCCACATCTCGGGGAAAAGGGCGACATCGGCGCCGAGCGCGGCGGCCCGGCGGCAGTAGGCGTCGCCCTTGGCCAGATTCGCGTCGGTGTCCCAGCCGTGCGACGCCAACTGAAGCAGTGCGACGGTCAGCGTCGTCATCCGAGTGCCCTCCGTCGCGGTCGCCTGACGCAAACGCGACCGGCTGACATGGTAGCCACGTCGCGGGAGAGCATCCAGCTCATGCGCATCCCATCGGGCGAGGCTCACCCCGCGATAGTGGGGCGGCGCGCCCATCGACAACGCATGGGGGACAAGCGCGGGGCCGACACGGAGAAGCCGGTCGAGGTAACAGCGAGCGGGCGCGCCGATCGACACCGCTCGGTCCGGACGGCAAACGACCCAGGAAGCTTGCGCCACCCGGGCCGTTCGATCAAGCGCCGCTCGGGACGATGGTCGTCATCCCGATGCGCGACATCGGCTGCATTCCGCTTGCGCGTCAACCTGCCGCCGCGTCCGTCCGCCCCTCGCGAGGCGGCACCCCTGACACCAGAGAGCATACCGCGTCGATCCATCGGTGGGAAGACATTCCGCGTCACGGGCCTATCACAGCCGGATGGTCGGTACACTCGAACGAGACCCGGAATCGAGGAGGCGACGCATGGAGCCATTCACCACAACCGATGCAGCCTGGGCCGCGCTCGTCGAGCAGGGCGGCATGTCCGATGGCGAGTCCGTCGATCTGCTCCAGCATCAGCTCCAGACCGCCGACGGCCTCGCGCGACGCGGCGCCGACCCGGAACTCGTCGTGGCGGGGCTGCTCCACGACCTCGGGGATGGGCGCGTCGCCGAGGCGGCGCACGCACCGTGGGCCGCTGCGCTGGTGCGCCCCCTGTTCGGAGACCGCGTCGCGGAGGCCATCGCCCTCCACGCCGACGCCAAGCGCTACCTCTGCACCGTCGATCACGCCTACTGGAAAGCGCTCTCGCCAACGTCACAGCGGACGATGGAGAAGCAGGGCGGGCTGATGTCCCCCGAGGAAGTTGAGCGCTTCCGGTCGAACCCCCACGCGGACGACGCCATCCTGCTCCGCGAGTGCGACGACGCGGGCAAGGATCCGTCCCGGCGCGTGGACGACCTGCCGCGATTCCGCGCGCTGCTGGACCGGGTCGCGGCGACCAGGGGCACCGGGTAGGCGGATCAATCCTAATCTCGGCACGCCTCGCCGGCGACGAACGTTATGAACTCCGGGCATCGTGCATGGCACGTCGGCCGAGGCGACAGCATCGGGCATCGGCCACCCTTTTCGCCGCGAGCGAGCGGGCGGAGCATCTCATTTCGGTCCGGTTTCGGCCAAAGTGGGGCGCCGGTCCTTGTTCGGGGCGGGCAACTGCCGTACCCTGATGCGGGCTATGACAACGGCTCGCCCGCGCTCGGATGAGTGGCGGGTGGGCGAAGGACGCGCAGCGATGGACACGCCCCTCGGGATGGACGCCCTTCAGCCGGATGGGCCGGTGACGCGGTGGTCCCGCGTGGTGCGTCTCCCGTTCCGTCGCCGCGCCGCCCCCGCCATGGTGGGCGCGGCCCTGTGCCTCGCGCTGCTCGCCGCCGAGCCACGGGAGCCCGCGAGCGCCGAGACCCAGCCGCTCACGCCCGCCGTGCTGCCTGGTTCGACGTACCAGCCGCTCACGCCGACCCCGACCCCGACCCGCCCGGTCATCACGCTGCCCACCGCCACGCCGCGCGCTCCGCTGGTGCCGGTGCCCGCGCCGCCGCCCGGCGCGCGGCCCGGCGCATCGCCGGCTGTCACTGTCCCCGGCCGTGCGCCCGCCCAGGTACCGGCGCAGGCGCCCTCGGGCCAGGTGCCGGCGCCGGCGGGCCAGAGGGGACTCGCCTCGGCGCCGCCCTTGCCCACACTCCCGGCCCTCGCACCGGCCGGCCCGACCGGAACCGTGCGTCCGGCGCCCGCCGTGCTACCGGCCGTCGGCACAGCCGCCCCCGGCGCCGGTAGCGCGGCGGGCGCCGGCATCGGCTCCGCGCTCGTTGTCCTCGGCGCGCTCCTGCGACGGCGCGGCGGGCGCCCCGAAATCGAGGACGACTCCACGTCTGCCGATCGGTCCTCGTCCTCGGACTGATCCGCGTAGGCCAGTCCGTAGATCCTTCGTTGCGCTCAGGAAGACAGGGTTGCGGACGGGCGCCCCTCTGGCATGGACGGAGTGCTACGCGTCGGCGCCGCGAATCGAGTCGTAGATCCCCTGGAGCTCGTCGTCCGAGAAGAAGTAGATCACCAGCTTGCCGCCGCGCCGGCCTCGAAAGAGCTGGACCTTTGTCCCGAGTGCCTGGCGGAACCGATCTTCGAGCGCCGCGACATCCGGATCGCGTGTCGAGGCCGGCACGGCGTCCTCAGAAGCGCCGGCCGCCTCGGTCGTCGGGCCGGCGTTCAGGCGGCGGGCGAGCTCCTCGGCCTGGCGGACCGATAGGCCATCGGTCACGATGGTGGCGAGCAGGGAGCGACGCGCGTCGGGCTGCGCGCCGCTCAGGATCGCGCGCGCGTGGCCCTCGGTGATCTGGCCCCGTGCCAGCGCCTCGCGCGCGGCATCCGGCAACTGGAACAGCCGCAGCGCGTTCGCCACCGCCGCCCGACTTTTGCCCACGCGGGTCGCCACCGCCTCCTGGGTCAGGTTGTGCTCCTCGACGAGCTGGCGGTACGCCTGGGCCGTTTCGAGCGGGCCGAGATCCTGGCGCTGGAGGTTCTCGACTAGTGCCAGCTCGAGCTGCTGGCGCGAGGTGGTCTCCTTCACCATCACCGGAACCGTGAACAGGCCAGCGCCCCGCGCCGCCCGCCAGCGCCGCTCGCCGGCCACGAGGGCGTAGCGGTCGTCCTCGGTGCGAGTCACGATCAGCGGCTGGAGCACGCCGTGCTCGCGGACCGACTCGATCAGCTCGGCGAGCGCCGCGTCGTTCCAAGTCGTGCGCGGCTGCCAGGGGTTCGGTACGATGCGGTCGATGTCGACATCGAGCAGGCCGGACGGGGAGCTCTGAGGGATCAGCGCGTCCAGCCCGCGCCCGAGCCCGCCGCGCCGTGTCGTCCCATCGGCGCCCTTGGGGCGCTCGTCCGGTGGAGTCACGATGCGCTCGCTCGGCCGCGGCGCCCCTCGACTGCGCTCGCGGCCACGTCTGCCGTATCCGCCACCGCGTCCGTGGCCCCGCCGTTCGGCGGCATGGTGCCGCGTCCGAGGCGGGCGGCGAGCTCGTCCGCGAGGCGCGCGTATGCCTTCCCGCCGCGCGAGGACGGGTCGTACTGGCGAATCGGGCGCCCGAAGCTCGGCGCCTCGCTCAGCCGCACCGAACGCGGGATCTCCGCCGCGAACGTGGCGGCCGGGAAGTGCCGCCGCACCTCGGCGGCGACTTGCGCGCTCAACCTGGTCCGCGAGTCGAGCATCGTGAGCAGGATGCCCACGAGCACCAGGCGCGTGTTCAGGGACGCGCGCACCATCTCGAGCGTCTCGACGAGCTGGCCGAGCCCTTCGAGCGCGAGATACTCGCTCTGGACGGGCACCAGCACCAGATCGGACGCGACGAGCGCGTTGAGCGTGAGCAGCCCGAGCGACGGCGGCGTGTCGATCAGGATGACGTCGTAGGTGCCCTCGGCGACGAGGCCGGCCAGCGCACCTTCGAGCCGGCGCTCGCGGGCCGCCAGATCGACGAGCTCCACCTGCGCACCGGCGAGCACCCGGCTAGACGGCGCCAGGTCGAGGCCGGGCACGACGTTGGGCAGGATCACCGCGTCGATGTCCGCGTCTCCGAGCAGCACCTCGTAGGTCGAGGCGCGCGCCGCGCCGGGGTCGATGCCGAGCGAGCTGGTCGCGTTCGCCTGCGGATCGACGTCGATCAGCAGCACCCGGAACCGCCGTGCCAGCTCGGCCCCGAGGTTGACGGCGGTGGTCGTCTTGCCCACCCCGCCCTTCTGGTTGGCGACGGTGACGACGCGCGTCGGTGGCGACGGGGCGGCCGTCGGCTCAGCGTGGATGGTCACGGTTGGCTGCTCACGGTCAGGCCTTGCGCCGCTTGCCGCGCGCGAGGCGCTGCTTGACCTGCTCTTCGGTCGGGATGCCGTGCCAGGCGCGCTTCTCGAGGCTGAAGGAGGCCACGCAGTTGGCGAAGTCGGCGCTCGCCTGGGCATCGCCGGTGCGGCGAAACTGGGTGAAGAACGCGGCGGCGAACACGTCGCCCGCGCCGGTCGGGTCCGACTCGCGGGCGGGCCTGAACGCCGCCGACCGGAATGGTCCGGCGCCCCGCTCGAAGAAGTATGCGCCGTCGCGGGCCTCGGTCACCACGAGCACCTTCGCCTTCTGCGCGTACGAGCGGAGCACCGAGCGGTCGGCAAGGTCTTCCTCGCTCAGGATGACGACGTCGGCGCGGTCGAGCACGAGGTCGGCGTGCTCCCAGGCGACGGCGCGCACGCGGCCCTGCTCGTCCCAGGCGCGCATCCAGCCTTGCGGCGTGACGCCCATGAGGGCGTTCGGGAACTGATGGACGAGGTCGAGCGCGACGTCCAGCGCCACCGGCGCGAGGTGGACCAGGGGCGCCGCTTGCCATTCGGGCGGCACGTGCTCGGCGCGGATCACGTTCGCGACCGCGCGGATCTCCTGGCGCCGCCCGGATTCCTCATACACATTCACGAACGTGGTGGTCCCATGCTGCGACGGGACGCGGGTGACGCGGATGTCGGTGGCCGGGTCGAGCAGGTGGTCGCGGCCCACGAGGGCGTCCAGGATGTTCGGCTCGAAGTCCGCGCTCGTGAGCACGCCGACCCGCCGGCCGAGCCGCCTGGCGGTCAGCGCGGCGTACGTCGCGGAACCGCCGAGCATATAGCGGTTCTTGAAGAGGTCGAGGCAGACGTGCCCGATCGCGACGTAATCCACGCTCAGCGGGTAGCGGTCCGGATCCCAGTCCGGCCGCTCGGGCGGGACGCGCGCGCCACGGGGCGGCCCCGCTTCGGGCACCCCCGTGCCGGACGGTCCGGACGTGGACGCTCCCACGCCGGACGATCCGGGCGCGGGCGACCCCGGCTGCGGCGATGCCTGCCCGATCCCGTCCGCTCTGAGCGGTCCTGGTGCTCCCTGGCCCGGCGATCCCGCCGCGTCGGTCGCGGCCGTGTCCGCCCGCGACCGACCGTCAGCGTGCGCCATGGCCACCGTCTGCCTGCGCGCCGCCAGTCTGCGTGCCGCTGGCCCGCGGCCCGTCAGCTCGTGCCATAGCCGCCGAAGCGCTGGGCCTGCCGCGGCGAGACGACGACCCGGCGGCTGTCGCCCTCGCCGATGCTGTGCGTCGAGACGCTGGCGTGCTCGGCGAGGGCCATGTGGACGACGCGCCGCTCGGCCGGCAGCATCGGGTCCATGAAGATCGGCTGGCGGTACCGCTGGGCGCGGTCGGCGGCGCGCAGCGCCATCTCACGCAGCAGCTTCTCGCGCCGGTCGCGGTACCCCTCCACGTCAACCACGACGCGGACGCGCCGCCCGGCCTTGCGGCTCGTCATCTGGCCGAGCAAGAACTGGATGGCCGAGAGCGTCTCGCCGTGGCGCCCGATCAGGATGCCGCCGAACTCGCCGTGGATGCTGATCTGGACGCTCGGCAGGCCGTCGTCCAGCTCGGCGAGGTCGATGACCACGTCGCTCGGGAGATCCATGTACTCGAGCATCTCGGAGAGCAAGTCTTCGGTGAGCGCGGCGATGGCGCGCGGGTCGGCCGGCTCCTGCTCGGGGTCGGCGGCAACGGCGGCGGGCCGAGGCGCGGCGACGACGCGGACGGGCGTGGCGTCGGTCTCCTCGACCTCGTCCGCTATCCCGTCTTCGTCTTCTTCGTCGTCCGCCTCGTCGTCATCGAGCTCGTCGTCGTCGATGATTTCGATGCCTTCGACCGGCGTTACCGCGACGCGGGCGGGCTGGCCGTTGCCGCCCTCGGCGAGGACTGCGACCGTGACCTCGTCGCGGTCGAGGCCTATGTCATCCAGCGCGTTCTCGATCGCCTCGTCGATGGTGCGACCGACCCCCTCAACGCTTTCCACCACGCTTCCCTCTCTTCTTGCGGCTGCCACCGCCGGGCGGGCGACTCGGAGGCGGGTTGGCGCCATCGCTTGCGTCGCCGTCGTCCGTTGATGCGTGCGGACGCTTCGACACGCGGCCGTCGTTGAGCCGCTGTGTCGGCGCGGGCCCGGCGCCGCGTCCGCCAAGGAGGCCGACGCTGGCGCCAAGGCCCGCCAGGCTCGCGGCGATGTTCGCCGGCTTGATCGGCTCCCACCCCAGCGTGAAGCCCATCCGCATGATCTCGAAGACGTTGCTCACCGTCCAGTACAGCACGAGGCCGGCCGGAAAGTTGAAGCTGAAGAAGAAGAGCATGATCGGCATCATGTACATCGTCATCCGCTGCATCATCACCTGCTGCGGATCGTCCGGCGAGCCCGACATCGGGGTCATGCGGCCGTACAGGAGCTGGGTCACGAACATCAGAATCGGCAGGACGCCGGGGATCGGGATGCCGGCGATGGTGGCCGGGATGTCCGGCAGCCCGAGGTTCTCGATCCAGAGGAACGCCTCGCGGAAGCGGGCATCTCCATCGGCCGGATCGCAGAATTGGGGGTTGACCGGGTCGCAGGACAGCCGAATCAGCGCCTGGTAGAGCGCGATCAGCACGATCATCATCGGGATCATCGGGAGGCAGCCGGCGGCCGGATTGACACCGTACTCTCGGTACAGCCGCATCTGCTCCTGGGCCATGCGCTCGCGGTCCTTGCCGTGCTTCTTCTTCAGCTCGGCAATCTCGGGCTGGATCGCCTGCATCGCCTTCATGCTCTTCGTCTGCACGATGCTGAAGGGCACCAGCAGGAGCTTGAGGAAGCAGGTGAAGAGGACGATCGCGACGCCGCCGCTGCCCGTGAAGATGGCGAGCTCTCGCAAGCCCGTCTCCAGGAGGGTGAGCAGGGGCGTCCAGATCGGCAAGAAGATATCGAGTGGGTTCACGCAGGAGCCTCCCCGGGGGCGCGCCCGCTAGCGCACCGGGTCATAGCCGCCCGGGTTGAACGGGTGGCAGCGAGCCAGCCGGCGGATCGTCATCCACATGCCGTGCCGAAAGCCATAGCGATCGATCGCTTCGTAGGAATAGGTGGAGCAGGACGGCCAGAACCGACAGGCCGGCGGCAGCAGCCGCGACAGCGTGAGCTGGTAGGCGCGGATCGCGAGGAGGGCGGGGCTGCGCATGGCGGAACTCACGACGGTGCCGGGCGCGGTGCCATCGGCATCGCGTGCTCGGTCCGCTCGTGGGATCCGCCGGGGAGGAGGCGCGCTTTCCGCAGCAGCCGCTCGGTTGCCGCTTGCAGCGTGCTCCAGTCTGCCTCGGCGGCCGGCGCGCGGGCAATGAACACGAGGTCGTTGCCCGCCGCCAGCTCGGCGTGACGGAGGCGGACGGCCTCCCGCACGCGGCGCTTGACCTTATTACGTACGACCGCTTTTCCCACTCGCCTCCCCACCGAGATGCCGACCCGTGTCGGCTGTCCGTCATTGGGCGTCACGTAGAGCACGAGGAGCGGATCTCCCCAGGAGCGCCGCACGGCGCGGACTCGCTGAAACTCGGCGGGGCGTCGGAGGCGATGCGCGCGCTGCATGCTCGTCTGGCCGGCTCGGGCGGGCCGATGCGCGGCCCGGTCAGAGCACGTGCGCTAGACGACAATCAACCGCTTGCGTCCGCGAAGGCGACGGCGGCGAAGGACGTTGCGCCCACCGGGGCTGCTCATGCGCTTGAGGAAGCCGTGCTCGCGCTTTCGCGGTATACGCTTCGGCTGGTAGGTTCGTTTTGGCACGCGGGACTCCGATCGTCGAGGCGGGCACGTGAAGCAGGCTGGTTCTCGTGCATCCCTATTCTGTCTGGGCGAATTGTATCTGTCTGGGCGAATTGTACGGACGGCCCAAACGGGTCGGCAAGCTGAACGCGGCCCGTTTCACGTGAAACACCTGCCCGAGCGGCGCGATGTCCCTCATCCGGCGTGCCAATGCCGTCCCACCACCGGCGGGTCGCCGGCCATCCCGCCACGCGCGACCCCGCCCTCCCGCGGCGACCGACACCCTTCCGATGCTGTGCTAGCATGGACGCCGGTAGACGGAACGGCGAGCCCAGCCGCGCGGCACCGGGATCCCAGACCGTTCGGCCGCAACGACGCATGCGCGAGGGCGACACGTGGCGCAGACCGACTTCCTGATCATCGGCGGCGGCCTGGCGGGCGTTTCGGCGGCCGAAACGCTGCGCCGGCTCCTACCCCGCGCCACCATCGCCATCGTCTCGGGCGAGATCGACCCTCCCCACGACCGACCGCCGCTCTCCAAGGAGTTCCTGCGCGGCGAGAAGCACCGCGACGCCGTCCTGCTCCACCCGATCGAGTTTTACCAGGCCAATCGCCTGAACTTGCTGCTCGGCACGCCCGCCCTCGCGCTCGACGCCGAGGCCGGCTCGGTGCTGCTGGCCGACGGCGAGCGCCTCGGCTACCAGCGGTTGCTGCTGGCGACCGGCGGCCGGCCGAAGAAGCTCGGGGTGCCCGGCGAGACGATGCCCGGCGTCTACGAGCTGCGCACGCTCGGCGAGGCTGAGCGGATCCGCGACGCGACGTTCGGCGCGACGCACGTCGTGGTGATCGGGGCGGGCTTCATCGGCCTGGAGGTGGCGGCGTCCCTGGCGGTCCAGGGCATCGAGGTGACGGTCCTCAACCTGGACGACCAGCTCTGGCCTGGGGTGATGCCGCCCGCCGTCGCCGCGCTCATCCAGCGGGACATGGAGGCGCGCGGGGTGCGCTTCCGGCACTGCACGCGCGTCACCGGCTTCGAAGGCAAGGACACCCTCGAGCGCATCTTGACCAACGCGGGCGACCTCGACGCATCGGTGGCGGTCGTGGGCGCAGGGATCCAGCTCAACGTGGAGCTCGCGGCGGGGGCGGGCCTGGCCATCGACGACGGCATCGTCGTCGATGAGTACCTGCGCACGTCGGCTTCGGGCATTTTCGCGGCCGGCGACGTCGCCTGCTTTCCGGACTCGATCGGCGGGACGAGCGACCGGCCGGCGCGACGGCACGTCGAGCACTGGGACAATGCCATCGCGCAGGGGAAGGTCGCGGCGGCGAACATGGCAGGTCGGACGATGGCCTATCGGCGCGTGCCGTATTTCTGGTCGGACGTCTTCGACACGTCGATTAACGTGGTCGGCTACCTCGACGCCGCGGACGAGCTGCTGATTCGCGGTAGCGTCGAGGCGCGTCGCTTCAGCCTGCTCGCGCTGCGCGATGGGGCGCTGCGCGGAGCGCTGCTGGTGAACAACGCCCGCGACCGGCGGGCGGCGGCCGAGCTCGTGATGCGTCGCACGCCAATCCTCGACCACCGCGACCGCCTCGCAGACCCGTCCTTCAAGCTCGCCGCGCTCGTCCCCGCCGAGTAGCCGATCCGAGGTGACCACCGCCCCGCCAGGATACCATCGTCAGGGTCGTGGCTCGAGAATCGTGCCCCGTGAGTCGAACCCGATGAACCGCACCGACCGCCTGCTGGCCATCCTGCTGGAGCTGCAAGGGCGCGGCGAGCGTCGCGCCGAGGATCTGGCCGTCACCTTCGAGGTCAGCGTGCGCACCGACTACCGCGACGTCCAGGCGCTCAGCGAGTCCGACGTGCCAATCGTCGCCACGCTCGGCATCAGCTATCGGTTGATGGAGATCGAGTGACGCCGAGCAGAGATCCTCTTCGCGAGCATGGCGACCGCCCCGAATGATCCGAGACTCGGGGCGCTCCGCTCGGCGATCCGGGCGGTGCGGCTGCTCCACCGCGCCCGGCGTCGAGCGGTGGCCGAGCCGCGCGTCGTGGAGCCGGCGACGCTGCTGCACATGTAGGATGCTTAGTACGTCGGCCCCTACCGCCGCCTGCAACGCGCCCCGCGCATGTTTCGCCTGGAATCACAAGTAGCGGTCGCTCGCAGGCCCGCGCACGCCGTGCCTGAGCAAGTGGGATCGATCTGCGACTCGTGACGCTGATTGCTGCCGCTCCAACGGTGCCAGTGCGCGCCGGTTGAAGCGACAACCACCGTTCCGCAGGCGCGTTGCGTTGTGGATGGGCCATCCGGAGCCGCGATGCGCCCGACGTGCCGGCCCGCCCACGCCACTGTTTCACGTGGAACACGGTGGCGTGGCGTTGATGGGAATCGCCAAAGCGGCCCCGAACGGCAGCGATCACGCCTTCGCTTCGGCGCGTAGCGGCCGGGTCCGGTAGATATAGGCGTCGTCGAGCGACAGGCCGTTCACGATAGCACCCGTGGGGCGGAATTCATCAGGCCGACGGCTCCCGCGAAGCTGGTTGAGGCCGGTCGCAATTGGATCGAGAGGCGACACGATATTGACATCATCAAGCGTCATGTCACCGGCCACCCCTGCCCTGAGGAGATCATGCACGATGCCCACGAGTTCGCCGCCTGCCGCCTCATAGTCAAGCGTCGGCGCGAAGACTAGGCGCCAGCGACCCTTCTCAATCCTGTAGAGCCAATACGCCGCGGCGATCGGGATGTCGGCGTCGTCCAATGCGCGCAGCAGTTGGCGACCTTCCTCGATGTCACGGTCTACCAAGAACGGCTTATCCATCGCAGTACCCCATGCCGTCGATCCGCTATTGCGTCGTACAACCGTTCCGCGGCCACTCGTGTCGAACGATTGTATCGGCTCCGCTCCGACCACTGCCTCACGTCCTCCCAGTTTTTCACCAGGAGCGGATCGCTCGCCATCGCAGCCTGCAAGTCTGAGCGAAGGTCCGCCCGCGTCACTAACTTCTCCAGATCGTGCGTGTACATGTCGGCGACGGTGCGCGGCTCGGGCGGGAAGTCGTGCAGCCGCGTCCCCCTGGCGATGCACGCCTTGAGGGCACACTCGACGGCATAGCCGGCCAGGTAGTACGCACCATCGGGGAAGCCGCCGTCGAGCAGGGCTTTCGCTTCGGCCAGCCGCACGCGGGTCAACTCCTGGAAGTCGCGGCGGTTCACCGATCCGAGCCGACATCGGGGCGGACCGGGGCGGCGTCGGAGACAACCGGAGCGGCATCGATGCTGCCTCGGGCAGCGTCGGGGCGAGACGGGGCGCCATTGGCGCGGGGAGGGTCAGCCTCGGCGCGGGCCGACGAGACGCCTCGGTTGTGCTCGGCCGACCAGGCGCGGAGCTCTCCGAGTTGCGCGAGCTCCTGTCGCTCGTCGGGCGTCAGGCGGCGGAAACGGCCCTCCTGTTCGAGCGACGCGAGCCGAGTCAGCGCCTCCGGACACAGCACAACCACGCGATCCGCGAAGCGCGCGTCCCACTCGGCGTGTGCCTCCTGCCGGGCCTCGCGACCGAGAAATTTGACCGCGTACGCATACGCCGCCAGCCCGAGCGCGTGGACCGCGCCGGCGACCCAGTGCAAGCCGTTCGGCGCGCGGCCGTAGATCGTCACGAAGTCGCCCGCCCGCTCGATCGCGCTCATGAGCGGGTAGAACACGAGCACCAGCAGCAGCGTCGCGTGGGCAAGCCCGAGCAGGACGTCGCGCCGCGCCTGCCGCGCTCGGAGCGCCGCGACGAGCGCGAGCAGCCCGAGCAGCAGGCTCGCGGCCGGACCGGCGACCGCCACGAGCCAGTCGTCCAGCGGACCGAGCCGCCCCTGCTGGTACGAGACGAAGCCCCAATACACTCGGAAGCTGAGCGAGAGTCGCTGCGCCCCGAAGAGGTACGCCGCGCCGTAGTGCGCCAGCTCGTGGGCCAATACCCCGAGCGGCGTGAGCAGCAGGAACCCCATGCGGTTCGCGAGGTTGCGGTCGTCGGCGGTGTAGTCGGCGTCGAAGAGCGCCCGCCAACGTCCGGGAAGTTGCCAGAGGGTGTAGAGCGCGACGGCGGCGTAGAGCAGGCTGAGTACGTCCGCCGTCGGCCCGAGCATCACGTAACTACGCCCCCACTCCTTATGTTGCAGAGAGTATGTGGCGCGCCAGGTGCCGCGCGGCGACCATTCTCAGGCCCAGCGGCCCACGAACGGCGAGTTGTACCGACCCGCCGTCGCCAGCAACGCTTCCTCGCCGGCCGCGTCCAGGGGACGGAACCGGTCGGCCGCCTCCAGCACCTTCGGCAGGACGGTCACGTCGCCGGCGCTGCAGATCGTCGCCACCGGCTGCGACAGGACGAATGCGACCGCGCGGTCGATCGTCTCCTGGTCGGTGAACGGCTCGTACCACGTGGTGTGCGTCTTCGGGCGGTCGCCCCAGGGATCCTTCGCGACCGACTTCAAGATGTGGACGCCGACGTCGCGCGTCCCGCACTCGGCCAGCAGGGCTTCGGCGTCGCGGCGGAACTCGGGGATTGCCCAGAGCACGAAGTTGAGCGGGAACATCACCGTGTCGAAGTCGAACCGCCGGAGCGCCTCCAGGTGCGTGCTCGGCGCGTCGTGGGTGTGGCCGGTGATGCCGAGCCAGCGGACGAGGCCCTCCTCGCGGGCCTCGATCAGGGCCTCGAGCGCGCCGCCGGGCGCAGTACACTCGTCGAGCACGTCCCGCTTCCCGACGCTGTGGAGCTGGTACAGGTCCAGCCGATCCACGCCGAGCCGTTCGAGCGAGCGGTGCAGCTCGGCCTTCGCCCCGTCCTTGGTGCGCTCGGTCGTCTTGCAGCCGAGGAAGATCTGGTTTCGGATGCGCGGCATCCAGGGTTGCAGCCGCAGCTCGGCGTCGCCGTAGCTCGGCGCCACGTCGAAGTGGTTGACGCCGTGGTCGAGGGCCACCTGCACCGCGCGGTCGGCCACGTCCTGCTCGACCCGCCCGATGCCCGCGGAACCGAACGTCACGACCGAGCTCATGTGGTCGGTCCTACCAAGCCGTCGCGTCTCCATCTCACACCTCCCGAACTGTACAGTGACACAATACCGCTTCTCTTGTCGTCTCGCCTGGAATGTCATCCCGAAGGAGCGCGAGCGACTGAGGGATCTCATGCTGACGGACGCGAGACCGCGAGATTCCTCGCTGCGCTTCGGGATGACAGGCATGTTGACGGCGCGACCATCGATCGACGATTGGTGGCTCAACGCTCCCGCGCAGGCGCCGATTCGGCCATCCTCCGCTCGATCTCGGCGGTGGTCAGGATGCCCTTCTCGACCATCAGCGCCTCAATCGCCGTCAGCCACCGCTCGTAGTAGCCGGCCGCCTCGTAGCGCGCGGGCTCCATCGCCTCGATGGCCCGACGCAGCTCGTCAACGGACATCTTGCCCTTGCCCGACAGCAGCCGCATGAGCGCGTCCGTGCGCTGCTCCCAGAAGGCTAGATCGTGCTCGGCGCGGTCGATCGGGCGGTCGTCGGGCCAGCTTCCTCGATCGTGTACCTTGCGATCGACCGCGCCGGTTGCATCCTGCGTCATCGCACGCTCCTTTCGGTCACCAGTGTGGGGCATGCGCACCATAGCGCGATCCCCGTCAGCAACGCGCTCCAGACTAGATCGACAGGCAGAATGGGGATGCATGCATAAGCCTATGAATCCCATCCAAACGATAGCCCGGCGTGGCGATCACGACTCGACGGCGATGCCGCACCCGACGATGAGCGAGCGCCCGACCTGATCGGATAGCGCCTGGTTGTCGATCTGGGCGGGGCGGAAGCTGAACAGGTACTGCCCCGACTGCTCGGCGTACGCGACCACCTGCATGTAGATCGCCTGGCCCGGCTGGAGCGGCACGCGCGCGACGAACTCGGGCTCGACCGTCGGGCCTTCGAGGCGGAACACGTCCACCGGCTCCAGCCGCGACAACGTGAAGCGCTCCCACGGGCCGCTCGCCTTGATCCGCACGCCGTCGAGCGGCGTGTCGCCGGTGTTCAAGACGCCGAACTGGGCGACGAACCAGTCCCCGATCGCAATCTCCCCAGGCTGGCACTGGCCGGTGAATGCGACCGAGCGACGCGGGGCGACCGTCGGCGTGAGCGCGGCCAGCCGACCCTCGACGACCGGATCGCGGCGCACGTCGCGCGCCGCCGCGTAGATCCGCGCCGCCTCCACCCGCTGGCCGCGCTCGACGAGCTGGTCGCCGCGATTGATCCGCGCCGCGTACAGCTTGTCGAGGAGGGCGGGGTCATTGGGGAACGCGGCGAGCGCCTGGAGCGTCGCCGCTTCGGCCGCCGGCCAATCGGCGACGTCCCACGCGACCTCGATCCGTGCCAGGAACGCATCAAACTCCGGCCCGACCGTGGCGGTGGGCGGCACGAGCGACGGCAGCGGGATGAGTGTCGGCTGGGCGTTCGCGCCGGCGGCGGCCCCGACCACGACGCTCGGGGCCGGCCTGACCGGGGTGGCACCACGGCCGGCGTCGATGGCGCCACCGCGATTGGCGCCGCGGCGACAGGCGCTGCCGCCGCGGTCGCCGAAGCAGGGGGCATGACCGACTCGGGCGCGGTCCCCGCCACGGCCACACCCGACGCGGCGGTGGGAGTGCCCTCCCGGACCGTCGTGCCCGTGGGCATGGTGGCGTCCCCCTGCGCCACCACGACGGGCAGAGTAGGATCCGGCGCGACTCCGCCGTCGGCGCGCTCTGGCTCGGACAACCATTCGGCATCGCGGTCCGCCCCCGTGCTCGACGACCGAGGGACGACCAGTATCCCGCCCAGGAAGGCGACGAACGCCGCGACGAGCAAGCCGCGCGTGATCGCCGAACGGTGCCAGCTTGCCCCCGGCCACAGCCCCTCGACGATCGAGGGGCGCATCAGCGCGATGATGACCAGCGCACCGGCGACATAGAAGAGACCGCCCGCGAGCGCGCTCCGGCGCAGGATGAGGATGGTTCCGGCGACGAGGGCCAGCACGGCGGTCGCCAGCGCAAATCGGCGCACGAAGCGGAACGGATCGGTGCTGAGATCCCGCGTGGCGTCCTACCAGTGGATCGTGATCGGCGTGCCGATCGTCGCCCAGTTCCAGAACCAGAGCGAGTCGTCGTAGTTCATCCCGAGGCAGCCGTGGCTCCCCGAGTAGCCCCAGTTGCTCGACCAATAGTTGTAATGCAGCGCGTGGCCGACGCCCGTGAAGTATTGGGTGAACAGCACGCCCGAGACATCGTAGCCGGGGCCGCGCATGCGCTCGTTCGCCACGCGGCGCTCCAGCACGAAGGTGCCGATCGGCGTCTCCCAGCCGGGCGTCCCGTGGACCGCCAGCGCTGAGTAGACCGGCGTGCCGTTCTCGTAGGCCGTCACGATGGTCGGCGCTGAGAGGCTGACGTCGATCCACCGACCCGAGCGCATGGTCGTCGGCGCCGGAACCCGGACCTGGCCCTCCTCGACGTAGGTGCCGTCGGCGAGCCGGTACCAGTTGCCGCCGTCCTCGCCCTCGACCAGATCCTGGACCGTCAGGATGTCGTTGTGCGCGACGTCCTGGACCCAGCCCTGGTCGGCCTGGATCGGCTCGCGCCAGATGCTCGCCGTGCCCGCGGCGCGCGCCGGCGTGTTGAGCTCTTCGATGACGCGCGGGCCTTTGAGGTACTTCTCCGGTGGCGCCGTGCTCGGGCCGACGAGCTTCGCATCGACGTACGCCATACCGTTCGTCTTCGGATTGAAGACGTAGAAGCGGCCGTCCTGGGCCTCGCCCTGGATGCGCAGGTACGTGAACGGTCGCACCTTGCCGAAGCTGACCGCGTCCGCCTTCGAGCCCGACCAGAGGTCGGCCGGCTGGAACGTCTGGATCCACTTCTCGCCGGCCTGGGCGTGGGCCTGGGCAGGCTCACCGACGAGGGGTGCGAGCGCAACAGCGCCCAGCGCGACCACCATAGTTACCCGTTGTACCCACGGCCGCAACCGCGTGAGACTCAAGAAACCCATCGCGAGGATCCCTCCATCCATTTCATTCCTCACTCAAGGAGCCCCCCGAGTGCGACCCGAACGTCGTCCTGCGCAGCACCGCCTCGGCGCCGTGCCCATGCGCGTCGCACGGCGGCCGACGAACATTGCCTCGATCGTAGCTCGCGGCCCCGCATGCGTGCGACCGCCGTTCCCTGCTCACATTATTGGCCGCTTCGGGCCGGCCGTCTAGTCCCCGCCAGACCTTTGTGATGCCTGCGCGGTGCTTCTTCACGCCGGCGGACGCCGCATGGCTCCCAACGGTGAGCGTCTAGAGCGTCGCCGTCCACGCCGCCCGGGCACGTGAAATGCGCCGGGTGTTCCCGACATCGAGAGCAGCAGCTCTCGGGGGCAACCACACCCATGCGCGGCGGTCCGAAGCGACGGGCGCCGCGCGAAGGAGCAGGATGATGCAGGTAGGAGATACGGTCCAGGTGCGCATGACTCAACGGCGCGTGCTGATCGTCGAGGATCTCGGCGGCGAGCGGTTCCAGGTGGAGTTCCTGCCGGACCCGTCCGGTGACCCGATGGACCGCGACACGGTCCAGGATTCGGACGTCGGCGGCATCTACGCCGCCAGCGACCTCGAACCGTACGCCTGACATCCGAGATGCGAGGAGGATCGTCTAGCGACGCGCGGCTAGCCTGGCGCGTCGGTCCGAGTCCCGTGCGGCGCGATAGGAGGGCTGCTCCGTAATGAAGCGGAGCGCATCATCGAGACGTTCCAGGACACGACGGTCGCGGTCGTCGTCCGGCCCGGCCGTCGCGACGCCGTGATGCATAGATACGAGGCGCCGGTGTATTTCTTGGAGCACCGCGCCCTCATCGACCGCGGCTGCATCATGCTTCATGCGTCCTCACCATATGTACTTTCGGTCAGCTTCACTACGTAGTCTTCATCGCAGGGGAAATGGTTGATGATCTAGCGATCGTCGTCGCTCACGATGGTGAACCGGCCCGATGAGCGGTCGTAGCAGCCAACCCGCCGCTCGCCCGTGTCGTCGTCGTCATACCCGAACACCGTACCTCGCTCGATAGTCGCACGGGCACTTGCGTCGTACGCTTCGAGGCTGTGCAGTCCCATCCGCCAGCCGTGCTTCCTGAAATGGGCGGCCAGGTACTTCGGGGACTGCCACTCATGCATCGGCTTGGCGCTCCTTTGGCGGTTTCTCGCTACTTGGTGAGCAGCACCATAGAATGATGCCTCTCGTGAATGCTCCGAGCGCGCGGAAGGCCGAATTGCGCGTCTAGCAGCGACCATATGCCAGTCATAGGTCACGGCAAGGACGTATGACGGAGAGGATGGCCTCGGTAGCGTCGGACCGCCTATGATCGCCGCGGGCCGCGCGTCGGTGACGAGGCGCGGCCAAGCGAGTGCGTGACGGAGGGTTCCGAGTATGGCTGAGACGGGGCGACTGGTCGCGTTCTACGGCGCCGACGCGCCGATGCGGATCGAGGAGTTCCCCGTGCCGGAGCCGGAGCACGGCTGCGCCGTCGTCCGCACCAGCCTGGCGAACGTCTGCGGCTCGGACCTCCACGTCTGGCGCGGCGAGCAGGATCTCAAGAAGATGGGCCGTGCGTTGCCGCGCCACATGGGCCACGAGATGTGCGGCCGCATCTCGGCGCTCGGCGAGGGCGTGACCACCGACTCGGCCGGCGCGCCGCTCGCCATTGGCGACCGCGTCGTCTCGCGGTACTCGCACTCCTGCGGGCGCTGCCGGGGCTGCCTGTCCGGTCGCACGCGCTACTGTCCCCACCAGGGGCGCCAGTGGGCCGACACCTGCCACGTCTGGCCGCATTTTCGCGGCTCGTGGGGCGACTACGCGTACCTGTTCCCGAACCACGCCGTCTTCAAGGTGTCCGACGAGCTGTCGGACGGCATGGTGGCCGGCATCAACTGCGCCTTCTCCACGGTCATGTGCGGGCTCGACGTCGCGCGCGTCCAGCTCGGCGAGACGGTCGTCGTGCAGGGGGCGGGCGGCCTCGGCATCTACGCCGCCGCCATCGCCCGCGAGCTGGGCGCCGGCAAGGTCATCGTTGTGGACGGCGTGCAGGAGCGGCTGGACCTCGCCGCGCAGTTCGGCGCCGACGAGACGATCGACCTGCGCGAGGTCCGCACGCCCGAGGCGCGCGTCGCCCGCGTGAAGGAGCTGACCGACGGCTGGGGCGCCGACGTCGTGGTCGAGGTGGCCGGCGTCATCGGCGCGATGCAGGAGGGCCTCGACATGTGCGGCAATGGCGGGCGCCTCGTCGAGGTCGGCAACATCGTCGCCGGGGTGTCGTTCCCGCTCTACCCGCCGCACTTGAACCAGCGCAACGTCAGCATCCTCGGCATCGGCTACTACGAGCCGTTCCACCTGAAGCGGTCGCTCGACATGATGCTCCGCACGCGGGAGAAGTACCCCTACGAGAAGGTCGTCTCGGACGTGTTCCCGCTCGAAGCGGTGAACGAAGTGCTGGCCGCTCAGGACAGGGGCCACATCACCCGCGCCGCCCTCCGCCCCTAAAGACTGGCCGGATGGCCCGCTCAACTATCGTGGCCGCGATGCTGCCGCACGCTGCTTCCAGGCGTCACAGTCCGAACAAGCTTCGCTATCTCCGTGCGCTGGGGCCAGTATCGACGGTGGCGCCAGGAGCCACTTCGGATCTTCCGACCCTCCACCGCCGAGCGTCCCGTCCGGTCTCATGTATCGATGCGTCATGGCGACCGCCCGAGGTTCGTCAAGGTACACCACGATTTGGCTGAGCGTCCCTGCCGGCTGACCGGAGCTCGGCGGGGCCCGGCGGCTGGCCCGCACTCGGATGCTCAGTTCGCCGCGTGCGGCTCGCTCGACATACTGGCTCTCGTTGAACCGCGCGCGTAGAATCCAGGGACAGACAAGCAGTCGCGGCGTCTCAGGTACGCTTGGAGACACGATGGACCTCGCTCGCGAGTTGCGCGAACACCTCGGCGCCTACCTCGATGGGCGGTTGTCTCTGGCGACGCTGCGCGAGTGGCTCGACCTCCACGTGCAGGCCGTAGAAGATGCGTGCGGCCCAGCGGATCGAGAGTTGGGCACGGTGTTCGGCGAGGCGCATGCTCTCCTCGCGGAGTTGGACTACGGGCACCGAACCGAGACCGAGTTGCGAGCGGATCTGCGCGCCATCGTGGCGGTCGGTTCTGCCAATGGATCGACAACAGGCCACGGCGCCGAGCGCGTCAGTCGCTTGGGGTAGTAGCGTGCGAATGGAAGCGGCCCGTCACCGCATGTCCCACTCGGGCGGGCCGTCGTCGGCGTAGCCGCACTGCTCGCATTCGCTGTAGATGTGGACGCCGGGCGGCATCGCTATCGCCAGCCGCAGCGACATCTCCTCGCCGACCGTCTTGATGTGGTGGACCGTCCCGCGCGGCACCCAGACGATGTCGTCCTTCTCCGCCTGCACGACCACGCCGCCGGTGAGCTCCCACTGGAGCTGACCGGCCATCACCACCCACCACTCGTCGAAGTCGCGGTGCCAGTGCGGGCGATTGCCGCCTCCCGGCGGGGTCGCGATCAGCGTCACGACGTTCCGTTCGTCCTCGACCAGCCGCGTCGCCCAGGGGGCCGCGCCCATCTCCTTGACGACCGTGCCGAGGCGCGTGTGGATCATGTTCGGCCAGTGAAGGTTCATGACGCGCGGCGAGATCGGCCCGTCCACGCGGTCGGTGATGTTCAGCGCCGGCGTACCGCCGGTGCCGGATCGTAGGTCGCTCATGCTGCCCCTCCCTCGATGCCCGCGATTGGGCCACGATACGCGATGCGCGACCGCCGGTGCCGCGCCGACGCGGGCATCAGCGCGACCGACAGGTGCCCTGACCAGCCGAGCGACCCCCAATCCCGCCGGGAGCCTTGACGAGCCGCGCGAACGCCGACGCCGCGTGTGCCGATCGGGGATTCGTGCGCACGCGCGGCGTTCGGCAGTATGGTTCGACTCGAATCATGCACCCGTTGCTCGCCTCCTTGTACGCCGCCACGCTCCAGTTCGGGGCCGGAGCGCTGCTGGCCACGCTGCTGAGCGACTGGCTGGCCGAGGTGACGCCCGGCTTCTTGCGGCAGGGCGCCCTGTGTGCACTCTCCGGCGCGGGCCTGGCCTACCTGCTGGTGGGGAGCGGCTCGCCGAACGAGCGCGGCGCCGCGCTCGCCTTGCTGCTCCTGACGGCGGCCTACACGGTCCTCCAGTTCACGAGTCGGCGCAGGGTGCGGCTCGCGATCGGCGCGCTCGGGGCGCTGGCCGGTGTCGCGGGCATCGTGCTGGCGGCGTTCGCGCGCCCGAGCCCGTCGCTCGGCCCGATCTGGACGGTCCTGGCCGGACTGGCATCGGCCCTGGCGCTCGGCACGTCCGTGACGGCACTCGTGCTCGGGCACTGGTACCTCGTGACGCCCCGGCTCTCGGCGCGCCCGCTCCGCCGACTCTGCGACCTGGCGATCGGCTCGCTGGTTGTGCTGACGGGCTTCGCGCTGTGGTACGTCTGGGTCAACCCCGACGCGACCGCATTCGGGCCGAACGTGCCGATCTTCCGCTGGGCCGGGTTCGTCGCGGTCACGCTCTTCCCGATCGGGGTGACGATCGCGGCGCGGGTCTGCTGCGACGAGTGGCCGCGCGGCCGGGCGATCCAGGCCGCGACGGGGCTGCTCTACATCACCGCCGCGCTGGTCCTCACGGGCGCCCTCGCCGGCAACATGGTACTTCTGACCGGGTAGGGCCACTAGGTTCGCGACTCGCCGCTCGCACCCGGCCGGTCAGTGGGTGCGCCGCGTGAACAGCACCACGCCGAGCAGGACCAGCGCGGCCCCGCCCGCCATCGCGGGCGTGATGGCTTCGTCGAGGAGCAGCGCCCCGAGCGCCGCCGCCGCGACGGGCATCACGTAGAGCGCCAGCAGCGACGCGGTCGGCCCGTGGCGCTCGATCATGCCCATGAAGAGCACGAACGACGCCCCGAGGCCGATTGCGCCGCTGGCGACGATCGCGACCCAGGCGCGGGCGCTGATCTCGGTCGGGGCGATGGCCTCGCCCGCGAGCAGCATGGCCGGCAGGGCGAAGAGCATCGCGCCGACGATCTGGCCGGCCGCCATCGCCAGCGGATCCGTCCCGCCCAGCCGCATGCGGGCGTAGACCGTGGAGACGGCCATCAGGAGCGCCACCGCGAGCGCGAGAGCGTGGCCGCGCAGGTCGCCGGTGGCGCTACCTTCGAGCCCGGTGCTGCGCGTGACGATCAGCACGGCCACGCCGCCGAAGGCCGCCGCCAGTCCGGCGAGGCGAGCGCGCGACGGGATCGGCTCGCGGAGCACGACCGTCGCGAGCAGGGCGGTTAGCAGCGGCGCGAGGGAGATCAGCACGGCCACCAGCCCGCTCGATGCGTACAGCAGGGCCAGCGCCGACAGCACGCCGGTGGCGAACGGGTTGAGCGAGCCGACGAGGCCGACGTCGACGAAGCGGCGCCGGCTCGCAATCAGCCCGCGCCGGACGCGCGGCAGGAACGGCAGGAAGAACAGCAGGCCGGCGCAGAAGCGGAGCACGACCAGCGCCAGCGGCGAGACCTCCGCGACGGCCATGCGCTGGGCCACGACCGACGCGCCCCAGATGGCCCCCAGGATCACCACGTCGCGCAGCAGGGTGGTTGACGCGAGCGGCGGCGCGTGCCGCGCGGGTGGGTGCGCGACTCGCGGTGGCGTCATCGGTGGCGGCCTCATCGGATGGGCACCGTGAGCCAGTACCAGCCGAGCACGGCGAGCGTGCCGACCAGCAGCAGCCCGTTCGTCCGCCCCCAGTAGTGGAGGAGCGTCCGCGCCCAGCGCGCGTCGAGGGGCGGGGGCGACGGGTAGGGCACCCCGGTTGGCGCGGGTCGGTCGCGCGTCGAGCCGGGCGCGCCATCGTCGGCGATACTGTCCGCATTGATGGGAGCGTGGGGCTCGGTATCGGCGGAGGGGTGGGCCTCGGGAGACGCGCCTGGCTGTCCGGCGACCAGCCGGGCGAGCGAGCGGCGCGCGAGCAGGTACCCCGCGAGGGAGGCGGTCGTGGCGACGAGCCAGGTGGCCACCGCCGCGCCCCGTCCGACGAATTCGCCGAGGATCAGGGTGGCCATCACGAGGAGGAAGAGGCCAAGTTCGAAGAAGAAGAGCATGCTGTGCCACCATCATAGCGCCCGCCGGCCGCGCCGCCGCGCGGGAGACGCCGAGAGCTGGAGGCAGTGCCATCGTGGACCCGACGCGGCGATTTCGACTGGCGGAGCTGACGCGCGAGGAGCTGCGGCAACGCCTGCCCCATGCGACCGTGGTGGTGCCGACCGGCGCGACCGAGCAGCACGGGCCGCACCTGCCGATCGTGACCGACACGCTGATGGCCGAGGCGGTCGCCCTGCGCGCGACCGAGCTGGCGTCGGCGCGCGCGGATATCTTGGTGACGTCGGTGCTGCCGTTCGGCTGCTCGAACCACCACCTGACGGTCGGCGGGGCGCTGACCGTCTCCCAGCGGACGTACGTGGCGTTCGTGGTCGAGCTGGCCGAGAGCCTGGCCACCATGGGCTGTCGCCGGCTGGTGTTCCTGAACGGCCACGGCGGCAACGAGGACCCGCTGCGGGTGGTCGCCAACGAGCTGGTCTACGAGCGGCGCCTGCCGATGGCCGTCGCGGTCGCCTCGTACTGGACGATCGCGCGCGCGGCCATCGACGAGCGCTTCGGGGCGGCGGGGCCGGCGCCGGGCCACGCGGGCACCTTCGAGACGAGCTGCGTGCTGGCGCTGCGGCCGGACCTCGTGCGGCTCGACGCGCGCTTCCCGCCCGACGAGAAGCCGCGTCCGCTGGCCGCCGGCAATCAGGTGCGCGGGGTGCCGGTCCGGTTCCCCGGCGTCTGGGAGGCGAGCGCCGGAGTCTCCGATGCGGCCCGCGAGGCGACCGCCGAGGGCGGCGCCCGCGCCATCGACGAGATCGTGAGGGAGGCGGCCGACTTCCTGGTGGCGTACCACGAGCAGCCCTTCCCGTCCCCACCGTCCTGAGCCCGACCTTGGCCGAAACTCGGGCCGTAACGGGCGATCTATGGCCTGTTGTATGGCTCAGGCCAATGCCCGGGCCATAGAAATGGTCAAGCTCCCCACGTGCGTAGTAAAGACAAGGGGACGCCGTGGGTCCCGCGGGGTAGCCCAGGCGCTATCATCCGCCGAGTGGGAGGGCAACGCATGACTACCGTGAGCGCGATCGACGCCGCCGGGGCGCTGGGCCGCACGTTCGTGGCCGACATGGAGGCGCGGCCGGCCTCGGACTGGGACCTGCCCAGCGACTGCGAGGGCTGGACCGTCGCCGCTACCATCGTCCACCTCGCCCAGGTGGCCACCTTCCTCGGGGACAGCATCCGGCGCGGGATCGCCGGCGACGGCGGCCCGCCCCAGCTCGTGAAGGACGGGGGCGTGGGCGCCTGGCGGGCATGGCGTGCCGAGACCATGCAGGTGCAGCTCGCGCTCCCGCCGGCCGAGCTGCTGGAGTGGTACCGCCGGGCCACCGCCGAGCTGACCGACGCGGCTCACTCAATCCCGGTCGCGCCGCCCGGCGCGACCGGCTGGCATCCGGTCGGCTCGCGCCCGCTGTCGTGGATCGTCGATCAGTGGCTCTTCGAGCTGGCGCTCCACGACTGGGACGTCCGCGTGGCGTTCGACCCGCTCGCCGAGGTCCGCGACGGCTGCCGCGACGCCTTCGGCCGCACGTTGCCGGGCCGCATCGGGCGCGGCTTCGCCGGCGGGGACGATCCGGCCCTGGCCGGTCGCTACCGCGTCCAGCTCGTCGGCGACGACCCGTACTCGTTCATCCTCGTCGCAGGCGACGGCGCGCTGACGGAGCGTCCGGACGACGGCGAGCCGGTGGTCGCGACGATCCGCACCAACCCGCACACGTTCGCGATGGTCACCACGAACCGCCGCCCGGTCGACAACGTCGAGGGCACGGAGCGCTGGCAGGTTGACGGCGACACGGAGAAGGCCCACGCCTTCGGCCGCGCCTTCAAGAGCTACTGACTGCTTAGGGCGCCGGAAGGAAGCCGGACGCGGTGGCGCGGGACTCGGCGTCGAAGCAGCGCACGCGGTCGCGGATGGCGCCGTACTCGGGGTGCTCGGGCGGGAAGTACAGTCCGCTCTCCGCGTCGCCCTTGATTTGGCCGGCGCGGCACGGCGTTGACGGATCGGCCGGCGTCGCGGTCGGCTCGGCGGCTTGTGTACTTGCAGACGGGGCGCCCTCGGATGGCGGCGTCGCCTCGCCCGCCGGCGTACCTCCCGGCTCCGGCGCCCGAGCCGGCGATGGCGTGGCGGTGGGCGCGAGCAAGGCGACGGCCTCGGCGATCACCCAGCCCTCGTCGCCGATCGGGTCGCCCACGTTGCGCCAGAGCTGCCCCGCCACGGTGCGGTCGGCGCCGACGATCGTGACCTCGGTGCCCTCGCGGAGGGACTTGACGAGTCGCTCGCCGGCGCCCGGCTCGGCGCGCAGGTTGGCCCCCTGCGAGCCGGCGGCGATGAGCGCGCGCTCGGGGATGAGGGAGGCGATGGCGGCCGTCGCCGCGGGTGGCGACGGGGTGGCGACCGTGGCCGGCGTCGAGGTGGAGGACGTAGGCTGAGTCGCTAGTGGCGCGGCGGACGTGGGCACGGCTGTTGTGGGTCCGCCCGGCGTTGGCACCGCCGTGGCGACCGTCTCGACCGCCGCCCCGACGACCCAGCCCTCCGAGCCATCGTCGGCCCGCACGTTGCGCCACGCCTGCCCATCGACGGTGCGGTCGGCCCCCACCACCGCCAGCTCCGCGCCGTCGCGCAGCGGCGCGAGCAGGGCGGCGCCCGTCCCCGGTTCGCGCCGCATGTTGGCACCCTGCGGTCCGGCCGCCACTTGCACGCGCTCCGGCGCGGGCGTCGGCGACGGCGACGACGTGCCCGAAGTCGATGTTGCACTCGCACTCGCACTCGGGCTCGCTGAGGCGGCGGGCGGCGTTCCTGGCGGCGGTGTGCTCGCGCCCCCCGGCGCCATCCCCGAGGGTGTCGTCCCGACCGGCACCGCTCCCGTCGGCGTGGCAGTGGAGGGTGTCGATGCCGACGAAGTCATCCCCGTCACCGTGGCGCTCGCGGCGGTCGAGCCGGGCGGCGCGATCAGCGTGGGCGTGTTGACCGGGGTCGGCGTGGAGTCGGGCGTGGCAGTCACATCCGGAGCTGGCGCCCCTTGTGCGTCGAATGACGCACCGGCCGCGTCGGGGCTTCCGGACGTCGCCGGAGACGCCACCGCGACCGTCTGTCCCCCGTCGCCGGTGTCGGCCGCCGGAAAGCCGCACGCGAGCACGAGCACCATGAGCAGCACGATGGGCAGCATGCGTGGGGAGCGAAGCGCGGGCAGCCGACGTGGAGCGCGAGAAGGCAACACCCGAGGCGGTTCCTGGCCGGCCCTCAGCCGCGCGCCGCGCGGCGCGCG
>Ga0136611_10000132_pt1 | contig 43200 bp, 37 predicted proteins | sample AntDrymUQ2232306_2_FD_106645 | JGI IMG/M metagenome (GOLD analysis project Ga0136611, IMG submission 106645) | Polar desert sand microbial communities from Dry Valleys, Antarctica - metaG UQ223 (23.06) | ecosystem: Environmental > Terrestrial > Soil > Desert | place: Antarctica: Dry Valley... | reverse complement strand
GGCGGTCGCGGTGGCGGTGGCGGCGGGCGGCAGAACGCGTCGCAGGACATGATTTTTTTCTTCAGCCGGCAGATCGGCCTGTCGCCGACCGGCGACGCAATTCCGCTGCTGGCCGGCACGCGGCTCACCGGCCGCGTCGGCGACTGGTCGGTCGGCGCGCTGAATATCCAGCAGCGCGAGCAGGAGCTCAGCCCCTCGACCAACTTCACGGCGCTGCGGGCGAGGCGCGACATCCTCGCCAACTCCGACATCGGCCTGATGTTCCTGAACAAGGATCCGAACGGCAGCGACTACAACCGCGCCTTCGGCGCCGACGTCAACTTCAGGTTCTTCCGCGACTTGACGATGAATTTCGCGGGCGCCAAGAGCGCGACACCGGTCGAGCGGTTGCCCGGATCGGGCGACGACTACTATTCGAAGAGCGGTTTTGGGTATCGCGGCAGCGTCCTCGAGACCCGCGCGATGTACCAGACCATCGGGTCGCGCTTCAACGACGAGATGGGGTTCGTGCCGCGCGTCGGGGTCGACAACTTCGAGGGATATTTCGGCACCCACCTGCGCTTCAAGAAGTTTTCGAGCTGGATGCGCGAGACCTTCCCGCATTTCCAGATCGAGAACTTCACCAAGCGCAACGGCGGCGGCCTCGAGTCGCGCTACATGGACTGGCACTGGCCGGTGACCTTCCAGAACAGCGCGTTCGTCGAGATCGGGACCAATCCGAACGTCGAGGTCATTGACGAGCGATTCGCGGTCAACAGCCGGCGCGGTATCTTCGTCGAGCCGGGCCGCTACGATTTCAAGGAACACTTCCTGCTCGCCAACAGCAATGCCGCGGCGCCGTTCTCGATGAACCTGCGCTACGGCAACGGCGAGTTCTACGACGGCTACCGCCGCAACTACACGATCGGCGGCACGCTGCGCATGAACGAGCACTTCAACGTGTCCCTGAGCGACCAGATCAACGACATCGACCTGTCGTCGGGATCGTTTGTCACCCACCTGGTCACGGGCCGGGTCAACTACTACTTCAACACCAAGGTGTTCGTGAACGCGCTGGTGCAGTACAACACCGACACCAACCAGTGGAGTTCGAACGTGCGGCTGGACATCATCCATCGTCCGCTCAGCGATATTTACCTGGTCTACAACGAGCGGCACGACTCGCGCAGCGGCGCGCTGGTCTCTCGAGCGGTGATTGCGAAGATGACGTACTTGCTCGCTTTCTGATCGCGTCGGGATCACTTCAAGACCGGCGCCAGAATTCTCCAGGGTCCGGTCAATTCGACCGTTTTCATCTTGCGGTCTTTCCACTTCACAATCTGGTAGAGCAGTGCGCACAGCGCGACCGCCGCGAGCAGCGACCCCTCGAGCGGCAAGGCGCGCTTGAGCGGCGTGGACAGCCCGCCGTACGCCATTTCGACATGAATCCAGTACACAAACAGTGAAGACTTGCCGAGCGTGGCAATGACGCGGCCGGGAACATCCGGCTCGGTGAAGTAGCGGCTCCACCGACGACGCGCGAAGGCATGGAAGTGGTCGATGCCGCGAGCGATCGGTAACATTGCGGCACAGAAGCCGAGGCGCATGAAGAAGAACGTCGGTGAGCTGGTCCAGAAGTTCGCGACCGGAAAAATCGACGGTTGCAGCGACGCGATGTAACCCCCGGAGATACCGATCAGCCCGGCGATCAGCAGGCCGAACTGCAGCCGCCGTTCCTGCGCAACTCCTTGCGCCGCAGACACCAGCTCGCCAGCGATCGCGCCGGCCAGGAGAAAGGCCGCCCATGGAAACAGGGCGAAGTTGGTGCGGCCCGGCAGTGGCCGGATGTAGGCCTCGATGGCATCCGGTAAGGCCGCCAGCACTCCCGCCTCGCGGACCAGTGGCGTGCCCATCGCCACGGCGATCGTCGCGATCGCGAACAGCACGATGCGCGTCAATCGATGCGGCGACACGCTCCAGAGCAGCGCCGCCGCGGTCATAGCCACGCCCATCACGTTCAGGATGTCGACCTTGAGGAAGTTGATCAGCGCGCCCCAGCCGAGCAGCTGGGATTGCAGGCGAAACAGGAAGGCCAGCGCGAACACCTGCAGCCCGCGCAGCCGGGCCATCGACGCGGCCGCCGCATGACCGACTTTCGACGCGCGCGCCGATGCCGCCATCGAAAGCGTGAGCCCCGCGAGGAACAGGAACAGGGGCGCCGCCAGGCCGGCAATGAAGATCGTGACCATGTACAGGCTGCGGCCGCGATCCTCCTGGCGGGTCCAGGCGTCGTTCACGTGCGCGGCGACCATGACGATCACCGCGAGGCCGCGCAGCCAGTCGAGATAAACCTTACGCCCTGGCATTGACCTCGAAGGTGGCATCCAGCGTGACGTCGTGCCGCAGCGAATGCCACACCGAGCAGTATTTTTCGCGCGACAGATCGATCGCGCGCTGGATCGCATGCTCTGGCACCGCTCCGCCAACCACGAAATGCAGCGTGAAGTGGACGAAGTGGCGTGGCACGTCATCCTGCCGCTCGCCCACGAGCCGCACTTCCAGTGCGCTGAGAGGATGCCGTCCCTTGATGACGATATCCGCCACGTCGATGGCCATACAGCCGGCCAGCGCCATCGCGAGGGCCTCCGGCGGTGAAGGCCCAGCAGTGCTGTCGCTATCGAGAATGATTTCAGTGCGAGGCGTGGCGGCGCGGAATTTCAGATCGCCCTGCCACGTGAGCGTGGCAGTGATGGGCGGCTTTTTCACCGCCACAGACTAACAGCTCGCCCTGAGCGAAGTCGAAGGACGATTGTTACGACGCCGGACTCGAAGCTGCCTGCGGACGGCGGCCCGTGCCGATGAGCATGGCAAACACCAGCCAGGCCAACGGGCCGGCGATCAGCAGGTAGGTGAGGTATTGACCGTAGACGCCGTCCGGTCCGTACGGTTCCGTGGCCCAGTGCAGCGCTTCGCTGTTGGGAAAAATGTTCGCTTCGGTGAGCTCGTGGAAGCCGTAAATCAACAACTGGCCGACGAACACCAGCAGGAAGATCGCCGTCACCTGGAAGAACACCGCGAGGTTGACGCGGTGGCCGTAGCGCGACCACAACATCGCCACCGCAGCGGCGGCGAGCGTGCCCGCCACCGCGCCGCCAATCACCGTCGCCGCCTGGACTTGCGTGAGCAGCGTGCCCATCAGCAGAGCGGTCTCCATGCCCTCGCGGGAGATCATCAGCAGCGTGAAGAAGAACACGCCGAGCCACGCGGCGGTGCCGCTCTTCTCGGCCGACTGGCGGAGCTGGCCTTCGATCTCGCTCTTCAGCTTCCTCGCGGTACGCCACATGTGAACCGTCAACGTCGCGACGGAAACGGCCGCGGCGAGCGCGAGTACGCCTTCCCACAGCGCCTGGTTGGACGCCATCTGGAACAGGTACGCCGCGAACACACTCAGCAACAGGGACAGGCCGATGCCCCAGTGCACCGCGGGAATCAGTTCGAGCCGGCCGCTCTTGCGCAGATACGCGAGGCTGATGCCGATGATGAGGAACGCTTCGAGGCCTTCGCGGAGAGTGATGACGAATGCTTGCAACATAGGAAGAACGCCGGTTCCTTCTAAAATGAGATTAAGTCTCAGTTGGGAAATTTGAGCATATCCGACCATTCTGGTCGTGGGCAAGTAATATCCGTCCGCACGCTTCCCCTACGCACGCAACCCGGCGATACCCCCGATCGTCAAAGATTCTCGACGCGCCCGCCGCTGGTCGATGGGCGGAAAGAAGGAACCAATTGACTGTCGAACTACTCGCGAGAACGTCGGCCATCCTGATCGCGGTCGTCGGATGCGCGGTCCTTACGACCGCGACCGCAATCGTTGGCGCGCAACCGGCGACGCCGGCGGAAGCGCCGACGGGTCTCGCCCCCTGCACCATCCAGGGCGTTCCCGGCGAGGCGAAATGCGGCACGCACAAGGTCTGGGAAGACCGCGAAGCAAAGCAAGGCCGGCAGATCGAGCTGTCGATCATCGTCCTGGCGGCGCTCGATTCGAACAAGCGCCCCGATCCGTTTTTCATGCTGCAGGGCGGCCCAGGAGACGCGCCGTCATTCAACGCCCGTTTCTACAGCCGCGTGTTCGCCGGGATCCGGAGAACGCGCGACCTCGTGCTGGTCGATCTTCGCGGCACCGGCAAGTCCGCGGCGCTGCTCTGCCCGGAGTTAAGCACCCCTCGCAGCAACGGCGTCTACGACGCCGACCTTCTGAGCGTCCAAGCGGTACGCGCGTGCCGAACCCGGCTCGAGAAGACCGCCGACCTGCGGTTCTACACGACGGAGATCGTCGTCGACGACCTCGAGGAAGTCCGGCAAGCGCTCGGCTACGGGCCGATCAATCTCTATGGCACGTCGTACGGCTCGCGGGTGGCGCAGGTTTACTTGCGGCGCCATCCGACGGCACTACGCGCGGTGTCGATGAAAGGCATCGTGCCCGCGTCAATGGCGATGCCCGAGACACACGCTCGCGCCGGCGAGGACGCGTGGCGGCTACTGGCCGCGCGTTGCGCAAAGGATGCGAACTGCCAGGCGGCGTATCCGACCCTCGACGCAGATTTCCGGCAGTTACTCGCGCGTCTGGACAAAGAGCCTCCGTTGTTGACGGTGCCGGCGGACGCGAATCGCGCCGCGGCGACAATTGAAGTCACTCGCGGACTGTTCGCGGAAGCGTTCCGCAACGTTCTCTACACGCCCGAAGGATCGGCAGGCGCGCCGGGACAGGTGCGTCAATTGCTGGCGGGCGACACTCGCGCCCTCGCGGAAACTGCGCTCGCCGGACGCACTATTCTTGGTGGGGAGCGCCTCGCAGCGGGGTTCTTCCTATCAGTCACCTGCACGGAGGACGTCCCGTTCCTATCGCCGAAGGCTGACGCGATGGCGACGGGGACATTCGGCGGCACCTACCGCCTCGAGCAGCAGCGCGCCGCGTGCAAGGAATGGACGCGCGGCACTGTCTCAGCCTCCCATCGGCAGCCCACGCGATCGGCAGTACCGGCGCTGCTGCTCTCGGGCGAATTCGATCCGGTGACGCCGCCATCCGGCGCAGAGGAGGTCGTGCGCGGACTGTCCAATGGCCTTCACGTCGTCATTCGCAACAACGGTCATCCGATCGGAAATGCCGAAGCCTGCATCGGCCGAATGATTGGGGAGTTCCTTGACCGCGGCACGGCGGAGGGTCTTGATCAACGTTGCGCCGTGGAAAACCCCGCTCCACCGTTTGTGCTGCCTGGGAAGACCCCGTGATCAACGTCATATCGGATATGAAGCACGGGTTGCGCGTGCTGCTCAGGACACCCCTGTTCACGATCTGCACGATCACCGCGCTCGCGATCGGCATTGGGTCGACCACCGCGCTGTTCAGCGTCGTGCACGCGCTGTTGATGAAACCGCTGCCCTACCCGAACGCGGAATCGCTGGTCGTGATCTGGGAGCACAACCTGCCGCGCAATCGCGCGCGGAATGTCGTGAGCCCTGCGAACTTTCTCGCCCGCAAGGAACGCAGCCGGTCGTTCCAGGGCATGGCGACGTTTACGCAAAGTCGAGTCACGCTGACCGGCACCGGCGAGCCGCAGGAGCTCGCGGCGATCGTCATGAGCGCCGACATGCTGAACGTGCTCGGCGTGCGGCCAGTGGCCGGCGGTGCTCGTGCTGTTCGGTGCTGTCGGCGCAGTGTTGCTGATCGCCTGCGGCAACATCGGCAGCCTGGTGCTGACGCGCGCGTCAGGGCGCGGCCGCGATCGCGGTCCGTTCGGCCATGGGCGCCGGCACCGGGCGGCTATTGACGCAGCTGGTCTGCGAATCGCTGATGCTCTCGATCGCCGGCGGAGTGCTCGGCATCCTGCTCGCCACCTGGATCCTCAGCGGGCTGACGACCTCGGTGGGCTCACGCCTGCCGCTCCCCCTGCTTTCGCAAGTGTCGATCGATCCGGCCGTGCTCGCATTCGCCGTGATGGTCACGATCTTAACGACACTCGTCTGCGGGCTGGCTCCGGCGATCGGCGCCACCGGCGGGTCGCTGGTCGTGGCGCTGCGCGATGGCGCGCCGAGCGTGTCCGGCTCGCGGCGCGGACGTTGGCTGAGGCAATCATTCGTGCTGACGGAAATCGCGCTGGCGTTGACCGTGTTATGCGGCGCGGGGTTGCTCGGCCGCAGCCTGGTCGAACTGCAGAGCGTCAAGCCAGGGTTCACGACGGATTCGGCGCTATCGTTGCGCGTGTCGCTGCCGCAGCGTTCATACGCCGATAGCAATGCGCAACACGGGTTCTACACCAGGACGATCGCGGGACTGAAGGCGCTGCCCGAGGTCACCGCGGTCGGTGGAACGTCGTTCCTGCCGCTGGCAGGCGCCGGGCCGGCGACGTCGTTCTGGCGCGCCGATGCGCCGCAGCCGCCCCCGAACGAACGCCCGGTCGTGGAGGCGAGGCCCGTCACCGCGGGGTACTTCAACGCGATGCAGATCCCTCTGCTCGTAGGACGCGACGTCCACGAGGGTGATACGTCGGACAAGGAGCCGGTGATTACCGAGACGTTCGCGCGGCAGGTCTATCCGGGCGACAACCCGATCGGCCGCAAGTTCATCCTCAATCTCGGCAACGAGAAACCTCACGAGATCATCGGCATCGTCGGTGACGTCAAACTGGCGACTCTCGAAGGAGAGGTTCGCCCGACCGCGTATCTGTCGTCGCGCCAATATGCATTCGGCTTGATGAACTTCGTGGTGCGCACCACCGGCGACCCGGCGCGTCTGGGTCCTGCGGCGGTCCGCGTGATCCGCGAGATCGACCCGTTGCTGCCGGTTTCTGCCGTCAGGCCGCTCGCGGAAGTGGTCGCGGAATCGATCGCGCGACCGCGGTCGCGATGAGCGCGTTCGCCGCGGCCGCACTGCTACTCGCCGCGCTTGGCGTTTACGGCATCGTCTGGTATTCGGTGTCGCAGCGCGCCCGCGAATTCGGCATTCGGGTGGCGCTTGGCGCGCAACCGGGTCAGATCATCGCTATGGTCGTCGGCCAGAACCTGCGCGTCATCGCGCTCGGCCTCGCTGTGGGTCTGCTGATCACGATTCCCGCGACACGGTTACTGGGCGGGCTGCTGTATCGAGTTGGGCCGAACGACCCGACGACGTTCATCGCCATCGCCGCAATACTCTCGGCGGTCGCCGTCGTCGCGTCGTACGTGCCGGCGCGTCGAGGCACGCAGGTCGATCCAGTGGTGACGTTGAAGACTGAGTTAAGGGGTCTTGATGGCCTGACCGCCTGACCGCCTGACGGTCTGACGGCCTGACGGCCTGATTACTCCGCGTACACGACGGTGCGGATGCTGCGGTGCGCGCGGGCAATTTCCGCCGGCAGCAGCTTACTGAAGTAGACCTTGGATTCGGCTGAATCCTTCGGGTGCGGTTCATGCTTCACGACATTGAAATGCAGCTGCGCCAGCACGGCGCGCATGTCGTAGTAGCGGTTCTTGCTCTTGACGACGACTTCCTCGAAGCCCGCGGACATCGCCCACACTTCGGATTCCTCGGTCAACGCGCGGAAGTGGCCCTGGCCGCGCCAGTCACGGCGGGTACCGCCAATCCATTGATACAGTATGCGCCGGCCGTCAAAGTTGACGGCGCCGCCAAGGCGCGTGACCAGGTCGCGCAGCTTCGGAATCGATTCATCGCCGCGGATCTCGTGGACGATCTTGTACGAGACCGGCACCAGCGCGCCGGTGGGATCGTCCGGCAGCGGCGCTTCGGCCATCAGGATCAGCGATTCCCGATCGCGCAACCGCGTGATGATTTCGTCGGCGGTCTTGCGGCGAGGAAACTCCCCGAAGTATTCCTCGATGTACTGGATTTCCCACGCCCCGGCCTCGAGCGCGTATTGCTTGATCAGGTACTCCACGAGTCCGTCGATTATACGAGAAGCGAAAGCCTGGCGGTCAGCCAGCGTTGCTCGGGCGCCGATCGCGCCAGGCCCAAGGCGGCGCGATAGCACTGGACCGCCCGGTCCACATCGCCTGCCTCCCGCCACAGCTCGGCCCGGATGGCCGGCAGCAGCGGGTAGCGGCCGAGCGCGTCAAGGTTGTCGATCGCATCGAGCGCGGCCAGCCCCGCCAGCGCGCCGTCGATCCGGGACACGGCGATCGCGCGGTTCATCGCCACCACCGGCGACCGGGTGAGCGCCACTAGGTCGTCGTAGAGCTCGACAATCTGCGGCCAGTCGGTCGATGCCCACGTTGGCGCGGCGGCGTGGCACGCGGCGATGCCGGCCTCGAGGTGAAAGGGCGTAATCCGATCGCCGGCCGACGCGCGATCGAGGGCGCGCATGCCTTCGGCGATCATCGCGCGATCCCACTTGCGGCGGTCCTGATCGCGCAGCAGGAACAGCGTGCCTTCGGAATCGACCCTCGCGGGAAAGCGAGCGGCATGCAGCAGCATCAATGACACAAGCGCCCACGCCCGCGGGGCGGACACCGCCGGATGCATCGCGATCATGTGCGCCAGCCTGATCGCCTCACCCGCCACATCGTCACGGATCATCTGGTCGCCGGAGGTCGCGGCATAACCTTCGTTGAACATCAGGTAAAGCGAGTCGAGCACCGAGTCCAGCCGCGCGGGAAGATCGCGCGCGGCGGGCATGCCGAAGAAGACCTGCTCGTCGCGAAGCTGGCGCTTCGCGCGGACCAGGCGCTGCGCGATCGCCGACTCTTGCGCAAGAAACGCCCGCGCGATTTCGCCGACGCTGAAGCCGCCGACGAGCTTCAATGCGAGCGCGATGCGTGCGTCCGCAGCGAGCGATGGATGGCAGGTGAGAAACAACAAGCCCAGCTGGTCGTCGTCGAGCGGCGGCACCTCGCGGCGAAGCAGCGGCGCGTCACCCGGTGATTCGACGAGCGTCGACTCACGCGAGATGTCCGGTTCCTTGTCGATCGACATCTTACCGTGGCGCAACCGATCGAGCGCGCGATTACGCGCGACTTGGAACAGCCACGCCTCGGGATTTTCAGGAATGCCGCGAAACGGCCACTGTTGCATCGCGGTGATTAACGCATCCTGGACAGCGGCCTCGGCGAGCGTCAAATGACGCGGGCCGAGTGTGCGGGTCAAGGTTGCGACCATCTGTCCCGCTTGCCTGCGGAACAGATGATCGACAAGTGCGATCGGGTCGGTGTGCGACATGGGAACTGCAGTAAAAACCGATGTGCCGATGTCAGTCCGCGTTACAACTTTGCTTAAGTCGGTTCGACTTCGCGGATTTCGATCGAGCCGAACTCGAGGTGCGGGCAGTCCTTGCTGAGCTCGACGACCTCCTCGTAATTCGCCGCCTCGATCACGAACAGGCCGCCGATCACCTCGCGCGCTTCGGCGTAGGGGCCGTCGGTGACCTTCATCGACGAGCCGGCGCCCCGCATCACACGGCCCTCGCCGTCGTGCAACTTATGGCCCGTGACGGCTCGGCCGTTGGCCTGGACCTTAGCGCGCCACGTGACGTAGCGCTGCACGATCGCCTGCATCTGGTCGGGGCTCATGTTCGGGTCGAAACTACCCGCGTCGTGCAGCAACAAAACGAATTCAGGCATCGAAATCTCTCCTTCTGCCTGACTGACGAGCGAAGCGTGTCGAAATCGACATGCTAGTAATCCATGCCGATCGCGCGGCCCTGGTCGTCGACGTCCAATTTCAGTGCCTGCGGCACTTTGCCGAGGCCGGGCATCAGCAGCATGCTGCCGGCGATGGCGACCACGAAGCCTGCTCCGGCGGACAGCGACACATCACTGATCGTCAGTGTCCATCCCACCGGCGCACCCGGCTGCTTCGGATCGTCCGTAAACGAGTACTGCGTCTTGGCGATGCAGACCGGCAGCGTGCCGTAACCAAGCGCCTCGATTTTTTTGAGGCGCGATTTCGCGGCCGGCTTGAATGCCACCTGTGCCGCCCCGTAGACCTGCGTGGCAACCGTGGTGATCTTGTCGATCAAGCTCTGGTCGTTCCTGTAGATCGGCTTGACGCGATTGGCATCGGATTTACTGGCCGCGTCGACGATCTTCGCCGCCATCTCCCTCATGCCGTCGCCGCCCTTGGTGTAGCCCTCGCAGATCGCCGCATCGGCGCCGAGCGTGCCGCAGAATTTCAGGACCTGATCGAGGTCCTCACCGGTGTCGCCGGGGAATCGATTCAACGCGACCACCGGCTGCACGCCCCAGCGCTTCAGGTTGTCAAAGTGCCGCGCCAGGTTCGGGAACCCGAGATCGACCGGGCCATCGGGCGATCCGCCCTGCGCGCGCAGCGCCTTCAGCGTCACGATCAGCGCCGCGGCGGACGGCACGTGGCCGCACATCGGCATCACCAAGTCGAAGAATTTCTCCGCGCCCAGATCGGCCGCAAATCCGGTTTCATTAACCACGTAGTCGGCCAGATGCAATCCGAGCCGCTGCGCGAGCACGCTGCTGGTGCCGTGGGCGATGTTCGCGAACGGGCCGCAGTGCACGATCGCCGGCGCGCCCTCGCTGGTCTGCACGAGATTCGGCATCAGCGCCTCGTTCAGCAGCAGCAGCATCGGCCCAACCGCCTTGAGATCGGCGGCGGTCACCGGCTTGCCGTCGTAGTTGAAGCCGACGACAATGCGGCCCAGGCGCGCGCGGAGATCGGCGCGGCTGTCGGCGAGCGCCAGGATCGCCATGATCTCGGACGCGGCGGTGATCACGAAACCGGTTTCACGCGCGGGGCCGCTCTCGCGGCCGCCGAGGCCGGTGGCAATGCGGCGCAGCGCGCGATCGTTCATGTCCATGCAGCGCGGCCACAGGATCTCCTTCGGATCGATCCGCAGGTCGTTCCCGAAATGGAGGTGCGTATCGAGCAGTGCCGCGAGCAGGTTGTGCGCGGAGGTGATGGCGTGGAAGTCGCCGGTGAAATGCAGGTTGATGCGATCGATCGGTTGGAGCGACGCCTTGCCGCCGCCGGTCGCGCCGCCTTTCATGCCGAACACCGGGCCAAGCGACGGCTCGCGAAGCGCGGCGACCGCCTTGTGCCCGAGCTTCACCAGGCCCTGGGTCAGGCCGATCGTGTTGACCGTCTTCCCCTCTCCGCTCGTCGTCGGCGTGATCGCCGTGACGAGGATCAGCTTGCCGCGGCGCGCTGGAAACCGCTCGAGCGCCTCGAGGCGGATCTTGGCGATCGCATGTCCGTAAGGTTCAATCAGGTCCGAGGTTAATCCGAGTTCAGCGGCAAGGTCGGTAATCGGTCGCATATGGGAACGCCATTCTAGGCCACAGGGGCACGGATGCTGCTCCACGGCCGCAGAAGGCAGCAAAAGCGAAGCCCTTACGGAAGAAGCACCGCGCGCGCGGCGGCATTCCACTGCGCGTCCCACCGTTCCGGCGCATTGTGCGCGAGCCAGGCGCGGGCTTTGGCCAGCGGCGAATCTGCGGCAATCGATTGCTTGGCGACGTTGAAGAACACCGTCGAGAGATCGCCCGGATCGTGAAACGTCACGCCCTGCTGTCCCGAGGTCATGACTTCGCCGAGCACCGGCGCGTAGTCAAACACCGCCACGGGCACGCCGCAGCCGCGAAGATCGGCCAGCTTCATGGGCAGGTCGAGGCCCGAAGAGGACTGATGAAGACAGAGCCCGAGGTCCGCCATCCCGATCAACTTTGGATAGTCCGCGGGCTCGAGCCATAGCGTCTTCACGGCAATGGTCGTGAAGTTCCGCCGCGCGGCGCGCGCCTCGAACGATTCGCGCAGGGCGCCGCGGCCGGTGAGGATCACCAGCAAAGCGGGTTTGTCGCCTGATTCACCATCCCGCTTGAGTTGACGCTCGGTGCGTTCGAGCGCCTCGAGCACGAGATCGAAATCTTCATCGGGCGTCCAGCTGGTCGGGCATACCACGATTGGCGGACGGGTCACACCGAGACTGATGTCCGCGGCGATCCGATTCCACAACTCCGCAGCTTCATCGGCGGATGGACGCGTGAATGCCGCGCCCGGCCGGTCGTAGACGACCGCGGCCTTGATGCCGTATTCGCGCGCCAGCCATTCAGCGAGTCCTTTCGACACCGTGAGATGCGCGTCGGCGCGCCTGGACCAGCGGCGCTCGCTCCGCGCGATCGCTCGAACGGCGCGATGACGTTCGCCCACCTTTACCGCCGCGATGGTGTGCGAGAGGTTGTGCCAGTCGATCACGAAGCGCGCCTTGCGCAATCGCGACGCCAGCCACGCCACGAACAGGGTCGGGATGGCCGGCGGGTTCTGGACCAGGATCGTGTCCGGCCTGGGGATGCGCAGCAACGCCATCAACAACCCGACGCCCTGGCGGATGCTGCGCATCGCCGAGCCGAAGACGAAGCGGCTGATACCGCCTTTCGTGCGGCCGGCAAACCCGCGATCGGGCAGGCGATGGACCTGAATGCGAGGGTTCGACGCGACCGCGGGAATCACCTCCGCGCCGTCGAGACCGATCAGATCCACGTCGCTGCCGGCGTCAGCCAGCGACACCGCGTGATACTGCATGCGCGGGCTGCGCCCGAGATCTCCGATTACGATAACTGCGGTTCGCATGTGACTGTGTACCTACTGCTTGCGTTTAGTAGTGCCGCACTGGCGCTGTTGCTGACCCCTCTGGTTGGACGGGGCGCGAGGCTGCTTGGACTGGTAGACGCCCCAGGGGGCCGGAAGGTTCATGCTCATTCCGTCCCACGGCTGGGCGGACTTGCCGTCGTCCTTGCGTCCGGCCTCGCGATCCTGCTGGTGCCGCTGCTTGGTCCGGGGTCAATTGAACCACTGGCGTGGCAGGCGATGGGGCCTTTCCTGCTGGCGGGCGCGCTGATTTTCGGGGCGGGCCTGATCGACGACGTGCGCGGACTGGGAGCGGTGCCCAAGCTGCTGATTGAATTCATCGCGGCGGCGGTCGTGATGTCGTCTGGCCTGCTGATCGAGCGGATCTCGCTGCTCGGGTTCACTTGGTCGCTCGGATGGATCGCCTGGCCCGTGACCGCGGCGTGGTTGGTCGGCGTCACCAACGCCTTCAACTTGATTGATGGCATCGACGGCCTTGCAGCCGGCATTACCGTTCTGGCCGGCGCGGCCTGCTGTTCGATCCTGATCGTCCGCGGGCATGCTCCCGAAGCGATGCTGCTCGCGGCAATGGTCGGCGCGTCGCTCGGATTCCTGGTCTTCAATTTCGCGCCCGCGTCGATCTTCCTGGGCGATGCCGGCAGTCTGCTCGCAGGTTTTGTGCTGGCGGCCACCGCCATCACCGGTTGGCAGAAAGGTGCGACCGCCCTGGCCACCGGCGTGCCGCTGATGATTTTCGCGCTGCCGATCGCCGACAGTGCGTTGGCGTTAATACGCCGCGGCGTGGCGCGGCCGACGACTGGCCGCTCGATTCGGGCTACCCTGCGCCAGATCGCTCAGCCGGACCGTCAACACATCCATCACCGCATGCTGGCGATGGGCTGGTCGGTACGACGCACGGTGCTCGTGCTGTACGGAATCACGGCGATCCTCTCGCTGCTCGCGCTGGCCACTGCCGAAGTCACGGCGCCATGAGACGCGTGCTGCTGGTGCAGCCGTCGCTGCAACCGCCCGGCGGCAGTAACGGCGTCGCCGCGTGGGTGCTGCAGGCGCTGGTCGCCGATCACCGCGTCACCGTGCTGTCGTGGCGCCCGGTGGAGGTCGATCCCATAAATCGCTTCTTCGGCACGCATCTGCGGCAAAGCGACTTCAACACCATCGTCGTACCGCGTTCACGGCGCGCCCTCGCCGATCACCTTCCGGTGCCAGGCACCCTGATCAAGTTGTCGTTATTGATGCGCTACACGCGTAAGGTCAGCGACGGCTTCGACGTCGTCTTCGGTGTTTTCAACGAGACCGATTTCGGCCGCCGCGGCATTCAGTACGTCCATTACCCCACCTATCTGCGGCCGCGCCCGAAGGTGGATCTCCGCTGGTATCACCCGCCGCAAGCAGGCCTCGACCTGTATTACGAGGTCGCGGATCGAATCGCGGACTTCTCGATCGAGCGCATGAAGTCGAACGTGACGCTGGTCAATTCGAACTGGACCGGCGAGCACGTGTCGCGGTTTATGGGCGTCCCAACGCGCACGTTGTATCCGCCTGTCGTCGATCCGGCGCCAGGCCTCGAGTGGGATGCGCGCCACAACGGCTTTCTCGCGGTGGGCCGAATCTCACCGGAAAAAGACTACGCGCGCGTGATGACGATTCTCTCGCGGGTCCGCGAGAGAGTGCCCGGCATTACGTTGACCATCGTCGGCACATCGGATCGTCATACACAGCGCTACTTGCGATCACTGCGAGCGCTCGCGCAGTCCCTCGGGCCGTGGATTGATATTCGCCAGGATCTGTCGCGCGATGAGCTACGTGCGCTGATGTCAGCGCATCGTTATGGCATTCACGGGATGCGCGAAGAGCACTTCGGCATGGCTCCCGCCGAACTGGTGCGCGCAGGGGTGGTCGTCTGGGTGCCGCGCGGCGGCGGCCAGATCGAGATTGTCGGTCACGAGCCCGCGCTGATGTTCGACGGCGACGATGACGCGGTCGAGAAGATCGCCGGCACTTTAACGAGCGCTGTCGAGCAGCGGCGGCTGCGCGATCTCCTGGCGATCACCGGCGAACAGTTCTCGACCGCGCGCTTCATCCAGCAAGTGCGCGACATCGTCACCGCCTTCGAGGAATAGCGCTTCAGGTGAGCCGCTGAAATGTGGGATCGGCCGTTAATTCCTGGTAGGTGCCGATCCCGGCGATGCGGCCATCGCGCAGGTAGATCAACCGATCGCACTGCTTCACGGTCGAGAGCCGGTGCGCAATCGCAATCACCGTCCGCGTGCCGTGAACGTTGCCGATCGCGTCCGTGACCTCGCGCTCGGTCTGGGTATCGAGCGCCGCCGTCGCCTCGTCAAAGATCAGCACCGCGGGATCGTGATACAGCGCGCGCGCGATCGCGACGCGCTGACGCTGGCCGCCGGACAACAGCACGCCGTTCTCGCCGACCACCGTCTCGAGCCTCGATGGCAGGCCTGCCACGAGTTCATCGAGGCGCGCTTGGGTCACCGCCGCCTGGAGTCTGGCTTCGTCGATCGCGCCGTCCGGCATACCGAAGGCGATGTTGCGGCGCAACGAGTCATCGAGCAGGTAAATGTTCTGCGACACGTAGCCGATCTGCCGCTGCCAGGCGCGCTCGCGTCCTTCGAGAGGTTCGCCATCGATCACGACGCGGCCGGACGTCGGCGTCAGCAGTCCGAGCAGCACGTCGACCAGCGTGCTCTTGCCGGCGCCGGTCGGTCCGACGATACCGATCGATTCACCGCGGTTGATCGTGAACGAGATCCGATCGAGGGCGAGCGCGGGGCCGCCGTCGTAGCCGAACGACACCTCCTCGCACACCAGCGTCTGCTGCAGCAGCGGCCGGTCGTGATCGTAGGAACGCATCGACGGCATCCGCAGGTGGCGCATGTCGTCGTCCATGCTGCGGATCCACGGGTGCGCCTCGCGAACGTAGCCGACGTTCAGCATGATGCGGTTGGCGGAGGGGACGACGCGGAATCCCGTATACGCGAACAGCGCAAGCACGGACACGATGTCGCTGCCGGAACTGTCCTGTCGCATCACCAGGAACACGACGATCAACATGCTGAAGATCAGCGTCGCCTCGACGCCAAGGCGGGCGACGCTCGCGGCCCACGCGCGGCGCTGCTTGGTGGCGCCGAGTTCGCGCTTGAGATGGCGAAACCGCTCTTCGAAAAACGGCTGCCGGCCCGTGACCTTAACGTCCTTGATCGCGCCGAGACTCTGCTGCAGCAAGTGCAATTGTTGTTGATACAGCGTGCGCTCGGAATCGCCGATCCGTTCCCACGACCGGCGCGTCAACACGATCGGCACCAGTACCAGCCCGAGCACCACGCCGACGGTCACCAGCGTGATCGCCGGCGCCGAGACAATCAGCACCGCGGCGAGCGCGAGGATAATCACCACTTCAGCGAGGATGTTGACCGCCGAGCCCGCGCCGAGCTCGTAGGCGATGTCCGAGGCGCGCGCCATCGGCTCGATCAACGACGCCGATCGGCGCCTGGCGTGGAACAGGTAGTCGGCGGCCAGGTAGCGCGCGAGGAGTCGCTCCGCGGCAACGGCCGAGGACCGATAAACGATGCCCTGCCTGGTCCACTCGGCCCAGCCGAGGAACACCGCGCGCAGCACGTAGAACGCGCCGACACCAAGTGCCAGTAACGCGACGAGCGAGCGCGGATCGGTCGGCCACATCGCCCACAGCCGCGACACGACCGGAGCGGTTCGGACCTGCTCGGGATCCACGACCAGCCGGAGTAAACCGAACACCGCCAGCGCGCCCGCGGCTTCGATCAGCGCGGCGACCACGGCGATCGGCACGAGCAGCAACCACCACCAGCGCTCCCGCGCCGGCAACCACCCGATCACCGATCGTAAGTCGCGTATCAAAAGGAACCTGCTTCGCTTTTACGATTCACGTAAGCCCCGGGCAAATTCTGACACTTCGTAGCAAAATTGTTCAGCTAAACTGCCTTATGCAAGACCTCACGTCCGGTTCCCTCACCGGACATCTCCTCAAGACGACCAGCTTCATGCTTGTCAGCATGATCTTCCAGACGCTCTACGTCCTGGTCGATCTGTTCTGGATGGGACGCCTCGGCACCGACGCGATCGGTGCGGTTGGCCTCGCCGGCAATCTCTCGTTCGTGGTGATCGCGATCACCCAGGTGCTGAGCGTGGGGGCGACGACGCTGGTGTCACACGCCTCAGGGCGGAAGGATCAGGAGCGCGCGATTTTCCTGTTCAATCAATCGCAGGTGTTGTCGATGACGATGGGCTTGTTGTTCCTCGCCGTCGCGATGTTGTTCCGCCATCAGTACGCGGCCGCTCAGAGCGCGACCGAGGGGATGCGGATTGCTACTGAGCAATTCCTGCTGTGGTTTATTCCGGCGATGGCGCTGCAGTTTGCCATGGTCGCGATGGGCGCGGCGCTGCGCGGGACCGGGAACTTCAAGCCGGGCATGTGGGTGCAGAGCGGCACGGTCGTGATCAACATGGTCCTCGCCCCGTTCCTGATTTTCGGCTGGGGCCCGTTTCCGGAAATGGGCGTGAGCGGCGCGGCGCTTTCCACCTTTGTCGCGATCGTCGTCGGCGTGGTGTGGATCTCGTTCTACTTTGTTGACTCAAAGGCGTACCTGCGCTTCCACGTCGCGCACTGGAAACCGCAGCTGAGCGTGTGGTGGGAGATGTTGAAGATCGGCTTGCCCGCCGGCGCCGAGTTCGCCCTGATGGGCATTTACATGGCGGTGGTCTACGCAATCACCAAACCGTTCGGCGCGGCTGCGCAAGGCGGCTTCACGATCGGCCTGCGCATCGTGCAATCCGCCTTCCTGCCGGTGGTCGCGCTCGGCTTCGCGGTGGCCCCGGTTGCCGGGCAGAACTTCGCCGCGGGCAAGGGCGATCGCGTGCGCGAAGCGTTCAAGGCCGCGGCAGGCATGGCGGCCGCGGCAATGCTGATCTCCGCGATCGCGATCTACTTCGCCGCCGAGCCCCTGATGCGCATTTTCACGAAGGACCCCGAGGTCATTGGGGTCGGCGCCGAATACCTTCGCATCGTGGTGCTCAACTTCGTGGCGTCGGGTGTCACGTTCGTGTCGGGAAGCATGTTCCAGGCGCTCGGTAATACCATCCCGTCGCTGGTGACCTCCGGGCTGCGCCTGGTCGTCGCCGTCATCCCGGCGATCTTCCTCGCCCGCGTCACCGGTTTCCACCTGACGTGGATTTGGTATCTGAGCGCGTTCTCGGTGTTCCTGCAAATGACGGTCAACCTGCTGTTGCTGCAGCGTGAGTTCCGCCTGAAGCTTGGCGACCCGGCGCCCGCCCCGGTCGCGGTGGCCAGCGTGTAGAGGGTCTGACCCCTTTTCGAAAGAGAGTTCATCGTTCGAGGGGTCAGACCCCTTATAATTCCCGCACGTGAAGCTCGCGGTCCCGAAAGAATGCCGTCCCGGCGAACGCCGCGTGGCGGTTACCCCTGAGAACGTCGCCCGGTTGATCAAGATGGGCTTTGCCGTCGCCGTCGAGCATGACGCCGGCGCCGCGGCCTCGTTTGGCGACGACGACTATGTCGCGGCCGGCGCGGAAATCGTCGCGGACACCCGGGCGATCTGGCAAACCGGCGACATCCTCCTGAAGGTCCAGCCGCCTGAAATGCATCCGGCGCTCGGCGTGCACGAAGCCGACCTGATCCGCGAGCGCGGCACCGTGATCTCGTTCCTCTATCCCGGCAAGAACACCGACGTCGTGCAGCGCCTGGCGGCGCGCAAGGCCACCGCGATTGCGGTCGACCAGATTCCGCGCATCTCGCGCGCGCAGAAGATGGATGCGCTGTCGTCGATGGCGAACATCGCCGGGTATCGCGCGGTCGTCGAAGCGGCGAGTTTCTACGGGCGGTTCTTTACCGGGCAAATGACCGCAGCGGGACGGGTGCCGGCGGCGAAGGTGCTGGTGATCGGTGCGGGCGTGGCCGGCCTGTCGGCGATTGGCGCGGCACGCGCCATGGGCGCGATCGTGCGCGCGTTCGACACCCGGCCGACCGTCAAAGAGCAAGTCAAGAGCATGGGCGCCGACTTCATCGAGCTCAACGTCGCCGAAGACGGCGAGGGCGCGGGCGGCTATGCCAAGGAGATGAGCCCGGCGTTCATCAAGGCGGAGATGGAGATGTTCGCCGCCCAGGCGAAGGACGTCGACATCATCATCACCACCGCGCTGATTCCCAACCGGCCGGCGCCGATCCTGATCACCGAAGAGATGGTCAAGTCGATGAAGAACGGGTCGGTGATCGTCGACCTCGCCGCCGAGAACGGCGGCAATTGCGCGCTGACCGAGCCCGGCAGGGTGGTCGAGCGCCACGGGGTTCACATCCTTGGCTACACCGATCTGCCGAGCCGCCTGGCGCCGACCGCGAGCCTGTTGTTCGGCAACAACCTGACGCACCTGCTCGCCGACCTGGGCGGCGCCAGCCACTTCCACCTCGATCTCGCGGATGAAGTCGTGCGCGGCGCGCTGGTGCTGCGCGACGGTGAGTTGCTCTGGCCGCCACCGGCACGGCCGCCCGCGGCGTTGCCGCCCGTTCCAAAGCTGGCCGCCGCGAAGGTCGCCACGCCGGTGATCACCGCAAAGCCGAAGAGCGGCATCGCGGCGATGGCGATCTCGATTCTCTGCATCTTCGCGTTCATCGGTCTCGGGCTGGTCGCGCCACCGGCGTTCCTGTCGCACCTCACGGTGTTCGCGCTCGCCTGTATCGTCGGCTGGCAGGTGGTGTGGAACGTCACTCCAGCGCTGCACACGCCGCTGATGAGCGTCACCAATGCAATCAGCGGCATCATCGTGATCGGCGGGATGCTGCAGGTCAACGGGCCGCCGTCGTCGATGGTCGTGATTCTCGGCGCGCTGGCGATCCTGCTGGCGTCGATCAACATCGCCGGCGGCTTCCTGGTCACTCAGCGCATGCTGAAAATGTTCCGTCGATAGCGCATGCCTGAGACCCTCGTCACGATCGCCTACCTCGCTGCCGGGCTGCTGTTCATATTCAGCCTCGCCGGGTTGTCGAAGCAGGAGTCGGCGTCGCGCGGCAACCTGTTCGGCATGCTCGGCATGCTGATCGCCGTCCTGGTCACGGCCTTCGGACCCCGCGTCGAGAGTTACACCGTCATGACCGGCGCGCTGCTGATCGGTGGCGCGATCGGCGCGTTGATGGCCTCGCGAGTCGAGATGACCTCGATGCCGCAGCTGGTCGCCATCCTGCACAGCTTCGTCGGCGCGGCGGCGGTGCTGGTCGGCATTGCGACGGCGATGAACCACGTGCAGGTGCTCGGCGGCGCCGAGGCGCGCATCCACGAAATCGAGATCTTCATCGGCGTGTTCGTCGGCGCAGTCACGTTCACCGGATCGGTGATCGCCTACGGCAAACTGCAAGGCCTGATCGGCAGCAGGCCGCTCTTATTGCCGGGCCGACACCTGATCAACCTGGTCGCGATTCTCGGCAGCCTCTACCTCGGCTCATGGTTCGTCTTTCACGGCAATTACTTCGCGCCGGTGTGGCCGCTCTACGCCGTGACGGCGATCGCGTGTCTGCTCGGCATCCACCTGGTGATGGCGATCGGCGGGGCGGACATGCCGGTCGTGGTGTCGATGCTCAATAGCTATTCGGGATGGGCGGCGGCGGCGGCAGGCTTCATGCTCGAGAACGATCTGCTGATCATCACCGGCGCGCTGGTCGGATCGAGCGGCGCGATCCTCAGCTACATCATGTGTCACGCGATGAACCGCTCATTCCTGAGCGTGATCCTCGGCGGCTTCGGCGCGGACGAAGGGGCGGCCCCGGGCGGCGCCTCGGCACAGCCGGCCGGCGAAGTGAAGTCGGTGACGGCCGAAGAGACCGCGGATTACCTGCGTGACGCGAAGAACGTGATCATCGTGCCCGGCTACGGCATGGCAGTGGCGCAGGCGCAGTATCCGCTTTTCGAAGTCACCAAGCTGCTGCGCGACAAGGGCGCCAACGTGCGCTTCGCCATTCACCCGGTGGCCGGCCGCCTCCCCGGGCACATGAACGTGCTCCTGGCAGAAGCCAAGGTGCCATATGACATCGTGCTCGAGATGGAAGAGATCAACGACGAATTCGAGGAGACCGACGTCGTGATCGTCATCGGCGCCAACGACATCGTCAATCCGGGCGCGCTCGACGATCCGTCATCGCCGATCTACGGGATGCCGATCCTCGAGGTGTGGAAGGCGAAGACCTGCATCGTGATGAAGCGCGGCATGGCCAGCGGTTACGCCGGCGTCGACAACCCCCTGTTTTATAAAGACAACACCCGCATGCTGTTCGGCGACGCGAAGAAGATGATCGACGCGGTGCTGACGGCGATAAAGACCTGACGGTTCCGAGAGGTCCAAGGGTTGCAAATGTGCCAAGGGTTATTACTTTTCAATTCAAAGTAATTTGTGTATGCTCGGCGGGTGCATGACCTGATTCGCCGTGTCAGACGCGTGAAGATGATTCTTCCAGCACTCACCGAAGCTACCAGCCCCTACTGGCGACCCATCAAGTACTCGTTGTTTCCGCCGCTGGGTCTTGCGACCCTCGCGGCTTACCTCGACCCGAACGTCGAGATCACGCTCCGGGACGAGCACGTCGAGCCGCTCGATCTCGACGACGACCCCGACCTGGTCATCATCCAGGTCTACATCACCAACGCCTATCGCGCGTATCGCATCGCGGATCACTACCGACGCAAGGGCGCGCACGTTGCGCTGGGCGGACTGCACGTCACCTCCTTGCCCGAAGAAGCGGCGCCCCACGCCGACACGATCTTCGCCGGGCCAGGCGACGACACCTTCCCGCGGTTTCTTGGCGACCTCGCGGCGGGCCATCCGCAGCGTCGCTACGAGTCGAGCGTGCGCACTCTGCAAGAGTTACCGCCAATCCGGCGCGATCTGATCAAGCGCCAGCGTTATCTCGTTCCGAATTCGATCGTCGTCTCACGCGGCTGTCCGCATCACTGCACGTTCTGCTACAAGGACGCGTTCTTCGAAGGCGGGCGGTCGTTCTACACGCAGCAGGTCGACGATGCCCTCGCGGAAATCGCGCGGCTGCCCGGCCGTCACTTGTATTTTCTCGATGACCACCTCCTCGGCAACGCGCGATTCGCGCGCGAGCTCTTCACCGGGATGCAGGGAATGGGCCGCGTCTTTCAGGGTGCGGCGACCGTTGATTCGATTCTCCGCGACGACACAATCGAGCTCGCCGCCAGGGCGGGATTGCGCAGCCTGTTCGTGGGTTTCGAGACGCTCTCGACTTCAGGCCTGCAAGGCGCCGGCAAGCGGCAGAACCTGGGCCGTGACTATGGCGCGGTAGTCCGGCGTCTCGACGATCTCGGCATCATGATCAACGGCAGCTTTGTATTCGGTCTCGACGGTGACGATCCGGATGTGTTCAAGCGCACCGTCGACTGGGCCGTCACGAGCGGCATCACGACCGCGACCTTTCACATCTGCACGCCGTATCCGGGCACGCGGCTGTACTCGGAGATGGCGGCACAGGGCCGAATGACGACGAGCAACTGGGATCTTTACGACACCCGCCACGTCGTCTATCGACCGACCGGCATCACACCGGATCGGCTGAAGACCGGCTACGACTGGGCGTACCGCGCGTTCTATGAGTGGGCCGCGATCGCCAGGGCGTCGTCCGCCCACCAGTCGCTGAAACACTCCGTCAAGCACTTCGCCTACAGCGCGGGATGGAAGAAGTTCGAGCCGGCGTGGGACTTCGTGATTCGCCTCAAGCAGCTGTCGCAGATGCGGCCCATGCTCGAGGCAGTGCTATCCCGGGTGCATCCGGCGGCCGGAAACAAGCCAAACAGCGCTGTCGTGGGTCTAAGATCGCATCAGCCAATTAGCTGACTGGAGGACAGATGCAGATTCTTCTCGCGGTTGGTGTCACGCTGCTCACGGCGACCCTGCCCCAGAGCCAGGCGGCCCTGGCCCCGGCCCCGCCCATCACCGTAACATTCGTGGATGCTTCACTCGAGGAGGCGGTTTCGTTCATCGCGAAATTCGCCAGGCTGACGATCGAGATCGATCAGAGCGTCTCGCAAGAGCGGCAGCGCGAACCCATCGCCGGCGGCCCGATCAAAATGCGCGACGTCACGATCGAGGAGGCCCTCGGCATGGTGACAGCGAGAAATGGGCCGGCCTATTCGATTGTGAATGCGAAGACGGTGCGCATCTACAAGGCCTAGATCGGACCGAACGAGAGAAACACGCGCGGATTATCGACCAGGATCGACTTCAGCGTCGCCTCGGGCATCCCGGCCTTCAACAGCATCGGCGCAAACACCGTGACGGCCTGACCGAGGCCGGCGCCGCCGTTTTTCTTCAGGCCGCGCGCGTTCGAGAAGTCCGACGCCAGCAGGATTTTCGACGCGTGGCCGGCGGCGACGATCGCCATGATCGTCGTGACCTTCTGCGCATCCGGCACGAGCGCGATCGTGACCCGATCGAAACCGACGAACGCGCCGCGCTTCGCAATCTGGATCGGAATCTCCCCCTTCGGATCGTCCAGGCAGCAGACATGGCCAATCGCGAGATTCGCGGGCTTCACCCCGTTGGCGAGTAACAGGTCGAGCTGCTTGATCGCGGTGTCCTTCGGTACCGGATTCTGCGTCGGCCGTGTGCCGGAGTAGGCGTTGTGCGTGAAGATCGGCAGGCCGGTGCGGGCGTGCGCCTTCGCGATCGCGGTGAACACCTTCCGCTCATCGTCGGTCATCACGCCGCCCTGCTGGCCGATCTCACCGAAGGCGCCGAAGCGTGACGCCGCCGCCTCTTTCGAGAGCTCGTCGGCGATCTGGTAGACCGATTTGGTCGCGATGTCAGCAGGATAGGTACGCTGCATGTAATAGCCGCCACTGGCGATCACCGGCAGCCCGGATTCGCTGGAGATGCGCTTGAGCGCATCGACGCTGCGGTTCATGTCGGCGTGCCCGCCGTCGACGATCGCCGCAATGCCATCAGCCTTGGCGGCACGTGCCTCCTCGACCATCAGCGCGATGTCGTCGGTGAAATGTTCCTTGGCGCCGAGCGGAAAGCGCATCGAGAGGTGCTCGTGAAACAGCGACGGTCCCGTGGCCAGCTCTTCCGGCGGCAAATCCTTAAGAATCGTGCGGATGATCGCGCCTTTGCGAAACAGGGGCGCCGCGGGCGCCTGGGCGGCGAGCGAGCTGCCGAATCGTGCACCCATGCCGGCGGCGGCCCCGGCTCCAAGGATGGCGAGGGCTTCACGTCGCGTGAGGTTCATGGTCGGGGCAGGGTAACATACGCCCCTTCAATGAATCACGTTTTTGCCGACCTCCCCCTCGCGCGGCGCCTCGAGCAAACCGAGGGTCGCGGTAATGCGGCGTTTGTCGACGCGCAGGCGCGCCTCGATCCTGCATCAGGCGCCATCTGGAAGGTCGCCGGCGGCACCTCGGTGATGTTCGCCGGTGTCGGCTCGCCGATCACGCAGACGTTCGGCCTGGGGGTGCATCAACCCCTCAAGGAGGACGATCTCAATGCGATCGAGCGGTTTTTCAAATCGCGGGGCTCTGCCGTGATCCATGAGGTCTGTCCCCTGGCCGGCGTCGAAGTATTTGCAATGCTGGCCCGGCGCGGCTATAAACCGGTGGAACTGTCCAGCGTCCTCTATCGTCCGATCGATGGCACCACGCGGATTCAGGCCAATCCCGCGCTGACGGTGCGCAGCGTGGAACAGGCCGACGCGGGCATGTATGGGAGGGTGTCGGCGCAGGGTTGGAGTGAACAGCCCGAACTGATGCCGTACATTGAAGACTTCGCGCGGTTGAGCGTGGCCTGCGCAACCTGTTTTGTGGCCGAGAAAGAGGGCACGCCGATCGCCACTGCCGCATTATTCATGCACGAAGGAACGGCGCTGCTCGCCGGCGCGAGTACAATCCCCTCCGGCCGGCGCCAGGGCGCGCAGAACGCGCTGCTCGACACGCGGCTGCAGACCGCAGCATCGAACGGCTGTAATTTGGCAATGATGGTCGCGGCGCCCGGGAGCGCGTCTCAGCGCAATGCGGAGCGCCAGGGATTTCGAATCGCGTATACACGAACCAAATGGCAACTGTGATTTATGCGTTGATCGCGCTGCTGGCCTTCGCGGTCCCGTCGGCCGCGCAGACCACTCGCGTCGAAGTGATCGCCGAAGAGCAGGCGGAGAAAGCGAAAGCGGTCGGGCCCGAGGGACCGTCCGAGGCTGAGCGGATCATCCGCCGCATCCTGCTCTCGCCACTGCTCAGCGGCGGCGAAGGCCTCTACCCGTGGTTCGGCAGCGTGTTCAGCGGCACCGGCATGGCTGTCGGCGCCGGCTTCCTGAAGCGCTTCGAGAACGCGTCGTTCTTCAACCTGCAAAGCGGGATCTCGCTCAACAGGTCAACGGTGCTGCGCGGCGGCTTCGCGGCACCGGCGCTGTGGCGCGGCAAGATGCAGTTCGAGACCAATGGCCAATGGCTCCGCGCGCGCGGGATGTCGTTCTATGGCCTCGGCCAGGATTCCGCGCGCGAGGATCGCGAGCGCTTCGACTACACGCCGAAGGACATCGGCGCCAGCGTCACGCTCAAGCCACGCCGCTTTCTGTCAGTGACCGGCGGCTACACGTTCATGAACTTTGACACGCAGCGCGATGCGCCGCGCTTCTCCGCGGCCGAAGCGCCCGGCATGGACGAAGAGCTGAATTACAACATCGTCCGCGGCACGGTGGCGTTCGACTGGCGAACGTCGCCGGGCTACAGCACGCGCGGAGGCCTGTATCGCGCCTCGTTCGAGCGCAACCAGGAGACCCAATCACTGCCGTATTCCTTCAGCTCGCAGGAGTACGAGATCGTGCAGCTGGTGCCGCTGGTGCGTGAGCAATTCGTGCTGGCGGCGCGCGGGCTGGTAACGCTGACCACACCCGACGGCCGCGACGAGGTGCCGGTAATGCTGGCGCCGTTTCTCGGTAGCGGCTCGACGCTGCGGGGGTATTCGAACCGCCGCTTTACGGATCGCAATCGCATGCTGCTGACCGGCGAGTATCGGTGGCGCCCGTCACGTTATATCGACTTGGCGCTGTTCATGGACGCGGGACAGGTCGCGGCCAACCGCCGTGATTTCGATCTGGCCGAATTCGACGTCGCCTGGGGTGTCGGCGCACGTTTCCATGGTCCACACTTTACGGCGCTGCGGCTCGAAGTCGCGCGCGGGCGGGAGGGCATCCGGATCATCTTCGCCGGATCGCAGCCATTCTGATGATTACGCAACGGACTGCTCTGCTACTTGCCCTGTCGATCGCCGCGTCCTCGCTGACGCTTGGCGCGCAGACCCGGCGGTTTTATCCCGACGATCCGATCTGGCGCGAGCCGATGACGCAGGACGTCAAGAACGCCGTGCGCTACGAGCCGGACCTGGCCTACCAGACGCTCGAGAATCTGTTCTGGCGTCCGGGCGACGGCGTCGTCGGCCAGCGCGCCAAGAACGTCAATACCGTTGACGAAGTGCCCGATGGCCCATACTTCGTGAACCGCGCGGGCCGCACCCCGCTGACGCCGGCGCTCGTCGCGCGCGGCGTGAATACCAGCACTGGCCCGGCGACCGGCAAGTGGACGGTGGTGTCAGCGAAGAGCGACGGCGTCACGCCGGGCTTCACGGTTCGCGACTCCGCGGATCAGCTGTGGTTCATCAAGTTCGATCCGCCGGGCTGGCCGGCAATGGCGACCGGCAGCGAGATCGTCGCGGCTAAATTGTTCTGGGCGGCCGGCTACCACACCGCCGAGTACCATATCGCGCAGATGAAACCGTCGGACCTGGTGATCGGCAAGGACACCAGGATCACTCCGCTGGGCGAAGCCGCGCGGCCGATGCACCAGGGCGACATCAACTGGCTGCTCGGACGCGCCGATCGCAATGCGGACGGCTCGTATCGCGTCATCCTCAGTAAAGCGGCGCCCGGCAGGCCGGTGGGGCGCATCAAGTTTCACGGCACCCGCGCGGACGATCCCAATGACCTGATTCCGCACGAGCATCGCCGCGAGCTGCGCGGTTACTTCGTGTTTGCCGCCTGGCTTAACCACGTCGATGCCAAGGGCATCAACTCGCTGTCGTCGCTGATCACCGAGAACGGCCGCAGCGTCATTCGCCATTACCTGCTCGACTTCGGCTCGGCGCTGGGCAGCGCCGCGACCGGCCCGCGTGAAGGGTGGGAAGGTTACGAGGCGCTGGTCGAAGAGGGCGGCGAGATCGCCAAGCGCACGTTGTCGCTCGGCTTCAAGATCCCGGTGTGGCGGACGCAGGATTATTTCGAATCGCCGGCGATCGGCCGCCTGCCGCGCGATCACTCGAAGTGGGATCCCGAAGAATGGTGGCCGCACATCACCAACGCGGCGTTCCGGCACATCCGTCCGGACGATACGTTCTGGGCCGCGCTGAAACTTGAATCGATCAGCGACGAGATGATTCGCGCCGCCGTCGCCGAAGGCAAGTTTGGCGATCGCGAATCGGAGGAATTTCTTGCGAAGGCGATTTCGGATCGCCGCGTCCGAATTCTGCAGACCTTCCTGCCGAAGGTGAATCCGATCGTCGATCCCGCGATCGATGCGACCGGCCGTTTATCGTTCCGCAACGCGGCGGCCGACGCGGCCGTGGCCGACCGCGCCCCTGGGTACCGGGCGCTCTGGTACACGTTCGACAACGTCATCGACAAGGCGACCCTGGTCGCGACCACCGAGGAAACGCAAAGTCCAATGGTGATGCCGCCGATGCCGCCGTCGGAATACATCAAGGTGGACCTGGCGGCGGTCGGGGGGCCCGAGGCCTGGACCAAGCCGGTTTCCGCGTATTTTCGAAGGAATTCCACGGGTTGGACGCTGGTGGGCTTCGAACGGCAGCCCTGAACGTACGCGAAACGTAATAGTAGCGTCACGCGCCCGTCTTGCCGATAAGCATCGCGGCGGCCGTGCGATACTGGTGCCCGCGTTCCGTTACCGTCATTTATAAAAAGTCGAGCGATTTGATGTTCAGAGTTCGCATTCTCGCGACTGCATTTGCGTGTGCATTGGCCCTGCCGGCGTTCGCGCAGGAGCCGGCCCAGACGCCCAGCATCGGCGATGTCGCCGCCGTTGCACCGGATGGTTCCGTCGAGGCACAGGCCGGCACCGTGAGCGCGTCCGCCGTTGCGCAACTGCCGCGCGTATCGCCGGTTCCGCAAACTAATTTCTTCAAGCTCTCCGGCAGTGACTTCAAGAACTTCTTCAGCGCCGACACCGCGCGCACGCTGGCCTACACCTCGATCGTCGCAATCGGCTCTGCGCCATGGGATCGCGAAGGCATCAACAACGGCTTCAACATTCCGACCACCGTGTTCCAGTCCGGCAACGTCATCGGCAGCTTTGCGTTTCAAGTCGCCGCCGGCGCCGCGACCTACGGCGTCGCGAAGACCGTCCATAACCAGAAGGCCGCCGAAGTTGGCCGCGACATCGTCCGCGCGCAAATCCTGTCGCAGGTGATGGTGCAGACGCTGAAGTTCACCGTGCAGCGCGAGCGTCCAGACGGCAGCAACTCGCAGTCCTTCCCGTCAGGTCACTCGTCCAGCGCGTTTGCGACGGCGGCCGTGCTGCACCGTCATTACGGCTGGAAGGTCGGCGCCCCCGCGTATGCGCTGGGCAGTTACGTCGCGCTCGCGCGCATGTCCTGGAACCGCCACCATGCAACCGACGTAGTTATGGGTGCGGGCTTCGGCATCGCGGCGGCGCGCACCGTGACGATGACGGTCGCGAAGTCGAAGTTCAACATCGGCGTGCAGCCGCAAGTCGGCGGCGCGTCGGTCAACTTCACCAAGATTTACCAATAGGGCGGCAATCGTGAGGAGCATCGGCGTCGCGGTCGTTGTTCTCCTCCTGACCGGGCTCTCCTACCCATCGCTCGCACACGCCCAGGTCACGGCCTCGGCGCCTGCTCCCGAGCTCTCGACCGAGCAGATCAAGACCTTTTTGAAGAACGCGAAGGTGATCCGCACGCGGAACACCGACAAGGGCGTGACCGCGCCGAAACGTCTCACGCTGAGCGACGGCGTGACGACGCATGACGCGGTGTTTCAGGCGATCGATGAGCGCAAGATGATCGCCAGGATGGGCGGCGGCGGCCGGCAGGAGACCACCGAGCTTAATTTCGTCGATTCCTACAAATACAACATCGCCGCATACGAGCTGTCCCGGCTGCTCGAGCTCGATCACATGATGCCGGTCTACGTCGAGCGACGCGTCAATGGCCAGCTCGGTTCGATCAGCTGGTTCGTGCCGACCTTGATGGACGAGAGTGATCGGCTCAAGAAGAAGATCCAGCCGCCCAACCCGACCGATTGGAACAACCAGATGTACCGGATGCGGGTGTTCTCGTCGCTGGTGCGCGATATCGATCGCAACCTGACCAACGTCCTGGTCTCCCCCGCGTGGAAGGTCATGATGATCGATTTCTCGCGCGCGTTTCGGATGCAGCCCGAGCTGCAGCACCTGACAGATCTCTCGAAGATCGATCGCCGGTTGTTGACCAGGCTCGAGACGGTGACTCGCGATGCCGTCAAGAAAGCGACCACGGATTTCCTGACCACGAGCGAGCTTGACGCGGTGATGGCGCGCCGTGACCTGCTCGTGGCGCACTTCAAGAAGCGCGTCGCCGAGCTCGGGGAAGACAAAGTTTTGTATTAACGAACCGTCGTCGGTGGACGCCGATGATGCGTGACACGTTCGTACGCGGCGGCGATTTCGAGGAGCCGCTTGTCGTCCCACATCCTACCCAACAGCGAGATGCCGACCGGATAGCGTCCGCCGATAGACCCGGCCGGTACGGTGACTTGCGGTAAGCCGGTCGCCGCGCTTTCTTCACAGGTACCGGGCTCCGAGCCGTATCGCTCAAGGCCGCCTTCGTGTGTGTGTGGACGCGCATGATTGGCGGGATAGAGCAGTGCATCGAGTTTCTGCTGATCCATCAGGTCGACAAACAGCTGGCGGTAGGTTTCACGGCCGCTGATGAATCGGCGAGTTGCCTCATCGAGCGCCGCTCCCGCCGGCGGCGGCTCTAGCGCGCCTTCGAAACGGCGGGCGCTGACAGGGGCGAGCTTCCCTGACGCCAGCAGATCCTGGATGGTCAGCACCTTGTCGCCCGGCTTCGCTCCGCGCGCCAGATAGGCCGTCCAGCCATCGCGCAGCGATCCGGGCGCGGCACCGCGTGCGGCGGCGTATTTCGCGTCGTAATCGGCAATCGCCACGTCGACGACGATCGCGCCGGCCGACTGCATCTCCTTGATCACCCGCTCCATGTTGACGGCGACCTCGCGCTCGCCGGTGAAACCCGCAAAGCGCTGTCGGAGCACGCCGATGCGCTTGCCTTTCAGCGTCGCGGTCTCCAAGCCGGAGGCAAACGATCCCGAGCGATGCGTGGCGGCCTCGGCGGTGACGGGATCTTCTGGATCGGCTCCGGTCACGAGGTCGAGCGCCAACGCGACATCACGGACGGATTTCGCCATCGGCCCGACTGCGTCGTTGTAGGTGTTCAGCGGCATGACGCCGGCCCGGCTCGTAAAACCGCGCGTCGTGCGGATGGTGGCCAGCGATGCGAACGCGGCGGGGTTCGAAAGCGAATTGCAGGTGTCGGTGCCGAAACCGAGAGCAACCAGGCTGGTCGCGACCGCGGTGGCGCTGCCGCCGCTCGATCCCGATGTGCTCAACGATGGGTCGTAGGCATTGCCAACGGTGCCGGCGACGGTGCTGATGCCGAAATCACCGAACGGGAACTCATCGAGGTTGGCCTTGCCGAGCACCACCGCGCCGCCTTGTTTCATGCCCGCCGCGACACGTGAATCAAGACGCGGGCGATGCTCAACGAGCGCGAGCGAGCCGCCGGTGGTCGGTAGCTCGGTCGCGTCGATGTTGTCCTTGAACAGGATCGGCACGCCGTGAAACGGACTCCGCACCGTCCCGCCGGCCCGCTCCGCATCACGCGCGCGCGCATCGGCGATCGCGCGTGGATTGATCGAGAGGACCGAGCGGAACGTGGGGCCGTGACGATCGTACTGTGAGATCCGGGCCAGATACTCGCGTACGATGTCTTCGGACGTCATGGCGCCCGTCGTCATGGCTTCCTGCAATTGGGAGACGGTTTTCTCGAATACTGTGAACGCAGTGGAGTTAGTCCGGCTGAAGCCGGACACCATAGGGGCAGCAGGTAACACCCAGTTTGAAATCTGAGATTGCTGGCGGGGTGTGAGGCCTCCCAGGTCAGGCGACTTCACCAACTCGGCGGCGATGTCGCTGACCCGCTTGATCTCGGAACCAGCCGAAGGAATCTTCGCGTCCGCGCCTGCATACACCGCTTCGCCGGTCAGCAGTCCGTCCTTGTACGGAATCGGATACCCGCCTCGAGGGTCGTAAACCTCGCTCAAACCCTTCACCACAAACGTCATTAGCGCGCGCGTTTCACCGGGACGCAGCCGCAGCGTGAAGACGTAACCAATGTGCGCGGGATCGAAGCCTGGCCAGGCGCTCGCGAACGGATCGCCAAACATGTCGCCCACGAACGTGAGCACGCCCGCGCGTCCTTGCCCGAGCACGTGCGCGGACGGCCCATGGCCGGAGGGACCCTGCGCCGGATTGGCGGCGCTCTTGGCATTCTGCATCATGGTGACGTAGGTATCCGACGGATCGATCCGCCGATCGCCATCGGACGTGGTGGCAACCGCTGCAAGCCCACCATCTTGGTAGGCGCCTGCCGCACCACCCCAGGCCACCTCGACGATGCGTTCTTCGGTCGTGGAGTTGGTAAAGGTATCGAGATAACGAAGGTAGTGCGTGTCCTTCGCAGTCGTGACACCACGAGCGACGAGAATGCCCTCGGTCAGCACCGGCGTCAGCGAATCGAATCGTCCCGCGCCGTCATGATGGAGGCCGAACCCTTTCAGGTAGTGGTTGCGCGCGAGCAGGAAGTTGTCGACGCGGCGGACCTGCAGCTTCAGGTAACCAAATCCATTGAACGGGTTCGCGCGGCCACCGGTGGCGATGCCGCCGCTGTCCTGCGCCCATGGGCTCGTATCCTGGATGTCCCAGAACTGCCCGTCCGCCGAGGCTACGCGCGTGACGGCGCGAAGTTGTGCAACGCACGCTGCCGCAGTGAGCACGGCGACGATCAGACCTTTCAAGAGTCGCATCGCGTGACTATACTCCGGCGCATGAAAAGAGCCGCTGCTCTGCTAGGCCTCTACATCTTTTGCGCGACCTCGCTGCGTGGCCAGGACCGCCAGGCGCAGGACGACACCGCGAAGCCGGCCGACGGCTTCACCCTCAAGACCGCGGAGACGATTACGTTCACGACCGACGAAGTGACGTGGATGCAGGTCGACGTCGCCCCGGACGGGCAGACGATCCTGTTCGACCTGCTCGGCGATCTGTACACCTTGCCGATCGGCGGCGGTGAGGCCAGGCGGATCGTCGGCGGCCTGTCGTTCGAAAGCCAGCCGACCTGGTCGCCGGATGCGAAGACGATCGCCTTCCTCAGCGACCGCACCGGTGTTGAGAACCTGTGGATCGCAAACGCCGATGGATCCAATCCGCGAGCGGTCAGCAAGGACGGGCGCACCAGCGATCGCCCGCAGATCATGGTGTCGCCGGAGTGGACGCCTGACGGCAATTACATCGTGGTGTCGAAGTCGCGCCCGCCCGAGCCCGGGACATTCGGGCTGTTCATGTATCACCGCGACGGTGGCACCGGTGTGCGGGTCGGCCCGGCGCCTCCGCCGCAGCCCGGTCCCGACGCACAAGGCCCGCCCCCGGCGCCGCCGACCAACAAGATGGGCGCGCTGGTATCGCCCAACGGCCGCTTCATTTACTACACGCAGCGCACCGGCACGTTCACCTACAACGCGCGGTTTCCGATGTGGCAGATCTATCGCCACGACACCGAGACCGGCGACGTGATGCAGATCACCAATGCCCAGGGCAGCGCAATCCGCCCAGTACTTTCCCCCGACGGCAAATCGCTGGTGTTCGGCACGCGCCACAAAGCCCAGACCGGCCTCCGGGTCCGCGATCTGGAAACCGGCGCCGAGCGATGGCTCGCTTACCCAGTGACACGCGACGACCAGGAATCGCGCGCCAGCCGCGACACGCTGCCGCGCTACGACTTCATGCCCGACGGCAAGTCGTTGATCGTGCCGGTCAACGGCAAGCTGCAGCGCATCGACTTCGCGACCGGTCAAGCTACGGCGATTCCCTTCACGGCCAAGGTCGAAGCCGAGATCGCGCCTCGCGTCTACACGCCGGTGCGCGTCGATGACGGCGCGTCGGTGCGCGCACGGCTGGTGCGCTGGCCGTCGCTCTCTCCGGACGGATCGACGCTGGTGTTCAGCGCCATGAATCGGCTCTACGTGCAGACCTATTCCAATGGCACGCCGAGATTGCTGATCGACGAACCTTCCACCTCCGCGCAACGCGCTACGGTGGACAAGAGAGGTTCGTCGCCACAAGTGAGGTCGCGCGAGGGTGAATTCATGCCGTCGTGGTCGCCGGACGGACGCTCGATTGTCTACGTGACGTGGACGACAAGCGGCGGACAGATCAAGCGCGTCGCCGCAACCGGCGGTCAGCCGGAAACGCTGACCCGCGACGAAGGCTACTATCTCGACCCGTCATATTCGCCAGATGGATCGCGCGTGATCTTCATGGCCGGCGCGGCTTCGGATCAGCTGTATTCGATCCTGATGGACACGCCGCCGGAAAACGATCTCGAAGGCGACGAGCACGCGCCGCGTGAGATCGGCGGTGTCAGTCCGCCGAACACGCTGGAGATTCGCTGGATGCCCGCAGCCGGGGGCGCGGGCACGCTGGTCGCCTCGGCGCAGGGTGGACGCGGTCCGCACTTCGCGCGCAACGACGGATCGCGGGTCTACTTCACGACCAATCGCGGCCTGCAGTCGATCACCCTGGACGGCTACGACCGGCGCACGCTGCTCCGCATTACCGGGACGGGACCCGGCAACAACCCACCAAGCGCGGACGACATCAGGATGTCTCCGGACGGCAATCGCGCGTTTGTCAGCATCCAGGGCAAGCATTACCTGGTCACCACGCCCCGGGCCGGCCGCGAGACCGTCGAAGTGCGCATCCAGGGCCGTGGTGATAGCGCCACCGTGCCGGTCAAGGCAATGTCCCTCGACGGCGGCGACTACATCAAGTGGAGCGCTGATGGCCGAGCCGTCACCTGGGCGTGGGGCTCGCAGTTCTTCCGGCAGCCGATCGACGCCGCCGAACCCGTCAAGCACGACATCGTCGTCGAACTACCGCGCTCGAAGCCGAGCGGCTCGGTGCTGCTGACCGGCGCGCGCATCATCACCATGAAGGGTCTCGAGGTGATTGCACAAGGCGATGTGCTGGTCACCAACAATCGCATCGCCGCGATCGGCAAGCGCGGATCGCTCACCGCCCCAGCGGGCACGCGCACCATCAACGTGTCTGGCAAGACGATCATGCCCGGCCTGGTCGATGCGCATTCACACATGTGGCCGCCGCGCGGCGTTCATCAGACGGAGGTGTGGCAGTACCTCGCCAACCTCGCGTACGGCGTAACCACGACCCGCGATCCGCAAACGTCGACGCCGGATGTGTTCGCCTATGCCGACATGGTGGACAGCGGGATGATGCCGGGGCCGCGCATCTATGCAACCGGGCCCGGCGTGTTCGCCGGATCTGGCATCGACAGCCGCGAGGCCGCCTTCAGGTTCATCAAGCGATACAAGGAGGCGTATAAGACCAATACGCTCAAACAGTACGTCGCCGGCGACCGCCTCGTCCGCCAGTGGATCATCGAAGCGTGCAAGGAATATGGGATCACCGCGACGATCGAAGGCTCACTCGATCTGAAGTTGGACCTGACGCAGATGGCCGACGGCTATTCCGGCCAGGAACACAGCCTGCCGATCGCGCCGCTCTATAAGGACGTGACGACCTTCGTCGCCAGGACGAAGACCTTCTACACGCCGACGATCCTGGTGGCTTACGGCGCGCCCTGGTCGGAAAACTTCTGGTTCGAGACGCAATCGCCGGCCAACGACGCCAAGCTCAAAAAATGGGTGCCGTGGGAATTGCTTGACGGCATGGTGCGCCGCCGCCCGCAGTGGTTCCTGCCCGAGGAGTACGGGCATCAACTGATCGCCAAGGGCGTGGCCGATGTGGTGCACGCCGGCGGCCGCGCCGGGCTCGGCAGCCACGGCCAGCTGCAGGGGCTTGGCGCGCATTGGGAAACGTGGAACCTCGCGTCGGGCGGTCTGACCCCGCACGAAACGCTGCAAGTGGTGACGCTGTTCAGCGCCGAGGCGATCGGGCTGCAACAGGACCTTGGCTCGCTCGAGGCGGGCAAGCTCGCTGACTTGCTGGTGCTCGATCGCAACCCGCTCGACAACATCAAGAACACCAACTCGATCCGTTACGTGATGAAGAACGGCGAGCTCTACGAAGCCGACACGCTCAACATGGTGTGGCCGCAGTCGAAGCCGCTGCCGAAACAGTTCTGGTGGGACACCGAACCTGCTAGATCTCAGATCTCGGATGTGCGATTGCAGAAGTAAACTCGCGGACCGCCGACGAATTTTCGCAAAGCTCCGTCGGAACGTCTCGGTGAAGTGACTGTGGCTCGAGAAGCCGAGCTCCAACGCGAGCCTGGTCAGTGCGCACCGGCAGCCGCCACCAGATTCGTGCGTAAGTTGGGGGTAAGCTGTGGGGATGCTGGCGGAGCGTCCGGGTGAAAACACCACGCTGGGATTGATCGCGACCAACGCGCGCCTGACCAAGGCGCAGGCGAGGAAGATTGCCGAGATGGCCCACGACGGCTTCGCCCGCGCGATCGTTCCCGCGCACACCATGAATGACGGCGACACCATCTTCGCGATCGGCACCGGCTCGTTCACCGGCGCCGGCGCGAACGTAACGACCATCGGCAGCCTGGGCGCGGAAGTGATGGCCGACGCCCTCCTGCGCGCGGTACGCGAAGCCACCGGCCTGCCCAACTATCCGTCGCTGCGCGACCTGACTCGCCAGTGAACGTCTACGTCGCGCTGCTGATCGGCTATTCGGCCCTGCTGACGGCGCTCGGCCTGTGGATCGCCCGGCGTGTTCGCGGCCCGGCTGATTTCTTCGTCGCCGGCCGCAAGCTGACGTGGCCGTACGTCGCCGCGACCATGCTGGCCGCGAACATCGGCGCCGGTGCGACGATCGCTGCCACCGGGTTAGCCTATCAGCAAGGCGTCAGCGCGTGGTTCTGGAACGGATCGGCGGCGCTGGGATCGCTGGTGCTCGCCCTGATCATCGGCCCGCGGATGTGGAAACTCGCCTCCGATCGCGGTTACCTCACCGTTGGCGACTTCCTCGAGGATCGATACGGGCAGAGCGTGCGCGTCGCGATTGCCTCACTGATCTGGGTTGGGGCGCTGTTCATTCTCGCCGGGCAGTTGCTGGCCGGCGCGGCGGTATTCACTGCGGTGGCGGGCCTGCCGCACTGGGCCGGTGTGTTGATCGGCGGCGCCGCCATGACCGGCTACTTCAGTGCCGGCGGACTGCTCAGCTCCGCTGGCGTCAGCATTGTGCAGCTGGTCGTGAAGTTCACCGGCTTTGCGATCGCGATTCCGATTCTGATGAAGGCCGCCGGCGGGCTCGGCGCGGTCACGCAGACACCGGGAATCCCGGACACATTCCTGGATCCCCTCTTCACCGCCGGCGCGGGATCCGGTTTCACGCTGCTATTGATGTCGAGCCCCAACTTCATGGTTTCGCCGGGACTGATTCAGAAGACTTACGGCGCGGAGAGCGCCCAAGCCGTGCGACGTGGTGTGGGCGCGAACGCGATCGCGCTAATGATCTTCGCATTCCTGCCGGTGTTGCTCGGTCTCGCCGCCCGCGCGTTGTTCCCGGGCATCGAAGCGCGCGATCAGGTCTTGCCGACGCTGCTGTTACACGGCCTGCCGGTGTGGCTCGGCGCGCTGGCTCTGGCCGCGGTCTTTTCAGCCGAAGTCGGTGCGTGCGAAGCGATCCTGTTCATGTTGTCGACGTCGCTCTCGAAAGATCTCTACAAGCGCACGGTAAATCCAGCGGCGACACCCGAACAGGTGTTGCGAGTCGCTCGCATCGCCGCCTTCATCGGCGGCAGCGCCGGCATGCTGCTGGCCGTCTTCGTCGTCAAGGAAATCATCGACGCCCTCTACGTGTTCTATTCAATCGTCGGGGCAACGCTGCTGGTGCCGGTGGTCGGTGGCCTGTTCGTGAAAGGCGCGAAGACCCGCGACGCCCTCGCCGCGATCGTGACCGGCATGACGGTATTCCTCGCCGTTCAGTACGGCACCGATCGCATTGGCTGGTCCAATCCCAATCTCTGGGGACTGATTGGATCGGCGACCGGATTCTTCGCCTCGTATCTCGCGCGCCGGCGCGCGTGATCCCTAGCGCACCGCTGGCCACCGCCTGGATTGGCGGCCGTGGCCTCCGGTCGGAACGCGGGAAACCGCGTCTTCTTCGCCGGATTGCGCGGCGTCGCTGATACGCACGATTCCGACTCGCAAACGTGCTGAACACGGAATCGCGCGTGCAATGCCGTCTCACTCGACCCGGTTTCGATGGCACCTGCGTCCGCGTGAACCGCGGAGGCCACGCCCGGCTATCCACGTAGGCGATGCGCGCCGGCGCCGGTCTGTGGGGCCGGCCCGTTGGACTCTAGCGACGCCGGCCACTCTCGCATGCGGCGATCAGCGTCTGCAGACGCCGCAGCCGGGTCGCTTCCTGCTTGGCGCCGTGCACCCACCGGATCTCGCCCTTTCGGTAGTACGGCGGTAGTGTGCCGAAGAACTCCCAGGCCTTCGTGTCGGCCTTAAAGAACTTTGCGAACGCGGGGTCGAAGATCGGCTCGTCTTTCTGCTCGTAGTGATAAATGCGCGACCTTGCTTCGGTCCGCTTGGCAAACGCCGCGAGGCCGGCGGGTTGCATCCGCCTGAGCCTGGTGAGCTCCTCGACACGCCCGATGTTGATCGCGCTCCAGTTGCTCCTCGGGCGGCGCGGCGTGAAGCGATTCGAGTAGGCGATCTCGCTGTGCTTCTTGCGGATGCCGTCGATCCACCCGAAACACAGCGCTTCGTCGACGGCCTGTTGCCAGGTGATGCTCGGCTTGCCACTGTCTTTGCGGTAGAAGCCGACGATCAGCTCGTCGGCGGTCTTATGGTGTTTCCTGAGCCAGGCGCGGAACGCGGCTGGGGCTTCGAAGAACGTCGGCTCCACGCTATCGGCCCCCGCTGACATCAAGGAAAGAACCGGTCGTGTATGACGCATCGTCCGAGAGCAACCACAGGATCGCCTTTGCGACCTCGTCCGCCGTGCCGCCGCGGCGCATCGGCACAAATGCCTTCATGCGATCGACCCGGCCTGGTTCGCCTCCAGACGCGTGAATGTCGGTATAGATGATGCCGGCTCTAACCGCATTGACGCGGATTCCTTCGCCCGCCACCTCTTGCGCCAGGCCGATGGTCAGCGTATCGACCGCCGCTTTCGAAGCGGCGTAGTCCACGTATTCACCCGGCGATCCGAGCACCGACGCGCGCGACGACAGGTTGACGATCGCGCCGCCGCCGCCGCCGTGGCTGGTCGACATGCGCTTGACGGCCTCGCGCGCGCACATGAAGGCGCCGGTGACGTTGGTCGAGAGGATGCGTTGCAGCCGCGCGGCATCCACGGAATCGACGCGGCTCTGTGTCTCCAGGATGGCGGCGTTGTTGACGAGCGCTGTCAGCCGCCCCAGCCTGGCATCGCACGACTCGAAGAGGCGGACGACGTCGGATTCAACCGACACATCACCCTGAAGTGCGATGGCGCTGCCGCCCGCTTTGGCGATCGCCGTAACGACGGCATCGGCCGCCTCTGCATTCGATCGGTAGTTGACGCACACAGCGTAGCCGCGCGCGGCCGCGAGCACGGCCGTCGCGGCGCCGATCCCGCGACTGCCGCCAGTGATGAGCACGACGCCTGGCATCTACTTCACCGCCAGGGCCTTCTTGATCGCTGCGACGGTGATATCCGCGCGGATCTCGACGAGCTTCTTCCCATTGGCGATGGTCGTCTCGATCGGCAGCAGCGTCTGTCCGTTGATCGACGCCTTGCCGGCGTCCTGACGCTGCTTGAAGCGGATCTTCTCCGGGTCGAGGGTGGCGATGATGCTGTTCACGCTGTAGTCGTCGTGAATTCCCTCGTCCATGGTTTTCGGAATTCCCAACGATGGCCAGGCGCCGTCGGCGGCTGTCCAGCTGTCGTAGTACTCCTTGATGTAGTGAACGGTGACGCCGCTGCCGGCCCACGCGGGGGCTAATTTGGTGGCGACGCGCTCGAGGCCGCGCTGATTGCCGCCGCTGTCGCCGAACAGGATGATGTACTTGAAGCCATTGGCCTTCAGGCTTTCCGCCTGATCTTCAACGAGCGCGTCGTAGGTTGTGTCGCGCAGCTGGATCGTACCTGGCGTGGCTGAGAAGCTCCCGGGCTCGAACGGAATCGCCGGGGCGATGAGCGCGTCACCGAGCTTGCGCGCAATCGCTTCGGCGGTGGCGCGCAGCACGAACACGTGCTTGCCGGTCGGCACGTAAGGGCCGTTCTGCTCGGTGCTGCCGGCGACGATCAATGCCGTGGTCTTGCCGGCTTTCATCGCATCGCGGATTTCCATCCACGTCAGCTCCTCGATCCACACCTTGTCGGCGGCGGCGATCGGCCGCGGGGTCGTGAGATCGAAGGCGCGGCGCTGCGCGGACGCGGTAGTGGCGCAGAGCATCAGCAGAACGGTGGCGGTCGTCAGACGAATCATGGGGGCCTCGAACGAATCAGGGTACGGCGATCTTCAGTTCAGCGGCGTAAACAGCCGTGCGATCGTTGTCGCGCGCGGCCCAGCGTGCCATCATCACCGGATCTTTCGTGGCCATGCCGCTGAAGGCCGGTTTGCCATTGATAGTCACGGCCACCGGCTTCGTAAAATCGATCGCATCCGGAGATAGCAAGAGCGTGAACGCCGCAACGTCGCGGACCACCGCGTCGAAGGTGTTGCCAGTGCGGCGGACATCGACACGGCCGGAGCGCATGGTGTGGCGGAAAAATCCAACGTCAGTCAGGTCGCTCGAGCGTGACGGGTCGGCGCGCAGCTCGTTGATGATCAGCCAGCGATTGCGGTTAAAGCGATCGACCCGCTCGGTCTCCCACGACAGCCCGTCAGGGTGTGCGACGCGCGGGTGTTCTCGAACAAACTGCTCGAAAGGCGCGCGTTCGGTCGGCCACCACGCGGTGTTGTGCTCGGCGCCCGCCTGCGGCCGGAACGTCACGTTCACGCCCATGCGCTTCAGCCACGCGATGTGCGGCTCGACCTGCGCCACTGGATAGAGCTGATCGTTCTCGCCATTGACGATAAAGAGCGGGGCGTTGACGAGGTTGGTGCCGTGCATCTCGCCATCGGCGCCATTGCCGGGGTTGCGAAGAACGGCGAGGCTGCCGTTAAGCGGCAGGAACGACGACCACGGGTTCGGCTCCTTGAGCGCCAGGTAGTAGACGCCGGTACCGCCATCGGAAATGCCCGTCAGGTAAATCCTGGTCTCGTCGATGTTGTACTTGCGCTTCAACGCATCGACGCTGCGAAGGATGTTGTCGACCTGCTCTTCGTCCCACCACTGCGCGGCGGCCCAGCCGCTCGGGTGCAGGTAGATCTGCTGTTCGCCCTCGATGCGGTTCGGTGTCCGGCCGTTGGCTCCCGGACTCTGCGTCCGGCCCGGCGCCTGGGCATTCGGTGAGGGGCGACCGACGCCGCCGTGAAGCTGCACGCGGAGCATCACCTTCTGGGCGGGATCGTAATCAGCGGGGACGTCGACAACGTTATTGAAGAACGGCCCCGATTTCGATTTCCAGCGGAGCGAATATTCGCCGCGCTTCTCATCGAGGTAGGTCCGGCCCTGCTTAAGCCGGCGGAACACCGCATCGGGATCGAATGACGCGAACTGCTCCGCCATCGCTTCTGCGTCGGCGTGGGTTTCCGCGGCGAAGAATTTCTCGAACAACGGCTCTCCGGAGACCGGCTTCTGGTTGGCGGCGGTCGAAGCCAGCGCCACAGCGGCGGTGAGGACCAACGCGACCAGCTTCACGTCGTGAGAATAGCGCAGAATTCCGCCAGCACCATGGCCGTGGCGCCCCACACCTTTTCGCCGTCGATGGCGAAATACGGCACATCCACGTCGATCGATTGGCCCCCAACAATGCGGGTGCGGATTTCGCGCTTGATCGCGGCGGGGTCTGACAGCACTGATACCGGCGCTTCGACGATGCGGGCGACTTCCCACTCGGCGCGTTGAAAGGCCGGCCGCATCGAGGTGAAGCCGACCACCGGATGCAGGAGGAAGCCGCTCACCGGAATGTGAAGCGGGGTCAGGCGGCCGAGTACGTCGACCGTCTGCGGATCGACGCCGATCTCCTCCTGCGCTTCGCGAACCGCGGCCGCTTCGATCGTCTCACCGGGGTCGACCCGGCCACCCGGCAGCGACACCTGGCCGGTGTGATTGCGCAGTCCGGAGCCGCGCACCGTCAATGCGAAGTGGAGCGTCTCGTCGTGGGGATACACCAGCAACAGCGCCGCGCCATCATGCGCGCCGTCTGGAAACTTCAGCGGGTCCCAGCCGAAGCGAGGGTTAGGCGCCAGGCGTAACTGCGCGTCGAGGCCGGGCAGGGGCCGCAGAAGGCCCGCGCGAATCTTCTCCAGGACCGCAGAAGCCACAGAACGCTATTGCTGTCTTTTGAGCGGTGTCGCCTGGCGGACCGGCGAGACGTACGAGCTGACCAGGCTCTCCTGCCCATCGGCGCCGATCGCCGAGACGCCAAACGCGAAGTCGTCGATCGAGACGTTCTTCAGCCCGAACTGCGTCACGTTGCCGATGGTCTGGCCGTGCTGCCAGTCGTTGGTCCACGTGTCGCGCCAGTAGACGCGATACGCAACCGCTCCTGGTGCCGCGTTCCAGCGAAGGCTCGCGTCATAACCGGACGGATCGCGGGCCAGCATGTTGCCGCCTCGCTCGTTGGTGACCTTCGGCGCCGGAGGCGCGAGCGCCAGCGAGGCGACTCCAGCCGCGTTGGCACGCGCATTCTGCGCCAGGTAGCCAAAATCCACGCCGTCGATCTTGTCGTTGGCCCCGTGCTGGCGTTCGAAGTTCTCGTTGGCCTCGCGGAAGACAATCGCGGGGAAGCCGTTTTGCGTGAACGACGATTGATCGCTGCCGCGCCCGAACCGATCCTCGCGCGCCATCAGGCGGATGCGATGTGACGGCAAATAGAGCGCCGCCGTCTTGCGGATGTGCCGGGCCAGCGCGCGCGCCGGTGAATCTTCGGGACCAATCGCATAGACGCGGACCGTCTCGGCATCGACGACGCCGTTGCCCCCGCGGGAGTTGCCGACGATGTCGTTGTTGAACACGGCCTCGACGGGCACCTTGTTGGTCTTGAGATCGATCGCGTGGGCAGCGGAGCCGATCAGGCCCTGCTCTTCACCCGCCCACGCAATGAACACCAGCGTCGCGTCGAACTCGATGCCGCTCTCCGCAAACACGCGCGCCAGCTCCATCGTCAACACGGTACCGCTGCCATCATCGTTGGCGCCATTCGCCTCAACGTTGTGATCAAAGTCAGGGCGAGTCTGGCGATCGCCCCCGGCAGCAGCGTTTGCACCGGGCGCGGCGGCATTCGACTGGTTCTGGCCGCCGATATTCAGCGAGTCGTAGTGGCCGCTGACATAAATCCGCCGCGGCGAGCGGCCCGGCAGGATCGCCATCACGTTGCGCAGATCGACCTGGCGCGTGATGCGGCCCTGTGGCGGGATGATGTGGGTGTCGAAGTTGACCTTGAGCTTCTCGCTGGAGCGCCGCATCTCCTCGAGTATCCAGTTGCGCGCCGCACCAATGCCCTGGGTCGCCGACTCCTGATCCGACAAGGTGTTACGCGTCCCGAAGCTCACCAGCTTCGTCAGCAATTCCTGGAGGCGTTTTTCGGAGACGGCTGCGACGATCTTTTCGATCCTCGGATCGGCATCGGGGCGCGGCCCCGTTTGCGCAATACCGGAGACGGGTATCCCCAACGCCATAGTCAGGGCAGAGAGTCTGAGAATATTACGCACCCAGGAATTTTACTCCCGGGCATCGTCAGCGGAACAGAGCCATTAAGGCCGCAAGGGCCGCCGTCTGCGCCACGAAGAACGCCAGCAGCCACTTCAACAGATCGGCGCTGCGATCAATCACTTCGGAACGCAAGTTGACAATCTCGAGGCGCAACTGGCCACATTCCTCGCCCAGCCGCCGCTCGAACCGTTCCATCGTCACGACGTTCAACTCGTCTTCTTCGTTGATGAGATCCGCCGCCCTGAACGCGTTTCGTCCGGCCATCTCACACCTCTTTCTCGTTGGTTGTCCTGACGACGACGGTCTCATCGTCGAACTGCGTTTGCAACAAGAAAGGGAGCGGCCCGATGAGATTTAACAGATCGCAGAAACTGCCATC
>Ga0136611_10000131_pt1 | contig 43247 bp, 50 predicted proteins | sample AntDrymUQ2232306_2_FD_106645 | JGI IMG/M metagenome (GOLD analysis project Ga0136611, IMG submission 106645) | Polar desert sand microbial communities from Dry Valleys, Antarctica - metaG UQ223 (23.06) | ecosystem: Environmental > Terrestrial > Soil > Desert | place: Antarctica: Dry Valley... | reverse complement strand
GATCCGCACCGGGAGCGAGGTGCGGGGAACCAGCGCGAAGACGAAGATGGACAGCACGACGACGTACAGGAGAAAGGCCGTGCCGCAGCGGGGATGCGCCACGCTGAACGGCCGGACGCGCTCCGGGGTGAGCGGTACGCCAGCTTCATAGGCGTGGATGGTCTTGTGCTCGGCGCCGTGGTAGGCGAAGACGCGGCGCACATCCGGCAGACGACCGATCAGCCAGACGTAGCCCATGAACAGGGCAATGCGGATCATGCCCTCAACGGCGACGCTTGCCGCCGTGTTGGGCAACCGAGACTCAACTACCCGCGTCAGCAGCAGCGGTGTGACGAAGAACAAACTGATTCCGAACACCATGGCGAAGATCATGGTGCCCCACATCATCCCGCCCTGGAATGCGTCCTTAGCAGCCACATCGGCCTGCTGCTGCGGCGTGGGCTGTATCTCTTGCTCCGCTCGCGTCTCAGCATCAGGCACCACATGCTTGCCGGTCTTCTCCTCGTCTTCCTCTTCTAGGGCGACGTTTGCGGAGAAGACGAGCGCTTTCATGCCCAGCGCGAGGGTGTCCCATAGCATGAGGACGCCGCGGATGAAGGGTCGCTTGGCCCAGACGCTCCCGTAGAGGCTGGCGTTCAGCGGCTCGGAGTGGACCACCACTTCACCGCTTGGGTGACGCACCGCAACCGCCATCGACTGGCGTCCACGCATCATGACGCCTTCTATCACGGCTTGACCACCGTAGTTGAAGGGCCGCCCTGCGCTTGAGGCGTTTGTGGGAACTGGCGTGTTGTCAGACATAAGAAAAGGCAGGGCCGCGTGGCCCTGCCTCTTTCGGAGTGCGGTTGAGGGCGGCTACCGGCCGCGGTTGGTGGTGAACCGGCGGTTGAATCGCTCGACCTGGCCCGCGGTGTCCATGATGCGCTGCTGTCCCGTGTAGAAGGGATGGCAGTTGGAGCAGACGTCCACGCGGATTTGCGGCCGGGTAGAGCCGGTCATGAAGGTATGCCCGCAGGCACAGGCCACCATGGCGTTGGGGTAGTAGTTTGGATGGGTATCAGGCTTCACTGGATTCGACCTTTGTTACGAGGCAAGTCTACCAGGTTAGTGAAGGGGTTCTCCGGTAAGAGCGAGCGCTTCCGCCAGCGTGGGAATCCCCGCCCGACCACCAAGGGCGCGGCACTTCAGGGCGGCGGTGGCAGCGGCTAGTAACAGCGAGCGGCGGAGGTCCCAACCCTGGGCGCGGGCGAAGAGGAACGCACCATGGAAGACATCTCCTGCACCGGTGGTATCCACTGCCTCAATCGGGAAGCTTGGCGTGTGAGAGTCGCCCTCGTCGGAGGCGCACCAAGAGCCATGCTCCCCTTCCGTGACCACTACCACCTTGGGACCGTGGCTGCGCAGCTGCCGCGCGATTTGAAGGAGCGCTTCGCCGTGGACCTCCGGCACGTCTCCGGCGATAGCCGGTGACTCCATGAGCTGGCTCCCGCTCGACTCTCCCGCGAAGCGGGCGGCGGCGCGTCCCGTGCCTTGTCCGGCATCATGCGATGCAAGCTCGCTGGCGAAGAAGCGCGAGACGATGAGGTAGTCCACCAGCGGGAGCAGCGGTAAGAGGGATGGGTGGAAATGCGTCCCGTCGAAGCAGACCGCCTTGCCCGCTTCTTTGGCCCAGCGCGCAGCCAGCAGCGCCGCGGGGCTGGCGTCACTCAGATGGAGTATGGCCGAACCGGTGATGTAATCACGGTCAAGCTCCTCCGCGACAATGTCTGTCACGTCGCCGCGATCTGAGAGGAACGAGCGCGCGCCGGTGCTGCCGTCTACGAGCACCACCGTCTGGTGAGAGCGCGCGCCGGGCCGGATGACGCTGCGCGACGTGTCCACGCCGTAGCGTTGAAACTCCTCCTGAATCCACCCGCCGCGGTCGTCATCGCCTATGGCGCTCATGAAGCCGGCGTGCCCGCCGAGCCTGGCCACTGCCACCATAGCGGTGGCAACCATGCCGCCGCCGTGGCGCTCGCGACGCCGGATAATGGCGCGTCCCTCGGGCGGCGGAATCTCGGTCAGCAGCAGCAGCTCATCTGTACAGCAGTAGCCAAGCCCGACCACGTCCAGAGGTTTCTGGGGCGCCATCTTGGGCACGGCGCGGATGGTACGGTAGCCCCGGAGACTAGGGGCTTCAAGCGGATGGCGCAGATGGGGTACGACGTACCGGGAGCGCGGGCGCCCTCGCCCGCTTCGCACGATGGGGCGGGTGAGGCGCCCGCGCTCCCGGCGTTCAGTCCCGACAGAGTCGCGGCTTCCGGATCGATGACGATAGCTGAGCAGGTCTCCACGCAGCGGAAGCCGGACATGCTGACCGTCGATGACGCGGTTGGGCGGATTCTTGAGGAGTTCGCACCGCTCGTTGACCATGAGCGGGTGTCCTTGCTTGACGCGCTCGGTCGCGTGTTGGTGGAGGACGTACCGGCGGACTTGGACCTGCCGCCGTTCGATACTACGGCGATGGACGGCTACGCGCTGCGTGCCGTGGATGTGGCAGCTGCCACGCCGGCGCGGCCGGCGCCGCTGCACGTGGTGGGCCAGATCGCCGCGGGCGCCGTGGTGACGGCGCCGCTCCAGGAAGGTGAGGCGTACCGCATCTTGACGGGGGCGCCTATGCCACCGGGCGCGGACTCGGTGGTGCCGTATGAGGACACGGACGGCCGCGGGTTTGGCGGCTGGTCGGGCCAGACGGGCGCTGCCGAGGCGGCGGCGGAGCGCGAGGTGCATGTCCTCACGGCGGTTGAGTGCGGCGACAACGTGCGCTATCGCGGTGAAGTGCAGCGCCAGGGCGGGATCGTGGTGCGCGCCGGCAGTGTGGTGCGGCCCGGCGAGGTGGCGGTGCTGGCCACGTTTGGCAAGACGGTTGTTTGGGTACACCGGCGTCCGAGAGTGGCGATCCTGTCAACGGGCGATGAATTGGTAGCAGCGGGTGACGCGCCGGGGACGGGTCAGATACGAGACGGCAATGCTCCGGGGCTCGCGGCGCTGGTGCGTCAGTACGGCGGCGAGCCACTCCCGCTCGGGATCGCGCGGGACGAGCCTGATGCGGTGCGGCGCGGACTGGCGAAAGGCGTTGAGCAGGGCGCCGACGTGCTCGTCACGTCAGGTGGCGTCTCCATGGGCGATCACGATGTGGTGAAGCATGTGCTCCAGGGAGATGGACGCGTGGACTTCTGGTCGATTGACCTGCGACCCGGCAAGCCGCTGGCATTTGGGCGCTTTCTTGGCGTGCCCGTGATCGGGCTGCCGGGGAATCCGGTGTCTTCGCTGGTGACGTTCGAGCTTTTTGTGCGGCCCGCTCTGCTGCGCCTGGCAGGGCACACGCGCGTGCAAAAGGTGGAGCTGCTGGCCACGGCGTTGGAGCCGATCAAGAATGGCAGCGGACGCGAGAACTTCATGCGGGGGATTGTGGAGCGCCGTTTGAGCGACGCTGGCGGCACAGACAGCAATGGCGGCATTCAAGAGACGGAATGGACGGTGCGTCTGACCGGCCAGCAGGCGTCCAACTTCGTCACGTCTATGGCTCAGGCCAACGCGCTGGTGCGCGTTGGGAAGACGCAAACGCTGGTCTCTCCAGGTGAGAAGGTGCGCGTAGTTATGCTGGACTTGTCGCCACTTTGGTAGATTGTTCCTGGGAACCTATCCCAAGACACCGTCCCTGAAAGTCGCTGATAGTCAGCGCGGGGACATAAATCTCACCAGAGAGGGGGTGATTGAACGAGTGCCACTTGAAAAAGAGAGAAGAGTTGAGCTGGTTGGGAAGTACCAGACGCATGAGAAGGACACCGGCTCACCAGAGGTGCAGGTAGCCCTTCTGACCGAGCGTATCCGGTCGCTGACTGAGCATCTGAACGCGAACAAGAAAGACCAGTCTTCGCGTCGCGGGCTCCAGAAGATGGTTGGCCAGCGCCGCCGGATCCTGAAGTACCTGAGCCGGATAGATCTAAGCCGGTACCAGCAATTGATCGCGCAGGTCGGCCTGCGCCGCTGAGCGGTTGGCATTGGCGTGCCGCAGCTGCCGCACGGTGCCAGAAGGCATCACACGGCACCGCGGGGCGTCTGCCAGCCGCCTAGCTTTGGAGGCGAGCCAGCCAGGTCGTTAGTTATTCAGTGAACACAATTACGGATGGTGGGTCGGAAACCGTGGATTGTGAGTACCGAATAGCTAACAGACCGGTGGTTCGTCCAGAGGGCCTTCGAGGCTCGTTGGGCCTATTGGGCCTATTGGCGTATCCAGCATGGAACGCCTGAGAGGGAACACATCGGCAATGACTGCCACATCTGAGAAAACTGCTTCCGGTGGCGCAAAGCGCACCGGGGGGCGGCGCCCGGGCGCGACAAAGAGCGCCGGCGCCACCGCAGAATCATCCACCTCGTCCTCAACGCCGTCTTCTTCCTCAAATGGAAGCGGACCGATTCAGTCGGTTCCCGGATCGCCGTTTGGAAAGATCGTCCGTCGCGAGATTGACTTCGCGGGTCGCCGCCTGATTGTGGAGACGGGCAAGCTGGCGGGGCAGGCCAACGGTTCTGTGACCGTGCAGTACGGCGAGACCATCATCCTGGCCACGGCCACCATGTCCAAGGGACCGCGTGAGGGAATTGACTTCTTCCCGTTGACGGTGGATTACGAGGAGCGCCAATACGCCGCGGGCAAGATCCCCGGCTCCTTCCAACGTCGCGAGGGTCGCGGACGGGACGAGGCGATCTTGATGGGCCGTCTCACCGACCGGCCGCTGCGTCCGCTCTTCCCTAAGGGCCTGCGCAACGACGTTCAGATCATCATCACTACGCTCTCAGTAGACCAGGAAAATGATCCTGGAATCTTCGGCATCCTTGGCGCCTCGGCGGCGCTGATTATCTCAGACATTCCGTGGAGCGGCCCGGTGGCTGGTGTCCGGATGGGGTATGTGGACGGCAAACTGGTGGTCAATCCCACCGAGCAGCAGCGCGAGAAGAGCGACCTTGATCTGATCATCGCGGCCACGGGTGACGCGGTGATGATGGTGGAGGCGGGCGCCAAGATGGTGAGTGAGCAGACCGTGCTCGGCGCTATCCAGGAGGCGCATGTCGCTATCCGCACGCTGTGCAAGCTGCAAGAGGATCTGCGCGCCGAGTGCGGCAAGGCGAAGGCCGAGTTCACTCCGGCCAAGATTGATCCGGACGTGGAAGGCGCGGTTGATGGCGAGCTGGGTGACCGGCTGGCCGCGGTGCTGAACCAGGAAGACAAGCAGACCCGCAATGCGGGGTTGGACGCGCTGACCAACGAGACCGTTGGCAAGCTTTCCGAGCGCTTTGACTCCGCCCAGATTGTGTCGGTGGTCGAGTCCCGGATCAAGCAAGCAGTGCGTGTGCAGATCCTCACTAAGGACTTGCGGCCGGACGGGCGGAGCACCAACACCATCCGCGCCATTGAGTGCGAAGTGGGGGTGCTGCCTCGTACGCATGGATCTGGCCTGTTCACGCGAGGGCAGACGCAGGCGCTCAGTATCGCCACGCTCGGCGCGCCCGGCGATGCCCAGAAGATCGAGTCTTTGGCGTGGGAAGACCAGCAGAAACGCTACATCCACCACTACAACTTCCCGCCGTACAGCACCGGCGAAGCCCGGCCGATGCGCGGCCCTTCCCGACGCGATATTGGCCACGGCCACCTTGCCGAGCGCGCGTTGGTGCCGGTGCTTCCATCGAAGGATGCATTCCCCTACACCCTGCGCGTTGTGTCTGAGGTGGTTTCATCCAACGGCTCGACCTCTATGGCATCGGTTTGCGGGAGCACGCTTTCGCTGATGGATGCCGGTGTACCGATCTCCGCGCCCGTTGCTGGTGTGGCGATGGGTTTGGTCCTAGGCTCCGGTGAGCACGAGGGCAAACACGCCATCCTGACCGACATTTTGGGCATGGAAGACGCGCTGGGAGATATGGACTTCAAGGTGGCCGGAACGGATGCGGGCATCACCGCGCTCCAGATGGACATCAAGGTGAAGGGCATCACGCTCCAGATCATGGAGGAGGCGTTGGAGCAGGCGCGCCACGCGCGGCTGTTCATCCTGGGCAAGATCACGGCGGCCATCGCTGAGCCGCGCGCCAAGCTGAGCCAGTACGCGCCCAAGATGGTCACGGTGCAGGTGCCGCAGGACAAGATTGGCGCCATCATCGGCCCGGGTGGCAAGACCATCCGGCGTATCCAGGATGAGACCGGCGCCAAGATCGATATTGATGACAGCGGTCTGGTTAGCATCTCCTCACCTTCGGGTGATGGCGCCGAGCGCGCCGCGGGCATCGTCCGTGGCATGACCGAGGAGTTGGAGGTGGGCAAGATCTACCTTGGCAAGATCACGCGTCTGATGACGTTTGGCGCGTTTGCCGAGGTGTTGCCGGGCAAGGAGGGCTTGATCCACGTCTCCGAGCTGGCGGAGCATCGCGTCGCCAAGGTGGAAGACGTGGTGGACCTTGGCGACGAGGTGATGGTGATGGTCGTCGAGGTCGATTCCATGGGTCGCGTGAACCTCTCGCGGCGCGCGGTGATTGAAGGGCAGACGCCCGACGATTACGCTGCCCGTAAGGTTGATCGTGGCCCTGGCGGCCCGCCGCGTGGCGGTGGTGACCGTGGTGGCTTCGGCGACCGTGGCGGTCCACCGCGTGGTGGTGATCGCGGCGGGTTCGGCGGCCGAAGTGGTGGTGACCGAGGCGGTCCGCCGCGCGGCGGTGGTGACCGCGGCGGCGACCGTGGTGGCTTCGGCGGCCCGCGCCCACCGCGCGGTCCAATGGGCGAACGCGGTCCCCGCCGGGACTCCGACACCTAGAATGCAAGGGGCCGGCGCGAAGGCGACGGCCCCCACTGCTACTATGGCCGCGACACATGGTTGAACCCATCAAGGTGGTCATCGCGGGGTTTGGCCGGTTGGGTGGTGACTTGGCGCGCGGGTTGATTCAATCGCCTGAGATTGAGTTGGTAGGGGTGGCGCGCCGCAGCGCTGCCGAGAGCTCCGGCACCATTGATGTCGGAGGGCAGCGAGTGCCTGTTAGTGGGCATTTGGCGGCGCTGCTTGATCGCGCGCAGCCGCAAGTGCTTCTGGAGGCGTCTTTACCGGGGGCTGCGGTGGAAAACTGCCGGGCCGCGGTTGAGCGGGGCGTGGCGCCGGTCATTGCTACGAGTGGGGTGTCGGACGGTGCGGTTGAGGAGATTCGGCAAGCGTGCGCGCAGCGGGGACTGGGCGGCGTGTTAGCGCCCAATCTTTCGCTTGGGGCGGTGCTGCTGATCCACCTTTGTGGCATCGCCGGTCGTTACTTCGACCATGCGGACATCATTGAGATGCACCGTGACAAGAAGCGGGACGCTCCCTCGGGCACGGCGCTGCATACGGCGCGCGTCATGGCAGACGCGCGGAATGGCCCGTTCACGCGGGCTGTAACGGAAAAGTACACGCTGGATGATGTACGGGGAGGCGAGGTTGATGGGATCGGCGTTCACAGCATCCGGCTGCCTGGGCTAGTTGCGCATCAGCAGGTGATCTTTGGCGGACTGGGGCAAACGCTGACGCTGCGGCACGATACGTCGTCGAACGAGTCGTATGTTCCGGGAGCGCTGATGGCCATCAAGCACGCTGCAAACAGTGACCAGTTCGTCGTAGGACTGGCGGCGTTGCTCGGGCTTGAGTAGATTCTTGATAGGGGCCATCGTAGGCGCCCCTCATGCACGAGAAGGAGAAGGGTCAATGGGACCGCGGGACGTGGAGTTTGGCCGGCTGATTACCGCCATGGTCACACCGTTCGATAAGAACGGCGAGGTTGACTACAAGCAGGCCGCCCGTCTCGCCAAATCGCTGGTGGAGAACGGGACAGATTCAATCGTTGTTTCGGGCACCACTGGCGAGTCGCCCACGCTGTCTGAGGACGAGAAGCTGCGCCTCTTTGAAGCCGTGCGCGATGCCATCTCCGGCAAAGCCAAGGTGATCGGCGGGACGTGCAACTACAACACACGCGAGAGCATTGATCTCACACGCGAAGCGGCCAGCGTCATTGATGGTGTGCTCGCCGTTGTGCCGTATTACAACAACCCGCCGCAGGAAGGGCTGTACCGTCACTTCCGTGCTATTGCGGAGAGCACCGAGCTGCCGGTGGTGGTCTACAACGTTCCCAGCCGCACGGTGCGGAACATGGAGGCGTCTACCACCATGCGACTCGCGGCGGACGTGCCAAACATTGTGGGGGTGAAGGAAGCCGTTGGCTCAATGGAGCAAGTGGCGGAGATCATCTCCGGCGTGCCGGTCAACTTCCGCGTATGGAGCGGCAACGACCAGGACACGTTCAACATGGTCTGCATGGGTGGATACGGCGTCGTTTCTGTTGCCAGCCACATCGTGGGCCGGCAGATCAAGAAGATGATCGAGCTCACGGTGGCGGGCAAAGTGCAGGACGCAGCGCATCTACACGGCCATCTGCTGCCGCTGGCGAAGGCGCTCTTTCCGCCGGTGGCGACGGTAGCCAATCCGGCCGCAATCAAAGCGGCGCTGAATCTCCAGGGCTTTGACGTGGGTGGACTGCGTCTGCCGCTGATTGAGCTGCCTTCGGCGGCGCAGGACGCGCTCAAGGGCGTCCTCACCCATTATCAGCTGGACAAGGTTCCGACTGCTGTCACGGCATAGCTTTAGCTCTGGCCGGTCTCAGGCGTCTGCGTTGGCTACGCTTCTGGCATGACAGAAGGTGACTCCACGCTGGCGCTTGAAGACCGCGCCGGAAGGCTGCGTGAGATCGCCCTCGAAGTGCAAGGCTGCACCAAGTGTGATCTGTACAAGACGGCGCTCAAGGGTGTGCCTGGCGAAGGCGATCCCAACGCGGAGGTGATGCTGATTGGCGAGGCGCCCGGCTTTCATGAAGACCGGCAGGGGCGCCCGTTCGTCGGTGCCTCGGGCCAGTTCCTAGAGCAGCTGCTTGCAAGCGTAGGACTCCAGCGCAAGGATGTCTTCATCGGCAACGTGGTGAAGCACCGTCCGCCGGAGAACCGTGATCCACAGCCCGATGAGATCGCGGCGTGCATGGGCTACTTGGAGCGGCAGCTAGCGATCATCGACCCGAAAGTGGTGGTGACGTTGGGCCGTTTTTCAATGAACTACTTCTTTCCTGGAGAGAAGATCAGCCGGATTCACGGCGCGGCACGCCGCCACGGCCCGCGGCTGGTGCTCCCCATGTATCACCCAGCGGCGGCGCTTCATCAGGGAAACCTACGCCGTGTAGTGGAGGAAGACTTCCTGCGTCTGCCTCAGGTGCTTGCCGAAGCGAAGCAGCAGCGGACCCAGGCGGCCGCGTCGGAAGCCGAAGCGCCTGCGCGTGTAGCGCCGCCGACGCAGATGAAGCTGCTCTAGCGGCTTTGGCGCCGTCTTGGCCGGTTAGCGGACTTCGCGACCAAGGGCAACGCGGCCCCAAAGCACAATCACCGTGGTCAAACCGATGGCGATCAGGAAGGTCATTGCCAGGAAGATCATGTCTTCGGTAGTCGCAGCGTTCATTGCCCAACTCTTCTAACGGCGCTCAGCGGTGAACGCCACTCAACAAAACAGACAGCCCACGCGCATCAATGCACGAATCGGGCCTCGACATGATCCTACGCTTGCCCTTCAGGTGGCGCAGTGAAGAAGTGCCGTTCGTGGCGTAGGCATTGGTGCGTGAGCGGCGACGTTAGCGGCGGAGATAGAACACCAGCGCAGCGATAACGGCGGCCATACCAGCGATGAGGAGCGCCCACATGCGGTCCTGCCATTTCTGCCGCCGCCGGCGCTGCTTCGTTTTGGAAGACGGGCTGTAGAAAAACGCGTCCGCCCAGTCATCGCGTGCCCGCAGGAACTGTAGGCGTGCAATGACGTATCCCAGGAAGAACAGTGCTGCCAAGGCAAGGGCTGCGTGCCACGGCATCAGCCATGGCGGCGGCCACGACGCCGGGGTGAGAAAATCTGGGAGCGCCAGGTTCACGAAAATCGCCTACGTATAATGGTCACCGCCTCACGCGCGCTACCCGGCAGCGTTCTGCACCCTGCGCCAGCGGCGATGACCGCGCCGAATGCGCGCCTCTGGCGGCTCCCCTGGCTTGTGCCGGTGGTCACCGCGTGCGCCGCTGGGGCGCTATACGTGCACGAGGCCAGCCCGTCTGTTGGTGGGGGAAACTCAGGCGAGTTTCAGGTGATGGCGCACCTGTTGGGTATTGCGCATCCGCCAAGCTATCCACTCTACCTCTTGCTGGCCAAGGCGTTCTCACTGCTGCCCCTGCCGGGAGACGTGGCGTGGCGCATCAACGTGCTTACCGCGCTGCTGGGCGCGGTGTGCCTGCTCCTGGCGGGGCTGATCCCGCTGGCGCTGGCGCGAGAACCGCGCGCGCCGGCCGTGTTGCTGGCTTCCACGCTGGCGGCCGCCGCGACGAGCGCCATGCCCCGCCTCTGGACGCTTGCCTTGGAGGCGGAGGTCTTTACGCTGCACCTGGCATTGGTGCTGGCGCTGTGGCTAGTTTTGCTGCGCTGGACACGCGCTGAGACGCAGGCAGGCGCCGGGAGCGTCCCTACCGGGCGGGCGCGGGCGCAGGCCGACCGGTGGCTGCTGGCGGCTGGACTGCTGGCCGGTCTGGGTTTGGCGAATCACCGCACGTTTCTGTTCAGCGCGGCCGGTGGCGCGCTTTACGTTCTGCTCATGCGGCCTGGGGTAGTGCGCCGCTGGCGTGTGGTGGCCGGTGTCGCCGTGATGGCCGGTTTGGGATTGGCGCCCTACCTCTACGTGTTGCGCGCCTATGTGGTTCCTGTGGCGTATTTTTCCCCCGATGAGGTGCGGCGCTTGGGACGCGCCGATCTCTGGTACGTGTTGCAAGGCAACGCGGCGGCGGAAACCGGCGGTGGCGAGGTAGTGCGGCAGCTTTTCAGAGACCCGGCGCTGCTGGCTCAGCGCACACGGTGGTTGCTTGGGCACCTGGTTTCCCAACTCGGTGTGGCCGGTGGGCCGCTGCTCGCAGTCAGTATGACCGGCCTAGCGCTGCTGGTCAGACGCGCCGCGCGCTGGTCGCTGACGTGTCTGGCAGGAGCGGGCGGGGCGGCTGTCTTCGCCATGTCCTACGCCAAGTATCCAGATGCCGACCGTTACCTGCTGCCACTCGAATCGCTGCTGGTGCTTGGATTTGCGATGGCGGTGAGCACGGCCTGCGCGGGTTTGTCTCGCGTTGTTTCTCGATGGCGGGGGGTGAGCCGGCTGCTGGGTGGACTGGCTGGAGCCGGACTGGCGGGCTACTGGGCGGTGTCTATGGTGGACCTGACCGGGGCGACTGAGTTCACGCGGGGTGGGTATGTGCATCACACGATTCACAACCTTCAGGGCGTGGAGCGCGGCGCGGTAGTGTGCAGTTGGTGGGCGTCCTCCTGGGGTTGGTGGTACGCCCAGCATGTTGATGGCGTGCGGCGCGACGTGCTGCTGATCCCCAAAGGACCCGACGATTGTCTGCGCGACGTGCTGCCGCAGGAGGCCGGGCGGCGACCAGTCTACTTTCCGGCGCTGACGGAGCGCATGCGCCAGTCGGACCACGTTTTCTTCCCGTCGCGGGATATGTGGCTGCCGGTTGGGCGTCGAGTGGAGTTGACGGTGGGCGCGCTGCTCAAGGGGCCAGACGAGCAGATTTTCTTGTTTGACGGCAGCCAGCGGCGGTGGGTTCCGTCGCTGGAGGTCTTCTCGGCGCGAGGGTACTCCTGGGAGAGCGTGCGCTTGACGCCGGACTATGTCTTGAAGGACATCCCGGAAGGCCCACCGTTATCATCCGCTCCCTGATGGCGCCCCGGGCAGACCGCGCGCAGTACACGGGCGGAAGGCGCACTGCCCCAGGGTGGTTCACCTGGTGGATTTCGCCAAGCACGTCGCTGGCGTGGCGGCTGCCGCTGCTGGTTGCGGTGGCGCTGTTGTGTGGCTGGTATGTCTTCCGCGGGCTGGTGCGCGTGGCGTTCATCTTTGACGCCAGCGCGATTGTGAGCTTCCTGCTCGCGCCGCTGCTGTTGCCCCTGGCGGCGCTGCCCGCGGTGTGCTTGTGGCTGCTGTTGCGTTTCCTGCCGGCATTATGGCGAGAATCCGGCGCGACGGTCGGCCGCAAGGCGCTGACCACGGCTGCGCTGGTGCCGGCGGTGGCGATGCTCGCATCGTTCATCGACCGGATTGAGAGTATTGGACTGCTGAGTATGGGGTTGCGGTTACCGCGCTTCCTGTTGGAGACGTTCTGAGCACGATGGCACGCGTTCTGATCACCGGTACAAACTTCAGGCGGATTGCCGGCGCGCAAGAGCGACGGCTGCGTGAAGCCGGCTGCGAGTTGATCCCAAGCCCGTTAACGCGCGCGGCCACGGAGGACGAGTTGCTGCCTCTGGTAGAGGGTGTCGATGCCGTCCTGGCGAGCACGGATGCCTTCACGCGCAGGGTGCTGAATGCGGCGGACCGGCTGAAAGTGATTGCCCGGGTGGGCGTTGGCTACGACGCGATAGATGTGACCGCGGCGTCCGAGCTGGGCATCTGGGTGACGACGACGCCGGGTGCAAACGAGCATTCGGTGGCGGATGGGACGCTGGCGCTGCTCCTGGCGCTGGCGCGGCAGCTCATGGGTACGGTGCAGACCACGCGGGATGGCAAGTGGGAACGGCCCATGGGCGTGGAGCTGGGTGGGCAGCGGCTCGGGCTGATTGGCTTTGGCAGGATTGGCCGTCAAGTGGCGCTACGAGCGCGCGCCTTTGGCATGGAGGTGGTGATCCACGACGTCTTCCAGGACCAGGCGGCGGCCGCGGAGCTGGGGGCGCGGTATGTTGCGCTGGACGAGTTGCTTGCTAGCGCGGACTTTGTGAGCCTTCATGCACCGGCCACGCCGCAGACGCGAGACATCATCAACCGTGACACGCTGGGAAGGATGAAATCGACCGCTTTCATCATCAACACCGCGCGGGGCGAGTTGGTGAATGAGGCGGATTTGGCGGAGGCGTTGCGTACTGGACGCATCGCGGGAGCGGCGCTGGACGTGTTCAAGGAGGAGCCGCCGGAGGCTGGAAATCCATTGCTTGGCTTGCCCAACGTGCTCCCCTGGCCGCACATCGCCGGGATTACAACGCAGTCGGTGGAGCGGATGACGGTGATGTGCGTTGACAACATCTTGGCGGTGCTCAAGGGAGAGCGTGCACTCCACCCCGTGAACGAGCCGGCACAGCCCCGGAGTTAGGGCTGGCCTATACTTGTCGATGAATTCTCCGGAACGTGCAGATCGCATGCGAAGCGTGATGAATGACCCGTCGTTTGCCTACGGCGCGGTCTACGGTCCCGCCGAGACGCTGGAAAAGAGCATCACCTTACTCCAAACGAGGCTCGCCAAGCAGTCGCCCGATGTCCTGACCATGGAGTACCTGGACGCGCAATACTCCGACCTGTTCGAGATGCTGGTGGACAACGGCTTGTGCGCCGTCACGGCGTACACGCAGCCTGCCATCTCCAAGGATGTCTGGCTGCGCCATCAATTGACCCGCATCGCTCGCTACCGAGACTAGGCGCGCCCAAAGCCACCAGGCACAGAAGAGCCAGCAGCGTCGCCGGATTGCATAAGACCTAGATGACCGCTGTTCAATCATCCTTCGAGATATCGGCGCTGCCTGATCCGCCTGAACGCGTTGGCGGCACGCGGCTGGAGCTGAACCACCTCTTCTACGGCCCGAGCGACGTCCTGGTGGCGCGCAAGCCCGGCGCTTCAATGGATGAGGTTGCCGGTGCAATCCGGTTGGCGATGCGCGAGCGGCCGGGACGGCCGCATGGGTTGATCACCGACCTTGTGGTGGACGATGAGCTGCGTAAAAGCGGGCTGCCGGAACAGTTGATTGCCGCCGCTGAAGCGCGGCTGAAGGAGCGCGGCGCGGAGAAGATCGACGCCGTGACGGTAGACGGCAAAGGGTGGGCCAGCTACTTCTTCCGCGCCGGATTCTGGTCTTCGCGCCGGATGGTGGTGCTGACCTGGGACCTGGAGGATCGCAACCGGGTTGACCGTACCGACGCGTTCCGTATTGAGCAGGTAGATAAGCCCGACCCTGAGCAGTTAGCGCGGTTCATCGTTGGTTCCTACCAGCCGTACTTCCGCTGGTGGAAAGAGACACGCGAGGATCAGCGTTGGGACCGCGTGGATCTCCAACCGGAGGATGAGCCGGGAGACGGCGCGCCTGGTGTGCCCGGTGGGTCAAGTGGACTCGGTGGGAGGAGCGCCAAAGGGCGAAGCGCGGAGTTCATGGAGCGTGCGGCTGATCTGGTGCGGAAGGCGGGTCACGATGCGCCGCAGACGTTCTTCCTGGCCTACAAGGGTGATGAGTTGGTGGCGATGTGCGACGCCAAGGACGCGCCGGAGGGGCAGGACACTTTTGAGTGGTGCGTGCTGGTGTCACGCCACGAGGGCGGAAAGGGGATCGGCTCGACGCTGCTGGACTATGCGCTGGAGTGGCTCAGGCAGCGCGGCCGGCGCTACGCCGAGTACACCAGCACATCCGGGCTTGACGATTACGACCCGCTGATCTACCTCTCCACCGTCGCCACAGGTGCCCAAATGCGAGGCGAGTTCCTGAATCTGGTCAAGAACCGGCTGTAGACGCCGTAACACGGCGCCGTACGCTAGAGTAAAGCACTCTTCGCCAGCTGTAGACGCGAGATGCGCTGCCCGCATTGCGGCCACCCCAACACCAGGGTCATTGAGACCAGGGAGTCTGACGAAGCGATTCGCCGCCGCCGCGCATGCGAATTATGCGAGCTGCGCTTCACTACTTACGAGCGCACACAGCTGCCGCGGCTGGTAGTGCGTGCTACCGGCGGCGCCCAGCGCAACTTCACCCGTCAGTGGCTCGCTAACGCGCTGAAGTCTGCCGGTGCAGACCTGCCACCGGCCACGCTGAATACCATCGCGGGCGGCATTGAGGCGCAGCTCAAGGCGACCAACCGGCGGGTCGTCTCCACCGAAGACGTGGCGCACCTGGCCATCCGCCAGGTATCTCAGGCGCGGCCGTTCGCTTCAAATGGACCGACGACGGAGCAGGTCACGGTCGCGCTAGATGCAACGCTGCCCACGCGCCGCGCGACCCCGTCCCAGCTCCAACTGCCGTTTGAGAGGTAGGTTCCCTCTCTCTGGTCGTCCCGCGGGCGGGACGACCAGAGAGAAAGGCTTAGTTGGTCGCGGCGCGTTTGCGACTGCGACTGTTTCCGTTCGCCTTGCCGTTGTTCCCAGAGTCTTTGGCAATTTCGCTCTTAGCGGCATCGCCGTTGGTGTCCGATGACGGTTGGGTGACGCCGGCTTCGTCGAGATAGGCGAAGAGGGCGTCTTCTTCGCGGAACCATTTGGTGCAGTAGCGGGTGAAGAAGGGGCTGGGCGGGCTGTCTGGGAGCCAGAGAGCGTAGACACGCTTGCCGCGGTGGATGGCGTCCTTCATCTCGCAGATCACACCGGCGGAGAGTGTGGTGGTGGGATAGAAGACAATGGTGTTCTCGGTCTGGGCGACGAGTTTGTAGTCGCGATCGACGATCTGGCCATCAATGTGGTCCAGGTTCTCGGGGTTGGCGGGACGCGACTCGCCGTGCTCGTCGGGGTCGCGTACGTCCAGGATCATGTCTCGCGCACGGCCGGTCTTGGAGCTGATGCTGCCGACGCCGCTGAACTCAGAGAGTGAGATGCTGCCAATCCCTTCCAGCTTGTTGGAGGCGAGCGTGGCGCCGATCTGGCGCACTTCCGCGCTGCCGTCTGAGAAGCCGATGGCAGCGTCCTGCTCCAGCGTGAAGTCGTCCACGGCGGCGGGATCGAAGACGATCATCTTCTCGCGCAGGCGCTGGCGGAAGCGCTCCAACGCGGAAAGCAGCTCGGACCCCTGGAGGTGGGTCATCGGGTAGCTCAGGTAGGCGGTGCGCTCCTGGGTCTCAAACATCAGGCGGTAGAGCGTCTCAGCGCCCTGGCGGCGACCGATCAGATAGTGGGGCTTACGCTGCCAGGCGGCCATCAACTCGGTAGATGCCCGCTCCACGTCGCGCCACCAGAGGAGGTTGTTGACGGTGACGCGTTTCCAGCGCTCGTCGGTCAGGCGCTGGCGGATGGACAGGATGCCGTCGGTGACGGTGACGTAGAGGTCCGGCTCCAGGAGGTTCAGATAGTAGACGTCCAGTCCGGGAACGATGGAGTAGTTCCACGAGAAGGTGGCGTGCGTGACTAATATCCAGGACGTGTCTGGCGGCAGGTCACGGACCTCTGAGGCGATGCGCTCCAGGGCGGTAGCGCGGTAGGCGCCGAGCGCGGTGGGGAAGACATCCAGGATTGTCTCTTCATCAAGTTCCTCGCCGCGCTCTCGCGCCAGCTTGAACATGATGTCCCGCACGTCGAAGACGCGTAGGTCGCGGCCTTCCGCGTGGGCCATGGCTTCCACCGAGCGCACGTAGCCGGTGCGCCCGGTACCGGACATGCCGGTGCATACGACTTTCATCAGTTGCTAGAGTGATGGTACTCCCACGGCGAGTGTTGGACTAGTCCAACACTGCCTGCAAGCTACCTCTGAAAGAAGGAAATCGACTTATGCCATTTGCGGTCAAGGACCTGCCGTTTGCCAAGGATGCGCTGGATGGCATCTCGGCGAAGACGCTGGAGACGCATCACGACAAGCTCTATCCTGGCTATGTCAACAAGCGCAACGAGATTGACGCGGCGCTGCCCAACGCGGATAAGAGCAAGGCGATGCAGACCTACTCCGAGTACCGCGCGCTGAAGCTGGAGGAGACGTTCAACGCGGACGGCCAGATCCTGCATGAGCTGTACTTCAGCCATCTTGGTCCTAACCAGGGCGCGGAGAGCAAGCCAACCGGCGCGCTGGCCGAGGCGCTGACGCGCGACTTCGGGTCGTTTGAGAAGTTTGTGGAAGATCTCAGCGCCTGCGGCATGGCGGCGCGTGGCTGGGCGACGGTTGCGCTTGACCCGACGGACGGCAAGGTCCACACGTTCCTGTGCGACGTCCACAACCAGGGCGGCGTGTGGGGCACCATCCCGATCATGACGCTCGATGTGTACGAGCATGCGTATTTCATCGACTATGGCTCGGCGCGCGCGGACTACATCAAGGCGTTCTTCAAGAACGTGAACTGGAAGAAGGTCTCGGAGAACTTTGAGAAGGCCCAGCAGATGGCCAAGATCTCCGGCACCGCCTCCATGGCGTAGACCACAACCGGCTGCCTGGCGGCAGGGCAGTACCATCACTGCCGCCATGGATTATTCCTCTCTCTTTGCGCGGCGCGCTGCTAAACCAGCGCCCGCGCTTTTTCGTGCCGGGGCGGCGTCACCCCCTAACATTATTCCGCTGACGTACGGGTTCCCTGATCCAGGTTCCTTTCCGATTGAGGAGCTGGTGACGGCGGCGACGCGCGTCCTGCGCGAGCAGGGGAAGGACGCGCTGCAATACGGCCCGATCCAGGGACCGGAGGCGTTCCGCCAGCTGCTGGTGCAGAAGCTCGCCGGTGAGGGAGTAGCCGCCGAGAAAGACAACCTGCTGATTACCGTGGGCGGGTCGCAGGGGATTGACCTCGTTGGGCACCTGTTTGTCGATTCAGGCGACGTGGTGATTGTTGAGGCGCCGACCTTCATCGGCGCGCTGCAAACCTTCCGCAACCTGGAAGCCGATTTGCGTGAAGTGCCGCTCGATAGCAACGGCATGGATACGGATGCGCTTGAGTCACTGCTGGACAGTCTGGCGAGTGAAGGCAAGCGTCCCAAGCTGATCTACACTATCCCGACGTTCCAGAATCCTTCCGGCACGACGCTCAGCGAGCCGCGCCGCCAGCGGCTGTTGGAGCTGGCGCAGCGCCACGGCGTCATGATCCTGGAGGATGATGCGTATGGTGAGCTGCGCTTCTCAGGGGAGCCGCTGCGGTCGCTGTACGCCCGCTCGCCGGAGGGTGGCGTGATTCAGGCGCGCACGTTTTCCAAGATCCTGGCCGCTGGCCTCCGGCTGGGCTACGTGGTTGCGCCCAAGGAGCTGATGGGGCGGCTGCTGCAACTCAAGGTAGACGTGGGCACCAGTCCGTTCGTCACGGCGGTCACCACCACGTTCTCGAGCGATGGCTCACTTGCGCCGCTGGAGCGGCACATTGAGCGGCTATGTGGCGTCTACCGCGAGCGGCGCGACGCGATGCTGGAAGCGCTCTCCGAGTACGCGCCACCGGGCGTTGAGTGGACCGAGCCTCATGGCGGTTTCTTCACCTGGGTCACGCTGCCGGAGGGAACCGACGCTGCCGCGCTTTTGCCGAAAGCGGCGGAGGCGGGCGTGAGCTTCATCCCTGGCGCGCAGAACTTCCCGCGCTCAGACGGGCGCCGCCACCTGCGCCTTTCCTTCAGCTTCCTGCCACCGGAGCAGCTGACTGAAGGAATACGCCGCCTGTGCGGCGTCTTGCAGCAGGCGCTCTAACCTCCAAAACACCCCGCGTCATCTCCCCCTTCTGGCCACCTAGGCAGATGCGGCATGCCTGCGGCCGCGCAGCTACTCTGGCGGGACACCGCCGCAGACGCCGGTCTGCCGCACGTTTGTCAATCACTTGCAAAGAGGGCCGGAAAACCCTTGACGCCCCTACAGGTAGGGTCTATGCTTTCTCTCATCCCCTATATGTAGACCTGGAGCCACAACGGTGGCACGCGCTCTGCAACTACTTCTTCGCTCACAATGCGGCCGCTGGCGTGGCTGCAAAAGCACTCCCGGAGGGACATGATGGCATTAGCTCAGCACCAAGCCGTTCACACCGCAGCAGGCTCTGGAGACATCCAGCTTCCCGAGGTCGGAGGCACAAAACTCGATGGAATCCGGGGCAAAGTCTTTATTGATCGCTATGCCCAGAAGAATGAGCAGGGGCAGGCGATTGAGCAGCATCCAGAGCAGATGTGGTCACGCGTGGCCACGGCCATCGCCCAAGTAGAGACTACCGAGGAGGCACAGCGTTACTGGGCCACGCGGTTCTACGAGTTGCTGAGCGACTTCAAGTTCGTGCCGGGCGGGCGCATCCTTTCGGGCGCAGGCACGGGCGCGCATGTGACCTACTACAACTGCTTCGTGATTCCGTCGCCGGAAGATAGCCGGGGCGGCATCCTGGACAATTTGAAGGTCATGACGGAGATCATGGCCCGCGCCGGGGGCGTTGGCATCAATCTCTCCACCCTCCGTCCGCGCGGCTCCTACATCAAGACGGTGAATGGCACCGCCTCAGGTCCATGTTCTTGGGCCGAGCTGTATTCGGTGGCCACCGGCGACGTCATCCAGCAGGGCGGCTCGCGTCGTGGCGCCCTGATGCTCATGCTCAATGACGACCACCCGGATATTGAGGAGTTCATCACGGTCAAGCGCAACTTGACGCGCATAAATCACGCAAACCTTTCAGTCTGCGTCTCCGACGCATTTATGGACGCGGTGAAGAGCGATGGCGCTTGGGACCTGAAGTGGCAGGGTGAGGTCAAGAAGACCGTTCCCGCACGCCAGCTCTGGAACTTGATCTGCGAAAGCGCCTGGGCGTCCGGCGAACCGGGCCTGGTGTTCATCGATCGCTACAACAAGGAAAGCAATACCTGGTACTACGAGAACATCATCTGCGTGAATCCCTGCGGTGAGCAGGGGCTCCCGGAGTGGGGCGTCTGCAATCTGGGCGCGATTAATCTCTCGGAGTTTGTGCGCGGGAGCGATGCAGCGACGGCAGGCACCTTTGACTACGTGGCGCTATACGAGTCTTCCAAGGTGGCGATGCGCTTCCTGGATAACGTGGTAGACGCGACCGAGTACTTCTACCCGGAGAACGAGGCGGCGCAGCTTGGCACGCGTCGTACCGGTCTGGGCACCATGGGCCTGGCTGATGCGCTGATCAAGCTCCAAGTGCCGTACGGATCGGACGAGAGCCTACCTGTCATTGAGAAGATCTACGCCACCATTCGCGACGCGGCGTACGAGTGCTCGGCTGACCTGGCGGTGGAGAAGGCGCCGTTCCCCAAGTTTGACAGCGAGAAGTACACGCAGGGGCGCTTCATCAAGCGCCTGCCCGAGGCAACACGGGCCAAGATCGCTGCGGGAGGCATCCGCAACGCGGTGCTGCTCACTCAGGCGCCGACCGGAACTACATCACTGCTGGCGGGCGCCTCCAGCGGGATTGAGCCGGTGTACGACTTCGCCATGCTGCGGCGCGATCGGACGGGTGAGCATGTGCTCTACCACCCGCTGCTCCAGCAGTGGCGCGAGGCGCAGGCGAACGAGGATCTCAGCCAGAAACCGGTCTGGTTCGTTTCGGCTAACGAGCTGACGCCGGACGAGCACGTCCGCGTGCAGGCAATGGTGCAGAAGTACACCGATTCCAGTATCTCCAAGACCGTTAACGCGCCGAACGACCACACGCAGGAAGCGGTGCAGGAGCTCTACATTAAGGCGTACGACTACGGCTGCAAGGGCGTGACCTACTTCCGCGATGGCTGCCGCGAAGGCGTGCTCTCCCACATTGAGGAGCCAAAGAAGGCCGCACCGAAGGCGGAGGCCAACGCGGAGGCATCCGCCGCGCCGGTGGCGCCCGCGCCTCTAGCCGCCGCATCTTCGCCGGATGTGACGCTTGAGTCGGTGCAGCTGGGGCTGAACATCGCGGCGACGCCGGAGCCAGGGCACCATCTGAAGCCACGCCCGCGCGCCGCCGAAGGCACCACCTATCGCATGCAGACGCCGCTGGGGACGATGTTCGCCACGGTGACGCGCAATGGGGGCGGGCAGCCCTTTGAAGTGTTCATGCAGGTCGGCAAGGCCGGATCAGACACGGCGGCGGTGACCGAGGCGCTGGGCAGGCTGATCTCGCTGATCTTGCGCCTGCCGTCGCCGCTGTCGCCCGCCGAGCGGATGCAGCAGGTGGTTGATCAGCTGGCGGGCATCGGTGGGGGTCGCCAGCTCGGCTTCGGTCCTAACCGCGTGCGCTCGCTGCCGGACGCCGTCTCCCAGGTGCTGGCAGAGTTCCTGGGCGGCATGGAGCTGAACGCTGGCGCGGTTGACTTCCCCGCTGCGCCCGCGCTAGTGGTTGCCGCCACGGCCGTACCGGCGGTTGCGCCGCGTCAGGAGCTACGCCCGCGCAAGGCGGATCTCTGTCCCGAGTGCGGTGACGCCAGCCTCGTCTATGAAGAGGGCTGCGCCAAATGCTACAGCTGCGGCCACTCAGAGTGTTGATCTAACACTCTGCGCAACCGGCAAACAGAAGGGACGCCCGCAAGGGCGGCCCTCCTTGGCATCTGGCGCCCTACTCGACGACGATCTTGCCTACCATGCCGGCTTCTCTGTGGCCGGGTTGGACGCACAGGATTTGGTAGGTGCCGGGGGTGTTGGCCCGGAAGACGCCACGCGCCTCGCGGCCGCCCAGGACGTTGGCGAGCTTCACGTTGGTGGTCGCGCCGCTTGAGATGTAGTCATGCACAATCACGCCTTTGTTCTTGAAGGCGATGGTGACGGCCTCACCGGCCTTGACGGTGATCGTTTCAGGGTCGAACTTCATGGAATCGGTCCCACCGATTTCAATGGCGGGACCGGACGGCGCGGCCGCTGTTGGCTGACCACACGCTGTAACGGCACCAGCAACCAGCAGGCCGCCAGCGAGCAGCACACGCGGGGTAAGTAGGGAGAGCCTCTTGAGGTCCATGACTTTGTGAAGATTATCACAAAGTCATGGAATGCTCCCCGGTCAGATGGGGGAATATGAATTGGAGCGTTCGCTCAACGCCAACACCCCCGGCTTCGCCTCTCAGGCCCTCACCCTAATCAGGGTTCCCGCGAAGCGGGACGACCAGAGGGAGAGGGAATCTGATCCTCAGCGCGTTGGTGTTGCCACCGCGCCAACTGGCGTGCTGCTGCCCAGCGTCGAGCCGCTCTGGCTGCCACTTTGGGGTGTGCCGCCCGCCTGTGGTCCTGGCGTGGTGATGCCGCCGAGTGGTGCGCCTCCGCCGGTACTGCTTGAGCCGCCGCCGGCGGCCCCACCAGGCGTGGTGTTCTGTCCAGAACCACACGCCGCTAATGATCCGATGAGGGCGAGCGCGCCGAGCGTGCCCAGGAATTGCGTAGTCCGATTCACTGCGTCTCTCCTTCAGAAACTGTCGTTTCCCTCCACGCAAGAGTTGCGCCAGAACGGTGGTATGAGATGCGAGTGATGCAAAGAAAGACGCCCGCCCCAGAAACGGGGCGGGCGATTGGAAATGAGGGAGTTAAGGGTTACGAGTAAGAAAGGGCCGCTTCGATTAGCTGGCGTGCACTTCCCCGCTGGTTGGGCTCTCCGGTGCGCCAGCTGCCTCGCTGTCTGCCGGTGGATTGATGATGGCTGGCTCGGATGCGCCGCTTAGGCCGTTGACGCGGATGGTGCGTGGCTTCGTGTGCTCGGCCTTGGGCAGCTCCAGCCGGAGCACGCCGTGCTCAAGCGATGCTGAGACGGTGTCAGGGTTTACCTCGCCAGGGAGGGTGAAGCTCTGGTGCAGCTGGCCCTCGCCGAAGCCCTGCCAGATTGGCTTGGCATTCTCGGGCGCCTTCCAAGTGCGCTTGGCCTTGAGCGTGACCACATTCTCCTGCACGGTCACTTCCACGTCCTCTGGACGGACGCCTGTCAGCGGCAGCTCCACCAGGTAGGCGCCGGATGTCTCGTACAGGTTAGCCGCGCTCCTGGACTGCGCCAATGCCTGTGCGCCGCGACGCGGCTGGCTTGAAGCGTCGTCAAAGAGACGGTCGATGATGCGATCAAAGTCCCGCGTCATCACGTTGAGCGGGAAGCGGAGCGGTTGGTAGCGAACGATACTGGCCACGGTCTAATTCTCCTTGGATCTATGGATCCTGTGTTGTGTGCGTCTCGGTGATCCCGCTCGCGCCGGACCACGTTGTTTGCCTGTCAAGAGTACCAATGCTCAGTGAAGATGTCAAGTAATCTACGATTCAGACACTCAAGTTCTCTACGAAGTAGAGAGGCGTGAAGAGAAGGCTACGATTCGCGGGGAAGATGGGCAGTGAGCGCTTGCAGCAGGGACCGGCGCTGGAGCGCGTGCGGGCGCACTATCAGACGTACGCCACGGAAGAGTTGGAGCGGCTGGCGAAGGATCGCTACGCGCGGATTGAGTTTGAGGTCACCTGGCGCTTCATTGCTGAGCTGATCCCGTCCCGACCAGGCGGCGCGCGTATGCTGGACGCCGGGTGCGGTCCCGGCCGGTATGCGGTGGCTCTGGCGCAAGCCGGACATCGCGTGTCGCTGCTTGACCTTTCACCGCACTGCCTAGAGCTGGCTGAAGAGTGGGGGCGCGTCGCGGGCGTGTTCGACTCAATGGATGAGCTGGTAGAGGGCGATGTACGGGATCTCTCGCGCTGGCCGGACGGCTTGTTTGACGGCGCACTGCTCCTGGGTCCGCTCTACCATCTCCTCTCGACGCGAGAGCGAGGGCGCTGCGTGCGTGAGGTACGTCGCGTGTTGAAGCCCGGCGCGCCGGTGATTGCGTCCGCCATCGCGCGGTTTACCCCCGCCCGGCTGGCGCTGAGACACTGGCCGGATCAGATAGACGCGCCTGAGCTACGCCAGGCGCTGGCCACTGGCGCCGCACCGGCGGTGCCGGGAGCGGCATGGACCGACGCCGCCTATCTGCGACCGGAGGAGCTACGCCGGTTGTTCGAGCGCAACGGCTTCCGCACGCACGCGGTCGCCGCGTCGGAAGGCTTTGCCGCGTTCATGGAAGACGCGGTCAACCGGCTCACCGACGACCAATGGGAGTGCTGGCAGCAGTTGATCGTGGAGATGTGTACGGATCCTGCGCTGCTTGGTGCGGCGGAGCACATTCTCTACGTAGGGAAGAAGGGCGAGCGTTCAGGGAGCGTTGCCGCCGCGCTCGCCTCTACTTCTAGTCCTTCTCGATAGTGGCGGTGAGGCCGAACGAGAGAAGGCGCTGCTGGTAGAGCTCGGCCAGCTCCAAGGGGCAGGCGATGACGAGCGCCTTGCCGGCGGTGTGCGCCTCCCACATGATGGCCACCGCTTTGCCCAGCGTCATTCCCGGTAGGGATTTGCGGAGCGACTGGATGACGTGATCCATGCCGTTGTGCTCGTCGTTGTGCAGGATCACCTTGTAGGGCGGGAGAATACGATTGCGGGTTTCCTGATCGCTGTCCGGCGTCGTCTTGGGCGCAGCGGGAGCGAGTGGTGCTTCAGGCGCGACGGGGACAGCCGGCGCGGGCGGCGAGGGAGGTGTTTCAGTGGTCGCCACAAGTCCGAGCCGGAACAGCATTGACTCGAAGCTACCACCACGGCCGCGCGGGCGTCAACGCCTACCGGACGCAACACCTTTCCAGTTCACTACCATTCACCCGTGACGCGGACGGCAGACACAGACACAGGCGCGGGGCGGGAGCTGGTGGTGATAACTGGGCTGGGCATGATTACGCCGGTCGGGCGTGACGTGGTGTCCAGTTGGGATGCGCTCGTCGCCGGCCGCTCCGGCATTGGTCCCATCACGGCGTTCGATGCCTCAGGGTTTCCAGCGCGGATCGCGGCCGAAGTGAAGGGGTTTGATCCGGTCGCCGCCGGTATTGACGCCCGCGAGGCACGGCGCATGGACCGATTTGTCCAATTTGGGGTGGCGGCGGCGCTGGAGGCGGTGCGCGATGCCGGATTGGAGGTGCCGGTTCCGCATTCGGAGCGCACCGGCGTCTACATCGGCTCTGGCATGGGCGGATTGCTCACGCTCTCAGAGCAGTTTGACGTGCTACGTGAGCGCGGTCCCGGCCGACTGAGCCCCTTCACCATTCCCATGATGCTGTGTGATATGGCATCCGGGGTCACCTCAATCACGCTAGGGGCGCGCGGCCCCAACCTGGCCACGGTTAGCGCGTGCGCCACTGGCTCGCACGCAATCGGTGAGGCCGCCGAGTTGATTGGGCGCGGCGGCGCGGACGTAATGATCGCCGGTGGCGCTGAGGCGGTGATCACGCCGATCGCCGTGGCGGGGTTCGCTGCGGCGCGTTCGCTATCTACGCGCAACGACGATCCCGCGCGTGCCTCTCGTCCTTTTGACGCCGAGCGCGACGGGTTCGTGATGGGCGAAGGGGCAGGCGTGGTCGTCATGGAACGCCTCTCCCACGCCAGGGTGCGCGGCGCCCGCATCTATGCGGCGCTGGCCGGGTATGGTTCCTCCGCGGACGCGCACCATCTCACGGCGCCGCCCGACGATGGCGAAGGCGCGGTGCGCTGTATGCGTCAAGCGCTTGAGCAGGCCGGTTTGCAGCCCGAGGACCTGGAGTATCTCAACGCGCATGGCACGAGCACGGGACATAACGACAGGGCGGAGACGGCTGCTGTGAAGCAGGTGTTTGGCGATCACGCGTATCGACTGGCTATCAGCTCGACAAAGAGTATGATTGGGCACTTGCTGGGGGCAGCCGGTGGGGTGGAAGCGGTGATCTCGATCAAGGCGATGCAGACCGGAACCATCCCCCCGACAATCAACTATGAGCACCCGGACCCGGCGTGCGATCTCAACTACACACCCAACCGGGCGGTCCGCCGCCCGGTGCGCACCGCAATGAGCAACAGCTTCGGCTTCGGCGGCCACAACGCAACCCTCCTGTTCAGGACGATCGATGGCTGACGGCGCAACTCCCGCGGAGGGAGAGAACGACAAGGACGCCTCGGGCGGTCAGAGCGTCCCGCCCACCCGTGACCCAGTGCTGGAGGCGCTGCGGGAGATCCTGCCCCAGCTGGAACAGAGCGGCGTCACGGAGCTGGATGTAGCGGTTGGCGCATCGCGCCTCTACGTCCGGCGGCGTCCCGGTCCGGCGCCGCTAGCGTTTGCGATCACTCCGGCGCAGGAGTCCGTCGCTGAAGACGAGGGCTTGGTCGCCATCATCACGCCGCTTTCGGGCGTCTTCTACGCTGCGCCTGCGCCTGGTGAGGCGCCGTACGTTCAGGAGGGAGATGTGGTGGAGGCGGGACAGGTAGTAGCTCTTGTGGAAGCCATGAAGGTCTTCAACGAGATCCACGCCGAGGGGGCGGGCACCATAGTCAAGGTTCTTGCTGCCGCGGCACAGGTGGTCCAATCCGGCCAGACGCTGATGCAGATTCGTCCCGCGGAAAGCGGCCCGGCGGTGCAGGGGGAGACGGTCTAGACGGGGGCGGACCACTCAATTACGGCGGCGCCCCAGGTCAGGCCACCGCCAAAGCCGGCCAGCACGAGCTTGGATCCCTCTTGCACGCGCCCTTCCTCTATTGCCTCGCACAGCGCGATGGGGATTGAGGCCGCCGACGTATTGCCGTAGCGGTCAACATTGGTGAAGACCTTTTCCATTGGCACGCCCAGCGTTTCGGCCGCGGATTGAATGATGCGCACGTTGGCCTGGTGGGGGATGAAGAGATCCACGTCCGCCAGCTCAAGACCGGCTCGCGCCACGGCCTTGCGCACCGAGCGCGGAAGGGCGTTGACGGCGAACTTGTAGACCTCTTTGCCATTCATCTTGATGAAATGGCCGGCATCCAGAATGGTTTGGGCGGAAGCTGGAAGGCGGCTGCCGCCCGCGGGGATGCTGAGCAATTCGCCACCCGAGCCGTCTGACCCGAGCACACAACTCAGCACGCCGCGGCCCGTTGTGCTTCCATTTGTGCCGGTGTTGCCGCTGCTCGGATGGCCTTGTAGGATCACTGCGCCCGCGCCGTCGCCGAAGAGGACGCATGTGGCGCGGTCTTTCCAGTCCAGTAGGCGGGACATGGTTTCCGCCCCTATCACCAGTACCGTCTCATGGACGCCGGCCGCGATCAGACCCTGAGCGACCGCGAGGCCGTAGACAAAGCCCGAGCACGCCGCGTTGAGGTCAAACGCGCCCGCGTTATCCGCGCCCAGCGCGTGCTGCACTAGACTGGCGGTGCTCGGCATGCCCCCAAACTCCGGTGAGAAAGTGCAGACGATCACAAGCTCGATGCGTGACGGCGAGAGACCGGCTACTTCAAGAGCGTCGCGCGCGGCGGCCGTAGCAAGCGTAAACGTGGATTCCCCTGGACCGGCGATGCGGCGCTCGCGGATGCCTGTTCGGCTTCGGATCCACTCGTCCGTGGTGTCCACCGATTGCTCAAGTTCGAGGTTGGTCACTCTGCGCTCCGGGAGCGCTTTGCCCCACCCGACGATCCGGGCGCGCGCCCCAAGTGGCATCTTGGCGCAAGGATACCCGCCATGGGACCTGGCGAAGTGCCAGCCAACCGGCACAATGGGGCCGTGACCGAGGTGCACCCAACCGCGGACCACATCTCAGAAGACCAGGCCAAGCGCTACGCCCAACATGTGGCGCCCACCTTTGTCATGCTCGCCAAGCGGGCGGTAGAGCTGGCTGAGATTGAACCGGGGCACAGTGTGTTAGATGCGTGTACCGGAACGGGCCTGGCGGCGTTCCTAGCGGCGGAGCGCGCGGGCCGCGAAGGCAGCGTCATCGGCCTGGACGTCGCGCCGGCCATGCTTGCCATCGCGCGTGAGCGGTCGGCCTCAGTTGGGTATGAGCACATCCATTGGCAGGAGGGCGACGCGCAGCAACTCACCTATGCTGATGAGTCGTTTGATTCGGTGCTCTGCGTACAGACGTTGATGCTAGTACCCCGCCCGGACGCGGTGCTGGAGGAGGTACGGCGGGTGCTCGTTGAAGGAGGGCGGTTGGTGGCGACGCTGTGGGGATCGCGCGCTGGAAACGAGTGGACGGCGTTGCTGGAGGATGCGCTGCGGCGCACGCTTCCAGGCACCAAGCCACCGGCGCCGTTTGGCCTGTCTCAGCCCGGAAATTTGGAGGTGCTGCTCCAGGCGACAGGATATGAGGAGATAGAAGTGCTGCGCGTTCCGGACCGAATGCGCTTTCACAATGTGGAAGGCTTTTGGGACTGGTGCTTGGCCGTCAGTCGCTGGCGCCGCTTGCTGGGCGGACTTTCCGAGGGCACTCGAGAACGCTTCCGCGCCGCGCTGGAACGGGACCTGGACCGTCGCGTGCGCGGAGGCGAGGTAGCGATCGAGCGCGAAATCGTCTACGCTCGGGCGGTCGCGCCGCCGAGCATGTAACCCAGGCACGTCCAAGCACATCGCCGAAAACCCCCAACACGGACTCTGACTGAGTAGGAGCGCATGGTGCCCGAGAAGAAGATGATCAACGTCAGGCTCAATCCTGAGCTGTGGAACCGGGCGAAGGCGGCGGCCGGCGAGCGGGGCCAGACACTGGAGCGGTGGGTGACCGATGCGCTCGATGCGCATGTCACTGCCACCCGAACCGGCGCCGCCGGCGCTTCTGGCACGGAGGGGGATGTAGGACCGGCTATGGCGGACTTGACATGGCGCGTTGCTGCGCTGGAGCAAGCGGTGGATCACCTAGCGGGCCAGCTTGGAGGCGGCTTTATCTCCCAGAATGACGGATCGTGAGTCGCAGGTAACGTTCGCCGGAGACTTTGCGGCGGAAGAGCGAAAGTACCTGGCTACCCAATTCAGTTGTTGCCGCTTTGAGTTAATCCGCCGGTCTGATGGCGACAATGGGGCCGCGGTCGTGGCGTGGTCTGCCTCCGCCGAGCTTCACCATGGGGCGCGTCAGGGACCAGGCCCGCTACGGGGAGTACCTGCCAACGCGGTCTATGTGCTCCGCGGTGGCCACCATCCCACGCTTACACGCGTTGGCAGTCGTGAGGAGCTGGCGCGCGAGTTTGGCGACCCGCTGGAAGGCGTAGCGCTGACTGGCCTTGGCGGTGAGAATCCGCTGTGGGAGTCCGCCAAAAAGGCGCTTAGAGGAGTGATTCCGTGGCGCTAGCTTGCGGGCCATATTCTTTACTTCTTCCCTTTCGTTCTCCACGTATAGAAGGAGCACAGGGGAGTAGCGGCCTTGGCAGTAGCGCGGGAGTCTGACATCAGCGGGAAAGTGAACACAGGGGGCGCAAGCGCCAGCGCGGGACACGAGCTGAAGGCCCACGCCCGTATGCTGGAAGAGCGACCTACGTCCGCGTCCGGCGATAAACTGGAGACCTCGGATGCGCTCCAGCTGTTGCAGAGCGGCCAACTGGTGAACCTCGCCATGGGGCCGCACGCGACGCCCGGACGTGTGATTGATCGCGACGGCATCTCGCTGGTAGCGGCCCAGGTAGCCGCCGACCTCGGCCGTGCGCTCGGCGTGCCCACGGAGCTCATCATGGACGGTCGCCAGGGACTGGAGGTGGAGACTTCGGCGGCTGAGGTGCTCGTTGCTCACCCGGAGCGCGGTGACATCGTGCTAGGGCTGGACCAGGTGGTTGACGGGATAGACGTTGGATTTCCGGCGGTGATTGACTTCACCGATGTAACGGGAACGTACTACGTTGCTGGGAAAGTTACGGAGATTCGCCCTGACACCCGGCCGCGTATCAGTGTCCGGGCAGGGCATGCGAGTTTGGTGCAGCTGAGGCGCTTTGTGCGGGTGCCGGTACTGATCTCACCGGACGCCATTGAGGTGCAGTCTGCGCCAGGCCAGTGGCGCAACGTGCGTGGTGAGATTGTGGATGTCTCCCTCGGTGGGTTGGGCTTGCTGGTGGCCGAGCCGCTGCTGAGTGAAGGCCACATCCGGGTGGAGTTTGAGCTTCCCGGCCGCTTTGGTGTGTTGCGCGTGGGCGGCCGGGTGGTGCCGCCGCCCGGTCCTGCGGAAGCCGCTACGAGCGGGCGCCGTGGCGCCGGGCTGGCGCACCGGCGCGGCGTCTCATTTGATCCGCTTGGAATAGACGACCTCAGGCGGTTGCAGCGCGCGCTCTACCATCGCCAGGTAGAGCTGCGCCGACTGGCTGAGCCGGCCCTCGGCCGTCGGAGATACCCAGAAGGACGTGATTCTTCTCAGGATCGCTCCCCACGCTGGATGTTCTGGAAGCGGCCGTACCGCTAGGCGCGAATACTGGCTGCGCCGGCGCAGGGCGCTTGGCAGTCAGGAGGTGATCTAGCCGCTGCTCTATACCCTGGTACTCGCGGTCGGCCTGCCCGCGCGTGACGCGGCCTGCGGTTATCTGCGCGTCTAGCTTGGGCTTGGCGTTAGCCAGGATGGCTGCCTTGAGGTCTGCGTGGGTCTTGCCTTTGGGTGCGGCGATCGGCGTTAGAGACTTGCCCTCGCGCAACTGGCCCGTGATCTGATCCTCGGTCAGGCCAGTGACCTTCGCCACAATTCGACCACCTCGGTTCCGGCGCGACCGGCCATTCGTGGCCGTCCCTGGTTGCCAAAGCGTCCAAGTTGACCGGGCTGTCCACGTCCAAGGCCCTGACGCAGAGCCTCATCTCGCAGCTCGCGTAGGGCCTTCTCCACTTGCTCGCGCGGAACGCCTAGCTTCGCTGCCAGGCGGTGTGCGAACTGGTCTACCAGTCGTGGACGCGCGCCAGGGGCTGCCGCGTTCGGCGCTGTCTGGGGGATGGCCGATGCTGACTCGGACGGCGGTGTCTGGGCGTAGGCTGGTACCAGCGAAAGTGTTGCGGCGAACGCGGCGGCCCCAAGCAGTGCCGCTGAGCCGCCTAATGCTTGTTGTGCCTTGGTGAGTGTCATCAAGATTTCCTTCAGCGGGCAATGGCGTGGCCGCGCCTGATGTCTCCATGCTGATAGTCGTACCGGCGTTTCCGGATTCTGCAGACGTCGCGTTAGCGATTTGCTAACGGCTCCGGCTTGAGACGCGCCAGACCTTCAGATGAATCAATAGCGACCAATACACGCAAACCACTGGCAACTTGACGTGGCGGCAGCTATGATGGCGCCATCAACAGGTAGGGAGTAAGCGACATGGTTGACACAATGGATCCGATAAGCACCACAACAGGTGGTTCCTTGATTAGCCGCATGGTTCGTGCGGCGCGCCTGGATGTTTCGCTGTACGAGGAAGTAGAAGCGGATACGACCGCCACCAGCCAGTCCGCCACTGCCGTGGCGATTGTCGCGGTGGCCGGCGCCATCGGCGGCGCACTACAAGCGGCGATGAGCGACACCGGTGGAAACATCATTGGCAGCGTGATCTGGGGCCTCCTAAGCGCACTGTTCATCTGGGTAGTGTGGTCATATCTCACCTACTTTATCGGCACCAAGATGTTTGGCGGCACCGCGACACCAGGCGAAATGCTGCGGACGCTGGGCTTTGCGTCAGCACCGGGTGTGTTCAACGTGCTGATCTTTATCCCCGTGCTGGGCCCACTAGTGGGGTTCATCACCATGATTTGGTCGCTTGTGGCCGGTGTCATTGCGGTGCGCCAGGCACTGGACTTTGATACTGGCAAGGCGATCCTAACTGCTGTGATTGCAGGCGTTGTCGCCTTCTTGCCCATCTTTATCCTCGGCGGTATTGTGCTGGCGTTCATCGCTGGAGCCTTGTCGGGCGCTAGCTAGACGCGCCCTCCCCGCGGGGGGGACGGCGGTTGCGGCTTACTTCCGGGCGCGGCGATCCTTGGCCAGATCCTGGCCGAGGCGCGTAGCCCAGGCGGGCGAGACGCGCCTGGCGGTCTTGCGGTCTGGCAAGATGCGGCAGATTGGGCCGTCCTCGCACATGTCCACGCAATCCACTGGAATCACGCTGACGCGCCCGGGACCGAGCGCGCCCTGACTCTTTAGACTGTTCAGCAGGGCGTCGAGCGCCTCACGGGCGCCTGCCCGCGCGCAGCATCCTCCGACGCAGAACTGAACGCTGAGCTTCCCTTTGGTCAGGGATGCCCGGCGACAGTCATTGCAGAGGAGCGCAATCGCGGGCCCGCCTCAGACGGTTTGACGCGTGCTACCCGGCTTGCCGCACTGCGGACAGACGGCTTCAGTGCGGCTCTGCCCAACGGCGGGGAGGTCCCTGTTCTTCATTCCTTCAATGCTACAATCCACCCGCCATGACCTATGTCATCACCGAACCGTGCATTGGGGTAAAAGACTCCTCGTGCGTCGAGGTCTGCCCCGTAGATTGCATCCACTCCGCCGACGACCAACCGATGTTCTACATCAACCCAGACGAGTGCATTGACTGCGGTGCGTGTGAGCCGGTCTGTCCGGTGAGCGCCATCTTCCCACAAGATGCCGTGCCAGAAGAGTGGGCCCACTTCACTGAATCCAACGCCAACTACTACCGAACGTAGCAATGCCAAGCAACGGCGCCCTGCGGATCGGATTCATCGGCGCGGGTGGTATTGTGCGCCAGCGTCACTACCCCGGCTTGAAAGCTCTAGCGGGCGTTGAGCTGGCGGGCGTGGTGAACAGCTCGCCGGAGAGCACGTCGCGTGCGGCGCAGGAATATGGCATCGCGCGCCAGTTCAAGACGCCGGACGAGTTGATCCAGTCTGACGATATTGACGCCGTATGGATCGGCACGCAGCCTTACCTACACTCCAAGCTCTCAATCGCCGCGCTTGAGGCCGGAAAACATGTGTTCTGCCAGGCGCGCATGGCCATGGACTTTGAAGACGCCAAGCGTATGCACGCGGCATGGAAGAAGTCCGGTAAGACCGGCACCATCTGCGCGCCGCCGCATTATATGCGTGGCGACCGCGTTATCCGGCGCATGATCAAGCAAGGCTTTCTTGGCCAGCTGTACAACGTCAACATCCGTTCCTACGCTGATACGTATCACAACCCTAAAGTACCCGTTCACTGGCGTCAGATCGGCAAGATCTCGGGCATCAACACGCAGGACGTGGGGATGATGGTTGAGGTGATTCACCGCTGGTTGGGCTACACCAAGCGCGTCACCGCCCAGGCGCTCACGCTTATCCCGCAGCGCCCACCCGCCGAAGTCAACCAGGGCACTGGCTCCACTAAGGTTGAGCGGCCAGATACCGTAACCGTTGCGGCCGAGATGGAGAATGGAGCGCTGCTTTCCGGCCTTTGGAGCGCGGTTGCCAAGTTTGGCGCAGAGGGCAACGCCATTGAACTCTATGGCTCGGAGGGAACAATCCGCTACCAACTCGGCATGGACGCGCCCGGCAGCGGCAAGATCATGGCCGGTAAGGCAACCGATAGCGCGCTAAAGGAAGTGTCAATCCCGGACGAGGAGGCGCGTTCCTGGACCGTGGAGCGGGACTTTGTTGAGGCGGTCCGCCAGGGGAAGCCCGATCCTGAGCCATCCTTCCTTGACGGCCTCAAGTACATGGAGTTCACCGAAGCGGTCTTTCGCAGCGCCAAAGAAGGGCGCGCAATAGACCTACCGCTAGATCCTTCGCTGAAGGTCTAGTTTGCCTTCGCAGCGGGTGCGCTGCCGCTAATAACGATAGCGAAGTCTTTACTGCCGATGACATAGCTGTCCGGCGGCGGTATCAGTGCCACGGTGCGGTCACCCTGCTCGGCCACTACGTCGTGCCCGGTTGTGGTGAATGCGGTGCGGATGAATTCATCCACCCAGTCGGTGGACGATCCGAGCACATCGCCGATGGTGACTACTGCGCCTTCGGAGATGATTCCTACAAGTAAGTCCCCTGAGAAACGGTAGTATTGGCGCGCGTCATGGAACGTTACACCGCGCAGTTCGCGTGGAATCTCTAGACGGCGCATCTCGCGCCCGGAGCCGTACGTCAACACCTGGCGCGCGGCGCGTGCCAGTCCCGGCGCCATGGCGGAAGACGCTAGGAAGAAACTGGTGTCGTCACCGGAGATGACTAACTCCTCAACACCGGCGTGGCGCACTGCGGTCTCCTTCTCAGGGCCAGTCAGCTCGGCGGACATCTTTACGTCCGCGTTGGCGTCGCGCACCGCTAGCGCGATGAACAGTGTGCGGTCGTCTACTGCTGGTCCGGTCAGGCCAGCGGAAGAATCAGCCAGAATCAAGACGCCAACAGACTCCTCAAGGTTGGCGCGCCCCAGGATTGCCTCGTGCGTTGCGTCACCCCGGATAGCCTCTAGATTGATCTGACGGTGGCGGAACTTAATCTCTTGCAGCTGCTCCATGGGCAGCTGGTTGATGAGCACGATCTGCGGGCGGCGGTTGCTGGCCTGGATAAGTCCCTGGATCACGCTTTCTGCGTTGCGGTTCCACCCGATGATGATGGTGTGGCCCTTCACCTTGAGCGCTGAGAGTCCTTGCGCCTCCTGGAGACGTGTGGCCACCAGCATGGAGGCAAAGGAAGCGGTGAACATCCCGGAGGTCAAGATGCCGCTAACCATCAGGACGCCACCGAGCATGCGACCAAGCTGCGTGACCGGATAGAGATCGCCGTATCCGGTGGTGGTCATGGTCACAATGGCCCACCAGAACGCTTTGCCCATGTTGTCGATCAGCGGCGACTGACCCTCCTCCAGCGGCACAAACGTCTTGACCTCGGCCAGATAGGTGAGTGCGGAAAGCCCAAGGTGGATCAGCAGCATCAGAATGGCGAGGCGTGGAATACCTTCACGCCGGGCGATTTCCCACAGCCCAGCCGCCCACGCGCCCGCCGCTCCGGCCTGGGTTCGCACGCGCGCCGCCGCGATCCGCCCCACTTCCCGAGCTGTGGCGCGCACTGATGCGCCCAACCTGCCCAGCGCGTCGCCGCCCAGTACGGCGGAAAGCCCTGGGACAGGGATACGGAGGAGACGTGGGGCGGTCACGCTCTGTGCTGCCATCTTCCCTGGATTGTAGCCTCGGTCTGAGAACGGAAGTATTAGGCGCCCAGATGGTCTAAGCCCCGCTCGCATCAGGAACACTTCACGCGTGGCCGTCGAATCCGACGCTCTATTGGCTTTTCTCGCCCCGCAGGTCATCGTCCTTGCGTCCGCGGTGGCGGCCACGGTCACCGGCTACGGATTCGTCCTGCTCGCCTCGCCGATGTTGCTCATGCTGCTGCTTCCGGCGGAGGCGATACCGCTCAGCATCGGACTTGGCTGGATCGTCATCACTATCCTGCTCTCACGGCGAAGCGTCCGTCGTTCTATTGAGTGGCAGCATGTCATACGCCTTGCCGCCGGAGGAATGCTTGGCATCCCGGTAGGGACTGCTTTACTGCTCTCGCTCGATCCGCGGCTGCTGCGGGTCCTGCTTGGGCTGTTGATTGCTCTACTCGTGCTCGCAAACCTCACGTCGCTCGGCCGCGTTTCATCTAAGAAGCTCGAGGCGCCGGTCGGCGCTCGGGATGGAGCGACGGAGGTGCCGTCCGTTCGGGCCAGCGGGCAGTCTGCGATGGAGGGCGCTGCCAGCACCTGGCGCACGCTCAGTAGCGGGTTCTTCGCCGGCATCCTCTCCGGCTGCGCCGGCCTGGGTGGGTCGCTTATCGTGCTCTATCTGTCACGGCGAGGCATGGACAAGCACCAGTTGCGCGCCACATCCGCTGCCACCATCTGGTGTACGTCGTCGGTGACGCTCGTGGTCTTCGCGGTGTCCGGCCAGGTGCCCGCCACCATCGGTTTCACCCTTCTCACGCTAGTGCCGGCACTCCTGGTCGGCATGCTTGCCGGGAGTCGTGTATTTCATTCGCTGCCGGAGCGCAGCTTTCGGCTGCTTTCGCTTTCCTTTGCGGCCGCTGCCGGACTGATCACCGCGGGAATTGGCGCTACCGCGGCTGCGCTGTAGCCATCCGGCACCGCGCCTTGTAATGGCTGCCCTTCTCCTCGTTTAGGTTTCATGGTCCGTTCCTTGCTTTTGAGTCCTGCACTAAACCGGTCGACACAGCGGAACGCTGGAACATGCCGGAAATGGAGGAAGTAGGGAATGTTCAATCCAAATGCCAAGCTTGATCCCGGTCAGGTACAGGACCGGCGCCGCGGGGGCGGGTTTGGACCCGTTGCCGCCGGGGGCGGAGGCATCAGCCTCATAGGTCTGGTGATTGCGTTGCTGCTAGGCGTCAACCCTATGGATATGGTCCAACAACAGGCGCAGCCCCAAGCCCAATCTGAGGTTGCGGGCGCGCAGGCGACTCAGGACTGCCAGACTGGGAAGCAGGCCAATGAGCGCGAGGACTGCCAAGTGGTGGGGTTTGTCAATAGCATTCAGAAGTATTGGAGCGAAGAGTTCGGGCGTCGCGGGCAGCAGTATCAGCCAGCGCAGACCGTGCTCTTTTCGGGCAATACGCAGGCTGGCTGTGGCTACGCCTCTTCGGCAGCGGGACCGTTCTACTGCCCCAATGACAGCAAGGTCTACATGGACCTGACGTTCTTTGACGAGCTCCAGCGTCGGTTCGGCGCTCGAGGCGGTCCCTACGCGCGGGCCTACGTGATTGCGCATGAGTATGGTCACCATCTGCAAAACGTACTCGGGCTGCTCCCTCAGGGCGGCGGCACCGCGGGACCCCAAGGCACGCAGGTGCGCGTTGAGCTGATGGCAGACTGCCTGGCTGGCGTGTGGATGAGACACGCGGCGGATACTGCCTTCCTTCGCGCGCCAAGTGAAGCTGAGATTGCCACCGCCATGGATGCAGCTGCTGCGGTCGGCGACGATCGGATTCAGAAGCAGACCCAGGGGCGGGTACACCCAGAGGCATGGACTCATGGTTCATCTGAACAACGCCAGCAGTGGCTGCTCGCCGGGTACAACAACGGCGATCTCAATGCGTGCAACACGCTGCGCGGGCGCGTCTAACGCTGGTCGTCGCCCACCAAGCCACGCGCGGCAAAGTCCTGAATCTGAGACCCACTCACGGGCATCACAATCCGCCACACGTCACGGAAGTGTTCCTGGTTTGCGTTCCAGTAGCCACCTGTGACGTAGTGCGCGGTACCTCCGGCATCTACCTCGTAGAGGCGGCCGAGGAGCACAGCGTCTCCGTCCAGCACCCACAGCAACGCGCCCGGGAGCGATCGCTGTAAGCGGAACTGCATGATCACATCCTTGGTGAAGTCCATGCTGGGACCCATTCGAGTCCAGTCAACGCACCCGGCGCGCTCAGGCGGGATCCAATCAAGCGTGCCTTGATCTGCCACGCCAAACGTCGCGCCGGCGATCCCCTCATCCTGAAGTCGCACATGCTGGTGGTACATGCGATCCGATGGACACCATTCGTCCGGAACGCGTGATACCGCACCAGGCACCACCACCACCGGCGCGGCGCCGCCTGAGGATCGAATTGCCAGCCGTCCGTCCGCCAGCGGAGACAGCGACCGACTGGCGCTCCCAGATGATCGGGCGGTTTGGTTGGCCGTCTGACCGCTAGACGCTTGAGTCGGCGCCAAGGCAGGAGCCGTCGCGGGAGCGGGTGCTGGCGAGCCACCGCCGCCACCTCCTCCGCCGCCACCAGAGGGCACAGGCTCCGGTTCCGGCACCACGACGGGGGCATCCAATGCGGGTGCGGCCGGAATAGAAGTCGCCGTGGACACGGTCGTCGCGGTGGGTTGCGCCGTTGCGGTGGCGGTGTTGGTCGGCGTGGGCGTTGCGGTTGCCGTTGCTGTAGCCGTCGGGGTCGCCGTATTCGTAGCGCGTGCGTTGGGCGTCCCAGTGGCGGTCAACGTACCCGTCGCCGTTGCGGTCTCCGTCGCGGTGGAAGTTGGCTGCGTGCTGGCTCCAACGGCCGCCGCCGCGTTGAGACGTCCGTACTGCCACAGCGTGCCCGTGCCTGTGGTAACGTCCGCGTTGGTCGTGATCCGGTCGAATACCTGTTGCGCCGTGGTCACGCCCGGCAGTGTCCAGACCAGCGCCGCCACGCCGCTCACAAAGGGAGCAGCCATGGACGTGCCGTTCTTATACGCGTAATTGCCGGTGAACTCAGTTGAATAGATTCCTACGCCAGGGGCGGCGATATCGACAATTGATCCGAAATTTGAGAAGCTGGCGAGTGCATCAGTGCTGGTGGTCGCCGCTACGGCCAGAACGTGATTGCAGTTGGCCGGCGTGCCGGCGCCAAGCGCGCTGCTATTCCCTGACGACGCGACTACGACTACGTTGGCGGCCCACGCCGCGTCAATCGCCGCTTGCATCTCGGCTGGACAAGAGCCACTGGAGCCAAGGCTCATATTAATCACCTTTGCACCGTTGGAAATCGCCCACTGAATGCCACTCACCACCCACGCGGTTGAGCCGCTACCAGAGTCATCTAGCACCTTCACATTCAGCAGCTGCACGTTATAGCCCGTACCGGCCACCCCAATGCCGTTGCTGGTTGCAGCCGCAGCAATGCCCGCAACGTGCGTTCCGTGGTTGCAGTAGTCATCAAAGTCGGGCGCAACGGTGAAGTTGGCGCGGCCCACCACCTTGCCGTTGAGATCGGTGTGGCCAGGGCCCCAGGTGCCCGCGGCGGACTCGTAGACGCCGCAATCCAGCACCGCTACACGGATGGCAGCGTGGAACGTGACACGTCCCACGCTGCCTGCGCGCCTATCCTGGTCAGCCCCCACTGCTGAGACAGCGAGGGGTCGTTGGGAGTCAGCGCCCGGCGCATCACGTAGTCCGGCTCAGCGGTGAGCACGCGCGAGTCTTCGCGGTAGGAGCGCACGGCCTCGTCAAGGCTAGCCTGGGGCGGCAGTGTCACAACTTGGCGAGTCTCGCCGCCCGGCCCGGCCGCGGGCGCCAGAGATACCTTCACGCTGGCGGTGTCTGCTGACGCGCGCGGATGCTGTCGTGTGCGCTTCTGTCTTGGCACTCTCGTCGGTTCCCGATTGGAATCGAACCACCACGCGTCCGGCAGCGGCAAGCCGCCCATCTTCTGTCTGCACCGTCTTGAGCACCGGACGCTGCACGTTGCGCCCGCCGCGTTCAAGCGTCACTAGCTCTGTCTCCGGTGCGGAAGCGGGCGCGGCGCTTATCGTGCGAGTGGCCGTTGCTTTCACTGCCGGCGCTACGATCACGGTCGTAGTCGCAGTTGGTGAAGCCGTGACCGTTGCTGTGGCCGTCACGGACGCCGTGGCCGTTAGAGGTGGCGCCGGTGCGACCGTCACAATTGCGGACGCGGTTGGCGTTGGCGTTTGCGTGAGGGTCGCGGTGGATCTGGCTAGCGGTGTGGTGGAAGGCGCCACACTCACCGTCAAACCGGTGCCGGTCAGAGTCACGAGCGGCGATGGCGACTGGATGGTTACGGGTACGAATGTGGCAGTGGGAGTTAGAACCGCCGAGTAGACGCCGGTGGAGGGCGTCATCAACGCCGCTACGACCAGGGCCGTGGTGGCGGGCACGATACGTGTTCGTCAGAAACGTGCGATGTGGGGAAACTCCATAGGTGACCGTCGCCGCGCGCGGTGCGTCGCCGGGTACCAGAGAGTAGACGCAACAGTCCGCCAGGTACGAGTGAATGGGAGGCGCGGGCTATGCCAGAGGTTCCGCCTCTGGAACTCTAGGCACCTGCAATGCTCCGCAGTGTCAAGCGGCGTCGCGCCGTCGAGACGGTGAGCGGCCCGGCCCGGGTCGGAAGATACCGTGAGGGTGGCGTATGATCGAAGTCAGCGCTAACTGTGCGCCATCAGCGTGCGCCGTTGAGCGGTCAGCAGCATGCCGATCTCATCCTGCTGAACTTCTTCCAGGCGTGGACTCACACCCATGCGAAGGTCCGCCGCGTGTTCCAGACGTCGTAGATCAGCCCGCAGCGTGTCCATCACAAGCTCCGCCGGCAATTCACGCATCTGCGCCGCCCCCGCGGCGCCTACTAGCCGCCACACTTTGAGATCCGGCAGCGCTACCAGAAAGTCGAGCATCTGAGACTCCTACTCGACAGAACGCGGCCGCGGAGTTTCGGTTTCAACGCCGCGCGACTTCCAGTCCCCAGACGCTCCCTCGCCTTGTTGACTCTAGGCATCCTGTTGACGCCTACGCAATCCTCTTGTTAGGTTCGGAAGTGTCAAGTCCTGGTGTGACGTGGCGCGCTGCTTCTTCCGCGAGGCGCAAAAGGTCCTTGAACTCTTCGTGATCAAAGGTCAGCGTGACGCCACGCATCGTTAGATCCAACACCCACTCCACGTCAGATACATCGTGATACACAGCGCCCGCTCCGCCCTCTGCCACCAGCTGTATCGACTGTCCGGGCTGCATCGGCCGTGCGCTTCCGTCCCGATACCCGGCGTTTCGCGGTCCCTTTTCTGTCACGCGCCTTCCTCAAGGCGCAAGACTTGGGCCACAGATTAGCTTTTTCACCTCTGCTAGAACCCGGCCTACTGAGCCGCTTGTGTCAACCACATGACATTCTGTGATTCCCGGCAAAACTGTTTCGCGGCGCATTTGCTAGGTGGAATGTGAACAAATTCATCAATTTTCGCGAAGCGCGGGAAAACAACGTCAAGGAAATATTGTTCCGCACTCCCAACCCGAAGGTCACCATCTACGCGGGCCTGTCGGGATCTGGGAAGTCCTCCATTGACTTCGGCACGATCACGACGGAGGCTTAGCGCCAGATCTTCCGGGGGCGGCGCGCAGTCCACAGTGGGGACCTTCACGGACAAATACACCGTATTGCGGCTGCTGGTACTCCCGTGTGGGCCAGCCGCATGTCGGGGACGCCAACGCGTGCTCATTCAATGGTCCGCAGGCCCTGTGCCCGGAATGCCACCGGCTATGCAAGAAGTTGGGAGTCGTCTGAGACGACTCCCTGGACCTCTCCAAGCCACTTAACCAAGGCGCGGTCCAGCTGCCGGTCTTCGCCATCTGGCAATTGGGTAGCTACGCGGCATCGGGTCTTTGACAAAGGCAAAAAGCTGTGGAACTACACGCTCGAAGAGATGGATCACCTGATGCCAGACAAGGCCAAGAAGTTCAAGATGCGGTTTGGCGATAGTGCAATGAAACTGACGTATGCGTGCGTGCAAGAGAAGTTGGGCGCGCCTACATCCGGCACGACGTCAAGTCGCTTTCCGAGCGCACATAGAAGTCGGTGGAGCCGTACATCAGGCCGCGGCCGTGCCCGCTCTGCAAGGGGGCTCGCTAGAGACAGGTGGCGCTGGGCCGCATGCTTGACGCGATGTGCTTCTTTGACTAGCCAAGTGTGGGACAGCACTTGTCCGACATCATCCATCCGCTGGCGATCGTGAACCGCCTGGTTGATAGCGCGAACAGCGTCATCGTCACTGAGCACAAGCTGGACGTCATCCGCAACGTGGATTGGATCCTTGACCTTGGCCCCGAAGGGGACAACAAGGGTGGCAGAGTTGTGTTTGCGCGCGCGCCAATGGAATTGTTGAGCGACACGCATTCGCTGACGGAAGAGAAAGGAGCGCGAGGCGCTCCGGCAGTAGCCTAATCGCACGCGGTCCGCTGTCAGTTTGCCTACCCATGATCCGTGATCGCTTCATATTGGGCGAGGTAGCGTTCGACGGCGGCGTCAACGGCGGCGCGGTCACCGGTTGCCAATAGGTCAAGGAGGAGGCCGCGGCATACGGCGACGCTGAGGCGGGCATCAACGCGGGCAAGCTCCGGGTCGATCCCGCGCTGCCTGGCGTATTCGGTCATCGGCTCAACCCATGAATCGACGATGCCGGCCAGGAGACCGGCGGTGCCGGGCCGGTGCTGGAGCGCCTGGCTGTAGATCTCAAAGAAGAGTCGCTGACTTGGCCAGAGACTTGGATCAGCGAGCCGTGGCCACATCTTGCGCATGATGCCAGCGGGTGAGAGAGAGGTGTCTGCGGCGAACTCCGCGAGAAAGTCGCGCTGCGCGCCTTCAACGGCACGCACGACGGCGACCAGCAACCCTTCGCGCGAGCCAAAGTGATAGATGAGCATGCGATGGCTGGTACCGATCGCCGCCGCTACCTCGCGCAGGCTGAGGTCACTGAAGCCGTGGGACGCGACGTACGCAACGACTGCCGCGAGCATTTTCTCTCGCGCTTCGCTGGGCAGACGCGCCTGGCGAGCCTCGCCAGACTTGGAGCTAGCAGCCACCTAAGTGGTAGTGTACCATGTGGTTCACGTACCAAGTGGTACACGTTCGGTCGGGAAGCCGGACAAGCCATGGAGAGCCATAACGAGGCAGAAAGAGGAAGGAGCACTACGATGAAAACCCAGTTCTGCGCAGAGCGTGTGGTGGATGCCCCTGCAGAGGTCGTCTACCACCTTATCTCCGACTACCGCGAGCACCACCGGCCGGAAGGGTTCTTACCGCCCGCGTTCACCGACCTGGTCGTGGAGCGGGGTGGCGTGGGCGAAGGAACGGTGGTGCGCTTCACCTCAAACCTGGGTGGTAAGTCCCAGACGATAACTGCCGCGATTACTGAGCCTGATCCTGGCCGAGTGCTGGTGGAGACGAGCCCAGGGCTTGAGACGACATTTTCGGTGGAGCCGGAAGGTGACCAGCGCGCAAGGGTGCGCTTTGATACGGTCATGGAGGCCGGCGGCTTGTCAGGTCTGATGATTCGCCTCTTTGCCCCGGGCATGCTGCGTCCGGTCTACGCCGACGAGTTAGAACGCCTTGAGCACCTCGCCAAGTCACACCCGGTGCTGGCACCAGCATCGAGCGCGTAACGTCCGGTATTGGCCGGACAGCTACTCGTCGCCAAGTACGGCCGCGGCAATCCTTCGGCCGCGTTCGGGATCGGCGATCGCGTCGATCTCCACGATCTTTCCATCGGTGACGGTGAATCCCATGACGGCGATTGGCCGCCCACCGACTGCGATTACCGCTCCGGCCGACCCGCTCACCAGGGCAGTCCGCACCAGCGCGGTCGGTATGCCACGCGCCTGCCTGGAGACGGCCACCGCACCACGGGTTACCGCCGAGCCGGGAGGGGCGCCTGGCGCCGAAGTCGGAGCGCATCGTGGCCGGCTCCGGCCTGCCGTGGACCACGCTGCGCGCCACCCAGTTCCACGACGTGCTCCTGACGGTGGCGGCACAGATGGCTAAGCTGCCCGTGCTCCTAGTACCGGTCGGGTTCCGATTCCCGCCGGTCGACACCGGCGAGGTGGCGGCTCGGCTCGTGGAGCTTGCGCTTGGCACGCCGGCCGGCCTGGTGCCTGACATGGCCGGGCCGCGCGTGTATGAGATGGCCGCGTTAGTCCGCGGCAACCTGCGGGCCAATCGCCGGCGCCAACGTCCGAGCATGCCGCTATGGATGCCGGGTAAGGCCGCCAGCGCGTTCCGGGCCGGCGCGAACCTGGCCCCGGACCGGGCTGGCGGCCGCCTCGCGTGGGAGGAATTCCTAACCGCACGGATGAGCGCGCCGCGCGACAACAGTTCCGGCCTACCCTAGCGTCCGGCGAGGAATAGCGGTGGATCACCGCGATGCGTGGCTCAGGGATCGGCGGTACGTTCCCAGCCACGGCACGCGCTCGATTTCACACGGTCTCTATCTGGCGGAGGCGCATGGGAGTCGAACCCACCGACCGCCGATCTAACGACGGCCCACCGGTTTTGAAGACCG